>Ga0207873_1000216_pt1 | contig 62925 bp, 58 predicted proteins | sample BGWIniCompost_FD_187373 | JGI IMG/M metagenome (GOLD analysis project Ga0207873, IMG submission 187373) | Cellulose adapted compost microbial communities from Newby Island Compost Facility, Milpitas, CA, USA - BGW Initial Compost (SPAdes)... ...
ACGTTGACCGACTGCTCGACGAGGATGACCGTCGTGCCCTCGTCCCGCAGCTTGCGCACGACCTCGAGCAGCCGGGACACGACCGACGGCGCCAGGCCCAGGGACAGCTCGTCGATCATGAGCAGCCGGGGCCGGGCGATGAACGCCATGCCGAGGGTCAGCATCTGCTGCTGGCCGCCCGACAGGTTCCCGGCGGGCTCGTCGAGGCGCTCCCGCAGCGCGGGGAACAGGTCGAGCACCTCCTCCGTCGCCGCTCGCACCTCCTCGGGCCGGCCGCGCCGGGTCCAGCCGGCGAGGCGGAGGTTGTCCGCCACCGACAGCTGGGTGAACACGCCCTGGCCGCCGGGCACGACGGCGACGCCCCGCTGGGCGATCTCGTCCGGCGGCGTGTGGGTCATGTCGCGCCCGTCGAAGACGATGGCGCCGCCGCTCGGCTGCACCAGCCCGGCGATGGCCTTCAGCAGCGTCGACTTGCCGGCGCCGTTGGTGCCCATGAGGGCGACGATCTCGCCCTCGTCGACCTCGAAGTCGACGCCGAAGAGCACCTGGACGTTGTCGTAGTGGACGTCGATCCCCCGGCCGAGCAGCAGCTTGACCCGGCCCTGGCGGCGCAGGTGGGCGACCTCCGACCGGGCGGCCGTCTGCGTCCACACCTGGGCGATGTCGTGCTCGACGAGCTTGCCGGCCGAGGCGAGGATCAGGCCGCCGACGACGAACACCGGCGAGGCGATGACCAGCCCGGTGCGGATGCCGTGCTCGTCGGCCAGCCAGCCGATGATCGGCAGGATCAGGAGACCGGGGAGGATGAACAGCGTGCCGACGGCGTAGCCGAAGGCCCGCACCTTGGCCGGTACCGCCAGCGACAGCGTCACGAAGATGCCGGGCAGGAGCAGGAAGAACGACGCCGACAGCACGGCGTTGGCGGCGATGGCCAGCGGCAGGGTCGGCGCCAGGGCGAACAGGATCCAGGCCGCGGCGATGCCGAAGGAGACCGTGCCGAGGAACCGCACGACGTGGCCGGGCCCCTTGGCCATGAGCCGGCTGGTCAGCGGGATGCCGAACATGAGGCCGACGAGCTGGGCGGCGCCCTCCAGCCCGGCGGCGGTGAAGCCCCGGGCCCGCTCGTCGAGCCCGAACACCTCGTCGTAGTAGAGGCCGCCGAGGGTCAGCAGGCCGGCGATGGCGATGGCCACGAAGGGCAGGGCGATGTAGACCCGGCGCAGGCTGCGGACCTGCCAGACGATGCGGGACGACTCGGCCCAGGAGGGGGCGTCCTCCTCGGTGTGGGCGACCTCGTCGCCGGCGCCCATGGCCTGCCGCTCGAAGCGACCCCGCACCGGCTCCCGCAGCCGCAGCGCCAGCAGGACGAACAGCGCGGTGACGACCGCGAACACGACGAAGGGCGCCCGCCACCCCATGGCGTAGGCGATGAGGCCGGCCGACAGCGGGCCGAGGAACTGGCCCAGGGCGTTGGCGTAGCGGTGCACCGCGTAGACCCGGGGCCGGGCCGGGATGTCGTAGTAGTCGGCCAGGAGGGAGTTGTGCACCGGGTCGTTGACCGCCCGCCCGAGGCCGGCGCCGGCCCGGGCGCTTCCCAGCACCCACAGGTTGGGGGCGAGGCCGCTGAGCAGCGAGAAGATCCCCCACACCGAGGCGCCGCCGGCGGCGATCGGCACCCGCTTCCACCGGTCGGCGTAGAAGCCGATGGGCAGGGCGAGGATCAGCGCCGCGATCATCGAGAGCGACACGACGGTGAGCACGCCGCCCGTGTCGAGCCCGAAGTGGTCGCGGATCTCGGGCAGCAGCACGCCGAACGCGGCCCGGTCGAGCTCGTCGACCATGTTCAGGCCGAACAGCACCCCGAGGGGGAACAGCGGCGCCCCCTGGGTCGTGCGCTGCTTCCACCGGGCCCAGGGGCCGCCCTCGACCTCGCCCCCGTCGGCGGCGTGGGCGGCGGCCCGTCGCACGGCCTCGGCGCCGGTCACCTCGTCGTCCTCGGCGGCGATGCGGGCGGCGAGCACCTCGACCGGCACATCCGCCCCGTTTCCCCCGCCGTTGCCGGCCGCGGCCACCGCGGCCGCCTCCGCCTCGGCCGTCGCCTCGGCGTCCGGCACGGCGGCGCTCGCGCCGACGGCGTCGAGGCCGGCGCGCAGCACCTCCTCGTCCGCCCCCGGCGCCGCCCCCGCGGCCTCGTCCACCGGGCCGGCGGGTTCCACGGGCATCTCGTCCGACCGGGTCACGACCGCACCTCCACCGTCTCGTCACCCGCCGCCGGCCCACCGTCCGGGCCGGGCGCGCCGCCGTCGCCCGCCCCACCGGCCGCCTCGGCCCGCTCGGCGGCCACCGCCAGCACCTCCTCCGGCGGCGGCTCGTCGGCGTCCTCGACCCGGACGTCGGCCAGGAGGCTGGGCACCACGATCCCCCGCCGGCGGGCGACGGCCCGCAGGGCGCCGTCCCGCAGGTCGGCCACGACGCCGCCGAGCCCGCCGGGGAACACGAGCAGGACGAGCAGCAGGCCCGCCCCGGTGGCGAGGAACTGCCACTCGGCGGGCAGGAAGAACTCGACGCCGCGGACGTAGGTGGCGCCGAGCAGCGCCCCGGGCAGCGACCCGAGGCCGCCGATGACGACCATCGTGAACAGCTCGAGGCTGCGCTGGGGCACGAAGGGCTCGGCGTTGAGGCCCTGCTGCTGGTGCACGTAGAGCGCCCCGGCCACCGCGGCGAGGAAGCCGGAGAAGGCGAAGGCCGCCAGGCTCGTGCGGGTGGCGTCGACGCCGTAGGCCCGGGCGGCCCGCTCGTTCTCACGGATGGCGATGAGCACCCGCCCGGTGCGGCTGCGCCGCAGCCCGACGACCATGAGCAGCGCCAGGCCGAGCACGGCGAGGCAGGCGTAGAACATCCCCGTCTCGCTGGTCAGCTCGATGCCGAGGATCGTGCCCCGGCCGATCCGCCGGCCCGGGAGGGCGTCGCCGAGCGACAGCTCCCAGCCCAGCAGCGCGACGTCGACCGTGCGGTTGAGCAGGAACGACGACACGAACAGCCCGAAGGCCAGCGTCGCCACGGCGAGGGTGAGCCCCCGCCGGCGCAGGGCCGGGTAGCCGACGACCACCGCGGCGACCGCGCCCACCAGCCCGGCGGCCAGGCCGGCCAGGGCCAGGTCCCAGCCCCGGTGGTCGGTCAGCGCGCCGCCGACGAACGCCCCCACCCCGACGAAGGCCATGTGGCCGAGGCTCACCTGCCCCGCCCAGCCGGTGAGCACGACGAGCGAGGCGGCGACGATGCCGAAGATCACGATGATGGTGGCCAGGTTCAGCCGGCTGGTCGTCAGCCAGGCGGGGAGGGTGAGCACGAAGACCGCCACCGCCGCCCAGATCCCGAGGCGGGCGCCGACGACCTCGGGGAGGCGCCGCATCTCGGCGGGCACGGGCCGCACCTCGCGGGTGGCCTGCCAGGTGGACGAGGCGTCGCTGTCGACCCGGGCCCCGATGCTGGCACGCCGGGTGGCCAGCAGGCCGACGAGCACGATGACGAACAGGACGGCGTCGTTGTAGGCCGGGCGGTTGCCGGCCTGGAAGGTCATGGCCTGGTCGACGATGCCGAGGCCGATGGCGGCCGCGCCGATGGTCGTGAAGCGCTCGAAGCGCCCGAACACGCAGGCGGCCAGCGCCTGGACGAGGAACGTCGGGCCCAGCACCTCGCCGATCGGCAGGCCGACGGCCCCCGCCCGCAGGTACATGGCCAGGAAGGCGAGGACCGAGGCGACGACCCACACGACCATGTGGAGCCGCTTGACCGGGATGCCGAGCGTGAAGGCCCGGTCGGCCCGTTCGGCGGCGCCCACGATGGCGACGCCGACGGTCGAGCGCTGGAGGAAGAGCGCCAGCAGGCCCAGGCAGACGGGGACGACGATCATCGTGAAGATGTCGTTGGCGTTGAAGGTCACGCCCCCGTAGACCCAGGTGGCGTCGAAGGGCTGGGGCAGCCGGGTGCCGAAGGACGTGTCGCCCCACGCCCGGGGCAGCAGCAGCCCGCCGCCGGCCAGCACCTGGGCGAGGCCGATGGTGGCCACGGTCAGCACGAGCCGTGGCGCCGTGAAGAACCGCCGGATGATCAGCCCCTCGACGAGCACGCCGAGCACGACGGCGGCGAGGAGCCCGGCGAGGAGGCCGAGCCAGTAGCTCCAGCCCCAGGCCACGACGAGCATGACGCCGAGGACGGCCGGCAGCGCCCCGAGGTCGCCCTGGGCGAAGTTGACGATCCGGTTGGCCCGGTAGACGAGGGCGATGCCGAGGGCGATGAGCGCGATGCGTCCGCCGACGAGCGCCCCGTTGAGGACGATGCCCTTCGGCGCCGGGTAGAGGACCTGCTGGACGAGCACGAGCGCCACCAGCGGGGCGAGGAACCCGACGCGGCGACGCAGGGCGCCGAGGTCCAGCTGGCGCGTGCGGTCGATGGCGGCGGTCGTCAACGGTCGCTCTCTCCTGCTGTCGGCTGCGGTCTCCGTGCCCGCCGTCAGGCCGGGGGCCGGGGCGGCGGGGCGGTGCGGTCGGTGGTGGTCGGCTCGCCGGCGTCGCCGGCGGCGGTGGGCGCGGTGGCGGCGGCGGGGGCGGGGGTCGTGTCGTCGATGACCAGCGGTGCCCAGCTCGAGATCAGGGCGACGATCATGTCCCGGAGCTGGCGACGGGCCTCGTCCTGGCTGCGCCCCCGGTGGATGCGGAGGCCGTCCCAGGCGGCCGCCCCGGTGACGATGTCGAGGGCGTCGAGCAGGCGCCGCCGGCCGTCGCGGCCGTCGCCGGTGCCCCGGGCCTCGGCGGCCTCCAGCTCGGGCGCGAAGCAGGCGGCCAGCTCGGCGCGCAGGGCCTTGCGGCCGTTGGCCATGGCCCGCTGGATGGTGGGCGAGAACGGCTCCTGCAGCTGGGCGGCGCGGCGCACGCCCCCGCCCAGCTCGTGGAGCCGCACGCGGCGGTCGAGGAAGCGGTCGAGGCGCTCGGTGAACGGGCCCTCGGTGACGAGCGGCGGGAGCTGGGCGAGCAGGCGCTCGGTGTGGCGCTGGCCGGCGGCGACGAAGAGCGACTCGAGGTCGTCGAAGTGGACGTAGAGCGAGCGGAGCGAGACGCCGGCCTCGGCGGCGATGTCCCGGGCCGTGGGCCGCAGGACGCCCCGGTCGTTGAGGGCGAGGAGCGCGTCGACGACGGCCTCCCGTGTGCGCGCCGCACGCGAGACGCGGCCGTCGCGACGGGCACCACCCGCCGGTCCCCCCGGATCCGCGGGTGGTGTGACCGATGTCTCACCCACACCCGGGACCGTAGGGTTCTTTCACACGGTGTGCAACTCCCTTCCCCCAACTGTCATGAACATGTGCTCGGCTTCACGTTCGCCCGACACCACCGGCCCTCCCCCCCATCCGGCGTCCCCCACGCGCGCCCGTGCACCTGACGGACGCCGGGACGGTGGACCCGCCGAACGCCCCGGATCCTGACCGCTGGTCAAGTCCTGCGGGCGCCACCTAAGGTCACGGCCATGAGCGACCCGATGTCCCTCGTCGCCGAGCGCGTCGACGCCCTGCTGTCCGAGCTCGACCCCCGCACCGCCGACCCGGTCGAGTTCCGCGGCCGCCAGTACGACCTGGGCCTGGCCTGGGTCCACTTCCCCGAGGGCTACGGGGGCCTCGGGCTCAAGCCGTCGCTGCAGCGCGAGGTCGACCGCCGCCTCGCCGCCGCCGGCGCCAAGCCGCCCACCTCCCGCCACTTCTTCGGCCTGACGATGGCCGGCCCGACCATCGTGACCAACGGCGACGAGCAGCTGAAGCAGCGCCTGCTCCGCCCGACCTTCACCGGCGAGGTCGCCTGGTGCCAGCTGTTCAGCGAGCCGGGCGCCGGCTCGGACCTGGCCGGTCTCGCCTGCCGGGCCGTGCGCGACGGCGACGAGTGGGTCATCACCGGCCAGAAGGTGTGGAACACGCTGGCCCACATCGCCGACCGCGGGATGCTCATCGCCCGCACCGACCCCGACGCCCCCAAGCACAAGGGCCTGACCTACTTCGCCCTCGACATGCACGCGCCGGGCGTCGAGGTCCGGCCGCTGCGGCAGATGACCGGCGAGGCCGAGTTCAACGAGGTGTACCTGACCGAGGTCCGGGTGCCCGACGCCGACCGCATCGGCGGCGTGGGCGAGGGCTGGCGGGTCGCCATGACGACCCTGATGAACGAGCGCACGACCATCGGCGGGGGCGGCGGCCGGCCGACCCGGGGCTCGGGCGCGATCGCCGAGGCCGTGCGCATCTGGAAGGAGGAGGTCGCCCACAAGACCCCGGCGATGCGCGACCGCCTCATGTCGCTGTGGATCGAGTCCGAGGTGCTCCGGCTGACCAACATCCGGGCCGCCCAGAACCGCAAGGCCGGCAACCCGGGGCCCGAGGGGTCGATCGCCAAGCTCAAGTTCGCCGAGGTCAACATGGCCATCTACGAGCTGTGCATCGACCTGCTGGGGGCGGACGGCCTGGTCGGCTTCGACTACGAGATGCGCCGGGCCGAGAACCTCGGCCTCGTCGGCCCGCCGGGCAGCGCCCGCAAGATGTTCCTGCGGTCGCGGGCCAACTCGATCGAGGGCGGCACCTCCGAGATCCAGCGCAACATCCTGGGCGAGCGGGTGCTCGGCCTGCCGGGCGAGCCCCGCGTCGACAAGGACGTGCCCTGGTCGCAGGTGCCGCGCTGACGGGCCACCTCGGGCCGCCGGGGCCCACCGGGTAGACCGTCACCCATGACCCGGCGCCGCCCGACCGCCTCGCCCCGCGCCGGGGCGGTCGCGGTGGTGTTCGTCGCCAACGGCCTGGGCGGCCCGAGCTTCCTGCCCCGGCTGCCCGAGCGCCAGGCGTCGCTCGGCCTCTCCGACGCCGGCCTCGGCGCGGTGCTCGTGGGCCTGGCGGTCGGCGCGCTGGCCGCCAGCCCCCTCGCCGGCCGGGCGGTCGAGCGGTTCGGCAGCCGTCGGGTCGTGCTGGCCGCCGCCGTGGGCCTGGGCGGCGCGCTCTGGACCGCCGGGGCCGCGCCGACGCCGGCCGCGCTGTTCGCCGCCCTCGCCGCGATCGGGGCGGCGGACGCGGCGATGGACATCGCCATGAACGCCAACGGCGCCGCCTACGAGCGCCGGGCCGGCCGGTCGGTCATGCACCGGCTCCACGGCGCCTGGAGCCTCGGGTCGCTCGGCGCCGCCGGCCTCGCCGCCGCGGCGGCCGGGCTGGGCGTGCCCCTGACGGTGCAGCTGGCGGTCGTGGGCGCCGCGCTGGCCGCCGGGGTGGTGCTGGTGCGCGGCGGCCTCGTGGCCGACGACGGCGCCGCGGACCGGGCCCCGCCCGTCCCGGCCCCCGGGCCGGAGGCCCCGGTGCCCGCGGGCGCCCGGCCGGCGGGCACGGGCCCGGCGTCGGTCGCCGGCCCGGGCGGCCCGCCACCGCCCGCCCCGACCCGTCGCGGGCCGGGCCGGTCCCGTCGCCCGGCCGTCGGGCCGCTGGTGGCGCTGGCCGTGGCCACGATGGGCGGGGCCGTCGTCGAGGGCGGCCCGTCGGACTGGTCGGCCATCCGCCTCGAGCGCCTGGGCACCGGCCCCGGCGTCGCCGCCCTCGGGTTCGCCGCCTTCACCGCCGGGATGCTCGCCGGCCGGCTCGTCGGCGACGCGGTCACCGACCGCGTCGGCGGCGTCGCCACGCTCCGCTGGGGCATGGCGCTGGCCGCCGCCGGGCTCCTGGTCGGGGCGGTCGTCGACCACCCGGCCCCCTTCGCCCTCGGCCTGCTCGTCGCCGGCGTGGGCGCCAGCGGCTTCTTCCCGCTCGCCTTCGCCGCGGCCGGCAACACCGCCGGCGTGGCGCCGGGCACGGGCGCGGCCACGGTGTCGCTCGCCGCCCGCCTCGGGTTCCTGGCCGAGCCGGTGATCGTGGGCGCGGTCGCCGAGCTCGTCGGGCTGCGGTGGGCCTTCGTGCTCGTCGCGGCGACGGCGGGGGCGCTGGCGCTCGCCGCCGGGCGCGTCCTGCGTCCGGGGGCCGGCCCGCCGCCGGCCCCCACCGTCGCCGACCTGCGCGAGTGCTGACCGGGCGCGGCGCCCGCCGGGCGGTCAGGCGGTGACGAGGTCGTCGTCGGGTGCCGGGCCCGCGGCCGGCACCGTCGCGGCGCCGGCCACCGGGCGCACCCACACCGGCGTGCCGACCTCGACGCCGAGGGCCTGCACCTGCGGCCGGGTGGCGGTCACGAGCACGACCTGGTCGGCGGTCGTCACGTCGATCCGCACCTCGAAGCCCACCCGCACCAGCCGGCTGATCGTGCCGGCGGTGGCGCCCTCGACCGGGCTCGTGTGCAGCTCGATGTCGTGCGGCCGGACGAGGTCGCCGCCGAGCTGGGTCACCGGCCCGAGGAAGCGCATGACGAAGTCGTCGGCCGGCGAGTCGTACAGCTCGTCGGGCGTGCCCACCTGCCGGACCCGGCCGGCGTCGATGACGACGATCTCGTCGGCGACCTCCAGCGCCTCCTCCTGGTCGTGGGTCACGAACACGGTCGTGACGTGCACCTCCTCGTGGAGCCGCCGGAGCCAGTCCCGCAGCTCCTTGCGGACCTTGGCGTCGAGGGCCCCGAAGGGCTCGTCGAGCAGCAGCACCCGGGGCTCGACCGCCAGGGCCCGGGCCAGCGCCATCCGCTGGCGCTGGCCGCCGGAGAGCTGGGAGGGCAGGCGGTCGGCGAACTGCTCCAGGTGCACGAGCTCGAGCAGCTCCTGCACGCGCCGGCGCACCTCGGCCTTGGGCCGGCGGCGGACCTCGAGGCCGAAGGCGATGTTGCGGGCGACGGTCAGGTGCTTGAAGGCGGCGTAGTGCTGGAAGACGAAGCCGACGTTGCGCTCCTGCGGGCGCAGGTGGGTGGCGTCGACGCCCTCGATCTCGACGGTGCCCGAGTCGGCCTGCTCCAGGCCCGCGACGACCCGCAGGAGCGTCGACTTGCCGCCGCCGCTCGGGCCGAGGAGGGCGGTGAGCTGGCCGGTCGGGATGCTGACCGACACGTCGTCGAGGGCGACGAAGTCGCCGAAGCGCTTGCTGACGTGCCTGACCTCGATGCTCACGGGCTCCTGCCTCCGGACTGGTCGGGACGGACGAGCGTCACGACGGCGATGCAGGCGACGGCCACGAGCGTGAGCAGGAACGCGGTGGCGTAGGCGCCGCCCTGGTCGAAGTTGAGGTACTTCTCCTCGACGACGAGCGTCGCCGTCCGGGTCCTGCCGGCGACGTTGCCCGAGACGATCTTGACCGCCCCGAACTCGCCGAGGGCGCGGGCGAGGCTGAGCGCCACGCCGTAGACGACGGCCCACCGGATCGACGGCAGGGTGATGCGCCGGAAGGTGGCCCAGGCGCCGGCGCCCAGGCTGTGGGCGGCCTCCTCCTGCTCGGTGCCGATCTCCTCGAGGACCGGGACGACCTCGCGCACCACGAGCGGCAGGGCCACGAACGTGGTGGCCATGACCATGCCGGGCGGGGCGAAGATCACCTGCAGGCCGAGGTCCTCGAGCGTCGGGCCCAGCCAGCCGTCCCGGCCGCCGTAGACGAGCACGAGCGCGAGGCCGACGACGACCGGCGACACCGACAGCGGCAGGTCGACGAGCGCGCTGAGCAGCCGGCGGCCGGGGAACCGGTGGCGGACGAGCAGCAGCGAGATGCCGACGCCGAAGACCGTGTTGATGGCGACCGACGTCAGCGCCACCCCGGCGGTGAGCCGGAGCGCGTGCACGGTGTCGGGCTCCTCGAGGATGTCCCGGATGTTGGCGAGCCCGCCGTCGAGGGCGTTGCGGGCGACGAGGCCCACCGGCCAGGCGACGAGCAGCCCGAGGTAGGCGACGACGACCAGGCGCAGGGCCCAGCGCCCGAGCGGCGGCCGGCGGCGGGACCGGTCAGCCACGGCGCACCATCCGGCGCTGCAGCAGGTCGATGGCCGCGATGACGGCCAGCGACACCACGAGCAGGACGGTGGCCACCGAGGCGGCGGCCGGGAGGTCGTCGCTCTCGATGCTGGCGAGGATGCGGACCGAGGCGACCTCCGTCCGGAAGGGCAGGTTCCCCGACAGCAGCACGAGCGACCCGTACTCGCCCATGCCGCGGGCGAAGGCCAGCGCGGCGCCGGCGGCGATCGCCGGGGTGATGGCGGGCAGCACGATGCGGCGGAAGATCGTGAGCCGGCCGGCGCCCAGCGACGCCGCGGCCTCCTCGGCCTCGGGGTCGAGCTCGGCCAGCACCGGCTGCACGGTGCGGACGACGAACGGCGTCGTCACGAACAGCAGGGCGAGGAACACCGCCGGCCGCCGGTTGGTGACGTCGACGCCGAGGGGGCCGTCGGGCCCGTAGAGCGACAGGAGCACGAGGCCGGCGACGATCGTCGGCAGGGCGAAGGGGATGTCGATGAGCAGCTCGAGCAGGCGCTTGCCGGGGAACGAGTCGCGCACCAGCACCCAGGCGACGAGCGTGCCCATGACCACGTCGACGGCGGTCACGAGCAGCGCCTGGGTGACGGTGAGGCGGATGGCCGCCGCCGTCTGCTCGTTGGTGACGGCTCGCCAGAACCCGCCCCAGCCGCCCTCGGCGGTGGTGGCGGCGACCGCGGCCAGCGGGAGCAGCACGAGCAGGCTGAACCACACCAGCGCGACGCCCAGGCCGAGGCCGGACGCGGGCGTGAGCCCGCCGGGGTGGCGGGGCCGGCGTGCGGAGGTCGCCGGCCCCGCCCCGTCCAGGGCTGCCGCCGTCACCCGGCCTTCCCCGACTCCGCGATGATGCGGGCGATGACGGCGTCCTCGCCGTCGAAGAACTTCTCCGACAGCTCCTCCCAGCTGCCGAAGTCGTCCTCGACGGTGAGCAGCCGCTCGACCTCGGGGTAGGGGTCGGTGGGGTCGGCCGCGCCCTCGACCCGCTCGACCTCGACGCCGTCGACGACGGGGCGGAAGCCGTGGAGGGCGAACTGGCGCTGCCCCTCCTCGCTGAGCACGAACTCGAGCCAGTCCTCGGCGATCGGGTCGGCGTCGATCAGCACGGCGCCCGGGTTCTCGATCAGCATCGTGGTGTCGGGGATGACGTAGTCGAGCTCCTCGCCGTTCTGGCGGGCGAGGATCGCCTCGTTCTCGTAGGCGAGCAGCACGTCACCGGTGCCGTTGAGGAAGGCGGTGGTGGCGTCCCGGCCGCTGCCCGGCAGGGAGACGACGTGGTCGAACAGCGCCCGCACGTACTCCTCGGCCTCGGCCTCGGTGCCGCCGGAGGCGATCACCTGCCCCCAGGCGGCCAGCGCGTTCCAGCGGGCGGCGCCCGACGAGGCGGGGTTGGGGGTGACGATCTCGATGCCGGGGCGCAGGAGGTCGTCCCAGTCCTCGATGCCCTCCGGGTTCCCGGGCCGGACCGCGAAGACGACGATCGACGACGACACGACGCCCTTGGTCGGCCCGTCGTCCCAGTCCTCGGCGACCAGGCCGGCGTCGACCAGCCGCAGGACGTCGCTCGTCACCGAGAAGTGCACGTAGTCGGCCTCGAGGCCGTTGACGACGGCCCGGCTCTGGTCGCCCGAGGCCCCGTAGGACGTCTCGAACCGGACGCCCTCGCCCTCCGGCGTCTTCGCCCACTCCTCGGCGATGGCGCGGTTGGCCGCCTCGGGGACGGCGAAGCCGACGATGTTCAGCGTCCTGCCCTCGTCGCCCGACGCGCCGGAGCCGCACGCCGCGGCGACGAGCAGGGCCGCGGCCACCAGGCCGCGCATCCGTCGTACGGGGATCTCCACGCCTGTCCCTCCTTGGTGCCCTGAGGCGGTCGAGGACCGGTGGCTGCCGGTCGCGGGGCGTGAAACGTAGGCAAATCCGACTTGTCCGGTCAACTTTGCCAGTCAGGTCGGCAAGATGAGGTTACGCCACGCGACGGACACGCGCGGAGCGCGGTCACTGGTTCGCGGTGCTCACCACGTGTCGACGAGGGGGCGCTTCTTCCCCGTCCGGGGCGGCGGCGGGGGCGCGGCGGCCAGCATCGCCGTGATCCAGCGCCGGCTGTCGGCGGGGTCGATGACGTCGTCGACCTCGAAGTGGCTGGCCGCGCTCAGCGCCTTGCCGTGCTCGTAGGCGGCTTCGACCATGCGCTGGAACGTGCGCTCCCGCTCCTCGGGGTCCTCGACGGCCTCCAGCTCCCGCCGGTAGCCGAGGCGCACCGCCCCCTCGAGGCCCATGCCGCCGACCTCGCCGGTCGGCCAGGCGACGCAGAACAGCGGCGCCTTGAAGCTGCCGCCCGCCATCGCCTGCGCACCGAGGCCGTAGCCCTTGCGCAGGACGATCGTGCCGTACGGCACCGTCAGGCTGGCCCCGGTGACGAAGAGCCGGCAGGCGTGGCGCACGAGCGCGGCCTCCTCGGCCTCCGGTCCGACCATGATCCCCGGCGTGTCGCACAGGAACAGCAGCGGCACGTCGAAGGCGTCGCACAGCTGCATGAAGCGGGCCGCCTTGTCGGCGGCGTCGGCGTCGATGGCGCCGGCCAGGTGGGCCGGGTTGTTGGCCACGATGCCGATCGGCCGCCCCTCGACCTTGGCGAGCGCGGTCACCATCCCGGGGGCGAACCCGGCCCGCAGCTCGAGCACCGAGCCGGTGTCGGCCAGCGCCTCCACGACGGCGCGCACGTCGTAGGCCCGGCGCCGGTCCTCGGGGACGAGGTCCCGCAGGACCGCCTGGTCGGCGCACGACCAGCCGGGCTGGGGCTCGGGACCGGCGAAGTACGACAGGTACCGGCGGGCGACCGCCACCGCCTCGGCCTCGTCCTCGACGACGACGTCGACGACGCCGTTGGCCGACTGGACCTCGATCGGGCCGATGTCCTCGGGCGCGTAGACGCCGAGGCCCCCGCCCTCGATCATCGCCGGGCCGCCCATGCCGATGTTGGCGTCGCGGGTGGCGATGACGACGTCGCTGCTGCCGAGGATGGCGGCGTTGCCGGCGAAGCACCGGCCGGCGGCGATGCCGACCCGGGGCACCAGGCCGCTCAGCCGCCCCCACAGGTGGAAGGCCACGGTGTCGAGGCCCGACACGCCGGGGGCGTCGGTGTCGCCCGGGCGCCCGCCCCCGCCCTCGGCGAAGAACACGACGGGCAGCCGCTGGCGCTCGATGACGTCGAAGAGCCGGTCCTTCTTGCGGTGGTTCTGGTAGCCCTGCGTCCCCGCCAGGACCGTGTAGTCGTACGACAGCACGGCGGTGGGCCGGCCGTCGACCGTGCCGATCCCCGCCACCAGCCCGTCGGCCGGGGTGCGGGCGATCAGCTCCTCCACCGGGCGCCGGCGGCGCTGGGCGGCGATGACGAGCGGCCCGTACTCGACGAACGACCCCGGGTCGAGCAGGTCGGCGATGTTCTCCCGGGCCGTGCGCATCCCGCGCCGGTGGCGGCGGGCGACGGCCTCGGGGCGGGCGGCGTCGAGCCCGGCGGCGTGGCGGGCCACGACCTCGGCGAGGTCGGGGCGCAGCTCGGGCTCGGGGCGGGCGGGCGCGGTCCCCGCCGTCTCCGCCGCCGGTGACCCGCCCCCGGTGGGGGCCGTGCCCCCGGCGGCGGCCGGCTCGGCCACGTCGACGACGACGAGGACGTCGCCCGCCTGCACGGCGTCGCCGGCCGCCACCCGCACCTCGGCGACGGTGCCCGCGACGCCGGCCTCGACCGCGTGCTCCATCTTCATCGACTCGACGACCACGACCGTGGTGCCGGGCTCGACCGGCGCCCCGACCGAGCAGTCCACCCGCACGACGGTGCCGACCAGGGGTGACGCGATCTGGGTCGTGGTGGCCATGCCCCCGGTGTCTAGCCCGCGGCGCTCCCCCGGGCAGAGTCGCCGGCCCGGCGCGACCCCATCGAGCGCTCAGTACTCGCCCTTGATGACGAAGAACGAGCCGCGGATGGTGCCGGCCAGCTTCGACCGCTGGCGGGCGAACTTGAAGCCCGCCAGCTCCTCGGGCACGTCCATGCCCTCGCAGAGCTTGAAGCCGACGGCCCGCTTGCCGCCCGGCGCCAGCTCGTAGAGGACGTTGACGGCGAGGCCGCTCTCGTAGAACACGTGGGCCCACCTCGTGCCCTCGACCTCGACCAGCGCGGCCTGCAGGGGCGGGGAGGCGATCTCGATGCCCCGCTCCTCCCTCAGGATCCGGTGGACCCAGTCGACGACGTCGGCGGCCTCGGCCGCCGGGTAGACGGTGAAGTCGTGGTCGTACTTGTTCTTGAAGTAGCGGGCCTCGTTGGCCCGCAGCCCGGCCAGCGCCTCCGCGTGCGGCGACGGCTCGAGCCCGGCGGTCGACACCTCCCTGAAGTCGACGACCTGGCCCGATGTCGCGTCCCGGATGCCCATCACGTCGGTTCCTCCTCCCGGCCCTCCCGGGCCCGGCTCAGAATGAGAGTCTTACTATCGATTTGATAGTGCTACTCTCACATACGTGAGCGAGCCCGTCAAGGACGTCCCCCCGTCGAGGCGCCGTCCGCCCCAGGCGCGCACCCGGCGGACCCGGGCGGCGGTGGTGGAGGCGGCCCGCCGCCTGTTCGAGGAGCGGGGCTACGCGGCCACCACCATCGAGGCGATCAGCGAGGCCTCCGACACCCCCCAGGCCACCGTCTACCGGCTGTTCGGCTCGAAGCTGGGGATCCTGAAGGCGGTGCTCGACGTCGCCATCGCCGGCGACCACGAGGACGTGGCGATGCTCGACCGGCCCCGGGTGCAGGACCTGCTCGCCACACCCGACCCCCACGAGCTGCTCGGCCGCTTCGCCACGCTGCTGCGCGACCTCATGGCCCGCACCGCCCCGGTGCACCGCCTGCTCGCGGATGCCGCCCGCTCCGACCCCGAGGCGGCGGCGATGCTCGACGAGGTCTCCCGCCAGCGCCACGAGGGCCAGCGCCACGTCGCCCGGGCCCTCGCCCGGGCCGGCGCGCTCCGGGACGGGCTGCGCGAGCGCGACGCGGCCGACGTCGTCCACGCCCTCGCCTCCCCCGAGGTCTACGGCCTGCTCGTGCTCGACCGCGGCTGGTCGGGCGCCCGCTACGAGCGCTGGCTGGCCGAGACGCTGGCGCAGCAGCTGCTCGGCCCGACCGCTCAGTCGTCCGCGGCCGGCTCGCGCTGACCACGCCGGGCCTCGGGGTCGCCGATCGCGGCCGCGGCGCCGTCCCGCTCCCCCGCCGCGACCGGCGCCGGGTCGAGGACGACCAGGCGGGACCCGGGCGGCGGGGGCCCGTCGACGGACGCGGTCCACCGGCCGGCCGGGGTGAGCACGGCCAGCACGTGCGCGCCCTCGGGCACGTCGTCGGCGTCGACCGTCCGCACCTCGTGACCCGCGACGACGGCCGCGTCGAGCGCGTCGTGGGTGGCGCCGGGCGAGAACGGCCGCCGCGACCAGGTCCGGGGGTCGGGCTCGGGGTCGGCGCGCCGCGCGCCGCCCCCGGCCGGCTCGCTCGGCAGCACCCAGACCGCGCCCCGCCCGAGCTGCGACACCGCCACGTCGAGCGCGATGAGGTCGACCTCGTCGTCGCGCGACGCGATGACCGCGCCGCCCACGTCGTCGAGCAGGCCGCTCGCCGGCAGCGCGGTGATCAGCCCGGTGTGCACGCGGAACGGGAGGTCGTCGCGCCCCGCCAGGTCGGCCCGCCCCCGGGCGGCCACCACGACCGGCACGCCGTGGCGGGTCAGCGCGGCGGCCAGCCCGAGCAGCCAGCGGTGCCCGCCGACGAGCAGCGCGCCCCGGGGGCTCGGGCGGGCCACGCCCAGCCACCGGGCCGCCGGCGCGGCGCCGAGGCCGTAGAGGAGGGCGAGGGCGATGACCACCGCGAAGACGACCGGCACCAGCCCGTCGGCGGGCTCGCCGATCTGGTCGAGGCGCAGGGAGTAGAGCGCCGCGGTGGCGGCCGCGACGACGCCGCGCGGCGCCAGGCAGGCCAGGAAGGCCCGGTCCCGCCGGTCGAGGCCGGGCTGGCCCAGGGTGCTGAGCACGACGACGAGCGGGCGGACGACCAGGGCGAGGACCGCGGCGAGCGCGAGCGCCTCGGGCACGTGGTCGATCAGCGCCTGGCCGTCGACGCGGGCGGCGAGCACGACGAACAGCGCGCCGAGCAGGAGCGCGACGACCGGCTCGCCGAAGGCGCGCAGCTCCCGGGTGGGGACCACCCGCTGGTTGGCCACCGCCACGCCCATCGCCGTCGTGGCGAACAGCCCGGCCTCGGGCCGGACCGACTCGGCCGCCACGTAGGCGGCGACGACGAACATGAACGGGACGGCGACCTCGAGCTCGTCGGGCACGGTCAGCCGGCGCAGGGCGGTGACCAGCAGCGCCGCCCCGGCCAGCCCGGCGGCCACCCCGGCCAGGGCCACCGACAGGACGTCCCGCCACAGCTCCTGGAGGCTCAGCTCGGTGACGAAGAAGGCGTTGACGCAGAACACGCCGAGCGTGGCGCCCAGGGGGTCGATGAGGATGCCCTCCCAGCGGAGGATCGTGGCCGGTGGGTCGCGGGGCCGGGCGATGCGCAGCAGCGGGCCGACGACCGTCGGCCCGGACACGACGAGGATCGCCCCGATGACGAGCGACAGCCGCGCCGCCCCGTCGAGGAGGAGGTGGACGGTGCCGGCCGCCAGCAGCCAGGTCGTCAGCGCCCCGACGGTGACGAGCCGGAGGACCGGCCCCCGGGCGGGGCCCCGCAGGTCGGCGAGCCGCAGCTCCATCCCGCCGTGGAACAGCAGCACGGCGACGGCGAGCGACACGACCGGGAAGAGGGCGTCGCCGAAGATCTCGTCGGGGTCGAGCCAGCCCAGCCCCGGGCCCACCGCCAGGCCGCCGGCCAGCAGCAGCACGATCGAGGGCAAGCCGATCCGCCGGCCCAGCCACTGCAGGCCGACGCCGAGGACGACCACGAGCCCGATGCCGCGCACGATCTCGCTGCTGTCCACCGCGCCCTCCTCGCCGGCTCGGCCGCGACCCGCGCGACCGTAGCCGCTGAGAGCGCGAGAGCACGGGGTGTCGGCCGTCCGCCGCCCGGGTACGCCCGCGACGTCGCCGAGCACCGGAGGTACCGACATGGCCCGTTGCGAGGTCTGCGGGAACGACTACGACAAGGCCTTCGAGGTGGTCGCGGCCGGCGCGCACCACACGTTCGACAGCTTCGAGTGCGCGATCCACCGCCTGGCCCCGGTCTGCGAGCACTGCGGCTGCCGGGTCGTCGGCCACGGCGTCGAGGTGAACGGCCGCTTCTACTGCTGCGCCCACTGCGCCAACGTGGCCGAGCAGACCGACAAGGCCGTCGACCGGGTCGAGCTCCCCACCGGCTAGGCCGGCGACGCCGGCCCGATCCGGCCCGACCGCCGGCCCGCCCGCACGGGGCGGGCCGGGTCAGCGCGTGGGGCCCTCGGCGGCAAGGATGGCGCCGAGCCGCAGCAGCTGCCGGCTGGCGCCGCCGAGGAACAGCTCGAGCTGCTTGGCCAGCAGGAAGTAGCGGTGCAGCGGGTAGTCGCGGTCGACGCCCACGCCGCCGTGCAGGTGGGCGGCCGCGTGCACGACGCGCTGGCCGCCGGCGGCCGCGAAGTACTTGGCGACCGCGACCTCGCGGTCGGCGGGGAGCCCGGCGCCGAGCCGCCACGCGGCCTGCAGCATGGTGAGCCGGATGGCCTGGGTGTCGACGTAGGCGTCGGCCGCCCGCTGCCCGACGGCCTGGAAGGTGGCGATCGGCCGCCCGAACTGCTCGCGCTGCGAGGTGTACTCGCCGGTCAGCCGGATCGCCTCGGCGGCGACGCCGGCCATGACCGCGCACGCGGCCACCGTCGCGTGGTCGACCAGCCACCGCAGCGCCGTCGCCGCCTCGTCCACCGGCCCCACCACGTCGCCGGCGCCGAGGCGCACGCCGTCGAGGGTCAGGCGGGCCTCGGGCGTGCCCGTCGTCGTGTCCTGGCGCTCGCGGCCCACCCCGGGGGCACCGGCCGGGACGAGGAACAGGCCCGTCTCGCCGGCGTCGGTCGTCGCCGGCACGAGCACGAGGTCGGCGACCAGCCCGGCCGGCACGTTGGTGCAGGCGCCGTCCAGCACCCAGCCGTCGCCGTCCCGGCGGGCCGCCACCGAGGGCGTCAGCGGGTCGCCGGACGGCTGCACGAGGGCCGCCGTCGGCACGACCGTCCCCTCGGCCAGACCGGGCAGGACGGCGGCCTGCTGGTCCGCCGTGCCCCACCGGGCGATCGGCAGCCCGCCGAGCGCCAGCGCGGCCAGCGCCGGCACCGGGGCGGTCCGGCGGCCCACCTCCTCGAGGAGGAGGGCCAGCTCCAGCACCCCCTGCCCCGCCCCGCCGTGCTCGACCGGCACGGCGATGCCGAGCAGGCCGGCGCCGGCCATGGCGGCCCACAGGTCGCGGTCGAAGCGCAGCTCGTCGCGCTGCTCGAGCTCCCGCAGCGCCGCCGGGGTGGACCGGTCGCCCAGCAGCTTGCTCGCCGCCTCGACGGTGGCCTGCTGCTCGTCGGTCAGGTCGAAGTCCATCGCCTCCCCCTGGGGTGTCAGCGCTTCGCCATCGGCATGCCGAGGCCGAAGCCGGCGATCAGGTCGCGCTGCAGCTCGTTGGTGCCGCCGCCGAAGGTGAGGATGAGCAGGCTGCGGTAGAGCTGCTCGAGGCGGCCGGCGAGCAGCGCCCCCGGCGTGTCCTCGACGAGGTAGGACCGCTCGCCCAGCACCTCCATGAGCAGCCGGAAGGTCTCGAGGTAGTGCTCGGTGCCGAAGACCTTGATCGTGCTGGCGTCGGCCACCTCCAGGCGGTCCCTCGTGGCGTCCCAGGCCACCTTCCAGTTGGCGAGGCGCAGGAACTCGAAGCCGGCGTAGGCCTTGGCCAGGTTGACGCGCACCCACTCCTGGTCGGCGACCAGCCGGCCGTCGGGCAGCCGGGTCGTGCGGGCCCACTCGATGGTGTCGTGCAGCAGCTCCTCGGCCATGCCCGGGCTGCACAGCGTGACCCGCTCGTGGTTGAGCTGGTTGACGATGAGGTTCCAGCCCTCGTTCTCGCCGCCGACCCGGTTCTCGACCGGGACGCGCACGCCGTCCCAGTGCACGGCGCAGATGTCGTGGGACGAGAGCAGGCGCAGCGGCGTGCGCTCGATGCCGGGGCTGTCCATCGGGACGATGAAGATCGAGATGCCCCGGTGGCGGCTGTCCTCGTCGCCGGTGCGGGCCGCCAGCCAGCAGTAGTCGGCGTCGCTGGCCAGGCTGGTCCACATCTTCTGGCCGGTGACGACGTAGTGGTCGCCGTCGCGCACCGCCCGGGTGCGCAGCGAGGCCAGGTCGGTGCCGGCGTTCGGCTCGCTGTAGCCGATGCAGAAGTGGATCTCGCCCCGGAGGATCGGCGGGAGGAAGCGGCGCTTCTGCTCCTCGGTGCCGAACTGCATGATCGTCGGCGCCACCGTGTTGATGGTCAGCATGGGCACGGGGGCGCCGGCCCGCATCGACTCGTCGAAGAAGATGAACTGCTCGACCGGCCCGCGGCCCTGGCCGCCGTACTCGACGGGCCAGCCGATGCCGAGCCAGCCGTCCTCGCCCATCTGCCGGACGATGCGGCGGACCACCGGGCCGACGCCGTTGGCGCGGCGCAGCTCGCGGCGGGTCTCCTCGTCGAGCAGCTCGTCGTAGTAGGCGCGCAGCTCGGCGCGCAGCTGCTCCTCCGCCTCCGTGTAGGCCAGGTGCAACGTCCCCCTCCTGGTGGTCGGAGCGCCAGTATGGCCCGCGACGAGAACGTGTTCTAGTGGCGGAGGACGCTGACGGTGACGTCAGTCCCGCCGGCGAGGGGACCTCCGTCCCTTGGCCGGGTCGGCGTGTGGACCTGTACCGTTCGTCACACCTGCGGCACGGACGCTCTCGGCGAGCGCATCCGTCGGGGAAGGGAGCGCGAGGAACGATGGCCGAGCCCACGACGTGGACGGTGAGCCCGTTCATCTCGGAGGTCCAGCCGATCTCCGCCAGCGACGAGGAGATCCGGCGGCACCTGGCCGACGCCGAGCTGCAGCCGCTGCTGCCGGCGCTGGCCTACGCCACCGGCGACCTCGGCCTGCTGCGCGAGGACCTCCGCCCCGACCCGGTGATGATGGCGATGCCCTCCGGCACCGGCTTCTCCGACGAGCAGGCCGACGCCATCCGCGAGCTGGCCCTGCGGACGCTGATCCGGTTCCGGGACGAGGGCTGCCGGCCGGCGCCGCCGCCGTCGGACGAGGACCTGCTGCGGATCCTCGAGCACGCGGTCGGCGGCGACACGACGCTCGGCGGCTCGATGGCCGACTACCTGCCGCTGCTCGAGGAGGAGCTGGCCCACCGGGGCGAGGACCGCCGGGCCCCCACCTGGCGCAAGGACGAGATCGCGCCCGACCTCGACTTCCGGGTGCTGGTCATCGGCGCCGGCATGTCGGGCCTCCTCGCCGGCTACCGGCTCAAGCAGGCCGGCATCGACTTCGTCATCGTCGAGAAGAACGACGACGTCGGCGGCACCTGGTACGAGAACACCTATCCCGGGTGCCGGGTCGACAACCCCAACCACAACTACAGCTACTCGTTCGCCCAGCGGCACGACTGGCCGTACCACTACTCCACCCAGCCGGTGCTGCACCGCTACTTCCGCGAGTGCGCCGACGCCTTCGGCCTCTGGGAGCACATCCGCTTCCGCACCGAGGTCCTGTCCGCCACCTGGCACGAGGACGACCACCGGTGGTCGGTCGTCGTGCGCGACGCGGAGGGCGCCGAGCACACGCTGGTGGCCGACGCCGTCATCAGCGCGGTCGGCCAGCTCAACCGGCCGCACTACCCCGAGATCCCCGGCCGCGACACCTTCGCCGGTCCGGCGTTCCACTCCGCCCGCTGGCGCCACGACGTCGACCTGCGGGGCAAGCGGGTGGCGGTCATCGGCACCGGCGCCAGCGCCATGCAGTTCGTCCCCGAGATCGCGCCCGTCGTGGGCGAGCTGCTGGTGTTCCAGCGCACGCCGGCCTGGATGGTGCCCACGCCCGACTACCACGCCGAGGTGCCGCCCGGCCTGCGCTGGCTCTACGAGCACGTGCCGGCCTACAGCGAGATCCACCGGTTCTGCATCTTCTGGCGGATGGGCGACGGCGTCCTCGCCACCGTCCAGGTCGACCCCGACTGGGACGTGCCCGGCTCGGTCAGCGCCGCCAACGCCATGGTCCAGGCGCTGTTCACCGACTACATCAAGCAGCAGTTCGCCGACCGCCCCGACCTGCTCGAGGTCGTGGTGCCGAACTACCCGCCGGGCGCCAAGCGCATGATCCGCGACAACGGCGTGTGGGCGAGCGCGCTGAAGCGGGACAACGTGCGCCTGATCACCACCGGCATCCGGGAGATCACCCCGAGCGGCCTCGTCACCGTCGACGGCACGGCCCACGACGTCGACGTGATCATCTACGGGACCGGCTTCACCGCCTCGAAGTTCCTCGCCCCGATGAAGGTGACCGGGCGGGACGGCGTCGACCTGCACGAGCACTGGCAGGGCGAGCCCCGCGCCTACCTCGGCATCACCGTGCCCGGCTTCCCCAACCTGTTCTGCCTCTACGGCCCGAACACCAACATCGTCATCAACGGCAGCATCATCTACTTCTCCGAGTGCGGGGTGCGGTACATCATGGGCCTCCTCGAGATGGCCCTCCGCCGGGGGAAGCGGGCCGTCGACGTCCGCCGGGAGGTGCACGACCGGTTCAACGAGGAGGTCGACCGGGCCAACGAGCTCATGGCCTGGGGCGCCTCCGACGTGAACAGCTGGTACAAGAACGCGAGCGGTCGGGTCAGCCAGAACTGGCCGTTCACGCTGCTCGAGTACTGGCAGCGCACGCTGCGGCCGGACCCCGACGAGTACGTCCTGACGGGCTGAGGGCCGGCGGCCGCCACCCGGCCGGTCAGCCGGTGCGGGGGAACCGCAGGCGGACGGTGAAGGTCCCCTCGGCGCGCACGAGGGCGACGTCGGGGCAGAGCTGCTGGACGATCCACAGCCCACGGCCGTCGCGGGCGTCCGGGGCGACGGGGGCCAGGCCGACCAGGGCGTCGGCGGGCCCCGGGCCCTGGTCGGCGACGGTGATGACGACGCGGTCGGGCCCGGCCCAGCCCCGCACGACCACCGGCGGCCGGCCGTGCACCCGGGCGTTCGAGACCGTCTCGCTGACCGCGAGCCCGACCTCGTCCGCGCCCTGGTCCCCGTGGCCGGCCGCCCCGGCCAGCGCGTGGGCCCGCCGCCGGGCCTCCCGGACGGAGGGGTCCACCAGCTCGAGGTCGGGCGGCCCGGCCTCGAGCGGGTCGGGCGGCGGCGGGGGGTGCCGGGCGACGAGCTCCTCGGGGCCCGCCGTGCGCCCCGGGGCGACGAGGACGCCACCGGGCAGGGCGAGCCGGTGGTGCAGCTGCTCGACGTCGGCCAGCACCTCGTCGCTCGCCACCCGGGTGTCGTAGGCGCACAGCAGCGAGACGGGGGCCCGGGCGAACACCCGCTCGACGGCCGCCTCGTAGCGGCACCACGCGTCCCACGCCGAGCCGACGACCCGGGCCGGGAGCGCGCCGACCATCCGGACCCGGGCGATGCCCCCGGCCAGCCGCCGGTCGACGAGCGACCGGAACGTGCGCAGCGTGACCGCCGGCCGCGCGTAGGCGTCGGCCGGCGAGAGGTACGCGATCCGGGGGTCGCCGGCCGTGGCGGCCCGGACCCGATCGGCGTCGCGCCCGTCGAGGGCGACGACCACCGCCTCGCCCGCCCGGGCGCCCGCGGCGACGAACGGCACGACGACGTCGAGCAGCTCGTCCTGGTCGCCGTAGAGCGCGGCCTCGTGGACCAGCCCGGCCGGCGCGACCCTGGCGTCGATCACGGGAGCACCTCGCGGGCGTCGCAGGTCGGACCGTCGCGCCTCCCGTCCCGGTTGTCCCGCTGCAGCTCGATCACGCGGTCCCTCCACCACAGAGTGTGGCATGCGGGCCCGTGCCGCGGTGAACGCCGCCGGCGCGGGTCACCCCAGCGGCTGCGCGGCGGGCGCGCCGTGCTCCGCCCCGCTCGTGCCGGCCGGGCCGGGCGTCCACCACGGCAGCGGCGCCAGGTCGGGCGGCACCCACCGCCGGCGGGCCGCCACCGAGAAGAGCCGCTCCCGGCTCCAGTGGGACAGCGGCGCGGCCCGGGAGCACGCGGGGTGGGCGACCAGCTCGTCGAGCGACCGGTCCACCAGCGCGTGGACCGCACCCACGTAGTAGGCGGTCACGGTCTCGTGGTAGCCGCCGGTGTCGGTGTTGGCCGTGCCGGTCGCCTCGTTGTAGGCGCGGATGGCCCGGCGCAGGTGGTCGAGCGCCGCGGCGGGGTCGGCCAGGCGGCGCAGCACCTGCCGGCACACGACGAGGTGGGCCTCGTGGGTCCAGCGCGCCCGGGGCAGGGTGCGACGCTCGAACTCGTCCAGCAGCCGTCGTGCCTCTCGCTCGTCCATGGGCGGCAGCCTGACAGGCGTTCCGCCGGATGGGCACCTGATCTGCCACACTACCGACCGTGGTTGCCGAAGATCGTCCTGCGCTCGATGCCATCGACCGGCGCATCCTCCGGGAGCTGGTGGAGGATGGCCGGATCTCGATCCGGGAGCTCGCCGAGCGGGTGGCGCTGTCGACCAGCGCCACCTCCGAGCGGGTGCGGCGCCTCGAGCGCCGGGGCGTGGTCACCGGCTACCGGGCGGTCCTGTCCCCGGCCGCCACCGGCCGGCCGCTCGACGCCGTCATCGGCGTCCGGGCCCACCCGGGCGCCGACCGGCAGGCGCTGGAGCGGTGGTTCGGCCGCCAGCCCTGCATCGTCGAGGCGGTCCACCTGACCGGCCCCCACGACTACCTGCTGCGGGCGCGCTGCCGCGACACGGCCGAGCTCGACGCCGTGCTCATGGCCATGAAGGCCGACGCGGGCGTGGCCGAGACCGAGACCCGGGTCGTCCTGCGCCAGGTCCCCGTGCACCCCGACCTCGTCTGAGGCCCGGTGCCAGACCGTGAGCCGGCCCGGGCGGCCGGCCCGGCACCCGCCCCTCAGCGGGCCCGGAAGGTGACGGGCATCGACTTGATGCCGTTCACGAAGTCCGACCGCAGGCGGCGCACCTCGCCGGCCAGCTGGACGTCGTCGAGCCGCTCGACGAGCTGGCGCATGATCGCCCGGATCTCGGCCCGGGCGAGGCTGGCGCCCAGGCAGTAGTGGACCCCGCCGCCGCCGAAGGCCACGTGGTCGTTGGGCGTGCGGCCGACGTCGAACCGGAACGGATCCTCGAAGACCTCCTCGTCCCGGTTGGCCGACATGTAGTACATGACGACCTTGTCGCCGGCGGCGATCCGCTGGCCCCGCAGCTCGGTGTCGCGGGTGGCGGTGCGGCGGAAGTTGTGGATGGAGGTGCCCCACCGCAGCATCTCCTCCACCGCCGTCGGCCACAGGCCGGGGTCCTCGCGCAGCCGCCGGAGCTGGTCGGGGTGCTCGATCAGCGCCAGCATGGCGTGGCTGATCAGGTTGCGGGTCGTCTCGTTGCCGGCGACCACCAGCGTGACGAAGAAGAGGTTCAGCTCCAGGTCGGTGAGGCGCTCACCGTCGACCTCGGCCTGGACCAGGGCGGTCATCAGGTCGTCGCGGGGGTTGGCCCGGCGGTCGGCGGCGACCGCGTCGCAGTAGGCGTAGATCTCCGCCGCGGCCGCCTCCCCCTCCTCGGGGGTGGCCCGCAGGTCCGGGTCGTCGAAGCCGACGAGCGTGTTGGACAGCTCGAACATCCGCGGCCAGTCGGCCTCGGGCAGGCCGATCATCTCGCAGATCATCTCCAGGGGCAGCTTGGCCGCCACGTCCTCGACGAACTCGCACTCGCCCCGGTCGACGACCTCGTCGACGATGCGCGCCGCCCGCCGCTCGATCGTCGCCACCAGGCGGTCGATCATCCGGGGCGTGAACCCCCGGCTGACCAGGCGCCGGTAGCGGTTGTGGCGGGGCGGGTCCATGTTGAGGATCGTCAGCCGCAGCTGGGCCAGCGCCTCGTCGGTCTGGGTGTCGATGAAGGTGGCCCCCAGCTCGGACGAGAACGTGGCCGGGTCGCGGCTGACGGCCACGACGTCGGCGTGGCGGGTCACCGCCCAGAACCCCGGGCCGTCGGGCTCGGGGTGCCAGAAGACCGGCGCCTCCCGCCGGAGGAGGGCGAACGCCTCGTGCGGCACGCCGCGCGCCCAGGTGTCCTCGAGCAGGTCGATCTCGGCCAGGTCCATCAGCTCCCCCCTCGTGCGTGACGGACGGGCGCGCCGCCGGCGGGCACCGGCGGCCGGTCGCAGGCGCCGACGATGCGCCGCAGCGTGGCCACCGCGGTCGCCTCGTCGACCGCCCCGCGGTCGAGCCGGGCGGCCATCTCCAGGCCGACGAGCGTCGCCACGACGACGGTGGCGACCCGCTCCGGCGGCCCCGGCAGGTCGATCAGGCCCTCGGCCGCCCACTCGGCGAGGGCCTCGGCCACCGCCGCGTACTGCGCCCGGTAGCGGGCGCCGAGCCGGTCCCGGGCGGCCTCGTTGCCCGGCCGGTTGGCCCAGGTCCACAGCTCGTGCTCCAGCCGCACCCAGTCCCGGGCCTCGGGCGGCGGGTCGACGACGTTGCGCCACAGCGCGGCCAGCCGCTCGTCGATCGTGGCGGCGCCCTCGATCTCGGCCAGGATGCGCTCGACGACGACGTCCTTGGACTGGTCGAGCAGGGCGACGACGAGGCCGTCCTTGCTGCCGAACTGCCCGTAGAGCGAGCCCGAGGTGCGCCCCGCCCGCTCGGCGATGGCGTCGACGGAGGCGCCGTCGATGCCGTGCTCGGCGATCAGCGCGGCGGCCGCGGCCAGCAGGCGGCTGCGGGTCTCGAGGCTGCGCGCCTGGCGCGGCCGGGCCATGGTGGCGAGCATAGACTCGATCCGTAACGTGCGCTACAAACTGGGTCCGGCGGCGGGGCCCACCGGCCCGCACGTCACGAGGGGGGATCCGATGGAGTTCAACCTGGCCGACCTGTTCGAGCACGCGGCCGACACCTGGCCGGACCGCGAGTACCTGGTGGCCAACGGCGAGCGGCGGACCTTCTCGGAGCTGGACGCGCGCGCCAACCGGCTGGCCCACCACCTCGCCGCCCACGGCATCGGCCCGGGCGACCACGTCGGCATCTACGGGCTCAACTCGGTCGAGTGGGTCGAGACCCTGTGGGCGGTCTTCAAGCTCCGGGCCGTCTGGATCAACATCAACTACCGCTACGTCGAGGACGAGCTCGCCTACCTGTTCTCCAACGCCCAGCTCAAGGCCCTCGTCCACGACGCCGAGTTCACGGACCGGGTCGACGGCGTCGTCGACCACCTGCCCGACCTGCAGCACCGCGTCGTCATCGGGGCCGACGGCGGCGACCTCCCCCCGGGGCCGGTCCCGGCGATCGGCTTCGAGCAGGCCATGGCCGACGGCTCGCCCGAGCGCGACTTCCCGCCCCGGTCCGGCGACGACCTCTACATCCTCTACACGGGCGGCACGACCGGCATGCCGAAGGGGGTCGTGTGGCGCCACGAGGACGTGCTCTTCGCCCTCGGCGGCGGCATCGACGTGCTGACGGGCGAGCGGGCCCAGCGCCCGGAGGACCTGGCCGAGCGGGGCAAGCGCATGGGCGGCCCGCTGACGTTCCTGCCCGTCGCCCCGCTCATGCACGGCGCCACCCAGTGGGCGGTCATGGGCCAGGGCTTCCTCGGCAACCGCATCGTCCTCATGGCCAAGTTCGACCCCCACGAGGTGTGGCGCCTGGTCGAGGCCGAGAAGGTCAACTCGCTCATGATCACCGGCGACGCCATGGGCCGGCCGCTGGTCGAGGCGCTCGACGAGCCGCCCAGCTCGACGCGCGACCTGTCGTCGCTGATCTCGCTGTCGTCCACCGCGGCGGTGTTCTCGCCCTCGGTCAAGGACCAGTTCCTCGAGCGGTTCCCGAACCTGGTGATGACCGACGCCATCGGCTCGTCGGAGGGCGGCGCCAACGGCATCGTCATCGTGGAGAAGGGCCGCACGGCGATGCAGGGCGGCCCGACCGTGCGGCCGGTCGAGGGCACCGTCGTCCTCGACGACGACCTCCGGCCCGTCGAGCCGGGCTCGGGCGTCGTGGGCCGGGTCGCCCGCACCGGCGACATCCCGCTGCGCTACTTCAACGACCCGGTCAAGACCGCGGAGACCTTCGTCGAGGTCGACGGCACCCGCTACGTCATCCCCGGCGACATGGCCACGGTCGAGGCCGACGGGTCGATCACCCTGCTGGGCCGCGGGTCGCAGTCGATCAACTCCGGCGGCGAGAAGATCTACCCGGAGGAGGTCGAGGCGGCGATCAAGTCGCACCCCGCCGTCTACGACGCCGTCGTGGTGGGCGTCCCCGACGAGCGCTGGGGGCAGCGGGTCGCCGCCGTCGTCCAGCCCCGGCCGGGGATGACGCCGACGCTCGAGTCGGTGCAGGAGCACTGCCGCAAGCGGATCGCCGGCTACAAGGTGCCCCGGGAGCTGCACCTGGTCGAGGTGCTGCAGCGCTCGCCCAGCGGCAAGGCCGACTACCCGTGGGCCACGAAGGTGGCGCTCGGGCAGGCCTGAGCGCGCCGCCCGCCACGGCGGCCACCCGGGACCGTCACCGGCCGAGCTGACGGGGGTCGCGGTCGGCGAGCACCCGGGTGGCGTCGAGCTCGGCCCGGTCGGCGGCCCGCACCCCGGCCGCCCAGCCCGCCCGGTCCCGCGCCGTCACCCGGGTCGTGCGGACGTCGGGGAACGCGGCCCGCAGCGCGGCCTCGGCCGCGTCGCGCCGCGCCTGGAGCAGCGGCACGAGGGCGCCGCCGCCGTCGCCCCGGCGGGCGACCTCGTCGCCGGCCGCCCGGGCGAGCCGCTCGGCGATGCGGCCGGCGAAGGCGACGAGGAACGACTGGCGGAACGAGCGCGTCGCCCCCGGCGATGCGGCGGGTGGGCGCTCGGCGACCATGGCCCGGGTGGCCTGCACCAGCAGCGACGTGAACAGCAGCTCGACGGCGTCGAGGTCGGCCTCGTCGCCGAAGACCGTGGCGAACCACCACTGGCGCGTCCACACCGCCCGGCAGCGGTTGGCCTCGGCCACGGCGTCCAGCAGCAGGAAGCGGGCCCGGGCGTAGGGGTCGTCGATGCCGATGCGCCGGCCCGCGACCCGGGGCCCCGCCCCCCGGTGGGCGTCGAGGAGCGCCCGGTCGAGCGCGTGGCGGGTCATCAGCTGCTGGGCCTTGGCGGTGAGCGCCTCGGCCTCGCCGGCGAAGGTGGTCGACTCGGCCTTGGCCAGCAGCGCCGTGACCTTGCGCAGCACCCGGGGGTCGACGCCCGGTGCCGCGTCGGCGCCGGCGCCCACCGGCCCGGGGCCCGGACCGGCGTCCGTCGCGCCCGGCCGGCCGGGGACCGGGCCCAGCAGCGGCAGCGGCGGCAGCGACCGCACCAACGCCGCCGTGGCCACCGCCACCTCGACGGCACGCCGCAGGCGGTCGCCGCCCCGCCCACCGCCGGCGGCCGCCACCACCCACCCCACGGCACCCGCGGACCGGCGCCGGTCGGCGCCGATGGCGTCGAGCTGCAGCCGCCACCGGGGCGGGAGGGCCCGCTCGGGGTGGCGCTGCGCCTCGCGCCCGATGGCCACCGCCGCCAGCCGCGCGTGCCGCCGGCCGGCCCGGCGCTCGACGACGCGGTGCAGGTCGGCCGGCTGCCAGCCCCGGCGCCAGGCGCCGGCCACGCCCTCGACCAGCACCCGGCCCAGCGCCCGGTCGACCTCGAGGGCGCCGTCGCCGGCGGCGCCCCGGCGCACGAGCGCGTCGAGGTGCGACGAGGCGGCGCCGGCGACCGCCGCGGCCACCGCGGCCTCGACGAGCGTGTCGGTGGCGGCCCCACCGGCGTCGGCGGACGGGCCCTGCTGCATCGTGCGATCCTCCCTCGTGGCGGCGACCCGGCGGGGGACGCCCCGCGGCGTGCGAACGAGCGTACGCACCCGGTGCGACGGTCAGGGGCCGGCGCGCCACGCGAGGTGTGGCCGAGGCGACGCCGCTGGGGCAGAATTCGGCAGCCCGAACCGGCGGAGCCGGCGCGACCACACAGGTAGCCATGCCTCAGGCCTTCCACACCGACGTGGCACGGAGCTCGGAGGAGCTCGTCGTGCGCGTGTCGGGCGAGCTCGACATCACCGTCCGCGCCGCGCTCGTCGAGGAGGTCGGCGCCGCGCTGCGCGACGGGCCGCCCCCGCCCCGCCTCGCCCTCGACCTCGGCGGCGTGACCTTCTGCGACTCGAGCGGCCTCGGCGCCCTGCTCGACATCCGGCGCCTCGCCGACGAGGCCGGCGTCCCCATGGTCCTGCGCGAGGTCCCCGCCCAGGTGGCCCGGCTCCTGGACCTGACCGACGTCGACGCGTGGCTGTCGCGCGAATGACCTCCCCGGGCCGCGGCGCCACCATCGGCGGACCCGGCGCCCCGGCACCGGCCCCGGCCTGGCCCCGGTACGCGGCCGCGGCGCTCGTGCTGGTCCTCGGCGTCGCCGTCGCGGTGGGGCTGCACCGCGCCGCGCTCGACCAGGCGGCCGAGCGGGAGGCCCTCGTCGCCGACCAGACCGCCAACGTCGTCACCGCCACCCTCGAGCAGCTGCCGGCCACCGTCGCGGGCGCGCACAGCCTCGTCGGACCCGACGGCGAGGTCGACCTCGACGCCTTCGCCACCTACGCCGAGGCGGCCATCGAGTCGTCGCCCTTCCGGGCCCTGGCCGTCGTGCTGGAGGTCCCGGCCGACCAGCGGCCGGCGCTCGAGCGCGAGCTCGGCGGGCCGATCCGGGAGGAGGTCGACGGGCCGCCGGCCGAGCGCCGGGACCGGCACCTGGTGGTGCGGGCGGTGTCGCCGCCGGACCTGGAGACGACCGCCTCCCTGGTCGGTGTCGACCTCACCGGTGACGGCGTCCGCCGGGCCACGATGCTGGCGGCCCGCGACTCGGGCGACACCGCGGTGAGCGGCATCATCTCGGCCGTCCCGTCCGGTGAGCCGGCCGTCTTCGTCGCCCACCCGCTGTACCGCACGGGCCGGCCGCCCGGCACCGTGGTCGACCGGCGCGCGGCGATCGTGGGCTACGTCACCTCCGGCCTCGTGGGCACCGGCGTGCTCGACGCGGTCGAGCGGAACGTGGGCGACCCGGTCGGCATCCGCATCGACGACCCCGACAGCGGGCGGACGCTCGCCGAGTCGGACCCCGCCCCCGGCAGCGGTGTCACCGTGCGGCGCCGCGTCGCCGGCCGGGAGTGGCTCGTCACCGTCGACGACCGCCAGTCGGTCTCGCTCGCCGGGCCGGCGGTGACCGTCGCCGGGTCCGCCGCGCTGGCCGTGGCGCTGGCGCTGCTCGGGCGGCGGGCCCAGCGCCACCGGCGCGACGTCACCCGGCACGTCGAGCTGCTCGAGGGCATCGCCTCGCTCGGCCGGTCGCTGGCGGCCGCCGGATCGGTCGACGACCTGGCCGCCGTCGTGCGGGCGGAGGTGCCCGCGGCGCTCGGCGCCCGGTGGGCGGAGCTGGAGCTGCCCGGCACCACCGCCCCGACCCGCTCGGCGCCGCCGGGCGCCCCGGACGGCGACGAGCCGTCGCCCGAGGCGCGCGAGGTCGTGATCCGGCGGGAGGTCGGGTCGTCGCCCGACGGGGACGGCGCCGCGCTGACCGTCGCCTGGCCGGCCGGCGCCCCGCCCGACGAGCTGACCCTCGCCGGCCTGACCACCGTCACCGAGATGTGCGCCCAGACGCTGGCCCGGGCCCGGCTGAGCGACCGCGCCCGGTCGGACGCCGTGTCCAGCCGGCTGCTCGCCGGCCTGGCCGAGGCGGCCGCCACCGCGGCCACCACGGACCAGGTCGCCCGGACGCTGGCCGGGCGGGCGGCCGACGTCCCCGGCGCCACCTCCGCCGACATCGCGCTGCTGTCCGACGACGGCGCCGCGCTGCGGGTCGTCCACGGCGACGAGGACGTCCCCGACGACCACCTCACCGTGCGCCCGCCCGACCGCCGGTGGCCGGTCGTCGCCGCCCTGCTCGACGACGCGCCGGTGCTGCTCGGCGACCTCGACGCCGTGGCCGCCCGCTTCCCCGAGCACGAGCAGCTCATGCGGGCGCACGGCCTGGCGGCCCTCGCCTGCCTGCCCCTCCACGACGAGGACGGCCGGTCCCTCGGCGTGCTCAGCCTGGCGTGGGACGCGCCCCGCCGCTTCACCGCCGAGCTGGTCGACGACCTGCGCATCACCGCCGACATCTGCGCCTCGAGCCTCCAGCGAGCCCGCCAGACCGACCGCGACCACGCCCGGTCCTCGGCCCTGGCCACCCTGGCCGGCCTCCTGTCGGCGGCCCGCACCTTCGACGACGTCGGCCGCACGATCATCGCCGAGGCGACGCCGGTGCTGGACGCCGACCTGGCCATGGTCGGCGTCGTCGAGGGCGAGGACCTCCACCTGCTGCTCCCCGACTCGCCGGCCGTGCGGGCGGCGCTGCGCGAGCCGGTCGTGCCGCTGGACAGCGACTTCCCCGCCCTCCTCGCCATCCGGCGCCGGGAGCTGGTCACCTTCCCGTCCACCGCCGCCGTCCCCGACCGCGAGCTGGCCGCCGCCCTCGACCACGCCGGGGTGCGGGCCGGCGCCTGCGCCCCGCTGCTGGCCTCCGACGGCGAGCCGGTCGGCGTGCTCGTCGTGCTGTGGCGCCACCCGCCCCGCTTCGACGAGGCGCTCGCCGAGCGGGTGCGGGTCGTCGCCGAGCTGTGTGCCCAGTCGGCGGAGCGGTCGCGGCTGTTCGACGCCGAGCACCAGGTCCGCAGCGACCTGGAGCGCTCGGTCGTCGTCCGCCTGCCGGAGGTGGAGGGCCTCGACGTGGCCGCCCGCTACCGCCCCGCCGCGCCGTCGGTCGGCATGGGCGGCGACTGGTACGACGCGCTGACGCTGCCGGGCGGGCGGCTGTGCCTCGTCGTCGGCGACGTGACCGGCCACGGCGTGCCGGCCGTCGCCAAGATGACCCAGGTGCGCACGGTCGTGCACACGCTGGCCGCCGGCGGCACCCCGCTGCCCGACATCCTCGTGCGCACCTCCGAGGTCATGGTGCGCGACGACCTCGGCTACGCGACGGTGCTCATCGCCGTCGTCGACCCCCGCGCCGGGACGCTCAGCTACGTGACCGCCGGCCACCTGCCGCCGCTCGTCCGCCGGCCGGGCGGCTCGGTCGACATCCTCACCGGCGGTCGCCACTCGGTGCTCGGCATCGAGCTGACGCCGCGGCCGCCGGGCTTCCTGCCCTTCCCCGCCGGCTCGACGCTGGTCATCTACACCGACGGGCTGATCGAGCGGCGCGACACCGCCATCGACGTGTCGGTGGCGACGCTGGCCGACACGCTGCGAGCCACCGCGGCGACGACGGCCGAGGAGCTGGCCGACGAGCTCCTCGACCACCGCGGGCCCAACGACGTCGCCTCCGACGACGTCGCCCTGGTCGTCGCCCGCCACCTCCCCTGACGGGCTCGGCCGCGGTGGCCGGACGCCCGCGGGCCCGGCCCGCTCAGCCGTCGAGCCGGCGGCGGACGGCCTCCAGCGCGCCCAGGTCGTCGATGGCGGCGGCGCTGCGGCGCCACATGGCCCGGAACATCGCGTCGCCCCGCTCGGTCACCCCGGCGGTCAGCCGGCCCAGCAGCACGATGAGCGGCGCGTGCAGCAGCCCGAGCCGGTAGTCCTCCCGGCAGGCGTCGAGGTCGTAGCCGTCGACGCCCTGGGCGACGAGCGCCCCGTGGTAGGCGGCCACGAGGTCGTCCTCGTGCCGGCGGCGGTCCTCGACCTCCAGGCAGGTGGCGAGGAAGAAGGCGAGGTCGCGGCCCGGGGGCCCCATCGAGGCGGTCTGCCAGTCGACCGCGGCCACCCCGGGGCCGCCGTCGGCCGGGAACAGCAGGTTGTCCAGCCGGTAGTCGCCGTGGAGGACGGCGACGACGTCGCCGGTGTCGAGCATCCACCGGGCCAGCAGCTCGCGGCAGGCGGCGAGCAGGTCGGCCTCGAGCGGCTCGAGCTCGTCGGCGAACCGCTCGGCGAACTGGTCGGCGGCGACACCGATGACCGACCCCATGACCTCGGCGGTGACCGCCGGGTCGGAGCGCAGCCACGGCCGGGTCGCGAGCTCGGCGTCGCACCAGGTCGGCGCGTGGAGCCCGGCCAGGTTGACGAGGGCGTCGGCCGCCTGGTCGGCGGTGCAGCCGGCGAGCTGGTCGCCGGGCCGGGCGTCCGCCATGTCCTCGAGCACCAGCGTGAACCGGGGGGCGCCGTCCTCGACGGCCGCGTAGGCGCAGCGGGGGACCCGGGCCGCGACCCGGTCGGCGAGCTCGCGGTAGAAGGCGACCTCCTTGGCGTAGGCCATGGCGGCCATGGGCGAGTCGACGCCCGGCCGGGCGAACTTGACGACGACCGTCCGCTCGCCGCCGCCGGCCAGGGCGAGGCGGGCCCGCACCGTCGAGGCCATCTGGCCGGTCCCGACCGGCTCGGTGGTGGCGCCCACGACGTCGGGCGGGTCGGGCTCGCCGGCCAGCGCGGCCGCGAACCACGCCGGCGTGAGCTGCGCCGGGTCGTCGACGACCTCGGGGTCGGGGCGGCCGGCGCCCCGAGGCCCGCCGGCCGTCGCCGGCACCGTCGTGTCGCTCATGGTCTCCCCTCCTCGACCGGGGTCCCCGCGGCCCGCCACCCACGCCGGCCGCGCCCGCGCTCGCTCGCGAGAACCCTGTTCTAACCTGCGGGGCACGGACGCTGCACGAGGGGGGCCATGCAGACGCGCGAGATCGACCTGCTGGACGGCGACTTCTACGTCGGCGACCCGTACCCCACGTACGCGTGGATGCGGGAGAACGCCCCGGTCTACTGGGACGCCACCAACGAGCTGTGGGGCGTCTCGCGCTACGACGACGTCGTCGACGTCGAGCGGCGCAAGGACGTCTTCATCAACTCGGACACGAAGAAGGGCGGCTACCGGCCCAACATCCCCGCCGACCCCTCGATCATCGGCCTCGACGACCCGCTCCACAACCGCCGGCGGGGCCTCGTGTCGCGGCGGTTCACGCCCCGGGCCGTCGCCGCCCGCGAGGACCACGTGCGCCGGACGGTGCGGGAGCTGATCGACGCCGTGGAGCGCAAGGGCGGCACGGCGGAGATCGTGGGCGAGCTCGCCGCCCCGCTGCCGGCGATGACGATCGCCTGGCTGCTGGGCTTCCCCCGCGAGCGCTGGCCCGAGCTGAAGGACTGGTCGGAGCGCACCATCGCCCTGGGCGGCGGTCCCCGCTACATCAACGAGGACGGCGTGGCGGCGGCGATGGAGTTCGCCGCCGCGGCCCAGGAGCTCTACGAGGAGAAGCGGCGCTGCCCGGCCGACGACATCATGACGGTCTGGACGCGGGCCAGCATCGACGGCGAGCCCCTGTCGGTCGACGCCGTCATCTCCGACTGCCTGCTCCTGCTCGACGGCGGCGCCGAGACCACCCGGACGGTCATCGCCCGCACGATCCTCGCCCTCATCGACCACCCCGACCAGTGGGCCCTGCTCAAGCAGGGCGCCGACATGGGGGTCGCGACCGAGGAGTTCATCCGCTGGGTCACGCCGATCCACAACATGTGCCGGGTGGCGACGGAGGACACCGAGGTCGGCGGCCAGCCGATCGAGGCCGGCCAGCAGCTCGTGCTGATGTACAGCTCGGCCAACCGCGACCCGGCCCACTTCGAGGACCCGGAGCGCTTCGACGTCACCCGGCAGCCGAACAACCACATCGCCTTCGGGTTCGGCACCCACTTCTGCCTGGGGGCGGCGCTGGCCCGCCAGGAGATCCGGCTGTTCTTCACCGAGCTGGTGCGGCGGGTGCGCTCGATGCGGCTGGTCCCGGGCACCGAGGTCGTCGAGATGCCGAACGCGTTCGTCTACGGGCTGCGCTCGGCCCACGTCGAGTTCGAGTTCGAGCGCTGACCCGCCGGCCTCACCCCTCGGACCGGGCCGCGAGGCGGGTGCGCATGGTGCCGATGCCCTCGATCGTGCTCTCGACGACCTGGCCCGGTGCCAGGTAGCGCCGGGGGTCGCGGGCGACGCCGACGCCGGCGGGCGTGCCGGTGAAGACGACGTCGCCGGGCAGCAGCGTCACGTGCTCCGACAGCACCCGCACCAGGCCGGGCACCGGCACGATCATGTCGCTGGTGCGGGCGTCCTGGACGACCTCGCCGTCGATGCTGCACCGCAGGTGGAGGTCGTCGGGATCGTCCAGCTCGTCGGGGGTGACGAGCCACGGGCCGGTCGGGCCGAAGCCCGGGTACGACTTGCCCAGGCAGAACTGCCCGCCGGCGGCCCGCTGGACGACCCGCTCCGACAGGTCCTGGCCGACGGTGAGCCCGGCCACGTGCGCCCAGGCGTCGCCCTCGTGCACCCGGTGGGCCCGGCGGCCGACGACGACCACGAGCTCGACCTCCCAGTCGACGTGGCCGCTCGGCAGCTCGACGGTGGCGTACGGGCCGGTGAGGCAGCTCGGGAACTTGGTGAACGTCGCCGGGATCCGGGGGACCTCCTGGCCCGTCTCGGCGGCGTGGGCCCGGTAGTTGAGCCCGATGCCGAACACCTGGCGGGGCCGGGGCGACGGCGGGCCGAGCGCGGCCTCGTCGATCGGGTGCGCCGGGGCACGGTCGAGCGGGGCCTCGGCCGCCCAGGCGCGGAACGCGTCCCAGTCGTCGTAGAGGGCCGCCGGGTCGGGCCCGAAGCGCCCGCCGGACGCCTCGGCGACGTCGACGGCGCGGTCGTCGCCGGTGACGAGGACGGCGCGGCCTGCGTGGTTGGCCAGCCTCATGCCGCGGTTCTAGCAGCCGCCGGGTGCGCTGCCGTGCGCCGGGACGTGAAGAGGGAGGCCCGAAGGCCTCCCTCCCCGATCTCGTCGGACAGGCCCTGCTCGGTCGTCGCGCCGGGTGGGACGAGCTCCCGGCAACCGTTCAGGGGGTGGTCTGGTTGGATTCCACCAAGGGGTCCGACCAACCGCTCAGCGGCCAGCCACCTCCAGGGTCCCCTGACTTCCGTCACTCATGTCTGGACCACCTCCCTTCTCTGGTAGGTCGCAACCTACCAACGCCCACCCCGGCACCGCACCGCAATTCGCCGCACGCCCCCGACGCCGCCCGGGCGCGCCTAGCGTGCCGCGGCGATGGACCTGATCGACACCCTCCGGACGACCGGGGCCGTGCGCGCCTTCACCGACGAGCCGGTGGACGACCGGACCCTGGTCCGCATCCTCGACACCGCCCGGTTCGCCCCCAGCGGCGGCAACCGCCAGGGCTGGCGGGTCGTCGTGGTGCGCGACCCCGGGACCCGCCGCCGGCTGCGCGACCTCTACCTGGACGGCTGGTACGAGTACCTGGCCATGGGCGCGGCCGGGCTCACGCCGTGGGGCCCGCTCAACGACCGGGACGCCGAGGCCCGGGCCGTCGCCGAGGCCCCCCGGTTCGCCGAGCAGGCCGCGGCCTCCGGTGGCGGGTTCGCCGAGCACCTCGACGAGGTGCCCGCCCTGCTGGCGGTGTTCGTCGACCTGGGCGCCCTGGCGGCCGTCGACCGGGACCTCGATCGCTACACGCTCGCCGGCGGCGCCTCGGTCTACCCGTTCGTCTGGAGCATCCTGCTGGCGGCGCGGGCCGAGGGCCTGGGCGGCGTGGTGACCACCATGCCGATCCGGCGCGAGCCCGAGGTCAAGGCCCTGCTCGGCGCGCCCGACGAGCTGGCGCTGGCCGCGGTCGTCGCGCTCGGCCACCCCGTCCGCCAGCCCCGCCGCCTCCGCCGAGCGCCGGTGCGCGACTGGGCGACGGTCGACCGGGTCGACGGCGCGCCGCTGGTCGGGGACGAGGGCTGACCCGGCCCCCGGACGGTCAGTCGCGCAGCTGGCCGACCAGGCGCAGCACGTACCAGAACAGCAGCATCACGGAGGCGAACAGCTGCACCGCCGCGCCGACGTACGCCGCCGCCGGGTAGCGCCGCAGGATGGTCTGCGTCTCGTACAGGATCGACCCGCCGGCCAGGGCGATCATCCCCACGGAGAACCAGATCCCGAGGTCGAGCCCGAACAGCACGGCGGCCACGATGAGCACCAGCGCCGAGACGGCCGCCCACAGCAGGATCGGCCGGAGGAACGACAGGTCGCGCCGGGTCACGAGGGCGACGGCGGTCAGGCCGGCGAAGCCGATGGCCGTGATGATCGCGGCGGCCACGACGCTGGAGGTGCCGTCCTCCCGCACCTCGAAGAAGTAGTGGAGGAAGGGGGCGAAGATGACCGCCTCGGCCGCCGCCAGCCCGAAGAGGCCCGCGTACTGGCGCGACGGCTGCAGCACGTCGTGGGCCGCGGTCGTGGCCAGCCAGTTGACGACCATGAACCCGCCGAGGACGAGCAGCCAGGCGGCGCCGTTGCCGGCGATGAGGTCCCACAGCGCCTCGGCGAGGCCGAGGTTGATGAGCAGCGCCTCGAAGGCCACGAAGGCGCCGACCGCCACCAGCAGGTGCTGGTAGACGCGGGTGAGGAACTCGCCGCGGGCGACGTCGTCGAGCGTGGCGACGGGTCGGTGGTCGACGGGCAGGGCGGACATCGGGCTCCTCCTCGGCGCCGACGGTGGGGGCTCAGGCTAGCCCCCCGGGGGCCGGTGGGGGACCACCACGGTGCGAGTGGCCTTGGCCACCCTCGGCGGCGCGCCCTGGTCGCGGTCGGCGCGCTGGCTAATGTGCCGCCCCACGAACGGAGCCCGCGACCTCGGTTTCACCTCGCTGCTCGCCCTGGCCCGCCAGGGCGAGCACGGCGCGCTCACGCAGATCTACCGGGCCTACCAGCCCCGGATCCTCCGCTACCTCCGGGCCCAGGAGCCCGACATGGCGGACGACCTGGCCGCCGACGTCTGGCTGGCGGTCGCCCGGGGCCTCGGCCGGTTCCAGGGCGACGAGGGCGGGTTCCGCAGCTGGATCTTCACCATCGCCCGGCACCGGGTCGTCGAGCACCGCCGCCGGCAGCAGCGCCGCCGCACCGACCCCGTGCCCGACGAGCGGCTCGACCACCCCGTCGAGCGCGGCCTGGGCGGCGACCCGGCGTGGCTGGTCGTCGAGCGGGTCGGGGCGCAGCAGGCGATCGAGGCGGTGGTGCGCGAGCTCCCGCCCGACCAGGCCGAGGCCGTCCTGCTGCGGGTCCTCGGCGGCTTCGACGTGGCCGAGGTGGCCCGCATCATGGGCCGTACCCCGGGCAACGTGCGCGTGCTGTGCCACCGGGCGCTGCGCCGCCTGGCCGCCCGGCGGAGCGCGGAGGCGGAGGTGGTGGCCGAGTGAGCGGGCCGGAGGACGGCCTCGTCGCCGACCACGACGAGGGCCCGGTCCCCGACGGCGACGGCGTGGACGAGGAGGTCCTCGAGCGGGTGCTGGCGGGCCACCAGCCGGTCCCCGACGACCCGCCGTGGGCCGCGGACCTGGCGCTGCTCGTCGCCGCCGCCGAGGCGCCGCCGGCCGACGACGAGCTGGCCGACGAGGCGGCGATCGTGCGCGCCATGTCCGTCGTCCGCCGCACCGCGCTCGCCGGCCACGAGGTCGAGCCGGCCGACGCCACGATCCTCGACCCGCTGCCCCCGGCCCGCACCGCCACCGAGCCGGGCGCCGACCCGGCGGCGACCACCGTGGCGGACGTCGTCGACCTGCGGGACCGCGGCCCCCGCCACCTCCGCCCCCGCACCGCCGCGGAGCGCGCCGTCGCCCGACTGGCGGCGTCGTCGCACCCGGCCGCCCGGACCCTGGGCCGGGTCCTCGCGGTCAAGGCGGCCGCGGCCGCCACCGCCGTCGGGCTGGGCGTCGCCGCCGCGGCCGCCACCACCGGCATCGTCGCCAAGGTCGTCGTGCCCGCCATCGAGGAGATCCGCACCGACGAGCCCACGACGACCACCGTCGACCGGACGGCCCGCCGGACGACGACGACCGCCGGGGCCGAGGCCCGGTCGGGCACGCCGGCCGGCACCCCGACGACGACGGCCTGCGACCCCGCGACCGGCCCGACCGCGGCGCCGTGCGAGGCCGCCCCGGCGACGACCACCACGACGACCACCGGGACCGACGCCGGCACGGCCGGGACGCCCACGACCACCGTGCCCGACGCGGGCGAGCCCGCGCCGACGGCCACGACCGAGGCCCCGACGCCGACCACCACCCCCACCACCGAGCCGCCGCCCACCACCACGCCCCCCACGTCGACCACCACGACCACCGAGGTCGAGCCGGTGACGCCCATGAGCGGCCCGGCGGGCGCGCCCGGGACGGGCACGACGGCCGGCGGCACCGCCCCCTGAGCCCCGCGCGTCAGGATCGCGGAAGATCTTCCGCCGGTCTGTAACGCCCGGGGACCCTGGCGCGATCTACAGGGTGCAAACAAGCCCTACGTCGGTGCCGGGGAGGAGACCAGCTCGGGCGGGCATCCCCTCCCCGGTGGCCACGGGGCCAGGCGGACCACCGACGTAGGGGTGGGTGAGCCGGGGTCGGGCGGGCGACCCCGGTCCACGCACCGGCCCTGCCGGCCGGTCAGCGCCGGCGCCAGCGCAGCCGGTCGAGCTGGCGACGCTCCCGCTTCGTGGGGCGGCCGGCGCCGCGCTCCCGGGCGAAGACCGGGGCGCGCTCGGCCGCCGGCACCGGCGGGGTGTGGTCGATCACGCAGGTCGCGGCCACCGGCGCGCCCACGCGCTTGTCGATGACCCGGGCGACCTCGAGCACCCGGGTCCGGCCGTTGACGTGGGCCTGGACCCGGTCGCCGACCCGCACGGGCGTCGCCGGCTTGGCCGTCACGCCGTTGACCCGCACGTGCCCGCCCCGGCACGCCTCGGTGGCCAGGCCCCGGGTCTTGTACAGCCGCACGGCCCACAGCCACTTGTCGACGCGCGTCTCCTCCACGGCGCCCATCGTGCCAGAGCGGGCGTGATCCCGGACCGGCCCGGGTAGGCAGGGGGCGTGCCCCGGTCCGCCCGAGAGCCCCGCCGGCGAGGCGGCGCCCGCGCGGCCCGGCGCCGGACCGGGGGCGACGGCGCCGGGGGCCGGGACGGCGCCGCCCTCGAGGAGTACCGGGCCAGGCGCCGGTTCGACCGCACGTCCGAGCCGCCGGGCGACGGCCGCGAGGCCGCGCCCGTCCCGGACGCGGCGCGCCGGCGCGCCGGCGAGGGCGGCCGCCTGTTCGTCGTCCAGCGCCACCGGGCCCGGCGGCTCCACTACGACCTGCGCCTCGAGGTCGACGGCACCCTGGCCAGCTGGGCGGTCCCCAAGGGGCCGACGCTCGACCCCACCGTGCGGTCCCTGGCCGTGCACGTCGAGGACCACCCGATCGAGTACGCCGACTTCGAGGGCGTCATCCCGGCGGGCGAGTACGGCGGCGGCGACGTCATCGTCTGGGACCGCGGCACGTGGACGCCCGTGGGCACCGACGACCCGGCCGCCGCCATCGCCGCCGGCGAGCTGCACTTCGACGTCGAGGCCGAGAAGCTGCGGGGTCGCTTCGTGCTCGTGCGCACCGACCGCGACCGGTCGCGGCGCGAGCGGTGGCTGCTGCTCCACAAGGGCGACGAGCACGCCGTGCCCGGCTGGGACCCCGAGGACCACCCCCGCTCGGTGAAGACCGGCCGCACCAACGACGAGGTCGCGGCGGCTCCCGAGGCCCGCTGGCACAGCGACCGCCCGCCGGCCCAGGCCGAGGAGCGCCTGGGCGCCGCCCGGTGGTCGCCGCCCACGGCGGAGGAGCTGGCGGCGCTGGACGCCCTGCCGGGCCGGGGCGGCCGCTGGGAGCTGCAGGGCCGAGCCCTGGAGCTGGCGGACCTCGACGCCGTGCTGCTCCCCGGCCGGGACGGCGAGGAGCCGGTGACCCGGCGCGACCTCGTCCGCTGGTACGCCACCGCCGCCCCGGCGATCCTGCCCCACCTGGTCGACCGGCCGGTCGCCCGGCGCCACCACCCCACCGGCGGCCGGGCGGCCCCGTGGCGGACCGGCCTCCCCCGCGGCGCGCCCGACTGGGTCGACCGCTGGCGCGACGAGGGCGCCGGCCCGGGGACGGCCCGGTGGTACCCGGTGCTCGACAGCCCGCCGGCCGTCGCCTGGCTGGCGGCCGCCGGCGCCGTCGAGCTGCGCCCGTGGCTCGCGCGCCGCGACGACGTCCGCCGGCCGACCTGGGCGGTCGTCGACATCGCCCCCGGCGAGCGGACCTCGTTCGAGGACGTCCTCGTGCTCGCCCGCCTGTTCCGCGCGGCGCTCGACCACCTCCGGCTCGAGGCCCGGCCCACGCTGCGGGGCCGGCACGTCGAGGTCCGGGTGCCGGTCGGCCGCGGGCCGTCGACGGAGGAGACCCGGGCCTGGGCCGAGGGGCTGGCCCGGGCCGTCGGCGCCACCGTCCCGGAGCTCGTGGCGTCGCCGGGGGGTGGCCGCGACCGGCGCGGCCGGGCCCGCCTCGACGCCGGCCCCGCGGCCCCCGACCGCCCGCCGCCCGCGCCGTGGAGCGTCCTCGCGGCGCCCGGCGGTCCGGTGGCGGTGCCGCTCGAGTGGGACGAGCTCGACGACCCCGACCTGCGGCCCGACCGGTGGACGGTCCGCACGGCGCCGGCGCGGTTGGCGGAGGCCGGCGACCCGCTCGCCGGCCTGGTCGACCTGGACCAGCGCCTGCCGCCGCTCTGAGCCCGAGCAGGCCGCCCGCCGGGGTGGTTCACTGGTCCCGTGCGTGACTGGAGTCACATCCTCCGCGGGGACGAGGACGACGAGCCCCGCCTGCCCATCAAGCTGGGACCGGTCTCCAACGGCGAGTTCCACCCGATCCCCCACGGCCCGGTGGTGCGCGAGGCCATCCGCCGCACGTACCGCCTGGCCGACGAGAACGCCCGTCGCCTCAACATGTCGCGGCGACGCTTCCTGAGCAGCATCACCGGCGCCGCGGCGACGCTGTTCGTGCTCGCCGCCTGCTCGAAGGAGGAGGCCGCCAGCCGCGGCGAGCGGCCGGGCGGCACCTTCGACGTGTCCGAGGACGCCACCCGCGACACCGCCACGGCGCTCGAGGAGCTGGGCGGCGAGGAGTTCATCTTCGACGTCCAGACCCACTACGTGAACTACGACGCCGACCCCGGCATCGGCGAGTGGACCGCGGCCTTCCCGCAGTCGGGGTGCGAGGAGGGCCGGGGCGCGGCCGGCGCCAAGGCCTGCTTCACCGCGGAGGCCTACTTCCGGGAGGTGTTCGTCCGCTCCGACACGTCGATGACGATCCTCTCGGCGCTGCCGACCGCCTCGCTGGCCGGCCTGCAGCCCGACGACATGGCCTTCGCCATCGACGTCGCCACCCGGCTCGGCTGCGACGGCCGGGTGCTGATGCACGGCGGCGCCTACCCGCACCACGGCCCGATCGAGGCGGCGCTCGCCAGCATGACCGAGCTGCGGGAGCGCTACGACATCGCGGCCTGGAAGATCTACACGATGACCCCGACCGACGCGCACTTCTACTTCGACGACCACGACCCCGATCGCCCGCAGATCGGGCAGCGGTTCATCGACCACGTGCGCGAGATCGGCCCGCCCATCATCTGCACCCACAAGGGCATCAGCTCGATCGTCGGCTCGACGCCCGAGCTGGCCGACCCCCGCGACATCGGCCCGGCGGCGGCCCGCAACCCCGACATCGCGTTCGTCGTCTACCACTCGGGGTTCGAGCCCGGCGGCGGGGGCACGGGGCCCTACGACCCGGACGACCCGGACCCCCAGGGCGTCGACCGGCTCATCCGCTCGCTCCAGGACGCCGGGGTGGAGCCCAACTCGAACGTCTACGCCGAGCTGGGCGGCACCTGGTGGTTCCTCATGCGCGACCCGACGGCCGCCGCCCACGTGCTCGGCAAGCTGCTGCGCCACGTCGGCGAGGACCGGGTGCTGTGGGGCACCGACTCGATCTGGTTCGGCACGCCACAGGACCAGATCCAGGCCATGCGCACCTTCCAGATCAGCGAGGAGCTGCAGGAGCGCCACGGCTACCCCGCCCTCACCGACGAGGTGAAGGCGAAGATCTTCGGGGTCAACGCGGCCCGGCTCTACGGCATCGAGCCCATCACCGGCACCTGCGACCTGACCGCCGAGGAGGTCGAGGCGGTGCGGGCCTCGATGCCGCCGCCCCGCACCTACGGCCCGGAGACCTACGCCGAGGCGGCGGCGATGATCGCCGCCCACCAGGCCGGCTACCTGGTCTGACCCGGGGCGGCGGGCGCGGCTAGGAGAACCAGCCGCGCACGGTCTCGACGAGCTCCTCGGCCTTGGCGCCGACCGCGGCCATCGTGCCGCTCGCGGCCTGGAGCATGACCATCTTCCCCATGGTCTCCCGGGCCCACTCGAGGTGCTCGTCCTCCTCGGGCCCGACCTCGCCGACCGCCCGCGCCCAGCGGTCCTTGAGGTCACCGTCCGGCAGGTGGTCGGCCAGCTCGGCGATGGTCTGCCAGTGCGCGTGGTCGAGGGACTCGGCCAGGAAGACGGCCTGGAGCATGACCATCTCCCGGGTCGTCACGTCGAGCGACCCGCCGAGCAGCGAGGTGCTCTCGACCAGCTTCGTGTCGGCGCCCTCGACGCCGCGGGCGGCGGGGCTGACGTAGCTCGGGTTGCCGCCCATGCCGGCGATCAGGTCCTCGAGGATCTCGGCGTGGCGCTCGGTCTCCTGGCCGAGCTCCTCGTAGCGGCGCTTCAGCACGGGGTTGTTCGTCCGGGCGGCGACCGACCGGTAGAGGTGGCGGCCGCAGCGCTCGTGGGTGAGGGCGGCGCTGAGGAAGTCGGCGACGAAGGCCATGTCGAGGCCGGCGTCGGGCAGGGCGGCGGCCAGCTCGTCGTCGGTCACCTGCTGGGCGGGCTCGACGTAGGTCATCTCGGCGGTCTTGGCGGTGGCGCCCGTCGCCTTGGTGGGGACGAGGATCGTCATCGGGGGTGCTCCTTCGGTCGTGCGGGTGGGGCTCGGACGGGGTGGCGGGGCGGGCGCGGGGCCCGGCCGGTCAGGCCCGGAGGCCGGCCACGGGGTGCGGGCCCTCGACCTCGTCACGGAAGTCGCGGCCGTCGACCACCCGGTTCTCGTCGACCACCGCCTCGGACGGGGTGCCGCCCTCGTTCACGATGCCCTGGAAGGCGAAGTAGCGATGGTCGTCGGGCAGCTCGTCGAGCGGCCGGTACCCGGTGCCGTCGGCCCGGAGGTCGACCTGCTCGGCCAGCACCGACCGGACGTACTCCTTGTTGGTCTCGAAGGTCAGCGGCACCTCGGGCAGCTCCGGCGGCAGGATCTCCTCCGGCTCGACGCCCTGGTAGCGGCGCAGCAGGTCGCAGGCGACGTGCAGCTGGCCGATCTCCATCTCGAGGTGCAGCTCCCAGATCCGCTTCAGGCGGGGGTCGGCCTCCTGCTGCAGCATCGACCAGTAGAGGTGGACCTCGTCGTACTTGTGGAAGACGAGCTGCTCGAACCACGAGTCGAGGGGGTCGATCAGGGACTCGTAGTGGGTGACGTGCTGCTCCTCGATGTGGGAGATCTCGACGTAGAGGTCCCGCGCCACCGGCTCCACGAGCTCGGCGCTGTGGTTCAGGTAGTAGTTCATGGTCTGCTGCTCGGCGGCCACGATGGTCATGACGTGGAGCCGTGACAGCGGGTCGACGGTGTGGGTGTCGTAGTGGGGCCGCACGTCGTCGTAGGGGTGGCGGTGCTCCACCACCGTCGGGCGGCCGGGCATGATCTCGGTCAGCGAGTCGGTCAGCTCGGCCGCGTCCCGGCCGTCGATCAGCTCGTAGAGGTTGGCGTAGCGGTAGAGGTGGTCGAAGTCCTCGAGCAGGGCGAAGTCGAGCGCCTGCTTGAGGGCCGGGTCGGGCTCGTTCCGGGCCAGCCAGGCCGTGAGGTCGACGGCGACCTGCTCGTAGCCGATGGTCGTCTCGAGCGGGCTCTGGTCCCCGGGGTTGAGGTTGTTGACCACGGCCCGCTGCTGCTGGTCGATGCGTCGGCCCAGCGCCAGCGCCCGCCGGATGTCGAGGTCGTCGGTCGCCCGGGCGAACTGGTGGGCGAAGAGGATCGACTCGACCTCGATGCCGTTCATGAGGATCACCCGGCACCGCGTGTAGGGGTCGCCGAGCTTGTCCAGCGGCTCGACCGACAGCTCCGACCAGCTCCGGAACTGCTCCTCGACGGGGATCCCTCGCTGCTCCAGGGGGTTGAACGCCATGGGTCTCCTCCGTCTCGGCGGTTCCGGGCGCCCGCACGCGGACGTGCGGCTACCCCGCGTCGCGGACGCCAAACGTCGCTGCCCGGTGCGGGCGGGCCGGCGGGGGCGCCGATGCGCCCGCGCCCCCGTATCGTGAGGTGGTGGACGCAGCCCTGGACCTCAGCCGGGCCTCCCGCCGACTGCTGTCCGAGCTCGACGACGACGGGGTGGTGATCGACGCCGAGGGCCCGATCCTCGCCCTCATCCTCGACGAGCTCGGCTACGCCCGCCGGCCGCCCCGGTTCGAACGCCGCACCCCCGTCTACGGGTCGATCATCGTGCCCGGCGACCGGTCGCTCGTGACCGCGGGCGACCTCGCCGACCTCATCCCGCTCGACGACCAGCCGCTCGACGTCGCCCGCCGCTACGCCGACGGGCGGGCGTCGTTCCTCGTCCTCGAGCCCGACGGCCGGCGGAGCCTGGCCCTGTTCCGCCGCAGCGTCCAGTACGAGGCCGACCTGATCCAGATCCAGGCCGACACCGGCGTCTACATCGTCCAGCGCACGCCGGTGCTCCACGCCACCCGGCTGTTCACCTCCACCCGCACGATCGAGTGGTCCGGCTACCGCTGGACGGCCCGGGCGACGGCCGCCGCCCAGCAGCGCAAGCTCGACCCGCACCTCCCGCCGATCCCCCGACCGGTGGTCGGCGGGCTGCTCGAGCTGGCCCTGCACTGGCTCAGCCCGTCCCGCGTCGGGGCGACGTTCGTCGTGCCGGTCGACGGGGTGCGCGACGGCCTCGACATCGAGCGCGCGGTCGACGCGCCCGAGCTGTCGGTCGTCCACCGCCACCACTACCCGGCGCTGCTGGCGGCCCTCACCCAGACCGACCTCGCCACCCTCGTGGACCACCGGGGCGCCATCCACCACCTCGGCGTCGGCCTGCGCTGGTCGCTCGAGGCCGAGGCGGCCGTGGCGATCGAGGACAAGGGGATGCGCCACCGCTCGGCCGCCCGGTGGACCTACGACCACCCCGACGCCCTGGCCGTCGTGGTGAGCGAGGACGGCCCGGTGTCCGTGTTCCGCCAGGGCCGGGCGCTCACCAAGTGCGTGGGCGCCCTGCAGGTCGAGCTCCCCGAGGCCACCGCGAGCTGAGCGCCCGGCGCCGCCCGCCGGCGCCCCCGTCAGCCGCCGTGGGCGGCGACCCAGGCCCGCACCCGCCCCGGGTCGGCGCCCCGCAGCCGCACCCGCTTGCGGCGGCCCGTGTGCCCGGCGACCACCGCGACGTCCGCGGGCCGCAGGCCGAGCTCCTCGGCGAGGAGCCGCTCGAGGGCGGCGTTGGCCCGGCCCCGCTCCGGCGGTGCCGCCACCTTGACCTTCAGGGCGTCGCCGTGGGTGCCGGCCACCCCGGGGCGGGAGGCACCCGGCTGGACGTGGACGGTGAGCAGGACGCTGCCGTCGTCGGCGACCTCGACGCTGGCCACGCCAGAGGCTACGCCCGGCCGGCCGGCGGCCGCCTACCCGAAGGCCTGCGAGGTCAGCGTCACCACCGCCACGAGCAGGGACAGGGCCGCGAGCACGCCGGTCGTGCGGCGGTCGGGGGCGGCCGGGTCGGTGACGACCTCGAGCGTGAGCGAGGCGCCGACGCCGGCGAAGAACGCGGCGAGGATGACGGTCACCACGCCCATCGCGCCGCGTGGGTCGCCGCGACGGTCGGCGTGCTCGGGCGCCGGCTCTCCGTTCGCTCGGGTCGCGTGGTCGGGTCCACCCTGCTCTCCTCCTGGCACTCGTCCCGAGAGAAGACTGCGCGGCGCGCGCTTCGTGACGCGCTCCGGAGGGATTTCGCGGGCGTGGCTCGCCGGGCCGGCCACGGGGTACCGCGAGGGCATGGTCGAACGCATCGACCGGGGCGCGCACCAGATCGCCTGGGCCGGCACGCGGGTCGGCACGGGGGACGCGATCCCCGGGGCCGGGGCCTGGGAGCTGGTCGACCACCAGGGCTGCGAGGGCGAGGGCCGGCTGCAGGCCATGGCCGGGGGCGCCACGGCGCCGCGGTGCCCGGTCTGCGGGGCGGACGTCCGGTGGCAGCTCACCCACCTGGCGCCCACGGTGGCCGCCGACCACCGGGGCGTCGGCCGGCTCCCGTGACCGGCGCCCGGCATCCGGCCGGGTGGGGCGACGCCCGGGCGGGTAGCCCCCACCCATGACTGCACCAGACGACCAGGACCGGCCGGGGGGCGACCGTGGGGACGCCTGAGGTCTTCCGCTCCGGCCACACGCCGGCCGACCCCAACCACGCCGCCGCCGTGGCCGACGGCACGCCGCCGGCGCCGCGCGGCAGCGGCCCGGGACCGGTGCCACCGGAGAACCGCCCCGGCCACCACGCCGGGAAGGACCAGGACAAGCCCACGCGACGGCCGCCGACGCCACGGTCGGCCCGCGGGCGGGGGACGGGACGGCGCCGCCGGGCCGAGGAGCGGTCGGCCACCGCGGCCCGGCCCGCGGCCGGGACGGCGGGGAGCTCCTCCGAGGAGCACCCGACGACGTTCGCCTTCGCCTTCGACGACGCCCGGATGCGGCTGGCCGCCCGGGTCGCCGGCGTCACGCCGGACACCAGCGGGGTCGAGGTCCGCGGCGGGCGGTTGACCGTCCGCTTCGGCCGCTGGTCGCTGAGAACGCCGGTGGCCAACGTGGCGGGCACGACCCGCACCGGCCCCTACGAGTGGTGGAAGGTCGCCGGGCCGCCGCACCTCTCGCTCGCCGACCGGGGCGTCACCTTCGCCACGACGACGGAGGGCGGCCTCTGCATCCGGTTCCACGAGCCGGTGCCGGCGATCATGCCGACCGGCCTGATCCGCCACCCCGCGGCCACCGTGACCGTCGCCGACCCCGACGGGCTGGCCGCGGCCCTGGCGGCGGCCCGGGACGCGGCGGCCGCGGCGACGGGCTGAGCGACCGGCGCCCGCGTCGACCGCCCGCCCGGGGCCCGAGCGACGGACCCGGTGGCCCGGGCGCGGGTCCTCAGCCCGTCTCGGGCCGCCCGCGGTCGTCGGTGCGGGCGTCGCGGGGGCTCGTCCCCACCGACGGGCCGTCGACGTCGCGGGTCTCGCCCTCGAGCTCGGGCTCGCGGCCGCCGAGGTAGACCATCATGGCCGCCGCCCCCGCCAGGGCGCCGCAGAGCGCGGCGATCAGCAGGCGCCAGCCGAGCGCCAGCCCGGCCCAGCCCACGAGACCCAGGGGCAGGAACAGCAGCGCCCCGATCACCGCGCCGGCGACGAGCCCGGTGATCCCGCCCTTCACCTGGGCGTCGGTCAGCACGCCCAGGCCGCCCCAGGCCCGGGCCATCTCGTCCTGCTGCTCGCGGCGGAGCGTCCGGCGGTCCCGCCGGGTCGCGGCGCGCCCGCGGGCGAACGTGCGCTCGCCGGCCGGCGGGGCCGTGCGCTCGTCCACCGCGTGCTCCGCACGGGCCAGCCACGTCGGTCGTCGGGTCATGCGATCACCTCCGGTCCGGTGCTTCCCGGTCCCGGCCGGCCCAACCCGGCGGGCGACGAGGGCGCAGATGTGTGGGCGCGCCGCCACGGGGAAGCCGACGCCCATGAGCGAAGAGGACCGCCGCCAGGCGCAGCGCAACGAGCACGGTGAGATCGTCGAACCGCCCGACAGCACGGTCGACGACTGGTTGGGCCAGCAGGTGTCGGCCGACGAGGAGGTGGTCGACGAGCTGCTCGAGGAGACGGGCGGCGACGTCGAGGAGGCCGAGCGCCGCTTCGGCGAGCGGTCGCACGAGGACCGCCCGGACCGCCTCCCCACCGAGCAGCGGCGCCGCTGACCCGACGGGTCGCCCCGGCGCCCCGCCGCCCGGACCCCCCGGCCGGTGGTGGGGCGCCGGGACCTCGCCGCCGCGGCCGCACCCCACCGGCGCCCGCCGCCGGCGGACCGCCCGGCGCGCATGGCGAGCGGCCCCAGGGGGTAGGCGGTCGGCGTGATGGAGGAGGACGGCGGACTCACCCGTTGGGAGCGCACGATGCTGGAGCTCGTCGAGGCCGGCCTCGAGCGCGACGACCCGGTGTTCGTCCAGCGCTTCACCGACCGGTCGCGCTCGCTGGGCGCCGGCGCCCACCCCTCGTCGCCGCGCGACGTCATCGCCCGCTGGCTGCGGCGCCGCCACGACGAGGCCTGACCGCCGGTCTCGCGGCACCCGGGCGCGCGCCATCGGGCCCGGCGGGACCGCCGAGCGGCGGCTCACGCCGCCGGCGTCACCGGGGGCGGGAGGTCAGACGATGTCCTCGTCGTCGTCGTAGGGCACCTCGAGGGACTGCTCCCAGGCGTCGGCCTCCGGCACCTCGGGATCGCGGGGCAGCGCGACGACGCGGGAGCCGGGCGCGACCTCCTCGGCCTGCTCCAGGGCGTCGGCCTCGGGCACCTCGGGATCGCCGCTGAGCTCGTCGACGAGGGGCTCCGGGACCACCGGCTCGTCCTCCTCGCCCGGGTCGACCTCGAGGGAACGTCGCTGTGCGGGGTCGCGGGGTGTGACCATTCCTGCCTCCGTCTCGGGCTCACGGTCGCGCCGGCCCCGGCGAGTGCCGAGGTCGGGCGGCGGCGATCGGTCCCCCCAGGCTAGGGACAGACGGGGCGGTCCGCGCCCGCCGCCGCCCCGAACCACCCGGGGGATCGTGGTCGACCACCCGCGCCGGGCGGTCAGGGCGTGAGGACCACCTTGATCGCCCCGTCCTCCTTGGCCTGGAACATGGCGTAGGCGCGGGGCGCCTCCTCCAACGGCAGCCGGTGGGTGACGAAGTCCGACAGCCCCAGCGGGTCGTCGTCCCGCTCGAGGACCGGGAGGATCTCGGGCACCCACCGCCGCACGTGGGCCTGGCCCAGCCGGACCTGCACGCCCTTGTCGAACAGCTCCAGCATGGGGATGGGGTCGGCGGCGCCGCCGTAGACGCCGACGATCGACAGCGTGCCGCCCCGCCGGACCGCGTCGATGGCGGTGCGCAGGGCGGCGAGCCGGTCGACGCCCGCCCGCATGGCGAGCGCGGCGCCGACCGAGCGGGGCAGCACCGACGCCGCCCGCTGCATCGCGGCCGCGACCGGGGCGCCGTGGGCCTCCATCCCGACCGCGTCGATCACGGCGTCCGGCCCGCGCCCGCCGGTCAGGGCCCGGAGCGCCTCGGGGACGTCGTCGACCTGACCGGCGTCGACCGTCTCGACGCCGTGGCGCTGGGCCATGCCCAGCCGCTCGGGCACGAGGTCGACGCCGAGCACCTTCTCGATCCCCCGGTGCCGGGCGACACGGCACGCCATCTGGCCGATGGGGCCGAGACCGATCACGGCCAGCGAGCCGCCGGGGGGCACGTCCGCGTACGCCACCGCCTGCCAGGCCGTGGGCAGCACGTCGGACAGGAAGAGGTAGCGGTCGTCGGGCGGCCCCTCGGGCACCTTGACCGGGCCGAAGTGGGCCTGGGGCACGCGCACGAGGTCGGCCTGGCCGCCCGGCACGTGCCCGTACAGCTTCGTGTAGCCGAACAGCGCCGCCCCCTTGCGGTGCTCCCGGACCTGGGTCGTCTCGCACTGCGCGTAGAGCTGCAGGTCGCACATGTGGCAGCGACCGCAGGAGATGTTGAACGGGACGACGACGCGGTCGCCGGGCGCGATCTGCTCGACCTCGGACCCGACGGCGACGACCCGGCCCATCACCTCGTGGCCGAGGACGTCGCCCGGCTCCATGAACGGTGCGAGCGGCCGGTAGAGGTGGAGGTCCGAGCCGCAGATCGCGGTCGAGGTGACCTCGACGATGGCGTCGGTGGGCTCCTCGATGCGGGGGTCGGGCAGCGCCTCCACCCGGACGTCCTCGAAGCCCTGCCACGTCACTGCTCGCACGGTGCCTCCTCGGGTCGGGGGCCGGCGGGACCCGGCAGGCCAGGCATGCCCGCCACCCGCCGTGGCCAAACGGCGGAGCGGGACCGGCGAGGCGCCGGTCCCGCGCCCGCGAGCTGCTACACGAGGTGCGGGGGTCGCCACGAGGAGCGTCCGGCCGATAGCCTCGTCGGTGGTGGCGGGCACCTTCCGGGCACGTCGTCCGGTTCGGAGCCACCATGTCGACGACACACCACCGGGTGACCCCGTGACCGCGGTCGTCCGGGTCACCATCGCCATCCTCCTGTGGACGGTCGCCTTCGTCGGCGCCGACCTGCAGGCGCCCGACACCGACCGCGCGCGCCGTGACGTCACCGTCGACGCCGTCGTCACCGGCCCCGGCCCCGGGGAGGAGGAGGCGACGCAGGCGGCACGGGTGACGAACCCGCTGCCCGTCCCCGTCCAGCTGCGGGCCGAGGCCGCGGTCGTCCGGGCCGCCGGCGCGCGCTGCCCGTCGGCCCTCGTGGCCCACGTCGCCCCCGCCCGGCGCGCCCAGGTCCCGGCCGGGGGGACGGCCGCCGTCGAGGTCGAGATCCGCACGACGACCCGGGCACCGGCGTCCTGCCGGGCCGCGACCTGGCCGGTCGAGCTGCCGGCGACCGCCCTGCCGCCCCTGACCGGGACCTCCGAGCCCGAGGGCGGCCCGCCCCTCGCCGTCTACGCCGCCGTCGCGCTCGGGCTGGGCCTCCTCGTCGGCGGCCTGCTGCTGGTCGGCGGGCGCCGAGCCCGCCCCCCGACGCCGGCGCCGCGCCCGACCGGCGACACCCGTCCCGCTCCGGCGCCCCGGCCCCGCGACCGGGCCGGCCGCTGACCGCCGGTGGGCGGCGCGACCGGCGCCCGGCGGGGCGAGCCCTGGCAAGCTGGTGCCGATGGCTCGCCGGCGCGCCACCCCGACCAAGGCCCCGCCGGACCTCGACGCCCGGGTGGCCGAGCTGTACGGCGGCCCGCTCCCCTCGTTCGTCACCCGGCGGGACGCCCTGGCCCGCGAGCTGCGCGCCGCCGGCGACCGGGAGGGGGCCGCCGCGGTGAAGGCGCTGCGCAAGCCCCGGGCGGTGGCCTGGGCGCTGGACGCCGGCGCCCACGCCGACCCCGGGGCGCTCGACCGCCTCCGGGCCGCCGTCGACGGCGTCGTCGAGGCCCAGGGCGGCGCGGGCGACCTGCGGGGCGCCCTCGACGAGCTGCGCCGGGCCGAGCAGGACCTCGTGGCCGCGGCCGTGGAGGCCGCCGCCGGCCACGGCCGGCCGGTGGACCGCACGGCTGTCGGTGCCGCCCTCCGGGCGGTCGTCGGCAACCCCGAGGCGCTGGCCGACCTCCTCGCCGTCCGGCTGGTGGACGCCGAGGCGCTCCCGGACCCGGGCCTGGCGCCGGTCGCCGCGCCGGCCGCGGGGCGCGGGCGGGCGACCGGCGGGCGGGGCCGGCGGCGCCCGGCCGGCCGGCGCCGGCGCACGGGCGAGGGCGGGCCCGACGCGCCCGCCGGGCCCGATCCGGCCGCCGTGGCCGCGGCGGCGCAGGCGGTCGACGCCGCCGAGGAGGCCGTCACCGCCGCCGAGGAGGCGGCCCACGCCGCGGCCGCCGACGCCGCGGCCGCCGAGGAGGCCGCCCGGGCGGCCGAGGCCGAGGCGGCGGACGCCCGCCGCCGGGCCGACGAGGCCCGGGACGCGGCCCGCCGGGCCCGGGACGCGGCCGCGGCGCGCGCCGCCGCCCGGGACGAGGCCGCTCGGGCCCTCGCCGAGGCCCGGGCCGAGCTGGAGGTGCTGTCGCCCTGAGGCGACGTGGTGCGCACCGGCCCCGGTCGCCGTGGGGCGGGGGCCGCCCCCGGGGCACCGTCACCCGCGGGCGGAGGCGGCGAGCTGGCCGGCCGGCGTGCCGTCGGTGCGTCGATCCGTCTCCACGACCTCGGTGAACGCCCGGGGTGCGCCGGCGTCGAGGGCCCTCGGCCGGTGGGATGCCGTCGTCGCTAGGGCCGGTCGCGGCCCGGCGGCGAGCCGCCCACCCGGGCGATGCGCCCGGCGGCGACCGGGCCGGCATCGGGCGCCGCAGCCGCCCCGTCGACCGCCTCGCCGGCCCGCTCGAGGTTCTCGGCCACGTCGGGACCCATGCCCTCCGGCCGCGACACGACCGTCTCGGCCACCCGGTAGACGCCGTAGACGGCCAGCACCGCGGCGGTCACGTGGAGCAGGAAGGCCAGGGCCACCCCGGCGATCAGCGCCACGCGCCAGCGCCGCCCCCAGAGCACGGCGAGCGCCGCCGGGATCGCGACGGCCCCGGCGGCACCGCCGAGGACCTCGACCCACCAGGGGCGGTCGCCCATCCAGGGCAGCACGTCGACCACGTCGAGGACGTCCAGGGTGGCGAGCACGCCCAGCGCGCCGACGACGCCGAGCGTCCCGGCGACGAGCGTGCGCCACCACCAGCGGGGTGCCAGCGCGCTCCAGCAGGTCGCGAGCATGACGCCGGCCCACATCAGCCACCGCCGCAGGCGGGGCGTCCCGAGCGACGCCATCGCGTCGCGGAGGATGCGGTCGGCCTCCTCCCGGTCGACGTCCGGCCCCTCGTGGTCGGGCGGGCCGCCCGAGCGGACGAGGGCGTCGTGGAGGATGACGGCCGCCAGGTGGCTGCCGAGCCCGGGCACCAGCCAGGCGAACATCCAGGGGATCGACGCCAGGTCGGTGCGGAAGCGCCCGGGGTCGGCCGGCACGACGAACGGCTCCCGGTGGGCCGGGTCGCGGTAGCCGAACCGCCGGAGGACCCGGAAGCTGTCGCCGTCCTGCTCGAGCTGGAGCTGCAGCGGTCCGCCGGTCTCGGCGTCGTAGAACCGGTCGGGGGCCGCGCCGCCCGACGGCTCCGCCACCGGGCCGGGCGCCGTCTCGGGGCCCTGGGTCATGGCGCCACCTCCCGCCACGCTCGGTGCCATTGAACCACGTCACGGGCCTCGAGCGGGACGGTCCGCCGGGGCGGCGGAGGCGGCGGTCGCCGACGCGATCCGGGTTTGGCCGGGCGACCGGCCGGGAAGGTGTTGCCGTGCCGGCGGTGCCCCATCCGGGCAGGACCCGAGGCACCCGTCGAGTCGCGCCTTCGGCCGGCCGGGAACGCTCCCCGGTTGTCGGCCGGCCGTGCCGCGTCCGCACCCGGAGGTGCCGCCGGCGCCCCGACGCGCGCGAACGGCGGGGGCCCGCAGGCCCCCGCCGTGTCACGTGCGGTACGTGCGGTCGGGTCCGCCGGTCAGCGCAGGCCGAGCTGCCGCGAGCAGGCCGGCCAGGCACCCCAGCCCTGCCCGGCCAGGACCCGCTCGGCGACCCGGATCTGCTCCTCGCGCGAGGCGTTGGCCGGGTTGCCGGTGCCGCCGTACGCCTCCCAGGTGCTCTGGGAGAACTGCAGACCGCCCCGGTAGCCGTTGCCGGTGTCGATCGACCAGTTGCCGCCGGACTCGCACTGGGCGAGGCGGTCCCAGACGGTGCCGCCGCCCGAGCTCGGCTGGGCCACGGGCGCGGCCTGGGACGACCCGCTGCTGCCCGAGGACGAGCTGCGCTCGCCGCCGTCGTCGTCGCTCTGGCGCGACGAGGAGGACGGCGCCGCCGGCTGCCACTCGGGGATCTCGCCCGGCGTCCCCAGCTTGTTCAGGTCGATCTCCTGGCCCGGGAAGATGAGGTGCGGGTTCTCGATGCCGTTGCCGGCCGCCACCTCGGCCCAGTTGTCCGGGGCGATCTGGGAGAGCGTCTCCCCGGGCTGGACGACGTGGATGTTCGGCGTGTGTGCCCCAGCGGCGGTGCCGAAGCCGATCACCCCGGCTGCGGCGACCGCGGACGCGGTGGCGATCCGCTTGAGAGGTGACATGCGCATGGCGCTCCTTGTCTGTGGTGCGGCGGAGCCCGGGTGGGTCACCGAGGAGCGCGCCCCCGTCGAAGGAGAACCCCAGCCCCCAGCGACCCCATGCCGCCGGTGGCGCAGGACGGCGCGCCACGACGGCTCCCAGGCAGGTACTTGCCCGTCCAGGTGACCCGACGACCCCCCGCCCGGTCAGGAGTGGTGACTACTCCCGTGCGCGGTGACGACACCACATCGCAACAGATGTCACGCAAACGCAATAGACTTTGCCCGGTTTGCCAAGCGATCCACGTGACCGCCGACGGCACCGCACCCCGCCCATGACGACGACCCTCCTCCCTTCGACGCGCCCGGACGGGACCACCTCCCCGCCGGACTGGCCCCTGGTCGGCCGCGCCCGCGAGCTGCAGGCCCTGCGCGACCTGCTCGAGGACGGGCCGCCGGGCGCCATCGTCCTGGCCGGGCCGCTCGGCGTCGGCAAGACCCGCCTCGCCCGGGAGTGCCTGGCCATGGCCGCCGCCTCCGGCATGGCCACGGCGCGGGCGGTCGCGACGCACGCGGCCTCGCACATCCCCTTCGGCGCGCTCGCGCCGCTGCTGCACGCGACCTCGCGCCGCCCCGGCGCGGTCGACGACCGGGCCGACGTCCTGCGCCGGTCGGTCGCCGCGCTGGCCGACCGCCCCGACGGCGGCCGCCTCGTGCTGCTGGTGGACGACGCCCACCTGCTCGACGACGCGTCGGCCACCCTCCTCCACCAGGTCGCCGTCGCCGGCTCGGTCACCGTGCTCGCCACCGTGCGTACCGGGGAGCCGGCGCCCGACCCGATCGTGGCGCTGTGGAAGGACGGGCTCGCACCCCGCATCGAGCTGGGCGGCCTCGACCACGGCGCCACCGAGGAGCTGCTGACCACCGTGCTCGGCGGCCCGGTCGACCCGGCGACCGCCCGCCAGCTCGTCGACCGCTGCCAGGGCAACGCCCTCTTCCTCCGGGAGCTCGTCCTGGGCGCCCTCGACGACGGCACGCTCGTCGACGACGGCGTCCTGTGGCGGCTCGTCGGCGACCTGTCCCCCTCCGACCGGCTCGTCGAGATCGTCGAGGGCCGGCTCGGCCGGCTCACCGACGAGGAGCGGGCCCTCATGGAGCTCGTCTCGCACGGCGAGCCCCTCGGCCAGGCCGAGCTCGACGCCCTCTCCGACCGGAGGGTCGCCGAGGCCCTCGAGCGGCGCGGCCTGCTCACCACCCGGCTCGACGGCCGGCGCCTGCAGGTCTCGCTCGCCCACCCCGTCTACGGCGACGTCGTGCGCGCCCGCACGCCGGCCCTGCGGGCCCGCGCCATCGCCGAGTCGCTGGCCGGCGTGATCGAGCAGGCCCCGCCGCGACGGCACGACGACGTGCTGCGGATCGCGGCGTGGCGGCTCACGGCCGGGGGCGGCGACCCCCGCCTGCTCCTCGAGGGGGCGACGATCGCCCGCTGGCGCTACGACTTCCCCCTCGCCGAGCGCCTGGCCCGGGCGGCCGGCGAGGCCGGCGCCGGGTTCGACGCCCAGCTGCTCGCCGCCCACGTGACCAGCCTGCAGGGCCGGCGCGAGGAGGCCGAGGCCGCCCTGGCCGAGCTGGCCGGCCGGTGCCGCGACGACCGCCAGCGCGGGATGGTGGCCGTGGCCCGGTTCGACAACCTGGCCACCTGGTCGGGCTGCGACCGGGTCGACCTGCTCGACGACGCCCTCCGGCGGGTGGGCGACCCCGACGTGATCGACCAGCTCGAGGCCCGGCGCCTGTGGGCGCTCCTCGACCGGCACGGGCCGCGGGCCGCGGCCGAGGCCGCGCAGGCCCTGGCCGACCGGTCCCGGGGCGAGGCGCTGGTCGTCGCCTGCCTGGTCGGCGCCCTCGCCCTGGCCCGCCTCGGGCACCTCGACGCCGCCGTCGAGATGTCGGAGCGGGGCCGCGAGGCCCGGGAGGGCATCGACTCGCCGCTGGCGTGGAACCCCTGGTGGCACACGGTGACCGAGTGCCTGGCGCTGCAGCACGCGGGCCGGTTCGCCGAGGCCGACCGGCTGGTGGACGACCACCACGCCCAGGCGCTCGCCGAGGGGTCGGCCGAGGCCCAGGCGCTGTTCGCGGCGCTGCAGGCCGACCGGGTCGCCGACCGCGGCCGGGTCGCCACCGCCGTGCGCCGGGCCCGCGAGGCGCTGGCCGTGAACCAGCGGCTCGACCGGCCCGCCCTCGCCCGTCGCAACCACCTGGTGAGCGCGCTGGCGCTGGCGCTGTCCGGGCAGGCCGACGCCGCCGCCCACGAGCTGGAGGCCGCCGACGCGCCCGACCTGCCCCGGCCCGTGCGCGACGCCGTCGACGCCCTCCAGGCCCGGGCCTGGGTGGCGGCCGCCGGCGGCGACCTGCCCACGGCGACCCGGCACCTGGCCGAGGCGGCCGACGTCGGCGAGCGTATCGGCGACCTGGTCGGGGCGGCGGCGGCGCTCCACGGGCTCGCCCGCCTGGGACGGGCGGCCGACGTCGCCGCCCGGCTGGCGGCGGTCGCCGCCCGCATCGACGGCGACCTCGCCCCGGCGCGGGCCGAGCACGCCCGGGCCCTGGCCGCGGGCGACGCCGGCGGGCTCGACGCCGTGTCCCGCCGCTTCGAGGCCATGGGCGCCGACCTGCTGGCGGCCGAGGCCGCCGCCGACCGCGCCGTGGTCCTGCGCCGGGCCGGCGACCAGCGGGCCGCGGCCGCCGCCGAGCGGCGGTCCGGCGACCTGGCCGAGCGCTGCGAGAGCCCGGTGACGCCGGCCCTCCAGGCGGCGGAGACCCGGGCCCGCCTGACCCCCGCCGAGCGGGAGACCGCCGTGCTGGCCGCCGCCGGCCGGACCAACAAGGAGATCGCCGCCCAGCTCGTGCTGTCCACCCGCACCGTCGAGAACCGGCTCCAGCGGGTGTACGAGAAGCTCGGCATCTCCGGGCGGGCCGAGCTGGCCGCCGAGCTCGAGGGCGGCGCCTGACCGGCCGCCCCGCGGCCCGCGCCGGCGGCCGGTACGGTTGGGGGGTGCCCGCCAGCAGCGAGGGCGAGTCGCGCGCCGGGGTCCGGTTCACCAACCTCGACGAGCCCCTGTTCGACGGCGCCGAGGCCACCAAGCGCGACCTGGTCGACTACCTCGACGCCGTGCGCGACCGCATCCTGCCCGTGCTGCGCGGCCGCCCCCTCTCGGTGATCCGGGTCCACCGGGGGCAGGAGGCGTTCATGCAGAAGAACGTCCCCAAGCACGCGCCGGACTGGGTGCGCACGGTGACCTTCTGGGCCGAGTCCTCCAAGCGGCAGGTGTCCTACGCGCTGTGCGACGACCGGCGGACGCTGCTGTGGTTCGCCAACCAGCGGGCCGTCGAGTACCACCCGACCCTGGTCACCGCCGACCACCCCGAGCGGCCCACCCACCTCGTGCTCGACCTCGACCCACCGGAGGGCGGGGACTTCCGGGCCGCCGTGCAGGGCGCGCTGCTGGTGCGGGCCGTGCTCGACGACCTCGGCCTCGAGGGCGCGGTCAAGACCAGCGGCGCCAAGGGCGTCCACGTCTTCGTGCCGGTGGACGCGAGCGTCGGGCTCGAGGAGGCGGCCGCGGCCACCCGGGCGATCGCCGACCGGGCCGCCCGGCTCGACCCCGACGTCGCCACGACGGCCTTCATCAAGGACGACCGGGAGGGCAAGGTGTTCGTCGACCCGACCCGGGTCGGCAGCGCCACGGTCGTCGCCGCCTACAGCCCCCGGGTGCGACCGGGCACGCCGGTCTCCTTCCCGGTGCCCTGGGGCGAGCTCGGGTCGGTGTCGCCGGGTGAGCTCACGATCCACACCGTCCCCGACGCGCTGGGCGACCGCGACCCGTGGGCCGAGCTGATGCCCCGACCCCAGCCGCTGCCCGCCGACCTCGTCGAGGAGGGCCGGGCGCTGCCGGTGCCGCGGGTGCAGGCGATGCACGAGGGCCGGCGCCGTGCCCGCCGCCGCGGCTGACCCTCGCCCGGCGTCGCCCCGGGCCCGGGGCCGGCAGTAGCGTCGGGGCATGGCCACTGCCGCAGAGAACGCCTACGCCCTGTTCGAGAAGGCCGTCGGTCAGCCCGAGGGCACCGGCGACTGGTTCCAGGTCACCCAGGACCAGATCAACGCCTTCGCGGACGTCACCCACGACCACCAGTTCATCCACGTCGACCCCGAGCAGGCCGCCAAGCTGTCGCCCTGGGGCACGACGATCGCCCACGGCTTCCTGACCCTGTCGATGCTCACCCACCTCGTCGGCTCGATCCCCCAGGACATGAGCCGGCTCCAGGGCGTCGTCATGGGCATCAACTACGGGTTCGACAAGGTGCGGTTCATCAACCCGGTGAAGACGGGCTCCCGCATCCGGGCCTCGAGCACGCTGAAGTCGGTCGAGCTCAAGGACCCCAACACCCTCAACGTCACCCGCACGGTGACCGTCGAGATCGAGGGCGAGGAGAAGCCGGCGCTGGTGGCCGACTGGATCACCCGCCTCGTGTACGGCTGACCACCGCCCGGCGGCGCCGGCCGTGACCCCACCCGCCCCGCAGCCCGGCGGCCGGCGGCGGGTCCTGGTGTGCGAGCCCTACTGCAGCGGCTCGCACCGGGCCTGGGCCGAGGGCCTCGCCCGCCACAGCCGCCACGACGTGCGCCTGGTGACCCACCGGGGCGCGTTCTGGCGGTGGCGGATGCAGGGGGCGGCGCTGACCCTGGCCGCCGAGGTCGACCGGGTGGTCGCGGGCTGGGGGCGGCCGGACGTCCTGCTGGTCAGCGACATGGTGCACGTGCCGGCGCTGCTGGGGCTGGCCCGCCGGTCCCTGGCCGGCATGCCGGTCGTGGTCTACATGCACGAGAACCAGCTGACCTACCCGGTGCCGCCACGGACGGCGCCCGACCTCACCTACGCCATGGTCAACTGGCTGAGCATGGCGGCGGCGGACCGGGTGGTCTTCAACTCCGAGCACCACCGCCGCGAGCTGCTGGCGGCGCTGCCGGGCTTCCTGCGCCGGTTCCCCGACCACCGCCACACGGCCGAGGTCGACCGGGTGGCCGCCGCCACGACCGTGCTGCCGGTCGGGGTCGACGTCGACCGCTTCGACCGGCCCCGGACCGAGCACCGGCCGCCGGTCGTGCTCTGGAACCACCGCTGGGAGTACGACAAGGACCCCGAGGCCTTCTTCGCCGCGCTCGACCGGGTCGTCGCCCGCGGCGTCGAGCTCGCGGTGGCGATCGCCGGGCACGCCCCGCCGACCGTGCCCGAGGCGTTCGCCCGGGCCCGCGACCGGCTGGGGCACCGGGTCGTCCACTTCGGCACCGCCGCCGAGGACGGCTACCCGGCGCTGCTCGCCGGGGCCGACGTGGTGGTCAGCACCGCCCGGCACGAGTTCTTCGGCCTGGCGGTCGCCGAGGCGGTCAGCGCCGGGGCCCTGCCCCTGCTGCCCGACCGCCTGGCCTACCCGGAGCTCGTGCCGTCGCCCTCGCCCTACCTCTACCGGGACCTCGACGAGCTGGTCGAGCGCCTGTGCTGGGCGCTGACCGACCACGACGGGCGCCGGCGGGCGGCGGCGGCCGCCCGCGACCACGTGCGCCGGCTGGCCTGGCCCGAGGTGGCGCCCCGCTACGACGCCCTCCTGGACGAGGTGGCCGCCGCCGGCGCCTCCCGCTGAACCGGGCGCCCGGCGGCGGCGACGGGGGCGGGGCGCTCAGCCCTCGAACACCTCGTCGAGCCCGGTCATGTCGAGGATGCGGACGAGCGGGCGGGAGCGGCGACCGAGGCGGAACGCGATGCCGTTGGCGTCGGCCAGCTCCCGGGCGACGACCAGCTCCCGGAGGCCGGCGGCGTCGATGAACTCGAGCTGGGCGGCGTCGACCTCGATGACCTCCGGACGCCGGGCCACGACGTCGCCCACGACCGCCCGGAAGCTCTCGGTGCCCGACATGTCGAACTCGCCGACGAGGCGGATCGCCCCTCGGTGCCCGCTGTGGCGGGCGGAGACCACGAGTGCCGCTGGGGGTGCCATGGTCCTCCCTCGGGGTGCGATGTGTCCGAGCCGGTGCCGCCCGGGTGGGGGGAGCTCGGGGCGGCACCGCCTTGGCGACCATGGTCCCGGCAGGGGCGGGCCGGGTCAAGGGGCCAGTGGTCCCGCGAGGAGTGGCGAGCCGGCCCTTGCACGCGGCGGACCCGCGCGCGAGCGGTCCCGCACCGCGGCGGGCGCGCTCAGCCGCCCATCAGCCGTGCCGCCATCACCTCGGCCCGGGAGTAGCGGAGGCGGCCGGAGCCGTCGTCGATCGGCGTGATGACACCCTGGTCGACGAGGGCCTCGAGCTGCTCCGGCGGCACCTCCAGCAGCTGCCGGGCCTCGGCGGCGTCGATGGTCTCGTCACCGGTCATGTCCGGTCCTCCGTGTCCTCGCCTGCCGCGACCGCGGCGGCCGCGGCCGTCCCCGGCGGGCGTACCCGCCGGCGGCCCGGTCCGATCCCGCCCCCCGGCGGTCGGGGTCGTCCAGGTGGCGCACCCGTTCGACGTCGGCGGCCAGGCCTGCCAACCGCCGCAGCGCGCGGTCGTTGCGGAGCCGCATGAGGGCGTCGACCGGCGGCGACCACACCGCCGCCACCGGGCCGTCCACCGGGTCCTCGCGCATCGCCACCCGCGTCCCCGTGCCCTCGGGGGTGAGCCGGAACTCGACCTCGGCCCGGCCCAGCGGGCCCATGCCGACGACGAGCTGCAGGCGGTCGGGCAGCTCGTCGGCCACGACGGTGCTGCGGTCGCGGATGTGCAGCGGGCCGACGCCGATGCTGTGGTGGAACGCGGCGCCGTCCTCGGGCCAGCGGGCGTCGAACCAGCGCACCCGCTTGCTGCCGAGGACGAGGGCCTCGTAGCTGCGGGGGTCGGCGAGCACGAGGGCCACGGCGTCCCGGGGCGCGTCGAGGTGGCGCTCGACGACGCCCACCTCAGACCCCCACCGCCCGGCTGACCCGGTCCTTCACGCTCGTCGGCACCACCCGGTCGAGCGCCCCCAGCAGGTTCGTGCCGGTGCCGACGCGGTAGCGGAACCGGGGCCGGCCCGCGTGGAGCACGTCGCCGACACGACGGGCGACGTCCCGGTGGTCGCCGGCGAGCGCCGCCATGGCCTCCAGCACGTCGAGCGTGCGGTCGTGGAGGTCGGGCTCGACGGCCTCGTCCCGGTGCCGCCGCACGTGGTCGCGGGCCTTGTCCCAGATCGGCGTCCGGAACGGGCCCGGCTCGACGATCACGACGTCGATCCCGTAGCGGGCCACCTCGGGGCGCAGCGCCTCGCTGAGGGTGTTCAGCGCCTGCTTGGCCGCCTCGTACCAGCCGAGCAGCGGCGCCTCCACGTGCCCGGCGATGGACGAGACGTTGACGACGCGGCCGCCGCCCTGGCGGCGCATCCACGGCAGGGCCAGCTGGACCAGGCGCATCGGCGCCAGGACCATGACCTCGAGGTGCCGGCGGGCGTCCTCGGGCGGGGTCTCGGCGACGGGCCCCGGCAGCATGAGGCCGGCGGCGTTGACCAGCCCCCACGGGCGCCACCGGTCGACGACGGCGGCGGCACGGGCGTCGTCGGTGACGTCCAGGGGGTCGACCTCGACGGCGACCCCCGCCTCCGCCGCCGCCCGGCGGACGTCCTCGGCCTGCTCGGGGCGGTGGACGGCGGCCACGGCGCGGAACCCGAGGCGGGCGGCCTCGACAGCGGTGGCGAGGCCGATCCCGGAGCCGGCGCCGGTGACGAGGACCGTGCGCTCCACCGCCCTACCGCCCCGCACCCGACCGGGGGCGGTCCCCGGCCGTCTCCCGGTCCGCCACGCCCTCGCCTCCTCCTCGGTCCCGACGTCGCCGTCCGGCGCCACCGGCCGGGTCGCCGTCGCGGCCGGCGCGGCTGGCGCCGTAGGCGGG
>Ga0207873_1000218_pt1 | contig 62756 bp, 56 predicted proteins | sample BGWIniCompost_FD_187373 | JGI IMG/M metagenome (GOLD analysis project Ga0207873, IMG submission 187373) | Cellulose adapted compost microbial communities from Newby Island Compost Facility, Milpitas, CA, USA - BGW Initial Compost (SPAdes)... ...
TGGTGGCAGCAGCGCGCCAACCTCCGCGCCTACCTCGGCTTCATGTGGGCCCACCCCGGCAAGCAACTGCTGTTCATGGGCCAGGAGTTCGCCCAGGGCTCGGAGTGGTCGGAGGTGCACGGCCCGGACTGGTGGCTGCTGGACCCGAACTACGGTGCCGAGGCCGACCACCGCGGCGTGCGCGAACTGGTCCGCGACCTCAACACCGTCTACCGGGGCACCCCGGCGCTGTGGCAGTGCGACACCGAGCCGTCCGGCTTCCGCTGGGTGACCGGCGACGCCGCCGAGGACAATGTGCTGGCCTTCCTGCGCTACGACGAGGACGGCACCCCGCTGCTCGCGGTCTGTCACTTCGCCCCCGTGGTCCGCGACGACTACCGCATCGGCGTCCCCGACGACGTCCCCGCCTGGCACGAGACCCTCAACACCGACACCACCCGCTACGGCGGCAGCGGCGTCACCAACCCCGACCCTCTCAAACCGGACGCCCAGGGCTGGCACGGCCTTCCCGCCAGCCTCCGTCTCACCCTGCCCCCGCTCGCGACGATCTGGCTGCGCCCGGCCTGACCGGCCGGCCCGGACGGGGGCAGCCGGTGCCTGCTGCCCGGCCCGTCCGGTCGGCTCGGTCAGGCCACGTCGACCAGGCCCTTCGGGAGGGGCTCGGTGTGCAGGATGCCGAGGCGCTGGGTGGCGCGGGTCAGGGAGACGTAGAGGTCGCTGGTGCCGTAGCGGGCGGGCTCGACGACCAGGACGGAGTCGAACTCCAGGCCCTTGGCCTGCTTCGGGTCGAGCAGGACGACCGGCTGGGTGAGATCGGGCTCGGCGCCGGCGGTGAGGGCGTCCGTGCGGGCGGCGATCGTGCGGTGCAGGTCGCGCGGGGCGATGACGGCCAGCCTGCCCTCCTCCGGGGTCAGCTCGCGCACCGCATCGGCGACCGCGCCGGGCAGGTCGTCCACCGCCCGGATCCAGGGCTTCTCACCGGTGCTGCGCACCGAGCTGGGCGGCTCGAAGGAGGGGTTCTCCGCGCGGACCACGGCCGCGGCGACCTCCATGATCTCGGCAGGGGTGCGGTAGTTGACGGCGAGCCGGGTGTGCTCCCAGCGGTCCTCGACGTAGGGCGCCAGGATGTCCTCCCAGGAGCCGACCCCGCCGGCCTCCGAGGTCTGCGCCGGATCGCCGACCAGCGTCATCGACCGGGTCGGGATGCGCCGCATCAGCATCCGCCAGGCCATCGGCGACAGCTCCTGCGCCTCGTCCACGATGATGTGCCCGAACGCCCAGGTCCGGTCGGCGGCGGCGCGCTCCGCGGCGCTGCGGTGGTCCGCCTCCTCGTGCCGTTCCGCGAAGCGCTCCGCGTCGATGATGTCGTGTGCGGAGAGCACCTCGGAGGCCTCGGGGTCGTCCTCCTCCTTGTCCTCGAACTCGTAGGTCCGGGACGCGTAGGAGACGTCGAGCACGCCTTGCGCGTAGGCGATCTGCCGCAGCCGCTCCTGCTCCGCCCGCTCGCGCTCCAGGCGGTCGTCCTCGCCGAGCAGCTCCGCGGCCTCGTCGAGCAGCGGCACGTCGGAGACGGTCCAGTGCCGGGTGACCGGGCGGCGGACGGCGTCGGCGTCCTCGGGGGACAGGAACGCGTCGGGTTCGGCGAGGAAGCCGGCGACCAGCTGCTGGGGGGTGAGCCGGGGCCAGAGCCGGTCGATGGCGGCCCACACCTCGGGGTTCTCGGCGAGCTCGTCGCGGATCTGGGTGATGTCGCTCGCGTCGAGCAGGTTGGACCCGTCGAACGGGTCGGTGCCGATGCGTTCCGCGTACAGGTCGGTGAGGGTGTTGAGGATGTGGCCCTCGAAGTGCTCGCGGGCCGCGTTGTGCGGCAGCTTGGTGGCGCGGGTGCGTTCCCGGGCGACGTTCACCAGGCCGTCGTCGAGCATCAGGATGGTGCGGTCGTGCTCGATGGTGATGACCGGGTCGGGCAGCGCCTGCCGGCTGCGGACCACCTCGGCGAGCACGTCGGCCATGTCGGCCCGGCCCTTGACGGCCGCCGCCCTGGGCGTGTCGGTGCGGGTGGCCTTCACCCCGGGGAAGAGCTCGCCGACGGTCGACAGCAGCACCCCGGTCTCGCCCAGGCTGGGCAGCACCTCGCCGATGTAGCCGAGGAACGCCGGATTGGGGCCGACGATCAGCACGGCGCGGCGGGCCAGCAGCTCGCGGTGCTCGTAGAGGAGGTAGGCGGCGCGGTGCAGGGCGACGGCGGTCTTGCCGGTGCCGGGGCCGCCCTCGACGACCAGGACGCCGCGGTGCGGGGCGCGGATGATGCGGTCCTGGTCGGCCTGGATGGTGCGCACGATGTCGGCCATGCGGCCGGTGCGCGCGGAATTGAGCGCGGCGAGCAGCACGGCGTCGCCGCTGGGGTCCTCGTGCCCGGTGCGGGTCTCGTCGCCGAGGTCGAGGATCTCGTCGTGCAGGGCGGTGACCCGGCGGCCCTCGGTGGAGATGTGCCGGCGGCGCCTGAGCCCCATCGGGGTGTGGCCGGTGGCCAGGTAGAAAGGGCGGGCGACCTCGGCGCGCCAGTCGATCAGGATGGGGGTGCGGTCGGCGTCGTCGGCGCGCAGGCCGATCCGGCCGATGTGGTGGGACTCTCCGGAGGTCAGGTCGATCCGGCCGAAGCACAGCGAGCCGTCCACCGCGTTGAGCGCGGCGAGCAGCCCGGAGCGCTCGGCGACCTGGATGTCCCGCTCCAGCCGGGCCTGCATCGGCGTGTGGCCCTGGGCGAGCGCGTCGGTGAGGGAGTCCTCGGTGACGCCCCTGAGGGCGTCCACGCGTGCGTACAGCCCGTCGATGAATTCCTGTTCGCGCCGCAATTCATCGTCCGGAAATTCGGTGTTTGACAATTCCGCTCCCGCCCGGATATACTGTGCTCACTGAACTTCTCCGCGACTTCTTGATGAAGAAGTCGCGAATCAATGAATATACGCAAGGAAAACCCCCGAGCGCAATTGCCGGGGGTTTTCCTTTGTCTCGGGGCGGCTCGACGCTCCGCCCGGTGCGGCCCGCCCCTCGCCCCTCCGGGCGACGAGGCCCGTCCGCGGCCCGACGAGCGGACACGGCCCGGGGTTCAGGCCCGGGCCGTGTCCGCGTGCCGCGGTGCGGGGAGGATGCCGGCGAGGGCCGGGTCAGGCCTTCGCCAGCTCCTTCTCACCGCCGCCGGACTCCGGCAGATCGGCACCGTCCGCATCCGCGGCCGTGCCGGAGCCGTGGTCGTCCAGGAGAGTCCTCTCGTCGAAGGGCAGCCGGCCGGCCAGGACCTCGCCGACGCGCTCCTTGTCGATCTCCTTGGTCCAGGTGCCCACCAGCACCGCGGCGACCGCGTTGCCGGCGAAGTTGGTCAGGGCGCGGGCCTCGCTCATGAAGCGGTCGATGCCGACGATCAGGCCGATGCCGTCCACCAGGGCCGGCTTGTGCGACTGCAGACCGCCGGCCAGCGTCGCCAGGCCGGCGCCGGTGACGCCCGCCGCGCCCTTGGAGGCGACCAGCAGGAACAGCAGCAGCGGGATCTGCTCGCCGACCGACATCGGCGTGCCCATGGCGTCGGCGATGAAGAGCGAGGCCATGGTCATGTAGATCATGGTGCCGTCGAGGTTGAAGGAGTAGCCGGTCGGAACGGTGATGCCGACCACCGGCTTGCTGACGCCCAGGTGCTCCATCTTCGCGATCAGCCGCGGCAGCGCCGACTCCGAGGAGGAGGTGGACAGGATCAGCAGGAACTCCCGGCCCAGGTACTTGAACAGGGTGAAGATGTTCAGGCCCGAGACGATCCGCAGCAGCGCGCCGAGCACCAGGAAGATGAACAGCACACAGGTGACGTAGAAGCCGAGCATCAGCACCGCGAGGCTCTTCAGCGCGTCCAGGCCCGCCGAGCCGGTGACCGCGGCCATGGCGCCGAAGGCGCCGACCGGGGCCGCCCACATGATCATGGCGAGGACCCGGAAGACCAGCCGCTGGATGTGCTCGATCCCGCGCAGGACCGGCTGCCCCGCCTTGCCCATGGCCTGCAGGGCGAAGCCGCAGAGCAGGGCGACCAGCAGGGTCTGCAGCACCTCGCCCTGGGTGAAGGCGGAGACGATGGTGGTCGGGATGATGCCGAGCAGGAACTCGGTGGTGTCCTTGGCCTCCGCGTCGACCTGGGCGTGCCCGGTCTCCTTCACCGCCTCGGTGACGGCCAGCCCGGCGCCGGGCTCCAGGACGTTGCCCACGATCAGGCCGATGGCCAGCGCGACCAGCGACATCACCAGGAAGTAGACCAGCGCGATGCCGCCGACGGCGCCGACCTTGGCGGCCTTCCGCACCGAGCCGATGCCCAGCACGATGGTGCAGAAGATGATCGGCGAGATCATCATCTTGATGAGGTTCACGAACCCGGTGCCGATCGGCTTCAGCTCGACCGCGAAGTCCGGTGCGATCAGCCCGACCGCGATACCGAGTGCGACCGCGATGATCACCGCGATGTAGAGGTAATGCGTGCGGTCCCGTCTGGCTGCGGGGGCCGTTCTCGGGGTGCTGGCGGCCACGGCTGCCCTCCTTGACGTCTTCGTCGGCGAACACCGGCGTGCGGCTCACGTCCGGGGAATCGGGGAATAGGGGAATGCCGTGACTATGGCGTGCCCTGTGAGTGCGGTCACCCTTCCGTTCATTTAGTTCACCGGGCGGTGCCCGTGCAGACTGGCGGCATGCGCATCCCCGTCCCCCGGCCCCGCAGCCTCGCGGGCCAGCTGTTCGCCGTGCAGGCCGTGCTGATCGCGGTCGTGGTGGCCGGGTACGCGCTGTTCGCCTACGTCAGCCACCGCGGCCAGGCCGAGGACGCGGCGGGCCGGCAGGCCACGGCGGTGGCCCGCTCGGTGGCCGACTCGCCGTCGGTGCGCGAGGCCATCCGCGGCCCCGACCCCTCGGCCGGACTGCAGCCCTATGCGCTGGCGGTGGTGCGGCACACCGATGTCGACTTCGTCACGATCATGGATCCCAGGGGCGTCCGCTGGACCCACCCGGACCCGGACCAGATAGGGCGCCCCTTCATCGGCCACACGGCCCCGGCCCTGCAGGGCCGCACCTTCACCGAGACCTACACCGGCACGCTCGGCCCGTCCGTCCGCGCGGTGACCCCCGTACGGGACGGCGGCAGGATCGTGGGCCTGGTCAGTGCGGGCATCCGGGTGGAGGAGATCAGCCAGCGGGTGGAGGAGCAGCTCACGGCACTGCTCGCGGTCGCGGCCGGCGCCCTCGCTCTCGGTGCCGTCGGCACGTATGTGATCAACGCGCGGCTGCGCCGGCACACCCATGGCATGAACGCCACCGAGCTCAGCCGGATGCACGACTACCATCAGGCGGCGCTCCACGCCGTGCGCGAGGGGCTGCTGATGCTGGACGGGCAGTACCGGGTGGCGCTGATCAACGACGGCGGCCGGGAGCTGCTCGGCGTGGCGCCGGAGGTGGACGTGGTGGGCAGATCGGTGGCGGACCTGGGTCTGCCGGCCCCGCTGACGGGTGCGCTGCTGGCCTCCGAGCCCCGGGTGGACGAGGTGCACCTCACGGCGGAGCGGGTGCTCGTGGTGAACACCTCACCCGTGTCTGGCGGGGAGCGGCGCGGCACGGTGGTCACCCTGCGCGACGTCACCGAGCTGCAGTCGCTGATGGGCGAGCTGGACTCCGAGCGGGGCTTCACCCAGGCGCTGCGCTCCCAGGCGCACGAGGCGGCGAACCGGCTGCACACCGTGGTGTCGCTGATCGAGCTGGGGCGGGCCGAGGAGGCGGTGCGGTTCGCGACCGCCGAGCTGGAGCTGGCGCAGGCGCTCACCGACCAGGTGGTGGCGGCGGTGAGCGAGCCGGTGCTCGCGGCGCTGCTGCTGGGCAAGACGGCGCAGGCCCATGAGCGGGGCGTGGAGCTGGTGGTGTCGGAGGACAGCCGCCTGGACGACGGGCTGCTGCCGGACTCGCTCCCGCCGCGCGACCTGGTCACCATCCTGGGCAACCTGATCGACAACGCGGTGGACGCGGCGCAGGGCGGCGTCGGGCCCCGGGTGACGGTGACGGCGCTCACCGAGCGGGGCGAGGAGCTGGTGCTGCGGGTCTGCGACACCGGGCCGGGCGTGCGCCCGGAGCACGCGGAGGCGGTGTTCGAGCGGGGCTTCACCACCAAGCCCTCCGGCCCCGGCGGCCGCGGCCTGGGGCTCGCCCTGGTCCGCCAGGCGGTGAACCGGCACTCGGGCACGCTGGCGGTGAGCCCGGGGCCGGAGGGCGGGGCGTGCTTCGAGGCGCGGCTGCCGCTGACGCCGGCTCCGCCGGCACCGGCGGGCCCGGCCCGTCCGGCCGCGGTCCAGGGGGGCGAGTCGTGACCGGGCAGCCCATCAGAGTCCTGGTCGTCGAGGACGACCCGGTCGCCGCCGACGCGCATGTGATGTACGTGGGGCGGGTGCCGGGGTTCGTCGCCGTGGGCAAGGCGCACACCGGCGGCGAGGCCCGCCGGATGCTGGAACGCACCCCCGTCGACCTGCTCCTGCTCGACCTGCACCTGCCCGATGTGCACGGTCTGCAGCTGGCCCGCTCGCTGCGCGCCGCCGGGCATCACGCCGACGTCATCGCGGTGACCTCGGCCCGCGATCTCGCGGTGGTGCGGGAGGGGGTGTCCCTCGGGGTGGTCCAGTACGTGCTGAAGCCGTTCACCTTCGCCACCCTGCGCGACCGGTTGGTCCGCTACGCCGAGTTCCATGCCGCGGTCGGCGAGGCGAGCGGGCAGGACGAGGTGGACCGGGCGCTCGCCGTGCTGCGGGCGCCGGGCCCGGCCGCCCTGCCGAAGGGACTGAGCGGCCCGACCCTGGAACGGGTGACGGGCGCGCTGCGCGACGCCGAGGAGGGCCTCACCGCCACCAAAGTCGCCGAGGCGGTGGGCATCTCCCGTATCACCGCCCGCCGCTACCTGGAGCACCTGGTCGACACGGGCCGGGCCCACCGCAGTCCCCAGTACGGCCAGGTGGGCCGCCCCGAACTGATCTACCGCTGGGTGCGGGGGAAGTAGACCGGGCCGCCGGTATCAGGCGCGGGGCGTCGGAGCAGCCCGCCCGCGTCCTGCGCCCCGGCCGATTCGCCGCACGCTCATTGACCTGACTAGACCACTCAACTTACGTTCGCCGGGCAGCCGTCCACGCGCCACGACGAAGTGCGCCCAGGAGGTCATGCCCGTGCGCCCCACCGCCGCCCTCCCCCACGTCATCGCCCTCGCTCTGGCCGCCGCAGCGACCCTCACCGCCTGCGGCGGCGGCTCCGGCAGCGACCCGGACACGCTGAGGGTCTCCTTCAAGCAGTCCACGGACAACAACATCAAGGTGATGGACACCTACATCGCCGGCATCAAGGAGCAGTTCGAGAAGGAGAACCCCGGCAAGAAGGTCGAACTGGTCCCCATCAAGGCCCCGGACGCGGAGTACTACACCAAGCTGCAGCAGATGCTGCGCTCCCCCAAGACCGCGCCCGACCTGGTCTACGAGGACACCTTCCTCATCAACTCCGACATCACCAGCGGGTACTTGAAGCCGCTGGACGCGTATCTGAAGAAGTGGAAGGACTGGGACCAGTTCATCGGCACCGCCAAGGCCGCCACCCGCGGTGAGGACGGCAGGATCTACGGCGTCCCGGACGGCACCGACACCCGCGGCCTGTGGTACAGCAAGGACATCTTCGCCCGGGCGGGCCTGCCCGGGACGTGGCAGCCGAAGACCTGGGAGGACGTCCTGGACGCCGCCCGCACCATCAAGAAGAAGGTGCCGGACGTCATCCCGCTGAACGTCTACACCGGCAAGCCGGTCGGCGAGGCCGCCACCATGCAGACCTTCGAGATGCTGCTCTACGGCACGGGCGACGGCACCTCGGACCCGCTGTACGACAAGAACAGCAAGAAGTGGATCACCGCCGGGAAGGGCTTCGAGGACTCCCTCGCCTTCGTCGAGACGGTCTACAAGGAGAAGCTGGGCCCTGAGGTCTCCGACGCGCTCGACCCGAACGTCGGCACCCGGGTGCGCGGCGAATGGCTGCCGCAGGGCAAGCTCGGCATCGCGCTCGACGGCTCCTGGCTGCCGCAGGACTGGCTGGAGGGCAGCGGGCACGAGTGGCCCGAGTGGTCCGAGGAGCTGGGGCTCGCCGCGATGCCGACCCAGAACGGGCAGGCCCCCGGCAAGGTGAGCATGTCCGGCGGCTGGGCCTGGTCCATCCCTGCCAAGGCCGCCAACCCCGACCTGGCCTTCGAGTTCATCAAGACGATGCAGACCAGGGCCAACGCCCAGAAGTGGTACATCGCCAACTCCGGCATCGCGGTGCGCAAGGACGTGGCGGGCGACCCCGAGTACGTCAGGGCGCAGCCCGGCATCAAGTTCTTCACCGACCTGGTGTCGAGCACCCATTACCGGCCCGCCTATCCGGCGTATCCGAAGGTGTCCACCGCCATCCAGGAGGCGATGGAGGGCGTGACCACGGGTGACCTGTCGGTCCGGGAGGCCGCCCGCGGCTACGACGAGGCCCTGAAGGACGCCACCGGCAACCAGGTCATCGAGAAGTAGCGACGGAACGAGCCCATGACCGCCGCCGCACCGCACACGGGCCCGGAACTCGCCAAGGTCCCTCTGGGCCCGCCCGCGCCCGCCTCCGCCCGCCGCGGCGGGCTGCACCGTCTGCTGCCCCGCTTCCTGCCGCTGGCCCCCGCGCTCGTCCTGCTGCTGCTGTTCCTGGCGGGCCCGATCGCGTACTGCGTGTTCATCGCCTTCACCGACCTGCAGCTCACCGGTCAGGCCGAGGAGTCCTTCATCGGTCTGGAGAACTTCCGGCGGGCGTTCGCCGACGACGAGTTCCTCGACGCCGTCTGGCTGACGCTGGTGTTCACCGTGGTGTCGGCGCTGGTCGGGCAGAACACGCTGGGGCTGGCGCTGGCCGCACTGATGCAGCGGGCGTCGAGACCCGTGCGCACCCTGACCGGTGGCATCGTTGTCACCGCCTGGGTGCTGCCGGAGGTGGTGGCGGGCTTTCTGCTCTACGCCTTCTTCCGGCGGGAGGGCACGCTCAACGCCGTCCTGGACTGGCTTCATCTGCCCACCCAGAACTGGCTGTTCACGCTGCCGATCCTCGCCGTGTCGTTCGCCAACGTCTGGCGCGGCACCGCCTTCTCGATGCTGGTCTACTCGGCCGCCCTCGACGAGATCCCACGGGAGATCACCGAGGCCGCCGAGGTGGACGGCGCCGGCGGCTGGCGCCGGATGTGGCACATCACGCTGCCGATGATCCGCCGCTCCATCGGCACCACCCTGATGCTCAACACCCTGCAGACCCTGTCGGTGTTCGGGCTGATCTGGGTGATGACCCGGGGCGGTCCCGGCGGGAGGAGCCAGACGCTGCCGCTGTTCATGTACGAACAGGCCTTCCAGAACAGCCTGATCGGGTACGGCACGGCCGTGGCCCTGCTGCTTCTGCTGGTCGGCGCGCTGTTCTCGGCCGTCTACATGCGTCTGCTGCGGACGGAGGTCTGATCCGCCGTGCCCCTGCCCCTCCCCCACCGCGCCCGCCCGCTCGCCTCCCGCCGCGCCGCACGCCGGCTCGCCGCCGACGCGGGGCTGCTGGTGGTGGCCCTCGCCTTCGTGCTGCCGCTGGCCTGGGTGGTGCTGTCCGCGCTCGATCCGCACGCCGGCCTGCGGGTGAAGGCGCCGGACGGGCTCACCCTGGAGCACTTCGACGCGGTCCTGACCGACGAGATCACCTTCACGCCGCTGCTGAACAGCCTCCTCCTGTGCGGCGGCGCGACCGCGCTGACCGTGGTGTGCGCGGCGCTCGCGGCGTATCCGCTCTCCCGGTTCCGTTCCCGCCTGAACCGGCCGTTCCTGCTGACCATCCTCTTCGCGACCAGCCTGCCGATCACCGCGATCATGGTCCCGGTGTACGCGCTGTTCGTGCAGGTCGACCTGATCGACACCCGGCAGGGGACGATCTTCTTCTTCGCCGCCTCCCAGCTGCCGTTCGCGATCTGGCTGATGAAGAACTTCATGGACGGCGTGCCCAGGGAGCTGGAGGAGGCGGCCTGGACGGACGGGGCGTCCACGCTGCAGTCGCTGGTGCGGATCGTGCTGCCGCTGATGGGGCCCGGTGTGGCGGTGGTGACCGTGTTCTCGTTCGTGATGATGTGGGGCAACTTCTTCGTGCCCTTCATGCTGCTGCTGAGTCCGGATCTGATGCCTGCCTCGGTGAGCATCAACGACTTCTTCGGCAACCGCGGCATGGTCGCCTACGGGCAGCTGGCGGCGTTCTCGATCGTCTACTCGACGCCGGTGATCCTGCTGTATGTGCTGATCGCACGACGTCTCGGAGGAGGTTTCGCGCTGGGCGGCGCGGTGAAGGGATGACCCGGGGCGGGTTCCGGACCGGCGAGGGTGACCGTCGGTAGCAGTAGCTTCCTACAATCCGTAACGTTGGCCGAACCGACCGTAGTCATCCGCGCGGCGGATTCCCTAGCTTGTCGGCCGTGCACCGAGCCACTCCCCCGAACGACCCCTCGCCCCCTCCGTTCAACGCACACGCCGCCCGCCGGCTGCGGGCCGCCCTCGGCATGGGCCCGGACCAGGTGGCGCACACCCTGCGCGCCTCCTACGGTCTGCCCCATGTGACACCCCACCTGGTGGTCGCCTGGGAACGCGGCACCGCCGCCCCCTCCGGTCCCGAACTCACCGCGCTGGCCGGGGTGTTGTGGTGCTCCCCCGGTGAACTCATCGGCCGCCCGGGCACCTTGCGCGAGCACCGCATCGCGCGCGGCCTGGCGGCCGAGGACGTCGCCCGCACGGTGGGGCACGAACTCCACGCGTATCTGCGGATGGAGGAGACCGGCCAGTGGCGCGGCTCCGACCGGCAGACCGCCGTGCTGGCCGAACTGCTCGCGCTGACCCTGGCCGACCTGATCACGGTCACCGGGCGCGAGGACCGGCTGGCGGAGCTGCTGCGCAGTGCCGCGACCACGCGCTGGCAGGGCTACGTCCGGCCGGTCGGCAGACTGGCCCCGCTGGACCGGCGGGTGCTGGAACGGGCGCTGCAGCGGCTGCACCAGGACTACCAGGGCCACATGGCCGCCACCCTCAGCTGGGGCGGCGGCAGCGGTGACGCGGGGGACGAGGGCCGGCAGTTCCTGGAACGCGTCGTCGACCACTTCTGGGCGGCGGTGGAGGAGTACTCCGGCTCCCGCTAGGCACCTCGCGACTGGGGCTCCGGCGCCCGTAGGCACCTCGCGACACGGGGCTCCGGCTCCCGGCAGGGGCCGGCCGGCGGGCGACCAGGCGGCCGGCACGGACCGGGAGACGGCACCCCGCGCAGGCCGGACGGCGGACCGGTACCGGCCGGACGGCGGGCTAGAAGACCGACTCGGCCTCGTCCATGCGGTCCTTCGGCACCGTCTTCAGCTCGGTGACCGCCTCCGCCAGCGGGACCATCACGATGTCCGTGCCGCGCAGCGCGGTCATCTTGCCGAACTCGCCCCGGTGCGCGGCCTCCACCGCGTGCCAGCCGAAGCGGGTCGCGAGCACCCTGTCGTACGCGGTCGGCACGCCGCCGCGCTGCACATGGCCGAGGATGACCGGCTTGGCCTCCTTGCCCAGGCGCCGCTCCAGCTCGTGGGCGAGGGCGGTGCCGATGCCCCGGAAGCGCTCGTGACCGAACTGATCGATCTCGCCCTTGCCGTAGTCCATGGTGCCCTCCGCCGGGTGCGCGCCCTCGGCGACGCAGATGACGGCGAACTTCTTGCCGCGGGCGAAGCGGGCCTCGACCATCTTGACCAGGTCGGCGGGGTCGAAGGGGCGCTCGGGCAGGCAGATGCCGTGGGCACCGGCGGCCATGCCGGACTCCAGGGCGATCCAGCCGGCGTGCCGGCCCATGACCTCGACGACCATCACCCGCTGGTGGGACTCGGCGGTGGTCTTCAGCCGGTCCATCGCCTCGGTGGCGACGCCGACGGCGGTGTCGAAGCCGAAGGTGCGGTCGGTGGAGGAGATGTCGTTGTCGATGGTCTTGGGCACGCCGACCACGGGCAGGCCGGCGTCGGAGAGCATGCGGGCCGCGGTGAGCGTGCCCTCGCCGCCGATCGGGATGAGCGCGTCGATGCCGAAGTCGCGGATCATGTCGGAGGCGTTCGCGCAGGCCTCGCGCAGCCGGTCCCGCTCGAGCCGGGAGGAGCCGAGGATGGTGCCGCCGCGGGCCAGGATTCCGCTGACCGCGTTGAGGTCCAGGGGCCGGTAGCGGCCGTCGAGCAGGCCGGAGTAGCCGTCCTCGAAGCCGATGACCTCGTCCCCGTAGTTGTCGACCGCGCGGTGCACGACCGACCGGATCACGGCGTTCAGGCCGGGGCAGTCGCCGCCTGCGGTGAGAACTCCGATGCGCATCGTGCTGTGTCTCCTGGTCGCTGTCGATACCGGTGAGCCATGTCCGATTCTTTCACGTCCCCCGGGGCGGCGCCGACGCCGGACGGGTGGGCGCCCTAGCCAGCGCCAGAGGTATTGTCAAGAGGGTTCTGCTCACCTTCGCGGGTGATCTTGCAGACGCCGGTATGACAACGCGGTCCCGGCGTACGCGAACCCCGGCAACGACGCATCACACCCCGACGACGGCACACCCGGCCCCCGACGACGATCACCACCACCGACGAGCACCGGCGGACCCGGACCCGGAACGCCGGAACCGGCGAGACAGACGAAACGGAGAGCGCGCGTGACCCGCAGCGTGTACGTGACCGGCATCGACCGCGGCGACGGCCGCCAGGTGGTCGAGCTGGGAGTCATGGAACTGCTGACCCGGCAGGTCGACCGGGTGGGCGTCTTCCGCCCCCTGGTGCACGACGGGCCCGACCGCCTCTTCGAGCTGCTGCGCGCCCGCTACCGCCTCTCCCAGGACCCGGCCACCGTCTACGGCATGGACTACCAGGAAGCCTCCGCGCTCCAGGCCGAGCGGGGCACGGACGAGCTGGTCTCCACCCTCGTCGACCGCTTCCACCTGGTCGCCCGGGACTACGACGTGGTGCTCGTGCTGGGCACCGACTACGCCGACACCCAGTTCCCGGACGAGCTGTCGCTGAACGCCCGGCTCGCCAACGAGTTCGGCGCCTCGGTGATCCCGGTCGTGGGCGGCCGCAAGCAGACCGCCGAGTCGGTGCGCGCCGAGACCCGCAACGCCTACCGGGCCTACGACACGCTCGGCTGCGATGTGCTCGCCATGGTGGTCAACCGGGTGGCCCGCGAGGACCGGGACGAGATCGCCGAGCGGCTGGCCACCCGGCTGCCGGTGCCCTGCTGGGTGCTGCCGGACGAGCCGGCCCTGTCCGCGCCGACCGTCGCGCAGGTGGCGAACGCGCTGGGCGCCAAGGTGGTGCTCGGCGACGACTCCGGGCTCGCCAGGGACGCCCTGGACTTCGTCTTCGGCGGCGCCACGCTGCCCAACTTCCTCGCCGCGCTGACCCCCGGCTGCCTGGTGGTGACCCCGGGCGACCGCGCCGATCTGGTGGTGGGCGCGCTCGCCGCGCACAGCGCCGGCACCCCGCCGATCGCGGGGGTGCTGCTCACCCTGGACGAGGTGCCCGGCGAGGACGTCCTCACCCTGGCGTCCCGCCTCGCCCCCGGCACCCCGGTGCTGTCGGTGTCCGGCACCAGCTTCCCCACCGCGGAGCAACTGTTCTCCCTGGAGGGAAAGCTGAACGCGGCCACGCCGCGCAAGGCGGAGACCGCGCTCGGCCTGTTCGAGCGGTACGTGGACACCGCCGGGCTGACCCGGCGGGTGTCCGCGCCCAGCAGCGGCCGGGTCACCCCGATGATGTTCGAGCACAAGCTGCTCGAGCGGGCCCGCTCCGACCTCCGGCGGGTGGTGCTGCCCGAGGGCACCGAGGAGCGGGTGCTGCACGCGGCGGAGGTGCTGCTGCGCCGGGGCGTGTGCGAGCTGACGCTGCTCGGCCCCGTGGAGCAGATCCGCAAGAAGGCCGCCGACCTGGGCATCGACCTCGGCGACAGCCGGCTGATCGACCCGGCGGTCTCCGAGCTGCGGGACGGCTTCGCCGAGAAGTACGCCGCGCTGCGGGCGCACAAGGGCGTCACCGTGGAGCTGGCCTACGACGTCGTCTCGGACGTGAACTACTTCGGCACGCTGATGGTCGAGGAGGGACTCGCCGACGGCATGGTCTCCGGTTCCGTGCACTCCACGGCCGCGACCATCCGGCCCGCCTTCGAGATCATCAAGACCAGGCCGGACGCCCGCATCGTCTCCTCGGTGTTCTTCATGTGCCTGGCCGACAAGGTGCTGGTCTACGGCGACTGCGCGGTCAACCCGGACCCGGACGCCGAGCAGCTCGCCGACATCGCCGTGCAGTCGGCGGTGACCGCGGCCCGGTTCGGCGTCGAGCCGCGGATCGCGATGCTGTCGTACTCCACCGGCACCTCCGGCTCCGGTGCCGACGTGGAGAAGGTGCGCGAGGCGACCGAGCTGGTGCGTGCGCGCAGGCCCGATCTGAAGATCGAGGGGCCGATCCAGTACGACGCGGCGGTGGAGCCGTCGGTCGCCGCGACCAAGCTGCCGGGCTCGGAGGTGGCCGGCCAGGCGACCGTGCTGATCTTCCCCGACCTGAACACCGGCAACAACACCTACAAGGCGGTGCAGCGCTCGGCGGGCGCGATCGCCGTGGGACCGGTGCTGCAGGGTCTGCGCAAGCCGGTCAACGACCTGTCCCGGGGCGCCCTGGTGCAGGACATCGTCAACACCGTCGCCATCACCGCCGTCCAGGCCCAGAACGACTCCACGACCGGGAAGGCTTCCGCCCAGTGACTGCCACGCGTGTCCTCGTCCTCAACTCCGGCTCCTCGTCGGTGAAGTACCAGCTGCTCGACATGCGCGACAGCAGGCGGCTGGCCACGGGGCTGGTGGAGCGGATCGGGGAGCAGACCTCCCGGGTGAGGCACACCTCGGCGGCGGCCGGGGACAGCCGGGAGCGCACCGGGCCGATCGCCGACCACGACGCCGCCCTGAAGGCCATGGCCGAGGAGCTGGCCGCGGACGGCCTGGGCCTGGACTCCCCGGAGCTGGCCGCGATCGGCCACCGGGTGGTGCACGGCGGGAAGCACTTCACCGAGCCGACCGTCATCGACGACACCGTGCTCGCCGAGATCGAGCGGCTGATCCCGGTGGCGCCGCTGCACAATCCGGCCAACCTCACCGGCATCCGCACGGCCATGACCCTGCGCCCCGACCTGCCCCAGGTGGCGGTGTTCGACACCGCCTTCCACACCACGATGCCGGAGTCCGCCGCCCGCTACGCCATCGACGTGGCGACCGCCGACGCGCACCGCATCCGGCGCTACGGCTTCCACGGCACCTCGCACGCCTATGTCTCGCGCGAGACGGCGCGGCTGCTGGGCCGGGCGCCGGAGGACGTGAACGTGATCGTGCTGCACCTGGGCAACGGGGCGTCCGCCTCGGCGGTGCGGGCCGGCCGGTGCGTGGACACCTCGATGGGGCTGACTCCCTTGGAGGGGCTGGTGATGGGTACGCGGTCCGGAGACATGGACCCGGCCGTGATCTTTCATTTGATGCGCGTCGGGGGAATGTCCGCCGACGAGATCGACACTCTGCTCAACAAGAAGAGCGGCCTGATCGGGCTCTGCGGCGACAACGACATGCGCGAGATCCGCCGCAGGATCGACGAGGGTGATGAACAGGCGAAGCTGGCGTTCGACATCTACATTCACCGGTTGAAGAAGTACATCGGTGGCTATTGCGCCGTTCTCGGGCGGGTGGACGCGGTGGCCTTCACCGCCGGGGTCGGCGAGAACTCCGCGGAGGTGCGCGCGGCGGCCGTGGCGGGCCTGGAGCCGCTGGGTCTGGCGGTCGACGCGGAGCGCAACGCGGTGCGCGGCGAGGGACCGCGGCTGATCTCGCCCGAGGGCGCGCGGGTCGCGGTCGCGGTGGTTCCGACGGACGAGGAAATGGAGATCGCCACTCAGACATACGCACTGGTCGGAAACAACGACTGAGAACAAGTGAGCGTCGGGAATCTCATTTGTATATTCCGCCAGACGGAATATTCCGCTGCGAAACAAACCGATAGGATCGCCCCATGCGCCGTTCGAAAATCGTCTGTACTCTCGGCCCCGCGGTCGACTCCCACGAGCAACTCGTCGCCCTGATCGAAGCCGGCATGAACGTGGCCCGCTTCAACTTCAGCCATGGCAGCCACGCCGAGCACCAGGCCCGCTACGACCGGGTCCGCGCCGCGTCCAAGGAGACCGGCAAGGCCATCGGTGTGCTCGCCGACCTCCAGGGCCCCAAGATCCGCCTCGAGACCTTCGCCGAGGGTCCCGTCGAGCTGGTGCGCGGTGACGAGTTCACCATCACCACCGAGGACGTGCCGGGCGACAAGACGATCTGCGGGACGACCTACAAGGGGCTGCCGGGCGACGTCTCCCGCGGCGACCAGATCCTGATCAACGACGGCAACGTCGAGCTGAAGGTGCTGGACGTCGAGGGCTCGCGGGTGAAGACGATCGTCATCGAGGGCGGCGTCATCTCCGACCACAAGGGCATCAACCTGCCCGGCGCGGCCGTGAACGTGCCCGCGCTGAGCGAGAAGGACGTCGAGGACCTGCGGTTCGCCCTGCGGATGGGCTGCGACCTGGTCGCGCTGTCCTTCGTGCGGGACGCCAAGGACATCGCCGACGTCCACCGGGTGATGGACGAGGAGGGCCGCCGGGTCCCGGTCATCGCCAAGGTGGAGAAGCCGCAGGCGGTGGAGAACATGGAGGACGTCGTGATGGCGTTCGACGGTGTGATGGTCGCCCGCGGCGACCTGGCCGTCGAGTACCCGCTCGAGAAGGTCCCCATGGTGCAGAAGCGCCTGATCGAGCTGTGCCGCCGCAACGCCAAGCCGGTGATCGTGGCGACCCAGATGATGGAGTCGATGATCACCAACTCCCGGCCGACCCGCGCCGAGGCCTCCGACGTGGCCAACGCGATCCTGGACGGCGCGGACGCGGTGATGCTGTCGGCGGAGTCCTCGGTCGGCGCCTACCCGATCGAGACGGTCCGGACGATGTCGAAGATCGTCCAGGCGGCCGAGCAGGAGCTGCTGTCCAAGGGCCTGCAGCCGCTGGTGCCGGGCAAGAAGCCGCGCACGCAGGGCGGTTCGGTGGCCCGCGCGGCCTGCGAGATCGCCGACTTCCTCGGCGGCAAGGGCCTGGTGGCCTTCACCCAGTCGGGCGACACCGCGCGGCGGCTGTGCCGGTACCGCGCCGTGCAGCCGATCCTGGCGTTCACCACGGACGAGAGCACCCGCAACCAGCTGACGCTCAGCTGGGGCGTGGAGCCGCACGTGGTGCCGTTCGTCAACAGCACCGACGAGATGGTGGAGCTGGTGGAGCAGGAGCTGGTCCGGCTCAGCCGGTTCAACGAGGGCGACATCGTGGTGATCACCGCCGGTTCCCCGCCCGGCGTCCCCGGCACCACCAACATGGTCCGCGTCCACCACCTGGGCGGCCCGACCGGCTGACGGCCACCGGCAGGCCGGCCGGCGCACGTCGGGCGAGGACGCCGAAGACACCGAGGGCGCCCCCTGGGATCAGGGGGCGCCCTCGGTGTGAGCGGCTCCCGGAATGGTCTTGACGCGGGCTCAGTCCGTGACGAACTGGTGCAGCCCGGGCACGTGCAGGGTGCCGCCGAACTGGCCGGCCTGCTGCACCTTCACATTGGTGAAGTAGATCAGCGGGATGTTCAGCGGCGGCGGGTGCTCCGGGTCGAACGTGACGGGTATCAGCCCGAGCAGGTTGCCGGAGATGCGCTCCGTGTACATCACGGTGTCGCCGTTGCGGATGGTGGACGTCGAGCCCTTGGCGGCCTGCACGTGGTACGTCTTGCCGGACTGCGGGTCCTTGACGGTCTGGTGCAGGTCGCCGATGTCGGTGCCGGCCGAGACGACGTACTTCAGCACCTTCTTGGTGGTGCCGTTGGCCGTCTTCACCTTGACGATGCCCTTGTAGTCGGCGCCCTTCAGCAGCAGCGAGCTGGCGTCCAGGAACCAGGGATCGTCGGGCAGCGGCACGGTGTTGTCGATGCCGCCCTCGGCATCGGTGGCGACCGGGCAGTCCTCGAGATCGACCGCCGCGGCGCTCTCCGACGGGCTCGGCGAGGCAGAGGCCTCCGGAGTGGCCTCCGCGGCCTCCTCGGCGGCCTTCTGGGCCTTCTCCGCCGCGCCCTCGGCCGCCTCGCCCGCCGTGCCGGCGGCGTCCTCGGCGGCCTCCTTCGCGGCACCCGCGGCCTTCTCGGCGGTCTCCTCGGCCTTGCCCCCGGCGTCCGCGGACTTCTTGGCGTCCCCGGCGGCCTTCCCGGTCTCCGAGGGGGACGGGGCGGGACTCTCGCTCTCCTCCGCCTCGGCGGCCCGGCCGGGCGTGAGAAGGTCCTTGATCCCCTCGCCGATCTTCTCCAGGAGGTTCTTGTCGGTCTCCGAGGGGGACGGCGCGGGCTGCTCGGAGGCGGTGGCGGACGGGGCGGGCCCGGCCTCGTCGTCGGAACCTGAATCCGGCGAAGAGGACGTGCCCTTGTCCGCCTGCTCCCGCGCCTGCGGGGCCTGCTGCGCATCCGGCTTCGCGGCCGGCTTCTCGGCAGCGGCGCTCGCCGAGGGGGTGGGCGTGGGCGACGCCGGGGCGTCGTCCTTCTTCTCGTCCTTGTCCTTGGCGTCCTCGTCCTTGGCGTCCTTCTCGGCGTCCTCCGCCGCCTCGATCGCCGTCACGCAGTCCTTGTACTCGTCCGCGGTCAGGCTGTTCGACGAGCCCGGCTCGTCCTTGGCCTGGGCGAGCGTGGGGGTGAACCCCATGCCCATCAGGACCGCGGTCGGCATCGCCGCGAGGGCTATCGCCTTGCCCGCCGGCATCTGGAACCTGGTGAACAGCGGCTTCTTGGGAGCCGCGTGACGCGGCCCGGTTCTCACACGGGACGCCTCCGCATCAGTCCCGTGGGTCACCTCGTCAGCCGGCACTGTGCCTCCCGTTCGCCCCGTTCGCCGGGCTCGTTCCTGACAGATCGTTCGGCTCGCCCACCGTGGTGTCGTCGGCGGACTTCAGCAGCGTGGTGTCGCGGTCCGCGCTCTCCGGGGCGTCGCCCTGGTCGCCCGCGGCGGCCGCGGGCTGCTCCTCGGGCGGGGTGCCCGGCGCCCACGACACGGCCATCGCCCCGCCCACCAGGGCGAAGAGGAAGCCGATGAGGAAGCCGCCGAGGTTGGAGACGGGAATGGACACCAGCGCCAGCAGGATCGCGGCGACACCCGCGAAGACCCGTACGTGCTTCTGGAACCAGAGGCTGACGCCGAGGACGACGAGCAGCACGCCGATGATCAGGGACCCGGCGCCCGCCGTGGTCGCCATGGCCAGCGTCAGATGTCCGATCTGGAGGTTCGCGTACGGGAAGTAGGCGATGGGGAGTCCGCCGAGCATGACGAACAGGCCGGCCCAGAACGGCCGCGCGCCCCGCCAGGCGCGGAACTGCAGCCTCCGGCGAGTGAACTGGCCGGATGCGGCAGGAGTCTCGGCGCTCATGGAAAACAGCTCCCTGGTACGGCGTTGCTGTGGTGGTGATGTGCTCCGCGCGTGAAGACGCGGGCGGAAGGTGGACGGGCGGGGGCGCCGCGGCTCCCCCGCCCGTCACAGAGTGCTCAGTAGCACTCCTTGACACCCTTCGAGAGCGACATCTTCAGGCCGCTCAGCTTGAAGGTTCCGGCGGTGGTGGCCCACGCCGTCTGCTTCACGTCGGTCAGCGTGGCCGACTCGGCCTGCTGAGCGAACCCGTACGGGTTGGCCTGCTCCTTGCCGCCCTTCATGCCGGGACCCTTGTTGGCGTCCTTGGCCGCAACACCGATGTCGATGTTGTTGAAGGTGGCGTTGGCCTCGAGGTCCTCGACGTCGATGTAGAGGTTCTCGGCCTCGACCGGCTTGTCGGCACCGGCCTTCAGCATGAGGCTGACATTGCCGAAGAGCGGCACGTCCGGGGTGACCACGGACTGGCACATGTTCCGGATCTTCGCGGACTTGAACGCCGAGACGGCGACGGGGTGAGCCGTCTTCTCGCCCTTGAGCGTGTAACCCGAGTCGATCGCCCCGTACTGGGAGAAGCCCGTACCGTCGAGCCGGTCCGCCGTCACCTTGAACGACTGGCCGGAGACGCTGAACGAGGCGGCGAGAGCACCCTGCGCGAGGGCGACACCTATCGCTGCCGTGGCGGCAACGCTGGGCACCATGACCACAGCGAACCGCTTCCATCTGGTCCCGCCACGCACCTGGGACTCCATATTTCCTCCTTCTCGGACGTACATCTCCTGCTCCGACCCGCCGCCTTGGACGACGGCTCAGCCGGGCAGGGATGGGAGAAGTGCTACGTCCTCGGGAAGGAGAGCGCCTGCACCCGGCGGCGCACTGAGCGCCCGAGTCACCGGCGTTCACCCCCGAGCGACAACCACTGGTCGCGCCTGACACGCATCACGCACAACCCTGCCGGACAGGCTTCGCCGAGCCGGCGAAGACCCCCCTGTCCAAGAGCCGGCACCACTGCCGCCGGCTCTGCTCGGTGGGGACCCAGGAACTCCCGTGACCCGACCGGCTGTCGGGTGCGGGAATGGACCGAGCGTCGCCGATCGTGGTGCATTCTCGCCGCCCGCACAAGGGGGTTCGTTACTGGCTAGTAACGGGCCGATAACCGCGACACGACGCAGGGGTCTCGGTCGGCAACGGAGGGTGTCCCGGAGGTGGTGTACAAAACCATTGATCACCGGACAGAATCCGACAGATCAACGGGGACGGTTTACTCGCAGTAACAGCGGCCGCGATTACCAAGATTTGGTAAAGCGCGGCCGCAGCGACCTCTTCTCGACCAACCTTTCACTCGGGCACCAGGGTTCCGGTACCCGGCGGGGCGGGCGTGAACCAGCCGCGCGCCCCGCTCAGACGGTGGCGTGCCCCGGCTCAGAACAGGGCACGGGCCAGCGCCCTGCGCGCGGCGACCACGCGCGGATCCTCGGCGCCGACGACGTCGAACATCTCCACCAGCCGCACCCGGGCGGCCTCCCGGTCGTCACCCTTCGTGCGCGAGACGGTGTCGATGAGGCGGCCGAAGGCGTCCTCCACGTGTCCGCCCGCCAGATCCAGGTCGGCGGCGGCGATCTGCGCGGCGGCGTCGTCCGGCTTCTCGGCGGCCTCCCTGCGCACCTGCTGCGGGTCCATGTCCCGCACCCGCTGGAGCAGCTCCGCCTGGGCGAGGCCCAGTTTGGCCTCCGTGTTGCCCGGCTCCTCGGCCAGCACGTTCTTGTACGCCTGGATGGCACCGGGCAGGTCGCCCGCGTCCAGCGCCTGCACGGCGGCGTCGAGGAGGGCGTCGTGCGGTCCCGCGGGCCTGGCCTCGGCGGCCTTGGCGCCGCCGCCCGGCTCCGCCTCGGGGTCGACGACGAGCCCGGTGAGGCCGAAGCGCTGCTCGGCTACCTGCACCAGCTGGTCCAGGGTCTGACGGATCTGCGCCTCGCCGGCCGCGCCCTGGAAGAGCGGCAGCGCCTGGCCGGCCACCACCGCGAAGACCGCCGGGATCCCCTGGATCCCGAACTGCTGCATCAGCATCTGGTTGGCGTCGACGTCGATCTTGGCGAGGAGGAAGCGCCCGTTGTACTCGACCGCGAGCCGCTCCAGCACGGGGCTGAGCTGCTTGCAGGGCTCGCACCACTCGGCCCAGAAGTCGATGACGACCGGGACCTCGGTGGAGCGCTGCAGGACGTCGCGCTCGAAACCGGCCTCGTCGACGTCGATGACGAGATCGGCCGGGGAGACGGCACCGGGGCCGCCGCCCTTGCGCGCCGCCTCGGCGCGCGCCTGCTCCGCCTTCGCCTTGGCCTCCTGGGCCGCCTTCACCGCGGCGAGGTCGACGACTCCGCTCATGGACATGTTCCGTGGCTGCATGCGTCTATCCTCCCCCGTACTGCGCGCCTGCGTGAAAACCGCGGTGAAAGCCTGGCCGGCGGGGGCTGCGCGGCCCCCGCGACGCCTGCGGTGTATCGGCGCCGGGGTCCCCACCCCGCGCCTGGTGCTGCTGTGGTTGTCGCTCCGGCACGTCGGTCACTCGTGCTTTCGCTACGACTCGTAGCGTAATGCCAAGCGGAGCCGGAGGGACCCCTTCAGCCGGTGATCTCCCTCACGACTGCACGGAAACCGGCCGGTTATGGTCGTTCCATGCAGACGCGCACCCCGGCAGGCCGCACCGGCCGCCCCCGCAGCGCCAGCGCGGATGCCGCGATCCTGGCGGCCACCCGTCAGGCGCTGGTGGAGCTGGGCTGGTCCAAGCTGACGCTGGGCGACGTGGCGACCCGCGCCGGGGTCGCCAAGACGACCCTCTACCGCCGCTGGTCGGGCAAGAACGAACTGGTCGTCGACGCGGTGGCGGAGCTCTTCGACGAACTGAGCCTGCCCGACCGCGGCTCGCTGGCCGCCGACATGGAGGGCGTGGTGCTCCAGTTCGCGGCGATCCTGGCCCGCCCCGAGGCGCGCAGCGGCCTGATGGCGGTGGTCGCCGAGGCCACCCGCGACGAGGCGCTTCGCGAACGCATCCGGGCATCCATCGTCGACCGCCAGAAACGGCTGGTTCTCGCGGGCCGGGCGCGCGCCGAGGAGCGCGGCGAACTCCCGCCGTCCACGGACCCCGCGGAGTCGGCCCGCACGGTGGACCTGATCTTCGACATGGTGGCCGGCGCGGTGGTCCACCGCACCCTGGTCAGTGCGCAGCCGGCGGACGAGGAGTGGGTCAGGGCCTTCACCCGGGTGATGCTGCAGGGCCTGGCGGCGGCGTAGCGAAAGCGAATCACCGCGCAGCCGGATGCCCACCGGAGATCCGGGAGCCGCGTGCACCAACACGCCCGCAGTTCCGCGGCACGCGGGGCGCCCGGGACCCCCGGAAGGGCCCCGGGCGACCGGTGTTCCACTCTCCTGCGGCTGGAGCTCCTCAGCGGCTCCGGGCTGCGGCGGCCGGGCTGCTCAGAAACCGGCCGGCTCGGTGTACACGCCCCACTCGTCGCGCAGCGCGTCGCAGATCTCGCCGAGGGTGGCCTCCGCCCGCACGGCCTCGAGCATCGGCTCGATCATGTTGGCGTCGGACCGGGCGGCCTCGATCATCGCGTCCAGGGCGCGGCGCACCGCCGCGTCGTCGCGGGCGGCCTTGCGCTCCTTCAGCAGGCGCACCTGCTCGCGCTCCACCTCGTGGCTGACCCGGAGGATCTCCAGGTCGCCGGTGACGGAGCCGGTGTGCACATTGACGCCGACGACCTTCTTGTCGCCCTTCTCCAGAGCCTGCTGGTAGCGGAAGGCGGACTCGGCGATCTCGCCGGTGAACCACCCGTCCTCGATGCCGCGCAGGATGCCGGAGGTCATCGGTCCGATCGGGTGCTTGCCGTCGGGGTGGGCGCGCAGACCGCGCTCCTTGATCTGGTCGAAGATCTTCTCCGCGTCCGCTTCGATGCGGTCCGTCAGCTGCTCGACGTACCACGAACCGCCCAGCGGGTCGGCCACGTTGGCGACGCCGGTCTCCTCCATCAGCACCTGCTGGGTGCGCAGCGCGATCTCGGCGGCCTGCTCGCTCGGCAGGGCGAGGGTCTCGTCCAGGGCGTTGGTGTGCAGCGAGTTGGTGCCGCCGAGCACCGCGGCCAGCGCCTCGACGGCGGTGCGCACCACGTTGTTGTACGGCTGCTGGGCGGTCAGCGAGACACCGGCGGTCTGGGTGTGGAAGCGCAGCCACTGCGCCTTCTCGGTCCTGGCGCCGTAGACGTCCCGCATCCAGCGGGCCCAGATCCGGCGCGCGGCGCGGAACTTGGCGATCTCCTCGAAGAAGTCGACGTGCGCGTCGAAGAAGAACGACAGGCCCGGGCCGAACACGTCCACGTCCAGGCCGCGGCTGAGGCCCAGCTCCACGTAGCCGAAGCCGTCGGCGAGGGTGTACGCCAGCTCCTGCGCGGCCGTCGCACCGGCCTCACGGATGTGGTAGCCGGAGACGGACAGCGGCTTGTAGGCGGGGATGCGCGCGCTGGTGTACTCCATCAGGTCGCCGATGAGGCGCAGATGGGGCTCCGGCTGGAAGAGCCACTCCTTCTGGGCGATGTACTCCTTGAAGATGTCCGTCTGCAGCGTGCCGTTGAGCACGGAGGTGTCCACGCCCTGGCGCTCGGCGGCCACGAGGTACATGCAGAAGACGGGCACGGCGGGCCCGCTGATCGTCATGGACGTGGTGACGTCCCCGAGCGGGATGTCCTTGAACAGGACCTCCATGTCGGCGGCCGAGTCGATGGCCACGCCGCAGTGGCCGACCTCGCCGAGCGAGCGGGGGTCGTCGGAGTCGCGGCCCATGAGCGTCGGCATGTCGAAGGCGACGGACAGGCCGCCTCCGCCGTTGCCGAGGATCATCTTGTACCGCTCATTGGTCTGCTCGGCGTTCCCGAACCCGGCGAACTGCCGGATGGTCCAGGTCCGCCCCCGGTATCCCGTCGGATACAGCCCGCGGGTGAACGGGAACTCACCCGGCCACCCGATCCGCTCGAACCCCTCGTACCGGTCCCCGGGCCTCGGCCCGTACACCGGCTCAACGGGATCCCCGGAGAGCGTGGTGAAGTCGGCGTCCCGCTTGCGAGCAGCGTCGTACCGGGCCTGCCAACGACGGCGGCCCTCCTCGATGGCGTCAGCGTCCATGCTCCAAATTTACTTGGACGTCCTACTAAATGATAGTGGCGCAGCTCAGGACGGGTGACCGAGTGCCGTCGGCCACCGGATACCCTCGACGGCATGAAGAAGAGCGTCCTGACCCGCTACCGCGTGATGGCCTACGTCACCGCAGTCCTCCTGGTACTGCTGACGGTGGGCGTGATCGGCAAACGCCTGCTGCACCTGGACGGGTTCGACAGCTTCGTCACGGTGGTGGGCATCGCCCACGGCTGGCTGTACGTGCTCTACCTGATCTTCGCCTTCGACCTGGGCAACAAGATGAAGATGCCGGTGGGCCGCCAGCTCTGGGTGCTGATCGCCGGCACCATCCCCACGGCCGCCTTCTTCGTCGAGCGCAAGGTGACCCGCGAGGCCGAGCCGCTGATCGCCGGCAAGACCGACGCCGAGCCCGCGACGGCCTGACACCCCGGCGCGAGCCCGGTTCTCATCCGGTGAGGCCGGGCCTCACGTGGTGACTCACTCCTCCTTGAAATCCCCCGCAGCCATGCGCAGGGGGCGGAGGATGGCGAAGAGTTCGGCGCACTCCTCGGCGTCGTAGACGCCGAGGCCGAAGTCCATGGCCATCAGGTCGCGGGTGGCGGACTCGACGACCTCGCGGCCCTTGTCGGTGATGGAGGCGAGGGTGCCGCGGCCGTCGTTGGGGTTGGGGCGCTTGGCGACCAGGCCGGAGCGGACCAGGCGGTCGACCGTGTTGGTGACCGAGGTGGGGTGGACCATCAGGCGCTCGCCGATCTTGGACATCGGCAGCTCGCCCGACTTGGAGAAGGTCAGCAGCACCAGGGCCTCGTAGCGCGCGAAGGTGAGCCCGTACGGCTTGACCACCGCGTCGACCTCGGCCAGCAGGATCTGGTGCGCGCGCATGATCGACGTGATCGCCGCCATGGACGGCACATTGCCCCAGCGCTGCTTCCAGAGCTCGTCGGCGCGGGCGATGGGATCGAACGAGAGACTGAGCGGCTTCGGCACGGCACCGACCTTACCGGCCGGTCATATGCTGGTCAGCCCTGTCTCGGAGTTCGGTACCGGAAGCGTGCGGTGAGGCGTCCGGTCATCCCTCGGCGAGGTGGCGCTCGACCGTCTCGACCTTGGAGGTCAGGCCGTCCGTGACGCCGGGACGGATGTCCGCCTTGAGGACCAGGGAGACGCGGGGCGCGCGGGCCTCCACGGCGGCCACGGCGCGCCGGACGACGTCCATGACCTCGTCCCACTCGCCCTCGATCGAGGTGAACATCGCGTCGGTGCGGTGGGGCAGCCCGGACTCGCGGACCACGCGCACGGCGTCGGCGACGTACTCCCCCACGTCCTCACCGACGCCGAGCGGCGTCACCGAGAAGGCGACGATCACGCGTTCACCACACCTTCCTTGCGGGCGCGGGAGGCGATCACCGCGTCCTCGGCCTCGCGGCGCAGCCTGCGGTCGGCGAGGAATCCGCCGGCGGGCAGCACCGCCATCACGAAGTAGTAGGCGGCGGTCTTCAGCGGCCACTTGGTGCGGTTCCAGGCGTCCGCCCAGAACAGCACGTACAGCGTGAAGAGCAGGCCGTGGACCGCGCCCATCACCGGGACCGCGTTGAACTCCGTGGTCCGCTTCAGCACCGAGCAGACGAGCAGCAGCAGGAAGGACACGGCTTCCGGCGCGGAGACGAGGCGCAGCCGGCGGAGCGCGGTGGCGGTTTTGATGTCCACGGATCACCTTCGGGGGGAGAGGCGGGAACGACTGTTCTTGTGAATGTACGCACAAGCGCTCGGCCATTGTGGCAAACGGTGTTCCTGGGGGTTCGCTCAGGGTCCGTCTCCGCCTTCAGGCCCTGTTCGGCCCGGCAAACCGGCCGCTACCGTGCCATCTGTGGCGATGTTCCGACTGCAGAGCAGCAAGGTGCTCGCCGTCGACATGACCGGAGATGCCGTGAAGGCCAAGAACGGCTCGATGGTCGCGTACGACGGCGAGATGGCGTTCAAGAAGCTCACCGGGGGCGGTGAGGGCATCCGGGGCATGGTGACCCGCCGGCTGACCGGCGAGCAGATGACCCTGATGGAGGTGAAGGGACACGGCACCTGCTTCTTCGCCGACCGGGCGAGCGAGATCAACCTGATCACGCTGCAGGGCGACAAGCTGTACGTGGAGTCCAGCAACCTGCTGGCCACCGACGGCGGCCTGCGCACCGGCACCACCTTCACCGGCCTGCGCGGCGCCTCCCAGGGCAACGGCCTGTTCACCACGACGGTCGAGGGGCACGGACAGGTGGCGGTGATGTCGGACGGTCCTGCGGTGGTGCTCCGGGTCAGCCCGCAGTACCCGCTCTCCGTCGACCCCGGCGCCTACGTCGCGCACCGGGGGAACCTGCGCCAGTCCTTCCAGTCGGGCGTGACCTTCCGCACCCTGATCGGCGAGGGCGGCGGCGAGGCCTTCCAGATCCGCTTCGAGGGCGACGGACTGGTGTACGTCCAGCCCAGTGAGCGCAACACCATCGCGGGGGACGTCTGACATGGGCTTCCGGGAGATCAACTCCAAGATGATCGAGGCCACCGTGGCGCCCGGTCAGAAGCTGTTCAGCCAGCGCGGGGCGATGCTCGCCTACAAGGGGGAGGTCAGCTTCACCCCCAATGTCATGGGCGGCCAGGGCGGCGTGATGTCGATGATCGGCCGGCGCGTGGCGAACGAGGACACGCCTCTGATGACGGTGGAGGGCAACGGCACGGTCCTGTTCGGGCACGGCGGCCACCACATCGAGGTGATCAACCTCTCCGGCGACACCCTCTACGTGGAGGCGGACCGCCTGCTGGCCTTCGAGGGCACCCTGCGGCAGAGCACGGTCTTCCTGGGCTCCCAGGGCGGGGTGATGGGCATGGTGCGGGGCCAGGTCTCCGGGCAGGGCCTGTTCACCACCAGCCTCACCGGGCACGGCGCGGTCGCGGTGATGGCGCACGGCGGCGTGATCGAGCTTCCGATCACCCCGGGCCGCCCGGTCCATGTGGACCCGCAGGCCTATGTCGCCCACCACGGCGACGTCCGCAACAAGCTGTCCACGGCACTCGGCTGGCGGGACATGGTGGGCCGCGGCTCGGGCGAGGCGTTCCAATTGGAGCTGAGCGGCAGCGGAGCGGTGTACGTCCAGGCCTCGGAGGAGAAGCTGTGAGCACCTACGGAACGGCCCCGGGCGCGGGCCCCGCCGTGTACGACCCGGTGACCCTGCCGTCCGACGACAACGTCGACCCGTACACCTTCTGCGTGGAGCTCAAGGGGAACCAGTGGTTCCTGCAGAAGGGCAAGATGATCGCCTACTACGGCTCGGTCGAGTTCAACGGCATCGGGCACGGGCGACTCGACCGACTTGTCCGAACCTCGTTCCATTCGCCACTGCACGCGAGCGACTGGGTGGTGGCCGAGGGCTCGGGCAAGATGCTCCTCGCCGACCGGGCCTTCGACGTGAATGCGTACGACCTGGATGAGGGCAACCTGACCATTCGCTCGGGCAACTTGCTCGCTTTTCAGCCAAGTCTGTCACTGAAGCAGTCCATCGTTCCCGGCTTTCTCACGCTCATCGGAACCGGGAAGTTCGTGGCTGCGTCAAACGGTCCGGTGGTGTTCATGGAGCCCCCGGTCCGGGTCGACCCCCAGGCCCTGGTCGGATGGGCCGACTGCCCCTCTCCGTGCCACCACTACGACCATGGGTACATGACCGGCGTAATGGGCGGTCTACGTGCGCTGACGGGCCTCGGCGGGACCTCCGGCGAGGAGCATCAGTTCGAGTTCGTGGGGGCGGGCACGGTGCTGATGCAGTCGTCGGAGGAGCTGATGCCGGAGCTGGACACGGGGGCCACTCCGCAGCAGGCGGGAGTGCCGGGCGCCGGGATGTCCGGCGGTCACGGGCAGGGCCCGGGCACACCGCGCCTTCCCGGACAGCTGGGGGACCTCCAGCGTCGCTTCGGGCTGTGAGCGGTAGTCTGCGGAGTGTGACATCGAACGCGTGCACGCCGTCTACGTCACACGCCACCCCTCACTAGTTCGCTTTTCAACTTCTTAGGTAGACTTCATTCATGGAGACCGAGACGGCCACCCGCTGGCTGACCGATGCGGAGCAGTGCGCCTGGCGCACCCACCTGGAGGTCAACAAGCTGTTGACCTACCAGCTCGAGAAAGACCTGCAGCCGTTCGGCCTGACAATGAACGACTACGAGATCCTGGTGAACCTCTCCGAGACGGACGACCACCGGATGCGGATGAGCGACCTCGCGTCCGCCACCCTGCAGTCCAAGAGCCGCCTCTCCCACCAGATCACCCGGATGGAGAACGCCGGCCTGGTCCGGCGGGAGAACTGCGAGTCCGACCGCCGCGGCCTCTACGCCGTGCTCACCGACTACGGCATGGAGACCATGCAGAAGGTCGCACCGCACCACGTGGCATCCGTACGCCGGCACTTCATCGACCTGCTGTCGCCGGACGCCCTGATGGAACTCGACAAGGCGCTCAAGCCGATCGCGGAGCATCTGCGCGGCCAGCGCGGACGGCCCTGACAGGGGGCACACCACATCCGGTCCGGGCCCGTGTCCGGATCGGTGCCCGATCCGGATGCACGGAACGACGGACCGGCCCTCCGAGGCGGCCCGACCGGCCGGCCGGTCAGTTGCCACGCCGGTCGCCGCCCCGGCTGCCACGTCGGTGGCCGCGCCGACTGCCACGTCGGCTACCACGTCGGTGGCCGCGCCGGCTGCCGCGTCAGTCGTCGCGCCGCTCGCCGCCCAGCAACGGCAGGCGGAGCTCGAACAGGGCTCCGCCCGCCGGGGCGTCGCCGACCGTGAGCGTCCCGCCGTGCCGCACGGCGACGTCCCGGGCGATGGCCAGGCCCAGACCCGCGCCGCCCGCGTCGCGGCTGCGGGCCGCGTCCAGCCGCACGAACCGCTCGAAGATCCGCTCCCGGTCGGCCTCCGGGACGCCCTCGCCGTCGTCGGCGACCCCCAGCACCGCCCGGCCGCCCTCGCGGCGGACCACGACCGTGACCGTCTCCCGGGCGTGCCGCTGGGCGTTGTCGAGGAGATTGGCCAGCAATCGCCCCAATTGCCCCCGCGATCCGGCCACTTCGACCGGCTCCGCGTCCACGACCACCCCGGTGCGCCCGGCGCACTCCTCCCGGGCCAGCGCCGCCAGGTCCACGGGCGTCTCGGCGGGCCTCTCCCCCGCGTCGAGACGGGCGAGCAGCAGCAGGTCCGCGGCGAGCTGCTGGAGCCGCACGGTGTCGTGCACGGCGCCGTCGATGTCCAGCAGGTCGGGGTGGGCGGCTGCCACCTCCAGCTGGGTGCGCAGGGAGGCGATGGGGCTGCGCAGCTCGTGCGAGGCGTCCGCGACGAACCGCCGCTGGCGTTCCACCGACGCCTCGAGCGCGGCCAGTGTCTCGTTGGTGGTGCGGGCCAGCCGGGCGATCTCGTCGTGCGTAACCGGCTCCGGCACCCGCCGGGCGAGGTCCTCGGAAGCGGTGATCGCGGCCATCTCCCGGCGGATGCCCTCCACCGGGCGCAGCGCCCGACCGGTGACCAGCCAGGTCACCCCGGCGACCACGGCCAGCAGCACGGGGAAGCCGATCAGCATGCCGGTCAGCGCGGTGCTCACCGCGCTGCGCTCGGCGGACAGCGCCGCACCGGCGTGCACGGTGAGGCGGCCCCGGTCCTTCGTCTCCACCTCGACCGTGGCGAAGCGGTAGTCCTCCGTGTCGCCGTCGAGGGTGGCGGACCCGCTGGTGAAGCCGGTCTCCGGGGCGATCTCGCCCGGCTCCAGGCGCTCGCCGCCGTCGTCGTCACCGTCACCGTCGCCGTCGCCGTCGCCACTGTCGTCGGAGTCGTCGCCGTCCCCCCGGCCCTCCCGGCCGTCGGTGCGCTCCGTCGCGGACGGCGCCGGGGCCACCTCGTCGACTCCCGTACCGCTGATCCGCTCCAGGTCCTCGGTCGCCGCGACCAGCCGCCCTTCCTCGTCCACGACCTGCACCGGGCCGTCATCGCCGTCCAGCCCCGACAGGTCCTCGTACGCCGTCCCCGCGGCCAGCTCGGAGGCGACGGCGCGGGCGGAGCGCTCCGCCCGCGTGCCCGCCTCCTCGGTCAGACTGGAGCGCAGGGAGAGCAGGACGGCGGCGCCGGCGGCCAGCAGCGCCACGGCGACCACCAGGGTCGCGGCGACGGTCGCCCGGGCACGCACCGAGCCGAACAGCCGCCTCATCGGGCCGTCTCCGGCTCTTCCGGAACCTCCAGGCGGTAGCCCGCGCCGCGCACGGTGCGGATCAGCGCGGAACGCAGCTTGCGGCGCAGGGCGCTGATGTACACCTCGACGATGTTCGGGTCGCCCTCGTAGGCGAAGTCCCAGACGTGCTCCAGGATCTCCGCCTTGGACACCACCTCGCCCGCGCGCAGCACCAGGAACTCCAGAACGGCGAACTCCTTCGCGGTGAGCGCGACTTCACCCGCCCCCAGGAACACCCGCCGGGCGGCCGTGTCCACCTTCAGATCGCCGTGCACATGGACCGGGGAGGCCCCGGCGGTCCGGGCGTGGCGGCGCAGCAGCGCCTTGACCCGGGCGACCAGGACGACGTACGAGAACGGCTTGGTCAGGTAGTCGTCCGCGCCGGTGTCCAGGCCCTCGGCCTCGTCGTACTCGCCGTCCTTCGCGGTGAGCATCAGGATCGGCACGTCGTGCCCGGCGGCGCGCAGGGCGGCGCAGACGCGGTAGCCGTTCAGGCCGGGCAGCATGATGTCGAGGATCACCAGGTCGTACGTGCCCTCGGTGGCCTGGTGCAGGCCCTCCCGGCCGTCGTGGACGACGTCCACGAGGTAGCCCTCGGCGGCGAGGCCCTTGGCGAGCGAGACGGCGAGACGCTTCTCGTCCTCGACGATCAGCAGCCGGTACGGGCGGCGCGGGGCGCCTCCGGCGGGGCGGTGGCGGGACACGGGCGGGCGCATGCCACCAGGGTGGCAAAGAGAACCTGAAGTTCTTTTCAGGTGGCTTCAGCTTCCTCTCAGGGTCGTTCGGCGACATTGGCGGTGTCGGACATCGCAGTGACTCGGGAGGAGTCGGCATGAAGCGCAACATTGTGATCGCCGTGGTGACGGCTGCGGCACTGGCGGGCGGCGGCACGGTCACCGCACTCGCGCTGTCGGGGGACGACGACGCGCAGGCGACGAAGACGCGGAACGCTGCGCAGGCCCAGCGGACAACGGAGGACGACGACGCGGCCCGAGGCGACCGCGACGACCGCGACGACGACCGGGACGACCGTGACGACTCCCGGGGGCCCGGGGACGACCAGGGGCCCGGGGACGACCGGGACGACTCCCGGACCCCCGCTCCCGGAGAGGTGACCGCGGCCGAGGCCATCGCCGCCGCGCTCGGGCACACCCCGGGCACGGCCGTCTCCGCGGAGCTGGAGGACCACGGGGACGACGGCGGCACGGCCGTGTGGGAGGTCGACGTCCTGGACAAGGACGACACCTGGTACAGCGTGCGCATCGATCCGGACACCGGGAAGGTGCTGGGGTCGTACCAGGACGACGAGGACGACACGGCCGAGGTTCGTGCCGCTCTGAAGGGCGCGTCGGTCACGGCCGAGGAGGCGGCGAAGGCCGCGGCGGCCAAGGGCACCGTCACATCGGTGGATCTGGACGACGACAACGACAGGGCCTGGGAGGTCGAGACGAACGGCTCCACCGAGTGGAAGGTCGCCCTCACCGGCACCACGGTCACTCCGGACCGCGACGACTCCACCGACGACGACTGATCCGAGCTGACCCGGGCTGATCTCGCCCCCGCCGCCCCTTCCCATCCCCGACCCCCGGGGGCTCCGCCCCGGACCCCCGCATCGGCCCTCGACGCGCCTCGTCCTCAAACGCCGGACGGGCTGATTCTGCGCACCCTCCCTCCTCACAGCCGGGGAAGTCACAGCAACGGGCACACAGGCCCGAACACCCCGAACGGGCACGGCCACCCCACCGACTCCCACGGCGACCGGGCAGCGTCCCGAATGGTTCGGGGGAGCTTCAGTCGAGCACGACAGGCCGCCCGAGTCAGGCGGCCGGCGGCAAAGAAACCGGGGCCCGGGGCCGGAGCTCTCAAGAGGCGCACTCGCACCCGACCCATCCGGACACCGGGCGGGCAAAGCCCGGGTGCCGGGGGTTCAGGGGCGGAGCCCCCGACACAGACACCCCCAGCCGACCGAGCCGACCAGCAAGCACAAACCCGAACACCCCAGGCCGGCACTCTCAACCGACCGCACCGGACGGCGGGCAGGCAAGACACGAGGCCCGGAGACCGAGCCCCCGAGACGGGTACTCCAGCCGACCCAGCCACCCAGCCACCCAGCAGGCGAGCAGGACACCCCAAGCCGGCACTACCAGCCAACGCCCAACGGGCGGCGGGCAGACAAGGCCAGGGGTTCGGGGGCGGAGCCCCCGGGGCGGGTGGTTGCAGCCGACCGAGTCGGGTGGGGGGGTGGACAAAGGGCGGCGGAATCCGCGAAGCGGGGCGCGTCAGTTTTCGGTCAGGCTCTGGATGAGCTCGTCCGCCGCGCGGTACGGGTCCAGCTCGCCGGAGACGATGCGCTCGGCCAGTGCACCGAGCCGCCGGTCGCCGTGCAGGTCTCCGATGCGCTCCCGCAGGGCGGTCACGGCGATCGTCTCGACCTCGCGCGCGGCCCGCGCTCTGCGCCGCTCCGCCAGAACGCCCCGCTCCTCCATCCACGCCCGGTGCTTGTCGAGCGCCTCGACGACCTCCTCGACGCCCTCCCCCTTCGACGCCACCGTCTTGACGATCGGCGGACGCCAGTCACCGGGCTTGCGGGCCTCGCCGAGGCCCAGCATGTGGTTCAGCTCCCGCGCCGTCGCATCCGCCCCGTCCCGGTCGGCCTTGTTGACGACGTAGACGTCACCGATCTCCAGGATCCCGGCCTTGGCCGCCTGGATCCCGTCGCCCATGCCCGGCGCCAGCAGCACCACCGACGTGTCGGCCTGGGAGGCGATCTCCACCTCCGACTGCCCGACGCCGACCGTCTCGACGAGGATCACGTCGCAGCCGGCCGCGTCCAGCACCCGGATCGCCTGGGGTGCCGCCCAGGCGAGGCCGCCCAGGTGGCCCCTGGTGGCCATGGAGCGGATGTAGACGCCGGGGTCGGAGGCGTGCTCCGACATCCGGACCCGGTCCCCGAGCAGCGCCCCGCCGGAGAACGGCGAGGAGGGGTCGACGGCCAGGACGCCGACCCGCTTCCCCTGTTTGCGATAGGCGGTGACCAGCGCCGAGGTGGACGTCGACTTGCCCACCCCGGGAGAGCCGGTCAGGCCGACCACGTACGCGTTGCCGGTCAGCGGCGCCAGCGCCGCCATGACCTCCCTGAGCTGGGGGGACGCCCCCTCCACCAGGGAGATCAGCCGGGCCACGGCCCGGGGCCTGCCCTCCCTGGCCTGGGCCACCAGAGTGGAGACGTCCTGCATCACAGCTCCGTTCACGAGAGTCAACCGGCAAACAACGAGGCGAGGCTCAGGCCTTCGGCACCCGCACGATCAGCGCGTCACCCTGACCGCCGCCACCGCACAGCGCCGCCGCACCGACACCGCCGCCGCGCCGCTTCAGCTCCAGCGCCAGGTGGAGCACCAGCCGGGCACCGGACATGCCGATGGGGTGGCCGAGGGCAATCGCACCACCGTTGACGTTCACCTTTTCGGTGGACACGCCGAGGTCCTTCATCGACTGCACGGCGACCGCGGCGAACGCCTCGTTGATCTCGATGAGGTCGAGGTCGGAGACCTCCAGGCCCTCCTTCTTCAGCGCGTGCCGGATCGCGTTGGACGGCTGCGACTGGAGCGAGTTGTCCGGTCCCGCCACGTTGCCGTGGGCGCCGATCTCGGCGATCCACTCCAGGCCCAGCTCCTGCGCCTTGGCCTTGCTCATCACGACCACGGCCGCCGCACCGTCCGAGATCTGTGAGCTGGAGCCCGCGGTGATGGTGCCGTCCTTGGCGAAGGCGGGGCGCAGCTTGCCGAGGGACTCGACGGTGGTGTCGCCGCGGATGCCCTCGTCCTTGCTGAAGAGCACCGGGTCGCCCTTGCGCTGCGGGATCTCCACCGGGGTGATCTCGGCCTCGAAGACGCCGTTCTTCTGGGCGGCGGCGGCCCGCTGGTGGGACAGCGCGGCGATCTCGTCCTGCTCGGCGCGGCCGATGCCGAGGCGGGTGTTGTGCTTCTCGGTGGACTCGCCCATGGCGATGCCCTCGAAGGAGTCGGTCAGACCGTCGTACGCCATGGCGTCGAGCATCTGGACCGCGCCGTACTTGAAGCCCTCGCGGGACTTGGGCAGCAGGTGCGGGGCGTTGGTCATGGACTCCTGGCCGCCGGCCACGATCACGTCGAACTCGCCCGCCCGGATCAGCTGGTCGGCGAGGGCGATGGCGTCGAGGCCGGAGAGGCAGACCTTGTTGACGGTGAGCGCCGGCACGTTCATCGGGATGCCGGCCTTGACGGCGGCCTGACGGGCCGGGATCTGCCCCGCCCCGGCCTGGAGCACCTGCCCCATGATCACGTACTGGACCTGGTCGCCGCCGATCCCCGCACGGTCGAGGGCGGCCTTGATCGCGAAGCCGCCGAGGTCGGCTCCGGAGAAGGACTTCAGCGAACCGAGCAGCCGCCCCATCGGGGTGCGGGCGCCGGCGACGATGACGGACGTCGTGCCGTTCGCTGCGGAAGTCGTTGCGGAAGATGCAGAAGACATGAGCTGCGATCCCCTTACCGGCCTGCACAGCCGAGGAGTGAACGAGGGTTTACTTCGAATGTACTGACGCTGTACGGACCGCGTCATCGGCCCTTCGGTGTGATCGCGCGCACGTTGCGTAACCAGGCCGGGGGCGCTCCACTGAATCCATGCTGACGCGAATCGACCACATCGGGATCGCCTGTTTCGACCTGGACAAGACCGTCGAGTTCTACCGGTCGACCTACGGCTTCGAGGTCTTCCACACCGAGGTCAACGAGGAGCAGGGCGTGCGCGAGGCCATGCTCAAGATCAACGAGACCTCGGACGGCGGCGCCTCCTACCTGCAGCTGCTCGAGCCGACCCGGGAGGACTCCACCGTCGCCAAGTGGCTCGCCAAGAACGGCGAGGGGGTGCACCACATCGCCTTCGGTACGGCGGATGTGGACGGGGACGCGGCCGCCATCAAGGACAAGGGCGTACGCGTTCTGTACGAAGAGCCCCGGCGCGGCTCCATGGGGTCACGCATCACCTTCCTGCACCCCAAGGACTGCCACGGCGTACTGACCGAACTGGTCACTTCGGCGCCCGTTGAACCGTCCGAGCACTGACCCACGTACATATGGGCCGGTAGGGTTGGGTGCGGTCGCCGCTCGATCCAGGGTGACCAGGTCCTGCCGTCACGGGTGGCAGGACCACCGGGGTCCGGTTTCGGGGGGCGAGCGCCGGGGCAGCAGCCCATGCTCAGCCGTTGATCTGACACCATTCCCCGGGGGCCCCGTTCGGCGGATGGACGGGAGCCCGGCCAGACTTGCGACCAGGGGACGGATGGGACCGCGCAGTGCGGGGCTACGAGAGCCAGGAGCGAGAGCCGGCGGCTGACGTCGACCACCTCTCTCGGTTCGAAGCCGAGATGAAGCGGCTGAAGACCGAGCGGGAGAAGGCGATCCAGCACGCCGAGGACCTCGGCTACCAGGTCGAGGTGCTGCGCGCCAAGCTGCACGAGGCGCGCCGCACCATCATGTCCCGGCCCGCCTACGACGGCGGCGACATCGGTTACCAGGCCGAGCAGTTGCTGCGGAACGCACAGCTGCAGGCCGATCAGCTGCGGGCGGAGGCCGAGCGGGAGCTGAGCCAGGCCCGCGCCCAGACGCAGCGCATCCTCCAGGAGCACGCGGAGCAGGCGGCGCGGCTCCAGGCCGAGCTGCACCAGGAGGCCGTGACCCGGCGCCAGCAGCTCGACCAGGAGCTGGCGGAGCGCCGGCAGACGGTGGAGAACCACGTCAACGAGAACGTGGCTTGGGCCGAGCAGCTGCGGGCCCGCACCGAGCAGCAGGCCCGCCGGCTGCTGGAGGAGTCCCGCGCGGAGGCCGAGCAGGCGATGGCCGCCGCGCGTGCGGAGGCCGAGCGGCTGACCGCCGAGGCCCGTCAGCGGCTGCAGAGCGAGGCCGAGGCGGCCCGCGCCGAGGCGGAGCAGATCCTGCGGCGGGCCCGGGCGGACGCCGAGCGGCTGCTGAACGCCGCCTCCACGCAGGCGCAGGAGGCCACCGACCACGCCGAGCAGCTGCGCACCTCCACGGTCACCGAGTCGGAGGCCGCGCGCCGCCAGGCGATGGAGATGAGCAAGGCCGCCGAGCAGCGGATGGCCGAGGCGGAGGCGGCGCTGCGCGAGGCGCGGGCCGAGGCGGAGAAGGTGCTCGCCGAGGCGAAGGAGACCGCCGCCAAGGCGATCGCCTCCGCGGAGGCCGCCAACGAGACCCGTACGCGCACCGCCAAGGAGCAGGTGGCGCGGCTGGTCGAGGAGGCCACGAAGGAGGCCGAGCAGACCAAGGCCGAGGCCGAGCAGGTCATCGCCGACGCCCGCGCGGAGGCCGAGAAGATCGTCGCCGAGGCCTCGGAGAAGGCCAGGACGCTCACCGCCGAGGAGACCGCGACCCAGCTGTCGCAGGCCGCACGGACCGCCGAGGACGTGCTCAACAAGGCGTCCGAGGAGGCCAAGCAGACCACCAGGGCGGCCGCCGAGGAGGCCGAGCGGATCCGCCGTGAGGCGGAGGCCGAGGCGGACCGGCTGCGCGCGGAGGCGCACGACATCGCCGAGCAGCTCAAGGGCGCGGCGAAGGACGACACCAAGGAGTACCGCGCCAAGACGGTCGAGCTGCAGGAGGAGGCGCGGCGGCTGCGCGGCGAGGCCGAGCAGCTGCGCGCCGACGCGGTGGCCGAGGGCGAGAAGATCCGCGCGGAGGCCCGCAAGGAGGCCGTGGCGCAGATCGAGGAGGCGGCGAAGTCCGCCGAGGAGCTGCTGGCCAAGGCGAAGGCGGACGCGGACGAGCTGCGTACCACCGCGCAGACCGACAGCGAGAAGGTCCGCACCGAGGCGATCGAGCGGGCCACCACGCTGCGCCGGCAGGCCGAGGAGACGCTGCAGCGCACCCGCAAGGAGGCCGAGCGGCACCGCGAGGAGGCGGCGGAGCAGGCCGAGGCGGTCCTGGCGGACGCCGAGCGGGCGGCGCGGGAGCTGCGCGAGGAGGCGGAGCGTGCCGCCGAGGCGCGGCGTGCGGAGGCCGCCGAGGAGCTGACGCGGCTGCAGCAGGAGGCCGAGGAGCGGCTGGCCGCGGCCGAGCAGGCGCTGAGCGAGGCCCGCGAGGAGGCGGCCCGGATCCGCCAGGAGGCCGCCGAGGAGACCGAGCGGCTGCGCACCGAGGCCGCGGAGCGGATCCGCACCCTGCAGCAGCAGGCGGAGGCGGAGGCCGAGCGGCTGCGCACCGAGGCGGCGGCGGACGCCTCCGCGTCCCGCGCGGAGGGCGAGGCCGTGGCGGTGCGGCTGCGCAGCGAGGCCGCGACGGAGGCGGAGCGGCTGAAGGCGGAGGCGCAGGAGAGCGCGGACCGGGTGCGCGCCGAGGCGCAGGCGGCCGCCGAGCGGCTGGGCACCGAGGCGTCGGAGACGCTGGCCGCCGCGCAGGAGGAGGCCGCCCGGCGCCGGCGCGAGGCGGAGGAGCTGCTGGGCGCGGCCCGGCAGGAGGCGGACCAGGAGCGCGAGCAGGCGCGGGAGCAGAGCGAGGAGCTGCTGGCCGCGGCGCGCAAGCGGGTCGACGAGGCGCAGGCCGAGGCCGTGCGGCTGGTGGAGGAGGCCGACCGGCGGGCCACCGAGATGGTGTCGGCGGCCGAGCAGCACGCGGCGCAGGTGCGCGAGTCGGTGGCCGGGCTGCACGAGCAGGCCCAGGAGGAGATCACCGGGCTGCGCAGCGCCGCCGAGCACGCGGCGGAGCGCACCCGGCGGGAGGCCGAGGAGGAGGCGGACCGGGTCCGCGCCGACGCCTACGCGGAGCGGGAGCGGGCGAGCGAGGACGCGAGCCGACTGCGCGCCGAGGCCCGGGAGGAGACCGAGGCCGCCAAGACGATGGCCGAGCGCACGGTGTCGGAGGCGATCACCGAGGCCGACCGGATCCGCGCGGAGGCGAGCGAGTACGCCCAGCGGGTGCGCACGGAGGCGTCGGAGGCGGTCGCCGGGGCCGAGGAGAGCGCGGCGCGCACCCGTGCGGAGGCCCGCGAGGACGCCAACCGGATCCGTTCCGAGGCGGCGGAGCAGGCGGACGCGCTGGTCAGCGAGGCGCGCAAGGAGGCGGAGCGGCTCACCGCGGAGACGGTCACGGAGGCGGACCGGCTGCGGGCCGATTCGGTGGCCAAGGCCGAGAAGCTGATCTCGGACGCCACCAGCGACGCGGAGCGGCTGCGGTCCGAGGCGGCGGAGGCGGTCGGTTCGGCGCAGCAGCACGCGGAGCGGGTGCGCGAGGAGGCCGACCGGGTGAAGGCCGAGGCCGAGGCGGAGGCGGAGCGTCTGGTGGCGTCCGCCCGCGAGGAGGCCGAGCGCACCCTGGACGAGGCGCGCAAGGACGCCAACAAGCGGCGCAGCGAGGCGGCCGAGCAGGTCGACAAGCTCATCACGGAGACCACGGCCGAGGCGGACAAGCTGCTCGCGGAGGCGCAGCAGCAGGCGCTGAAGACCAAGGCGGACGCGGAGTCGCAGGCGGACACCATGGTGGGCGCGGCCCGCAGCGAGGCCGAGCGGATCGTCTCCGAGGCGAAGGTGGAAGGCAACTCGCTGGTCGAGAAGGCCCGTACGGACGCGGACGAGCTGCTGGTCGGCGCGCGCCGGGACGCCACGCAGATCCGGGAGCGCGCCGAGGAGCTGCGGGACCGCATCACCGGCGAGATCGAGGAGCTGCACGAGCGGGCCCGCCGGGAGGCGGCCGAGACGATGAAGTCGACCGGTGACCGCTGCGATGCGCTGATCAAGGCGGCCGAGGAGCAGCTGGCCAAGGCCGAGGCGAAGGCGAAGGAGATCGTCTCGGAGGCCAACTCGGAGGCCGGCAAGGTGCGTATCGCCGCCGTGAAGAAGGCCGAGGGCCTGCTGAAGGAGGCCGAGCAGAAGAAGGCGGCGCTCGTCAAGGAGGCCGAGGAGCTGAAGGCCGAGGCGGTCCGCGAGGCGCGGCGCACGGTCGAGGAGGGCAAGCGCGAGCTGGAGGTGCTGGTGCGGCGCCGTGAGGACATCAATGCCGAGATCTCGCGGGTGCAGGACGTCCTTGAGGCCCTGGAGTCCTTCGAGGCTCCGTCCGGTTCCAAGGAGAACGGCGTCAAGGCGGGAGCGTCGGTGGGGGCGCCCCGCTCGGGAGGCAAGTCCTCCGAGAGCTAGGGGCCGTTGGACGGCCGGTCCCCCGGCGGCCGGAACCGGTCGGGCGGCCCGTTCCCGGGCTGCGGCGACGGGGGCGCCCCGTCCCGGGACTGCGGGGGCCGGCGCGGCGGCCTGCTCCCGGGCGGCGGGGGCCCGTTGGGCGGCCCGTCCCCCGGCGGCCGGGGCCCGAGGGGCGCTCCGCCACCGGGCCGCAAGGACCTTCCGGCCGCCCCGTCCCGGGCGGCAGGCACCTTCCGCCGGGCCTGTCTCCGCCGCCCGCGGTGCCGCTCCGACGGCGCACGGTCCGCCTCCGTGTGCGGCCAGGGGGTCACGCGGGCGGCGGAGACAGGCCCGGCGAAACGGATGAAATCACCCCGGCTCGGGGGGCTTTGACCAAGGCTTTGGCAAGTGGTCCGGCGGTCAGCCACTCAAAAGGGGTGTCATTCTCCGTATCAAACGTGCATCCGCTCGATGACACACCGCTTCGGCCCCTAGGATTCCACCTATCACCTCACCGGTCTCATTCGACAGGAACCCCATGAGCGACACTTCCCCCTACGGCTTCGAGCTTGTGCGGCGTGGGTACGACCGCGCTCAGGTGGACGAACGTATCTCCAAGCTCGTCTCCGACCGTGACAGTGCACTCGCCCGCATCAGCGCCCTGGAGAAGCGGATCGAGGAGCTCCACCTCGAGACGCAGAACGCACAGGCACAGATCAACGACGCCGAGCCGTCGTACGCCGGCCTCGGCGCCCGCGTCGAGAAGATCCTGCGGCTCGCCGAGGAAGAGGCGAAGGACCTGCGCGAGGAGGCCAGGCGCGCGGCCGAGCAGCACCGCGAGCTCGCCGAGTCGGCGGCCCAGCAGGTGCGCAACGACGCCGAGGCCTACGCGGCGGAGCGCAAGGCCAAGGCCGAGGACGAGGGCGCCCGGATCATCGAGAAGGCCAAGAGCGAGGCCGCCCAGCTGCGCGCCGAGGCGCAGAAGGACGCGCAGTCCAAGCGCGAGGAGGCGGACGCCCTCTTCGAGGAGACCCGCGCCAAGGCCGCGCAGGCCGCCGCCGACTTCGAGACGAACCTCGCCAAGCGCCGCGAGCAGTCCGAGCGCGACCTGGCCTCCCGTCAGGCGAAGGCGGAGAAGCGCCTGGCGGAGATCGAGCACCGGGCCGAGCAGCTGCGTCTGGAGGCGGAGAAGCTGCGCACCGACGCCGAGCGCCGTGCCCGCCAGACGGTGGAGACCGCGCAGCGCCAGGCCGAGGACATCGTGGCCGACGCCAACGCCAAGGCCGACCGGATCCGTTCGGAGTCCGAGCGCGAGCTGGCCGCCCTGACCAACCGCCGCGACTCCATCAACGCCCAGCTGACGAACGTCCGCGAGATGCTCGCCACGCTGACCGGTGCCGCGGTGGCCGCGACCGGCACGCCCGCCGAGGAGGAGCCGGTCTCCCGCGGGGTCCCCGCCCAGCAGTCCCGGTAACGTCCTCGCGGACGCAGGCCATAAAAGTGTGAAGCCCTCTGCCACTGAGGTGGCAGAGGGCTTTGTCGCCCTCTAGCGTGGGCGTCATGATCGAGCTCGAGGGGCTGACCAAGCGGTACGGCGAGAAGATCGCGGTGAACAATCTGACGTTCACCGTCAGGCCGGGCATCGTCACGGGCTTTCTCGGCCCCAACGGGGCGGGCAAGTCCACCACGATGCGGATGATGCTGGGCCTGGACCGGCCCACCGCGGGCGATGTGCGGATCGACGGCAAGCACTACGACCAGCTGAAGGACCCGCTGAAGTACATCGGTGCACTGCTCGACGCCAAGGCGGTGCACGGCGGGCGCACCGCCTTCAACCACCTGCTCTGCCTCGCCCAGAGCAACGGCATCCCCAAGCAGCGGGTGCACGAGGTGCTGGACACGGTGGGCCTGACCGCGGTGGCGAAGAAGAAGGCCAAGGGGTTCTCCCTCGGCATGGGCCAGCGGCTCGGCATCGCCGCCGCGCTGCTCGGCGACCCGCAGATCCTGATGTTCGACGAGCCGGTCAACGGCCTCGACCCGGAGGGCATCCACTGGATCCGCACGCTGATGAAGTCCCTCGCCGCGCAGGGGCGTACGGTCTTCGTCTCCTCCCATCTGATGAGCGAGATGGCGCTGACCGCGGACCATCTCGTGGTCATCGGCCAGGGCAGACTGCTCGCCGACACCTCGATGGCCGATTTCATCGCCCGCAACTCGCGCTCCTACGTCCGGGTGCGCAGCCCGCAGCGGGAGAAGCTGCTCGACGTGCTGCACCAGGCCGGCCTGACCGCCCAGGACGCGGGGGACGGGGCGCTGGAGGTGGACGGCGGCAAGGCCGAGTACATCGGGGAGCTGGCGGCCCGGCACCAGCTGGTGCTGCACGAGCTGAGCCCCCAGCAGGCCTCCCTGGAGGAGGCGTTCATGCAGTTGACCGCGGAGTCGGTGGAGTACCACGCGCACTCCGGCACGCCCGCCGCCCCGCAGCAGTGGGGCGAGGGCTGGAAGAAGGGCTGAGCTGAGCATGGCGGCAACACAGGTCGTCCGGTCCGAATGGACCAAGATCCGGTCGGTGGCGTCCACGGTGTGGACGCTGTCCCTGGCGGCGGTGGTCACCATCGCGCTCGGCATGCTGATCTCGGCGCTGTCGAAGGCCGAGTTCGACAATCTGAGCACCCGGGACCGGCTCTCCTTCGATCCCACCTTCATCAGCTTCGCCGGGATGAGCCTCGGCCAGCTGGCGATGATCGTGTTCGGGGTGCTGGTGGTGTCGAACGAGTACAGCACGGGCATGATCCGCGTCTCGCTGGCGGCCGTGCCGCAGCGCGGCACCTTCCTCTTCGGCAAGATCGCGGTCGCCACCGCGCTCGCCCTGGCCGTCGGCATGGCCACCAGCTTCGCCGCGTTCTTCCTCGGCCAGGCGATGCTCGGCGAGCACAAGGCCTCGATCGGGGACGACGGGGTGCTGCGGGCGGTGATCGGCGGCGGCCTCTACATGACGCTGATCGCGATGTTCTCGATGGGCGTGGCCGCGATGCTGCGCTCGCCGATGCTGTCGCTGGGCATCCTGATGCCGTTCTTCTTCCTGATCTCCAGCATCCTCGGCAATGTGGACGCCACCAAGAAGGTGGGCCAGTTCCTGCCCGACCAGGCCGGCAGCAAGATCATGCAGGTGGTCACGCCGATCGGCGACGACACCCCGTACGGGCCCTGGGGCGGACTCGGGATCATGGCGCTGTGGGTGGTGGCGGCGCTGATCGGCGGCTATGTGCTGCTGAAGCGGCGCGACGCACAGTGAATGATCACCTGCGAGCAGTTTTTACCTCGTCTTGAACGGAACCGTCAGCGCCTGGATATCCTCCTAACCCTTACGGGGGCGTGTGCCCCGCTGTCCTAACCTTCCGATGGGTGCGGAGCATGATCGAGGCAGTCGGCCTGACCAAGCGGTACGGCGACAAGACCGCTGTGTACGACCTTTCCTTCCAGGTGCGGCCCGGAGCTGTCACCGGCTTCCTGGGCCCCAACGGCTCGGGCAAGTCGACGACGATGCGGATGATCCTCGGCCTGGACAACCCCTCGGCCGGGCATGTCACGATCAACGGCTACCCCTACCGCCGGCTGCCCAACGCCGCCCGCCACGTCGGCGCGCTGCTCGACGCCAAGGCCGTGCACGGCGGCCGGTCCGCCCGCAACCATCTGCTGTGTCTCGCCCAGATGTCCGGCATCCCGGCCCGGCGGGTGGACGAGGTGCTCGGGGTCGTCGGCCTGCACGAGGTGGCCAGGAAGCGGAGCAAGGGCTTCTCCCTCGGCATGGGCCAGCGGCTCGGCATCGCCGCCGCGCTGCTCGGCGACCCGCAGGTGCTGCTCTTCGACGAGCCGGTCAACGGCCTCGACCCGGAGGGCATCCTCTGGGTGCGCAATCTGATGAAGTCCCTCGCCGCCGAGGGCCGCACCGTCTTCGTCTCCTCGCACCTGATGAGCGAGATGGCGCTGACCGCCGACCACCTCATCGTGATCGGCCGCGGGCGGCTGCTGGCCGACATGAGCGTGAAGGACTTCATCGCCGCCAACTCGGCCGGCTTCGCGCGGGTGCGCACCCCGGACACCGAGCCGCAGGCCAGGGAGAAGCTGTCGGCCGCCCTCACCGAGGCCGGCGGGCACGTGCTGCCCGAGCAGGACGGCGCGCTGCGGGTGACCGGGCTGCCGCTGCCGCGGATCAGCGACATCGCCCACGACAACGATGTACGGCTGTGGGAGCTGTCGCCGCATCAGGCCTCGCTGGAGGAGGCGTACATGCGGATGACGCAGAGCGCGGTCGACTACCGCTCGACCACCGACCAGAAGGCCGGGCTCCAGCAGCCGTTGCCGCCCGGCGCGCTGCCGCCCGTCCCGGTACCGGGCCAGGGCCAGCCGGGCTGGTATCCCCCGCCGCCGCCCCAGCAGGGGCAGCCCTACGCGCCGGCGCAGGCCCCCGCAGGCACCCCCGCGGCCAATCCGTACGCCCAGCCGGCCGGGCAGCCCGGGCAGCAGGCCCCGCAGGCCCCTGCCGCGCCCGCCGCGCCGCCCGCGAACGCCCCCTCCGCCGACGACCTGACCAAGCCCGAGGACGCCCGATGAGCACGCCCCAGCCCCCGATGCCGCAGACCGCGCCCGAGTGGCAGGCCGCCGAGTCCGGCTACACCTCGCCGATCCCGGTGGTGCGCACGCACCTCGGGCACGCCATCGCCTCCGAGTGGACGAAGATCCGCTCGGTGCGCTCCACGATGTGGACGCTCGGGGTGTTCGTGCTGCTGGTCGTCGGCATCGGTCTGATGACCGGTCTGGTGATCGCCGGCCAGGACGCCGACCTCGGCGGCGAGAGTCCGCTGGGGCTCGGCTTCTTCGGGCTGCTGCTCGGCAGCATGTGCCTGATCACGCTGGGCGTGCTGACCACGGCTTCCGAGTACGGCACCGGCATGATCCGCACCACCATGGTCGCCTGCCCGTCGCGGGCCCGGGTGCTCGCGGCGAAGGCGATCGTCTTCTTCCTGGTCGCCTTCGTGGTGACCCTGGTGTCCGCCACGCTCATCGGGATGCTGCACGTGGCGATGCTCGAGGGCAACGGGGCGAAGGACCCCTCGGGCGGCGAGTGGCTGAAGGGCACCGTCGGCGTCTCGCTCTACCTCGCCCTGCTCGGCACGCTGTCGCTCGCGGTGGGCTCGCTCATCCGGCACTCCGCCGGGGCCATCACCATCATGATCGGTGTGCTGCTCGCCCCGCTGGTGGTGGCACTGTTCATGTTCTCGGACTCGCTGAGGGACGTGCAGCAGGCGCTGTTCGAGTACTCCATCCCGAACCAGATGAGCGTCTTCTACGCGAACTCCCTGAGCGAGTCGGGCCCGTCCGGCTGGGATCCGGTGCTGATCATGCTGTGCATCACCGGGGTGGCTCTGGGCGCCGCCTTCGCCGTGCAGGAGAGCCGCGACGTGTGATCACCCCGCGGCTGCCCGCGGACAACCCGCGGACTCGGACTCCCCGCGGACTCCGCCGGGGCTCCCGCGCCGGCCGCGGGGCGCTCAGAACCTCGGCGCGTTTCGGGACCGCTGCACCCGCGTGGTGCGGCGGTCCTTCGCGTTCCAGCAGGCCTTGTGCCAGTGCCGGCGCTCGTCCACCCCGGAGAACTCCGGCCAGGCCACCACGTGCGGCACCCCGTCCGGGATCAACTGGTCGCAGCCCGGGCAGCGGTAGGACTTGCCCCGCGCGCTGGCGCCCGCCACGTGCCGCACGCTCCAGTCCTCGCCCTGCCAGCTCTCCGTGGACTGCCAGCCGCCGTAGCGGCCGGAACGGTCCTCCTCGGCGCTCCGGCCGGACGAACCGGATCCCTTCGGTCGGTTGCGACGCGGGGACACAGGACACCTCACGGGGCTATACAGGATGCACGGGCCGCATCCAGCCTACGTGCCCGCCGCCGGGGCACGCGCAAGGCTCCGGCCGTCACACGGCCCCGTCCGGCGACGCCGCGCCCGCTTCCGAGCGGCCGATTCTGCAGACAATCCGCAAATTCCTCCGCCCGGCCGTGTCCTCGGCACGTGTCAGGCGGTTATGCCGTGTGGGGGAGCTCCGCGTCGGAGCCAAGGAAGCAGGAAAGCAATGCGCGTTGGAAGTTTCGTGTTGGCCGCCCAGTTCCCCGGGCAGGGCGAGGGGGAGGCGCTGCACCGCGCGGTCCGCTCGGCCGAGGTGGCCGAGGAGGCGGGGCTCGACACGGTCTGGCTGGCCGAGCACCATTTCGTGCCGTACGGCACCTGCCCGTCGGCGGTCACCCTGGCCGCGCTGCTGCTGGGCCGCACCCGCCGGCTCAGGGTCGGCACGGCGGTCAGTGTGCTGCCCACCACCCACCCGGTGACCCTCGGCGAGCAGGCCGCGCTGCTGCACATCACCAGCGGCGGCCGCTTCTCGCTGGGCGTGGGGCGCGGCGGCCCCTGGGTGGACCTGGAGGTCTTCGGCTCCGGTCTCGAGGCGTACGAGAAGGGCTTCCCGGAATCACTCGATCTGCTGCTGCGCTGGCTGCGCGAGCCGTCCGTGGCGGCCGACGGCGAGCGCTACCGGTTCCGTGAAGTCCCCGTCGTGCCCCGCCCGTCGGAGGCGCTCACGGAGACGGAAGGACCCGAGGTGGTCGTCGCCTGCACCTCGCCGTCCAGCGTGCGGCTGGCCGCCGAGCGCGGTCTTCCGATGCTGCTCGGCATGCACGTGGGCGACGAGGAGAAGGCCGAGATGGTCGCCCTGTGGCGGCGGCACGCCCGCGCCAGCGGCCGGTCCCCCGAGGAGATCCACCGCGCTGCGCATGTGTCGGCCGGTGTCTGCCAGATCGCCGACCGGCGGGCCGACGCGGCGGAGGCGCTGCTGAAGGCGATGCCGGGCTGGCTGCGCCAGGGCCTGGGCGCCCATGTCACGGTGGACGGCCGGGCACGGCAGATGCGCGATCCGCTGGCGTACACCGAACTGCTCTGCGGACTGCACCCGGTGGGCACCCCGGCGCTGTGTGCGGACCGGCTGGCGGCGACCAGCGAGCGGACCGGCATCTCCCGTTTCGCGCTGCTCGTCGAGGGATCCGGCGATCTCGCGGCGACCGAGGAGAACGTACGGCGCCTCGGTGCCGAGGTGCTGCCCCGGCTCGCCTGACCGAGCGGGGCCGCCTGCGCGGATCACGTGCCATGGAGGCTTGCCGCCCCTGGTACTGACTGCACCTCCCGCGGTACGGAGCGGCAAGCAGACGATGGGGCGCGTCAGCAGTCGCGCAGCTCCGGCGACTGGTTCAGCAGCTGACTTCGGACCGAGGTGAAGCGGGCCAGCGTCTCGTCGACCGAGGAGTCAAGCGGGAACACGGCCACCCGGTGGCAGTTCTGGAAGGCCAGCCGAACACCGAAGTGCCGTTGCAGCGCGCCGCGTATCGCGTCACTCGCGAGCGCACGCAGCAGCTGACCGCGTGCCTGCTCGTCCGGCGGAGGCGTCTGGTTGTCGGCGAACTCTCCGCCGTCCACCTTCAGCTGGGCCACCAGGGAGCTGATCATCTCCCACGCGTAGGGCAGGGAGGTCCGGACGCAGTCGACGAATTCTGCTTCGTCGACCTCGCCTCGCTCGGCCTGTTCGAGTAGGGCCGGTGAGACGTCGAGCGACATGGGTTCTCCTCTCGCACCCCCGACGAGCAGGGGTTGCCTGACAGATAGGGGAGCCCGCGTAATCGGACACGCTGCGTACCCATCTCGCGACCTCCCGTTCAATACCGTAAGCAACCGGAGGTGCCCGCACCAGGACATTGCCCGGATGACCAACATCCAGTGGGCAGGTAATCGGCCATCGTGGAACACGGGTTTTCCAGGAGATTCAGGACGTGTCGCAGCGCCGGACGGGGCGGGTGTGAGGACGCCTCGAGCCCGGCCGGACCGGGCCGGGGCACACGGGCGAATCGCGTCGGGGCGGGGCGGTCGAGTAGCGTTGCCGACCATGCGTCTCGTCATTGCCCGCTGCTCCGTGGACTACGCCGGACGGCTCACCGCGCACCTGCCGTCGGCACCCCGTCTCATCCTGATCAAGGCGGACGGCAGTGTCTCCATCCACGCCGACGACCGGGCCTACAAGCCCCTGAACTGGATGTCGCCGCCCTGCACCCTCAAGGAGGGCACGGGCGACCAGGAAGGCGTGTGGACCGTCGTCAACAAGGCGGGTGAGAAACTCATCATCACCATGGAGGAGATCCTCCACGACTCCACGCACGAACTGGGCGTGGATCCCGGCCTGATCAAGGACGGCGTGGAAGCGCACCTCCAGGAGCTGCTCGCCGACCGGATCGAGACCCTCGGCGAGGGCTACACCCTGATCCGCCGCGAGTACATGACCGCCATCGGCCCGGTCGACATTCTCTGCCGGGACGCCGAGGGGCAGACCGTGGCGGTGGAGATCAAGCGGCGTGGCGAGATCGACGGGGTGGAGCAACTCACCCGCTACCTCGAGCTGTTGAACCGCGATCCGCATCTCGCCCCGGTGCGCGGCATCTTCGCCGCCCAGGAGATCAAGCCGCAGGCGCGGGTGCTCGCCACCGACCGGGGCATCCACTGCCAGATCCTCGACTACGACGAGCTGCGCGGCATCGAGGACGACAAGCTGCGGCTGTTCTAGGACTCTCTCCGCGGCTGCTACCGGGCTCTTCGGCACACACGCGGGGGCTCGCCCGCACACGCACAAGGGCCGGATCCCGTGGACGGGATCCGGCCCTTCGTCCTGCGTGCGGGCGGCGTCGGTGCCGGCGTCAGATGACCGTGCCGGCGCTGCCCGACGTGCTGGGCGTGCCGGCCTCGCTGCTCTCGGGGGCGCCGGCCGAACTGCTCGTCTCCGCCGGGGAGGACGAGGCGGGACCACTGGCCGAGTCGCTGGTGGACGGCTCGTCGGGCGGCGTGGTCGGGGTGTCGGTCGGGTCCGGCTCGGTCCCGGTGGGCTCCGGGTCCGGCGAGGTCGGGTCCGGGGACTCGGACGTGGGCGGCTTGGTGGTCTTCGTCGGCTTGGACGTGGGCGACTTCGTGGGCGACTTCGTCGGGGACTTGGTCGGCTCGTCCGGCTCCTCGCTGTCGTCCTCGGACGGCTCGCCCGACGTCGAGGCCGTCGGCGTCGGGTCGTCCGCCGTGCCCAGCTTGCCGTCCGGGCCCGGGTCGGAGGGCCGGCTGGTGGCCTTGCCGGTGTCGCCCTCGTCGCCGGCCGCCGGGTCGGCGCCCAGGCTGCCGTCGTCGGGGCCCTGGGTGGCGGAGGGGTTGACGCCCACGTTCTCCGAGGGCCGGCCCGCCTCCCCGTCCGAGGTGGCGCCGAGGGTGACGACGGTGCCGAGGACGGCGACGAGCAGCGCGCCCGCGCCGGCGGCCACCAGGTTGCGCCGCGCCAGGTTCTTCAGACCGCCGCCCTGCTTGGGCGCCGGGGCGGCGGGCGAGGGCGTGGCCGCGGAACGGTTGATGATCAGCGCGGTGTCGGCGGGCGGCTTCACCTCGGGGAAGGCCGTCGGCACTCCGCGGGGCGGCGAGGCCGACTCCTCGGCGTGCGCCTCGGGCACCTCCTCCCCCGCGGTCGGCGCCAGTGCCAGCGGGGTGCCGGAGCGGTCGGCGACCAGGGCGAGGGCCCGGCGTCCCGCGACCGTGCCGCGCTTGTCGGAGAGCGCGCCGCGCAGCCCGATGGACGCCTCCAGTTCGGCGCGCGACCGGTCGAGCTGCCCGCAGCACAGGGCGTGGATGCCGAGCTCGTGGTGGAAGTAGCCCTGTTCGGCCACGTCCCCGGCGAGGCGTGCGGCCTCGGCGCCGGCCCGCAGCGTGCGCTCCCAGGCGCTCCAGTGCAGGCCCGCGGCGAAGGCGGGCGCCGCGGTGCGGGCCAGCTGCACGGCGACGGGCTGCTCGTCGTCACCGGTGGCCGTGGTGAGCGGCACGACGGCGGTGAGCGCGGCGAGCACCGCGTCCGCCTCCGCGCAGACCCGCTCGGGGGTGACCGAGGGGTGCCCTGCCCACCAGGCGTAGTGCTGGGCGGCCGTGGTGGCCTGGGCGGTCAGGTCCTCGGCGTATCCGGCGGCCTCGAGCTGGGTCAGCACCCCGGCGGCCAGACGGTAGTGGGCGCCGACGGGCGTGACGAGGCCGCAGGCGGCCAGTTCGCCGAGCGCGGCGTCCGCGTGGGTGTCGCCCACCAGGGCGGGCAGATGCGCCTGGTGCGGCACCTCGCCGCCGAGCGCCACCGCGAACCGCAGGGTGGCACGGGCGGAGGCGCTGAGCCGGGAGGCGAGCAGCGGCGCGGGCGCCGCGGCGTCGCCCAGCGGGGGCAGCGGGACCTCGTCGCCGCCGACGGGGTCGTAGGGCAGGTCGTCGGGGCGGGCGTCGGCGAAGACGCCGAACTCGTCGACCGCGCCGGCCCCGGCGCGCAGCCGGTCGAGCTGCCGCAGCAGGGCGCCGGCCTGGACGAAGCGCAGCGGCAGCCCCTCGGACTCGAACCACAGGTCGCCCGCCCAGTTGGCCTCGTCCTCGGTGAGCCGGCGCCCCACGGCGTGCTCCAGCAGGTCGAGGCCCGCGGCGCGGTCGAGGCCCTCGAGGACGACCTCCTCCACGCCGGCGTCGGCGGAGGGCGCGGGCACGTCCGGGGTGGCGGCGAACAGGAAGGCGCACTCCGGGGTGGCGTCCAGCAGCTCGTCGAGGCTCTCCCCGCCGAACTCCAGGTCGTCCAGGACCACGACGGCGCCGATCTCGCGGACGTGCTCGACCAGCTCCGCCCGCTCCGGCCGGTACAGCGGGGCGTTGTGGACGGCGTAGAAGAGGTCGTGGAGCAGGTCGTCGGGAGTGCGCCGGTGACCGCTGAGGCGGACGACGCCGTCGGGGGCGAGGTCCGCGCAGTCCTCGGCGACGGTGTCGAGCAGCCGGGTGCGGCCGGATCCCGCGGGGCCGGTGAGGCGCACCGAGCGGCCACGGGCGAGCAGCCGGACCAGCTGTTCGCGGGTCTCCTGACGGGCCAGCAGCGGCAGCGCGGGCTGCGCGGGGCCGGGCGGGACGGGCGGGCGGGCCGCGCGCTCCACCTCGGCGCGCTCGGCCGCGTCGAGCTTCACGGGCCGGGCGGGCCGCTCGGCCGGCGGGCAGGGTTCTATCTCGCTGCCGTCGACGGGGTTGACGGTGAGCAGGAAGTCGCCGGAGACCAGCTGCACCGTGCGGGCGAGTGCGGGCGGTGAGAAGTCGGATGTGAGGGAGTCCCGGGGCGGGCGCTGGCGCGGTGCGTCACCGTCACCGTGCCGGCCGTACTCCTCGGGTCCCGGAGTGTTCGGGTCCATCAGTACCTAGCCCCCCAAAAGCGTCGTGTGCCCGAGCCCCATGGACAGGACCCAAAGCCCCTCCCGGCCTTGCTGTGCACACCGCGCTGTCGCTTCTGGTCCGGGCCCGCTCGAGGGTTGCAGGGCAGCGGGCAGCCGAACCCTAAACCTTTGCTCAGTATCTACGACAGTCCGGGGTACCGCGCCGCCCGAGACGTCACAGTCTCGTGAGGATTGTGCGGACCACCCGCACCGGACCGGCCCGTACCGGAACCTCTGACCGGCCCCTGCCGGGCCCTCGGCGGGACTCACACCCGGGGCAGGCTGTCCACTCCGATGCCGCCCTCGATCGCCAGGATCCGGTGCAGCCGGGTGGCCACCAGCAGGCGCTGCATCTGCGGCGGCACACCGCGCAGCACCAGGCGCCGGCCGCAGCGGCCGGCCCGCCGGTGGGCTCCCATGATCACCCCGAGTCCGGTGGCGTCCCAGGAGTCCAGTTCGGACAGGTCCAGCACCAGGTCGCCGACTCCGTCGTCGACGGCGGAGTGCAGGACCGTGCGGGCGTCCGCCGCGCTGCGGACGTCGAGGCGGCCCCCGACGACCAGCTCGGCGTGGTCGCCCCTGATGTGCATATGCGCTCCCCGTGGCCTGCGTTCTCGTGCTCCGAGTGGCTTGTCGTTGATCGTTGTTCGTTTTTGTACAGCCGGTGATGCAAGGTCTGACTGCGCGAGGGCCGCCGAGGTTGCTGGCTGTGAGCGAACCGATACCGAATTCACCCCGGCGTGTGATGCCACGCCGGGGTGAGGCGGTGTCAGTGCTTGTAGAAGCCCTGCCCGCTCTTGCGGCCGATGTCACCGGCGTCAACCATCCGGCGCATCAGTTCGGGGGCGGCGAACTTCTCGTCCTGGGACTCGGTGTAGATGTTGCCGGTCGCGTGCAGCAGGATGTCCACGCCGGTCAGGTCGGCGGTGGCGAGCGGACCCATGGCGTGGCCGAAGCCCAGCTTGCAGGCGAGGTCGATGTCCTCGGCGCTGGCGACGCCCGACTCGTACAGCTTCGCGGCCTCGACGACCAGGGCGCAGATGAGGCGGGTGGTGACGAAGCCGGCGACGTCGCGGTTGACGACGATGCACGTCTTGCCGACGGACTCGGCGAACTCCCGCGCCTTGGCCAGCGTTTCGTCGCTCGTCTTGTAGCCGCGGACCAGCTCGCACAGCTGCATCATCGGCACCGGCGAGAAGAAGTGCGTGCCGACGACGCGCTCCGGGCGCTCCGTCACGGCCGCGATCTTGGTGATCGGGATGGCGGAGGTGTTGGAGGCGAGCACCGTGTCCTCGCGGACCAGCTTGTCGAGGGTGCGGAAGATCTCGTGCTTGACCTCGAGCTTCTCGAACACGGCCTCGACCACGACATCGGCGTCCGCGCAGGCGTCCAGGTCGGTCGTGGGGGTGATCCGGGCGAGGGCGGCCTCGGCGTCCTGTGCCTGCAGCTTGCCCTTGCTCACGAACTTGTCGTACGAGGCCTTGATGCCGTCGGTGCCCCGCGTGAGCGCCTCGTCGGTGACGTCGCGCAGAACGACGTCCCAGCCCGCCTGGGCGGAGACCTGGGCGATACCGGATCCCATGAGACCGGCTCCGATGACGGCGAGCTTGCGTGCCACTGTGCGACTCCCCTGATACGCGCTGTCGTTGTTCTCTCGGGCGGACACTAGCGCCCGTGGGACGCCATGTGGCGGGTTAGTAACGCGCGTCACGTCTCACATGACGGACATCACACCGCCCGGCTCCTCTCGGCGCCCCGGACGGCGTACGTGAGCACCCTGGGACTGAGCAGTTCCTCCATCTCGTCCAGCAGGACGAGCGCCTCGCGGGAGACCTCCGAGGGCCGGCCGCCGGCGAGCATGCGCTCGCCGATGACGGCGATGACCGTCGAGTGGAGCCAGCTGATCTGACCGGCCATCAGCCGGGGCGTGAGGTCGTCGTCCCGGGCGCCGGTCTCTTCGCGCAGGGTCTGCTCGAGGTCCGCAAGCGTCTCCTGTCCGATGGCCCACATCCGGGAGCGCAGGGCGGGCGAGTCCTGGATCACCCGCATGAAATCGGCGTACCCGTCCATCAGGCCGATCCGGGGCGAGACGGACTCGGCCTCCTCGCGCAGCTCCCGCAGGACGGCCTCGGCGGCGGACTCCCCGGCACGCCGCCCGCGCACCCAGCGGGAGAGCAGGTCGGTGACACCCTTGGCCCGGTCGAGGAAGAGGTCCTCCTTGGCCGGGAAGTAGTTGTAGACGGTGTTGACGGAGACGTTCGCCGCGTCCGCCACCTCGGCCACGGTCACGGACTCGAAGCCCCGCTCGACGAACAGGGCCGTGGCGACATCGGAGATGTACTGCCGGGTCTGCCGCTTCTTCCGTTCCCTGAGTCCCTCGGCCATGTCCGCATCCTAGCTTCGCTGGGCGCGATGAAAACTTGGGGTCGTTGCAAAATTTCAGTCCCTCTGCTTTTCTGGGGGCATGGCCATCATCAGCACCGTCTCGCTCGCCCGCACCTTCCGGACGAAGAGCGGCACCGTCCAGGCCGTCCGGGGCATCGATCTCACCGTCCGCGAGGGCGAGATCGTGGGCCTGCTCGGCCCCAACGGCGCCGGCAAGACCACCACCCTGCGGATGCTCACGACCCTGCTCGCCCCCACCGGCGGGGCGGCCACCGTCGCCGGCCACGACCTGGTGAAGGACCCGGCCTCGGTGCGGCGGGCCTGCGGCTATGTGGCCCAGAGCGGCGGGGTGGACCCGCAGCTGACCGTGCGGGAGGAGCTGGTCACCCAGGGCCGGATGTACCGGCTCGGCCGGGCGCGGGCCGCCGAGCGCGCCCGCGAACTGGCCCACGAGCTGGACCTCACGGACCTGCTGGACCGCCCGTGCGCGGCGCTCTCCGGCGGCCGGCGCCGCCGCCTGGACATCGCCATGGCGCTGCTGCACGAACCCAGGCTGCTCTTCCTCGACGAACCGACGACCGGCCTGGACCCGGCCGGCCGGACCGCCCTGTGGGACCTGGTGCGCCGGCTGCGCGACGACCACGGCACCACCGTCGTCCTGACCACCCACTACCTGGACGAGGCCGATGCGCTCTGCGACCGCCTGGTCGTCGTCGACGGCGGGACGGTCGTCGCCGAGGGCACCCCGGCCGCGCTCAAGCTGCGGTACGCGGGCTCGGCCGACGCCTCGCTCCAGGACGCGTTCCTCGCCCTCACCGGCCGCAGCGCCGCACCGGCGGACCCGGCCCCGGTCGCCGTATGAGCGGCCACACCCCCCGTACCGCCGCCCGCCCCGAAGGACCGACGATGCTGCTGCACGACACCGCACTGATCTATGGCCGCTGCCTGCGCCAGTCCCTCCGCTCCCGCTTCGCCCTGCTCTTCGGCCTGCTGATGCCGATGCTGTACCTGCTCTTCTTCGGGCCGCTGCTGACCGGTCTGCCGCTCGGCGGGCGCGGCAGCTCCTGGCAGGTGCTGGTTCCCGGGCTGCTGCTGCAACTGGGGCTCTTCGGTGCCTCCTTCGCGGGCTTCGCGATCATCATCGAGAAGGGCCACGGGGTGGTGGACCGGATGCGAGTGACCCCGGTGAGCCGGCTCGCCCTGCTGCTGGGCCGGGTACTGCGGGACGCCACCGTGTTCGTGTTCCAGGCGGTGCTGCTGGTGCTGGCCGCGGTGGCGATGGGACTCAGGGCACCACTGGCCGGCGTCCTCATCGGATTCGTCTTCGTCGCACTGCTCACGGTCTCGCTGGCGGCGCTGTCGTACGCGCTGGCCATGCGGATGGACACCCCGCAGGGCTTCGGCCCGGCGATCAACGCGCTGACCATGCCGTCGATGCTGCTGTCAGGGCTGATGCTGCCGATGACCCTGGGCCCGGCCTGGCTGGACGCGCTGTCCCACCTGATGCCGCTGCGCTATCTGGTGGACGCGGTGCGCGACGCCTATGTCGGTGCCTACGCCACCGGCCACATGCTGCTGGGCTCCCTGGTGGCCACCGGCTTCGCACTGCTGGCCGTGACAGTGGGCACACGAGTGTTCCGGACGGCCGGGGCATAACTAGGCTGGCCGCATGGTCAATCTGACGCGCATCTACACCCGCACCGGCGACAAGGGCACCACCGCGCTCGGTGACATGAGCCGGGTCGCCAAGACCGATCTGCGGATCGCCGCGTACGCCGACGCCAACGAGGCGAACGCGGTGATCGGCACGGCGATCGCGCTGGGCGGGCTGGAGGACGAGGTGGTACAGGTCCTCAAGCGGGTCCAGAACGACCTGTTCGACGTCGGCGCGGACCTGTCCACGCCGGTGGTGGAGAACCCGGAGTACCCGCCGCTCCGGGTGGAGCAGTTCTACATCGACCGCCTCGAGGCGGACTGCGACCGCTTCAACGAGCGTCTGGAGAAGCTGCGCTCCTTCATCCTGCCGGGCGGCACCCCGGGCGCGGCCCTGCTGCACCAGGCCTGCACGGTGGTGCGGCGGGCCGAGCGGTCCACCTGGGCGGCGATGGACGTCCACGGCGAGACCATGAACCCGCTCACCGCCACCTACCTCAACCGCCTCTCCGACCTGCTGTTCATCCTGGCCCGCATCGCCAACAAGGAGACCGGCGACGTGCTGTGGGTGCCGGGCGGGGAGCGCTAGAGGCGCTCCTTCCCGCGGGCGGGGCGGACGGTCCGGATCAGACCCCACAGGATCAGGGCCGAGCCGACGCACATCAGCACCGTGCCGACCTTGGTGAGCGTGACCACCGGGACCTCCACGTCCCCGGTGGTCAGCCTCAGCACCAGGCCGACGGCGAAGGTGACGACGCCCTCCGTGATGTCCTTCGCTGCCCTGGTCATCGGTGCGCCCCCTCCCGAGCGGAGTTCTTACCGGTCTTCTCGGTCTTCTCGGTCTTCTCGGTCTCACCGGTCTCCCCGGTGCTCGCGGTGACCGGATCGGCGTCCGCAGGGGCCCTTCTCGGCCAGACGAAGTAGGACAGCGCGATCAGTCCGTGGATGCCGACCGCCCGCCAGGCGCCGCCGCGCCACTCCTCCAGCGAGGTGACCCGGCTCGGGTCGTCGACGTACCAGATCGCGCCCTGGAGCAGCACCGTCGCGACGACGGCAGCGACCAGGGTGCCCAGCCACACCCTGGCCTCGTGCCGCGCCCGTGCCATGCCGTAGCGCGGGGGCCTGACCAGCGGGCGGCCCTCGAGGCGGTGCGCCGCATGGCCGTCCAGCCACTTCACGGTGCGGTGGCCGTGGCCCACGGTGTAGCCGATGTAGAGCGCGGCCAGCCCGTGCGTCCAGTTCGGTTCGGCGCCGTTCTTCAGGTCGATCGCGGTGACGATCAGCAGGACGACCTCGAGCAGCGGCTCGCACAGCAGCAGGGCCAGGCCGGTGCGCGGCATCCTCAGCAGGTAGCGGCAGGCCAGCCCGGCCGCCAGCAGCACCCAGAAGCCGATCTCGCAGGCGGCGATCAGTGCGACGATCACGGTTCGCTCCTCTCGGTCACCCTTTCAGGCTCCCGGTGACGGCGCCCGGACGCGTCGTCGCCTGCGATGAACTCGCAGTACATCGAAAGATGCAGTCCCGTACCGTCCCGGGGCATCAGGCGCCGGGTGCGCGCAGCGTGTTGGATGGTGCCCATGGCCGCTGTACGTCTCCCCCGCCCGCACCGCTTCGACGTCTGGGCCGCGCTCGGCGGGCTGCTGGGCGGCCTCGTGCTGTGGGGGTTCGGGCTGGGCCTCAGGCACGACGACGACGCGATGGTGCAGTTCGCGGGCCGCGGGCCGATCCTGGTCCCGCTGGTCGTGATGGCCGGATGCGAACTGCTGCGCCGCAGCGCCCCGCGCGCCGGTCTGTGCCTGGGCACCCTGGCGCTGGCCGCCGACCAGCTCACCCAGGGCAGCATCGCCACGATCGTGATGTACACCGACCTGATGTACGCGGCCGTGCTCTACGGCCCGGCGTCCACCGCACGCCGCCTGCCCTGGGTCACCGGGCTGCTGTCCCTCACCGGGGTGCTGGTGCCTTACGCGGTGTGGCGGGAACCCGAGGCTCTGCTGATCGGCGTCGTGACGGCCGGAGTCGCCTTCGCCCCCGCCTCCACCGGTCTCATCGTGCGCAATCACCGCGAGGCCGCGGACGCGGCGCTGCTGCGCGCCGAACAGACCGCGCTGCTGGCCGAGATGGACCGCAGCCAGGCGGTGACCGCGGAACGCGCCCGGATGGCCCGGGAGTTGCACGACCTGGTCGCCAACCATCTGTCGGCCATCGCCATCCACTCCACGGCGGCGCTCTCCCTGGAGGACGAGCGCACCTCCCGCGAGGCGCTCTCGGTCATCCGGGAGAACAGCGTCCAGGGTCTGTCCGAGATGCGACGGCTGATCGGCATCCTGCGCGACGGCGCCCAGGACCGGGAACCGGCGGCCACCCCGACCCTGGACGGCCTCGCCGCCCTGGTGGAGGGCGCCCGCGCCAACGGTCTGGACGCCGCCCTGGACGCCGAGCACGAGGCGGTGCCCGCGCCGGTGGAGCTGGCCGCCTACCGGATCGTCCAGGAGTCCCTGACCAACGCCCTCAAGCACGGCGCGCCGGGGCGGGTCACGGTGTGGCTGCGGCAGCGGGACGGCACCCTGTCCCTGCGGGTGACCAGCCCCTACGGTGGCCGGGACGCGCCGCGCGCTCCCGGTTCCGGCGCCGGCCTGGTGGGCATGCGGGAGCGTGCGGCGCTGCTGCACGGCACCTTCGACGCGGGTCCCCAGGACGGCCCCGACGGCAAGGTGTGGGTGGTCCGCGCGGAGCTCCCCGTCCACGACATCGACCGAGGAGGCAGTGAATGATCCGGGTCCTGGTCGCCGAGGACCAGTCGGCGGTGCGCGCCGGGCTGGTGCTGATCCTGCGCAGCGCCCCCGACATCGAGGTGGTCGGCGAGGCGGACGACGGCGCGCGGGCGGTGGAGCTGGCCCGGGAGCTGCGGCCGGATCTGGTGCTGATGGATGTCCAGATGCCGCGCATGGACGGGGTGTCGGCGACCCGGCAGGTGGTCGGGGAGGGCCTGGCCGATGTGCTGGTGCTGACCACGTTCGACCTGGACGAGTACGTCTTCGGCGCGCTCCGGGCGGGGGCCGCCGGGTTCCTGCTGAAGAACACCGAGGCGAAGGACCTGATCGAGGCGGTGCGCACGGTGGCGCGCGGCGAGGGGATCGTCGCCCCCGCGGTCACCCGCCGGCTGATCGCCGAGTTCGCGGCGACGCCCGCGGCGCGGGAGCCGTCCGTCGATCCGGCGCTCCTCGAGTCGCTGACGCGGCGTGAGCGGGAGGTGCTGTCCTGCCTGGGGGAGGGTCTGTCCAACGCGGATGTGGCGGTGCGTCTGGACATGGCGGAGGCGACGGTGAAGACGCACGTCAGCCGTCTGCTGAACAAGCTGGGGCTGCGCAGCCGGGTGCAAGCGGCGGTTCTCGCACAGGAGTTGGGGATCTGAAGCGGGCGGCGGGCGCCGCATTCCAGAGTGGTCCAGACCTATTGACCGCTGGTCCAGACCTTTCTATTCTCGCGGCACTGCGGGCGTGAAGGCTCAGTCATGCCCCCACCACACTCCCCATAAAGGAGGCGCACGATGCGCTTCAGACGAAGAGTCGCAGCGGTGATCGCGACGCTGGCCCTTCCCCTGTCCGGTCTCGTGGCACTCGCGAGCCCCGCCCAGGCCGCGACCTCCGCCACCGCCACCTACGCCAAGACCCAGGACTGGGGCAGCGGCTTCGAGGGCAAGTGGACGGTGAAGAACACCGGCACCACGACCATCGACTCCTGGACCGTCGAGTGGGACTTCCCCTCCGGCACCAAGGTCACCTCCGCCTGGGACGCCACGGTGACCAACTCCGGCGACCACTGGACCGCCAAGAACCTGGGCTGGAACGGCACCCTCGCCCCCGGGGCGTCCGTCACCTTCGGCTTCAACGGCACCGGTTCCGGCTCCCCCAGCAACTGCACGCTCAACGGCGGCAGCTGCGACGGCGGTTCGGTACCCGGCGACGAGGCACCCTCGGCGCCCGGCACCCCCACCGCCTCGGACATCACCGACAGCTCGGTGAAGCTCACCTGGACGCCGGCCACCGACGACAAGGGCATCAAGAACTACGACGTCCTGCGCGACGGCGCCAAGGTCGCCACGGTGACCACCACCTCGTACACCGACACCGGGCTCAGCAAGGGCACCGACTACTCCTACTCGGTGCAGGCCAGGGACACCGCCGACCAGACAGGACCGGTCAGCGGCTCGGTGCGGGTGCGCACCACCGGTGAGACCGAGGAACCCCCGCCGCCCGGCGACAAGGTCAAGCTCGGCTACTTCGTCGAGTGGGGCGTCTACGGCCGCAACTACCACGTCAAGGACCTGGTGACCTCCGGCTCCGCGTCGAAGATCACCCACATCAACTACGCCTTCGGCAACGTCAAGAACGGTCAGTGCACCGTCGACGACACCTTCGCGGCCTACGAGAAGGCCTACACCGCCGAGCAGTCGGTCAGCGGCGAGGCCGACACCTGGGACCAGCCGCTGCGCGGCAACTTCAACCAGCTGCGCCAGCTGAAGGCCAAGTACCCGCACATCAAGGTGCTGTACTCCTTCGGCGGCTGGACCTACTCCGGCGGCTTCGGCCAGGCCGCGCAGAACCCGGCCGCGTTCGCCAAGTCCTGCAAGGCCGTCGTGGAGGACCCGCGCTGGGCCGACGTCTTCGACGGCATCGACATCGACTGGGAGTACCCGAACGCCTGCGGTCTGACCTGTGACAGCAGCGGCCCTGCCGCCTTCAAGAACCTCATGCAGGCACTGCGTGCCGAGTTCGGCCAGGACTACCTGGTCACCGCGGCGATCACGGCCGACGCCTCCGCCGGCGGCAAGATCGACGCCGCCGACTACGGCGGTGCGGCGCAGTACCTCGACTGGTACAACGTGATGACGTACGACTACTTCGGCGCCTGGGACCGGACCGGCCCGACCGCCCCCCACTCGCCGCTGACCTCGTACAACGGCATCCCGAAGGAGGGCTTCGACTCCGCCGCCGCGATCGCCAAGCTCAAGGACAAGGGCGTCCCGCCGGCCAAGCTGCTGCTCGGCATCGGCTTCTACGGCCGCGGCTGGACCGGCGTCACCCAGTCCGCACCCGGCGGCACCGCGACGGGCCCGGCGACCGGCACCTACGAGGCGGGCATCGAGGACTACAAGGTCCTCAAGAACAGCTGCCCCGCCACCGGCACGGTCGGCGGCACGGCCTACGCCCACTGCGGCAGCAACTGGTGGTCCTACGACACCCCGTCCACGATCAACGGCAAGATGTCCTGGGCCAAGGATCAGGGCCTGGGCGGGGCGTTCTTCTGGGAGTTCAGCGGCGACAGCGCCAACGGAGAGCTGGTGAGCGCCATCGACAGCGGACTGAAGTAGATCTCAGGGCTACAGGCCCTAAGCGACATTGACGCGCTGACCGGGCGGGGCTGCTTCGAGCCACGCGAGGAATCCGGTCAGCGCGTCTTCGCTCATCGCCAGTTCGAGCCGGGTGCCGCGATGCAGACAGGCGAGGATCACCGCGTCCGACAGCAGCGCCAGCTCCTCCTCGCCCTCGGGGAGCCGGCGGCCGGCCACCTCGATCGCGGAGCGCTCCAGGATGCGGCGCGGGCGGGGGGCGTAGGAGAAGACCCGGAACCACTCGACCCGGTCCCCGTTGTAGCGGGCCACGCCGTAGGCCCAGCCTTTGCCGCTGCCGTCGCCGGCCTCGGGGGCGTTCCAGCGCAGGCTGCAGTCGAAGGTGCCGCCGGATCGCTGGATCAGCCGGCGGCGCAGGCCGAAGACGAAGAGGCCCACCACCACGAGGGCCACGACGATTCCGCACACAGTCAGAGCGAGGATCATCGACACCGACCTCCTCGTCTGCCTAGGTTACGGAACGTAAAAATCATCCATATCTGCCTCAGCCGCGGCCGGCTCCGGATCACTCCGGTGCCGACCGCGGCTGAGTTACGTCATGACACCTCGCGGTGTCAGCGCGCCGCCGTAGCCGCGCGCAGCCGGACGTCCGCGCGGCGCTGGGCCTCCGCGTCGTCCTCCGCCTTCGCACGGGCCAGCTCCTGCTCCGCGCGCTGGACGTCGATCTCCTCCGCCAGCTCGGCGATCTCGGCCAGCAGCGACAGCTTGTTGTCCGCGAACGAGATGAAACCGCCGTGCACCGCGGCGACGACCGTCCCACCGTCACTCGTACGGATGGTCACCGGGCCCGACTCCAGCACACCGAGCAGCGGCTGGTGACCGGGCATGACGCCGATGTCGCCGGACGTGGTGCGCGCGACGACCAGGGTGGCCTCGCCGGACCAGACCTCTCGGTCGGCCGCGACCAGCGCGACGTGCAGCTCAGCAGCCAAGGTGGCTCCTCGGGTCACCACCCGGCGGGACTGCCGGGTGTTGGTTACAAGTCTAAGGGGCGTGACCGAGGGGGCGGGACGCGCCCGCCCCCTCAGGTGTGAACCTCAGGGGTTCACGGTGAGCTCGGTGCTCAGGAGACGCCCAGCTCCTTCGCGTTCTTCTTCAGGTCCTCGATGCCACCGCACATGAAGAACGCCTGCTCCGGGAAGTGGTCGTACTCACCGTCGCAGATCGCGTTGAACGCGGCGATCGACTCGTCCAGCGGCACGTCCGAACCGTCCACGCCGGTGAACTGCTTGGCGACGTGGGTGTTCTGGGACAGGAAGCGCTCCACGCGACGGGCACGGTGGACGACGAGCTTGTCCTCCTCGCCCAGCTCGTCGATACCGAGGATCGCGATGATGTCCTGGAGGTCCTTGTACTTCTGCAGGATGTTCTTGACGCGCATGGCGCAGTCGTAGTGCTCCTGCGAGATGTAGCGCGGGTCCAGGATCCGGGACGTGGAGTCCAGCGGGTCCACGGCCGGGTAGATGCCCTTCTCGGAGATCGGACGGGAGAGAACCGTCGTCGCGTCCAGGTGGGCGAAGGTGGTGGCCGGGGCCGGGTCGGTCAGGTCGTCCGCGGGGACGTAGATCGCCTGCATCGAGGTGATCGAGTGACCGCGGGTCGAGGTGATGCGCTCCTGCAGAGCGCCCATCTCGTCGGCCAGGTTCGGCTGGTAGCCCACCGCGGAGGGCATGCGGCCGAGCAGGGTCGACACCTCGGAACCGGCCTGGGTGAAGCGGAAGATGTTGTCGATGAAGAACAGCACGTCCTGCTTCTGCACATCGCGGAAGTAC
>Ga0207873_1000219_pt1 | contig 62644 bp, 46 predicted proteins | sample BGWIniCompost_FD_187373 | JGI IMG/M metagenome (GOLD analysis project Ga0207873, IMG submission 187373) | Cellulose adapted compost microbial communities from Newby Island Compost Facility, Milpitas, CA, USA - BGW Initial Compost (SPAdes)... ...
GAGCGTAGCGACCTCGAGAACAGAGCGTAGCGACCTCGAGGCCCCCGACCCGACGACCGATCCCGACCGCCGCGGACAGGGGAGACACAGGAGCGGGAGACAGGGCGCCCGCCCGACACCTTCCCGGCACACGCACGACGTCCGCCCCACGATCGGAGCGATCTCCGTCATCCCGCTCCAGGCGGGACCCGATCCAAAGAGTCCCCCCGGAAGGACGTTTTTTTGATGACAAAGGTCCGGGATGGCATGCTAAATGGAGGGATGGAGGTCGGTAGCAGCAACTCTCGCCCCCTCGGCGAGCTGCTCCCTTCCAGGTGGCCTTTCTAAATCCGGGCGCCCTCCGTTGGGGGGCGTTCCCCTCGGGAAGGTCCCCGACGCCCTTCGAGGGCCCCCGTCAGCGGCCGTGTCCGCGTCGTGTTTCATCACGTCCGTGCTTCGGCCGCCCTCTTCTACACAGCCCGCGAATGCAAGCCCGGCCTACGCCTCGCACCCACCGAAACAGCTCGGTAGCGACCGTGTCCGCCTGGGCGCTCGACGGCCGGACTCCCCCACTTGCGCTTACCCCAGGGTGCGCAGGTGAGCGAATCGGGAGCGCCGAACGTCCCGGGCTTTCGCCAATGAGATCACGGAACACATGGATTTGATGCCCAACCGGTCCAGCCGCCGGCGACGTCGCAAGCGCAGCAAGCCCGCGCAGCCGAGCAAAGCGGAACCGATCTTGATTGTCGCGCGGCGACCCAACTCGCCCCGTCTCGAGAAGCCCACACGCCGTATGAAGGCCGCCTCCGCGAAGCCACGGCCCAACGGCAGCCTGCTCCCCCTCTCCCAGGATCAGGAGCCTCGCCCCGTGGAGACGGAGGACCGCTCCCGGCGCCGGGAGGCCCGCATCGTGCAGGCGAAGCCCGGGCAGCTGGACGAGCGGGACCGCGATCGCCTGCGGCTGCTCGAGCGCGTGATGCTCAGCGAAGGCCGCTCGGCGATTTCTCGTGCCGTGGAGAATTACCTCAGCGCCGGATTCGAGCTGCCCGCGGAGCAAGAGGTGCAGCTGAAGGTCCTGGAACATTTCGACGAGGCGCGGGCCCGCGACGCGCTCGAGGTGTTGGCGCGACTCCTGACCAGCGAGCGGCCCAAGCAGCTCCCGGTGTTCGACCAGCGCCTGCGGCGCCTAGAAGAGTACGCGGACGAGCCGGCGACCCGAGCTGCCGCGGCGGATCTGCGCCGCGCGCTGCGCGCCTGAGACGATGCCCGGGCGCTCGGTCCCGCCCCGCGCGGCCCCCCTGGTGGACCCCAGCATCGAGGCCCTCTGGGCGCACGTGCTCGATCACTGGCAGGACGAGAAGGCCCACGCGGCTTTTCTCCAGCAGTGCGATCACCTCAATCAGCTCGCGGAGGCGGCGACCCGCTACCGCGGGATGACCGGCGATCGCACGCGGGCAGAAGTCGCGGAAAAGAAGCTGAAGGCGGTCGCGGTCCTGGCCATGGCCAAGCTCGAAAGCCACCGCACCCCGCCCTCGGAGGGCCACCCGGTGCTGGTGACCGTGCTCGCCCTGCTGCTCGTGGGGGCCGCTGCCCTCGCCGTCGCCTATGCCTATTCGGCCTTCTGAGCCGCCCGACTCGCTCTAGTTCCTCGTCAAGGGCGCCTTGCCAGGCGGTGCCGTTCAGGCGTACGCCTTGCGCCGTGGCTCTCACTGCCACGAAGGAATGAGGCAGCCCTCTCACACGTTGTAGGGGCGCTCGCCTCTCGTGGAGCCCCGCTCCCGATCCAGACCCCTCACTCAAGCCGCCTCCTAGACCGGCGGCGCGGCAACTCCCCAGACCGTCGGTTCACGGTCACCATTCGAGAGGAAACAGCAGTGCGTCACTTGTCTCACGTTCCACTCCTCGCCTCGGCCGTCGGGCTCCTGATCGCCTGCGGCTCCGATCCCACGCCCCCTCCCGCTGCTCCTTCGGGGACGACCCAGGAGCCGGTCGCTCAGGCCGAGCAGCCCGAGCCGGAGAAGCCGGGCGACGACCCGCGCCAGTCGGACGTCAACATCTCCGACGAGATCAAGCGCGCCTGCGGCATCACCGACGCGGAGGCGCGCTTCGCCTTCAACTCCGCGCAGGTGCGCGATCAGGACAAGGCGATCCTGAAGAAGCTCGCCGACTGCTTCTCCACCGGCGCCCTCAAGGGGCGTGAGATGCGGCTCGTCGGTCACGCGGATCCCCGCGGCGAAGCCGAGTACAACATGGTGCTCGGTGGGCGGCGCGCGGACAACGTGAAGTCCGCCGTGGTCCAGGCGGGCCTCGCCGAGAAGCAGATCGCGACCTCCTCCCGCGGTGAGATGGACGCGACGGGCACCGACGAAGCCTCGTGGGCACGGGATCGCCGCGTCGACGTGGTGCTGGGCGACTGATTGCCACCGGATCGCGCCTTCCACGACGACTCCCCATGACGAGGGCGCGCGCTCGGCGCGCCCCGCCTCGCTTTCCCGCTGGCCGCTCCGGCCCCTGCCCCCCAAGAGCTCATGGATAAGCTGACCCCCAGCGAAACGGCGGCCCACGGTCAAAACGCCCTCGACCCCATCGATCTGATGCTCGGGTCGTCCGGCGTCGTGATGGTCGTGCTCGTCCTCTTGATCGTCGCCTCCACCCTGGTGTGGGTGATCTGGTTCGCGAAGTCCGCGCAGCTGCGGCGCCTCACCAGCCTGCACAGACAGTTCGAGCGCGCCGCCGCGTCGGCCGCTGGCCGCGCCGAGCTCGTGTCCGCGGCGACGACCTACCCGAAGGCTCCGGGCGCGCGCATCGTGCGGGCCCTGGCGGCGCGCCAGCAGGAGGGCGGAGCGACGAAGGATCTGCTCACGGCCGTCTCCAAGCGCGCCATCGCCACCGAGGAGCAGAGCGCCAGCTCGATGATGCCGACCCTGTCGAGCATCGCCGCGGCCTCGCCGTTCATCGGTCTGTTCGGCACGGTGTGGGGCATCATGGACGCGTTCCTCCGCATCGGGCTCGAGAAGAGCGCGTCCTTGCCCGTGGTGGCCCCGGCGATCGGTGAGGCGCTCATCGCGACGGCGTTCGGCCTGGTCGCCGCCATCCCGGCGACGATCGGTTACAACTACGTGGACAAGCGCATCGGCGATCTCCTCGAAGAGCTGAACGCCTCCGCCGACGTTTGGGTCGCGACCCTGCTCGCCGAGGTGCACCAGCCCCACAGCAGCCTGCGCCCGAGCGAGCGCCAGCCCCCCACCATTCCCCTGGCGCACCGCGCCACCTGACGACGAGGAGAGCCATGGGAGCCAGCGTCGGCGGTGGACGGAGCAAGCGCCGCGGATTTCGCGAGATCAACATCACGCCGCTCGTCGACGTGATGCTCGTGCTGCTCGTCGTCTTCATGGTGACCGCGCCCCTGCTCACCACGGGGCTGCGCATCGATCTGCCCGAGGTGCACGCGGCCGAGACCCCGGTCAAGGACGCGCGCCTGCTCGTCACCGTGACCAAGGAGGAGCGCATCCTCTTCGGTGAGACGGACGTGACGGACGAGATCGACAAGGCGCTCAAGGAGAGCCAGCGCGTGCAGACGGAGCGGGAGCTCTACATCCGCGCCGACAAGGAAGCTCGCTACGGGGTGGTCGCGAAGGTCGTCGCCGCCGCGCGCAACAGCGGCGTGGACTCCCTGAACCTCCTCGTCCAGCCCGACCTCGAGCCCGACGAGGACGAGTCCGCTGCCGCGCCCGCGGACAGCGCTCCTCGGGAGAAGGCCCCCGCTCGGAAGGCTCCATGAGTTCCCATGCCTCCACCGTCTCACCCCGGGAGATCGTGGTCGGCTGCGTCGGCGCCGGGGTCATCCAGGTCGCCTTCTTCGCGCTCCTGATCCTCGCCGGATCGACGGACACCCAGATCGCGGCGCAGGAGGAGCCGCGCCCCGAGGCGCGGCCCATCGCCGTGAAGCCGGTCGTCGACGATCTGCCCCTGCTCAAGCTCGGCTCCAAGCAAGACAAGAAGCCGAAGCTCCCGGACATTTGGAAGAAGCAGGCGCCCACTCCGGTCAAGCGCTACGAGGAGAGCAGCGCGCCGTCGCCGAAAGCGGAGGACACCCCCGCGGCGATCCCGACCACCAAGCTGACGGAGAAGGACAAGGAGCCGCCCCCTCCCGACGCAGAGGTCGTGAAGGAGATCGAGCAGCAGCTCCAGGACGAGCCCACGGAGGAGGCGCCCCAGATGCAGCAGGAGGGGCACGCCGACGGCTCGGCGGAGGGCACGGAGACCGATCCCCTCAAGGCGCGCGCCGTGGACCTCTACCGCAACCGGATCCTCGCGTGGTTCAACGCTCGGTTCCGTCCCCCGGTGGACCAAATTCCTTGCGCCGAGCTGAAGGAGCTCGGCGCCTCCGTCACTGTCCAGGTCGGTGGCGACCGCACCGTGACCAGCTACACGATCACTCGCCCCAGCGGCAACGCCACCTTCGACGCCAAGGTTCGCTCCACGCTCGACGCCCTGATCGGGCAGGAGCTGCCCCCTCCTCCCCCGCTCTACCCGGACATCCTGGGTAGCGCGGTTCACCCACGCCTCTCCGGAGCCGGTGCACGATGCGACGACTGACTCTCCTCCTTGCCTCCCTCTTCGCCACCAGCGCCGCCGGCAGCGCCTTCGCCCAAGGCGCGGAGACCGCGCCGCCCCCCGACGAGAGCCTGCTCGGTGAGTTCGTCGTGACCGGCGTGGTCGAGGAGCACGTCCCCAAGATCGCCATCCTGCCGTCCCTGTCGCCGGCGTTGGAGGACGTGATCGTGCGCAGCGTGGTGCGGCGCGATCTGGAGCTGACGGGGCTCTTCGACGTCATCGACGATCGCAAGGCCCCCGCCGGGCTGTACGGCTACAACGATCCCGTCGACATCAAGGCGTGGCAGGCCCTGGGCGCCGAGGCCATCGTGAAGGTCGCCGCCCGCAGCCACTCCCAGGGGAAGGTGGAGGTGTTGGGGCTCGCGTACTTCCTCTCCGTCGGCAAGGATCCCGTCTACGAGACGAAGCTCGTCGTGGACTCCAGCGACATCCGCATCACGGCCCACCGCATCACCGACGCGCTCCTGGGAGCGCTTACGGGGCGCCCCGGGGGATTCGCGAGCCGCTTCACCTTCTCGGGGCCCTGGGGTCGCAACCGCCGCGTGTTCACGATGGACGCGGACGGCCACGGCCTGTCGCCCCAGACGGACCCGAAGGACACGGCCATCGCCCCCACCTGGGGACCCAACCAACAGCTGTTCTTCTCCGTCAGCACCAACTACTCCCCGTTCCGCTTGAGCCGCATCGAGCCCCTGCTCGCGCCCACGAGCCCGGGCACCACGCCGACGACCCTGCCCACCGTCACGCCCGTGCAGATCCCGTTCCGCGGCTCCGTGTACAGCGTCGACTTCGACGCGGAGCGCAAGCGCATGGCCGTCGCGATCGCCGAGAACGGCGGCAGCGCCATCTACGTCGGCAACCCGGACGGCACCGATCTGCGCAAGGTGTCCACCACGGATCTCGCCACACACCCGGTCTTCAGCCCCTCCGGCAAGCTCGCCTGGATCGGCGGCTCCGCCACCCAAGGCTCCCAGCGCGTGTACGTGGACGGCAAGGTGGTCTCTCCCGCGGGCTTCACGGCGGCGGCGCCGGCCTTCTGCGATACGGAAGACGGCATCCGCCTCGTCTATGCGGTCGCCGTCGGCGGTGATCGACAAGACCTCGTGATGGCCAACGAGCGGGGCCAGGGCACCGTGCGCCTCACCCAGAACCAGGGCAGCAACGCCTACCCCGCCTGCAGCCCCGATGGCCGCATGCTCGCGTTCTTCCGCAAGAAGGGCAGCGAGCAGGGGCTGTATGTGATGTCTCTCAAGCGGTTCCGCACCCAGAAGGTCGCCGGGACCGCCGGAGAGAGCCTGCGCTGGGCGGCGCTGCCCCCGGCCACCACGGCCGTCGCTGCGGCGCCCAAGGAGGCCCCCGCTCCCGCGAAGACCGCGGAACCGCGCGGCGAATGAGCACGGCAGGGGCAGCGTCCAACGACGGCCCTGCCCCGATCCTCTCGGACGCGGTCGCTCCGATCGATCGAGAAACCCGAGACCGCTCTTCGGGCGACGCCCGGGCCGTGCAGGCAGAGGCGCCGCGCTCAGGGCCCGTCGCTCAGGGCTCATCCCTCAGAGGCCGGTCCCTCAGAGGCCCCGTCCCTCAAAGGGGCAGCGCTCAGGAGGCGGCGCTGCGCACCAGCTGACCGATGCCGTGGGTCTCCCGGGCGCCCAGCAACCCGAACTGCACGCCGAACCCGCCGGGCTTCGTCCAGCGGACGACCGCGGGCAGGCGCGCCGCGCCCAGCCGGGGCAGCGTGCACACGACCACGACGGAGGTGCCGAAGGGAGGCGGCGCCTCCGACGACTCGATGAACATGCCCCCCAGACTGAGGTCCGTCGACTTGGCCGCGAGAGACTCCCCGCTCGGGAGCTCGAGGGTGACGTCGAGAGTGACCTGGGCTCGCTGATGCTGTCGCTTTTCTCGCACGACCAATCCTCCGGGGAGACCGCCGGCCCTTCCGGATCGCGGTGAGGGCGCTATGGTCTCCCTCGGGGGGCTCCTGTCAAGGCGGCTCGGGTGGGCAACGCGGAGCGACGCAAAAAGGCCGACTGGCGACGACACCTCCAGGGGTGGCGACCAGGTGCGGTGATTGTGGGATGCGCGGTGCTCGCGACATCCCTCGCGCTCCCGCGTCCGGCGGCGCCGGAGATCGTGCCCTTGCCGCGCCACGACGCGAAGGAGGCGCGCCGCGCCGAAGAGCTCGATCGCGCGCGCGCACGAGAAGCCCGCGCAGAGCCGTTGCCCCACGGCATCCGACTCGTCGGCGAGCTCTTTCGCCGCGCCGGCGCCGCGTCCGTCGATGATCCGCCGCGCGCCCACGAGCTGCTGCGCACCCTCGCGCGGGACGTGCGCGAGCACATCGCCGCCGGGCGCACCGAGGACCTGTTGCGCCTCCGCGCTCTCCAGGGAGAGCTGTTCGTGGGAGCCGTGCGGGAGTGGGAGCGCACGGGTCGACCAACGGAGGAGCTGCGGGAGCTCGGCGGCGATTTCGTCGAGCGTGCTCGCGGGTGGATGACGGAGCCCGGGTGGATGACGGAGCGCCGCTCCTCGGAGGCAGGGCATGAAGGACGGCTCGTGCTCTCGGACGCCCAGCTCCGCCTGCTCTTCCGGGTGCGCTGGGGCACCCTCACCGGGACCCATCGCGTCCACCCCTTCGGTCCGAGCCTGAACGAGCAACGTCACTACTACGCGACGCTCATCGAACACCCGCCCGGCGACGAACGTCAGGATAGAATCTGGACCCAGCTCGAGGCGGTGTCCGCCCTGGAGCGCGTCGACCGCACCTACCCGGCGGAGTTCGCGCGGGGCGTGCTCTTGTACGAGCTGGGCGATTTCCCCGGAGCCGCCCAGAGCTTTCAGGCCCACGCGCGGCGGCAAGGTGACGGACCTTGGCTCCTCCTCGCGCGCAACCACTGGCTCGCGACCCGCTCTCACCTCGAATAGCCGATGGACGAACGGAAGAGTGACGGAGAGGCCCGCGTGCTCGGGCTGACCGAGGCCGCGGCATACGTCGCGGACTCGTCGGGCCTCGTCCACCTCACGGGGATCGCCGGGTGCACCGCGTCCTTGCTGGCCCACCGCGTGGCGACGGCGACCAACTCCCTCGTCGTGCTGCTGGTGGCGGACGCGGAGGCCGCGCAGCGGGCAGCGGACGACCTCGAGGCGGCCTTCGGGGATCCCTCCGCCGCGCTGGTGCTCCCCGCCGCGGAGGCCACGCCCTTCGACGGAGTCCGCTCGGATCGGCGCACGGCCATGCTCCGCGCCGCTGCCCTCGGAGCCCTCGACACCGGGAGGTGTCGGGCCGTCGCGGTGTCCGCCGCCGCGTGGGTACGGCGCGCAGCTCCCCCCGAGGCGCTCCGGGACGCGACCCTCCGCCTGCGGCTCGGGGAACCCCTCGATCTGGAGGCCGCGACTCGGCGCCTGGAAGCGGGCGGCTACCTGAGGACTCCGGTCGTCGAAGATCCGGGCACCTTCGCCGTGCGCGGCGCCCTCCTGGACCTTTGGCCTCCCGGGGACGAGCAGCCCCTCCGCGCGGAGCTCTTCGGAGACGACATCCACACCCTGCGTCGCTTCGATCCCGAAAACCAGCGGGGCGGCGCCGCCGTGACGGAGGCGCTGGTGCCCCCGGCGCGGGAGGCCATCCTCACCCCCGAAGCTCGCGAGCGAGCGCGCGAGCGCATGCGCGATCTCTGCGACGCGGTGAACCTCCCCTCCACCCAGGCCCGCGCCCTGATCGAGGACGTGGCCACGGGGCGGCTGTTCATGGGCTCCGAGGCGTATCTCCCCGCCTACCGGGAGCTGGTGCCCTTCTTCGAGCGGCTCCCGGAGAACGCGACGCTGCTCGTGGAAGATCCGCCGCGGTTCGTGGCGGCCCTGCGCGAGGAGCTCGGGCGCGGCATCGCGGCCCGCGCCGTGCACGGAGCGCAACCCCACTTCGCCTTCGAGGAGCACTACCTCGACACCAAGGAGCTCACGCGCTCCCTGCAGGGCCGCCGCGTGGTCGCGTGCCACCGCAGCGTGGTCGGTGGGGGCGCCCCGGCGGACGTCCTGGAGGCCCTCGAAGCCGGCCCCCTCGACGCCCCCACCCTCGCGTCGAGCGATCAGCGGGAGCTCGCGGCGCACCTCGAAGGCGCCCGCAAAGCGGGCGGCAAGAACGCCGGCCTCGGCCCGCTCGTGCGGCGCATCACGGCGTGGCAACAGGACGGGCTCGACGTCACCTTGACCGCCCGCGTCGTCACCCAGGCCGATCGCCTCACCGCCCTGCTCGAGCATCGCGCCCTCGACGTCGCGCGCGCCCCCGAGGACCTGCTCGCTCCGGTGGTCCCTGGCCGGCTGCGCGTCATCGCCTCGCCCCTGAGCCGCGGAGCCGTCATCGAGGGGAGCGGGCGCGTCTTCGCCACGGAGGAGGAGATCTTCGGGCGGCGGCGACACCGCGCGAAGCGCAGCGCCGCGCGCGCCGTGCAGGCGGCCCTCGACGACCTGCGCAACCTGCAGCCCGGCGACTACGTCGTGCACGTCGAGCACGGCATCGGCAAGTACCTCGGGCTCGAGCACCGTCAGGTCGGCGATCACTTCGTGGACCTGCTCGCGGTCGAGTACCGGGGCGGCGACAAGCTCTACGTCCCCGTCTACCGCCTCAACCAGGTCCAGAAGTATTCGGGCACCGAGGCGGCGCCGCGCCTCGATCGCCTGGGCGGCGTCACCTTCGCGAAGACCAAGTCCAAGGTCCGCAAGCAGGTCCGACAGCTCGCCGACAGCCTGCTGCGGCTCTACGCGGAGCGCTCCCGCGTCCGTCGCCCACCACTGCCGCCGCCGGACGACGAGTACGCCGCCTTCGAGGCCGCGTTCCCCTACGAGGAGACCCCCGATCAAGCCGCGGCCATCGCGGAGGTGCTGGAAGACCTCCAGCGTGACACCGTCATGGATCGCCTGGTGTGCGGGGACGTGGGCTTCGGGAAAACCGAAGTCGCCCTACGCGCCGCGTACTTGAACGTGCTGGCGGGGAGACAGGTGGCCCTGCTGTGTCCCACCACGGTGCTCGCGCAGCAGCACTACCTCACCTTCGACGCGCGCCTCGCGGGCACCGGCGCCAACGTGCGTGTGCTCAGCCGCTTCCAGTCGAAGAAGCAGCAAACCGAGACCGTCGCCGGGCTCAAGCAGGGCACCGTCGACGTCGTCATCGGCACCCACCGCCTGCTCTCCCAAGACGTGCACTTCAAGAACCTCGGGTTGCTCGTGGTGGACGAGGAGCAACGCTTCGGCGTGACGCACAAGGAGCGCATCAAGCAGCTCCGGACCCAGGTGGACGTGCTCACCCTCAGCGCGACGCCCATCCCGCGGACCTTGAGCATGGCCGTGAGCGGCCTGCGCGACATGTCCGTCATCTCGACGCCTCCCCAAGATCGGCGCGCCATCCGCACGCTGACGTCGAGCTACGACGACGAGCTGCTGCGCGCCGCCATCGAACGGGAGATCGATCGCGGCGGCCAGGTCTTCTACGTCTACAACCGGGTCGAAGGGCTCCACGAGCGCGCCGCCAAGCTCCAGGCCCTCGTCCCGGGCCTGCGCGTGGCCGTCGCCCACGGGCAGATGAGCGAGACGCAGCTCGAGCGGGCCATGGCGGGCTTCATCGCCGGAGACTTCGACGTCCTCGTCACCACCGCGATCATCGAGAGCGGCCTCGACATCCCGCGCGCCAACACGATGATCGTGGATCGGGCGGATCTGTTCGGGCTCTCCCAGCTCTACCAGCTCCGAGGGCGCGTGGGCCGCTCCAGCGAGCGCGCCTACTGCTATCTGCTCGTCCCGCCCCCCAGCAAGCTGAGCGACGAGGCTCGCTCGCGCATCGAGGCCCTGGAGCGCTACACGGATCTCGGCTCGGGCTTCCACATCGCCACGCTCGACATGGAGCTGCGCGGCGCGGGCGAGATGCTCGGCGCCGAGCAGAGCGGCTTCGTCACCAGCGTGGGCTTCGACCTGTTCTCCCAGATGCTCCAGGAGGCCACCGCCGAGCTCAGCGGGCAGACGGTGGAGCACGACGTCGATCCGGACCTCAGCGTGGACGTGGAGGCGCTGCTGCCGGACGACTACGTCGAGGACGTGGGCGTCCGCCTGAGCCTTTACAAGCGCTACTCCGCCGCCCTGGACGAAGACGAGGTCGCGCGCCTCGGCGAGGAGATCGCCGATCGCTTCGGCCCGCCTCCTCCCGAGGCCCGGCGCCTCGCGGATCTGATGCGCCTCAAGACGGAGCTCCGCCGCTTGAAGGCCCTCGCCTGCAACGCCACGCCGCGCTCGGTGACCTTGCACCTCCGGGACGACACACCCCTCACCCCGGCGCGGCTCGTCGCCCTCCTGGCGGCCCCCCCCGCGGGCGCCTCCTACTCCCTCAGCCCGGACGGGCGCCTCACGCGCCGCGTGCCCGCCGGACGAGAGCTCCCCGACGGGCTGGCTCACGCGGAGCGCATGGTGGCGGAGCTCTCCAGCGCCCTCGAGGGCACCCCCGAAGAAGGCTCGTGAGGGGAGCCTCGAGGCTCCCCTCACGGCGGCGAGCGCTCAGCCCGTGAACTGTTGCTCCGGCGGTGTCGCGCCCCGACCCGAGGACGGGCGCTGCTGCCCGCGGCGCCGCCCCGCCGCGAACTCCTCGACGATCTTCGAACAGAAGGCGGGCAGATCGTCCGGGGTGCGGCTGGTGACGAGGCCTTCGTCCACCACGACCTCCTTGTCGCGCACCTGCGCCCCCGCGTTCGCCAGATCCACGTGGATCGTCTTCACGGCGGTCATCTCTCGCCCCTGCACCACCTTGGCGTTCACGAGCACCCAGGGCCCATGACAGATGGCGGCGACGGGCTTGCCCGCCTCGAAGAACTGCCGCGTGAAGTGCAGCGCCTTGTCGTTGACCCGCAGCTGATCGGGATTGAAGAGCCCGCCTGGGATGAGCAGCGCGTCGTAGTCGACGTTCAGCGCGTCCTCCAACGAGCGATCGACCGGGATCTGGTCCCCCTTGTCGAAGTGATTGAACCCCTGAATCTTCCCCTTCTCCGGTGACACCACCTCGACGTCCGCGCCCTCCCGCTCGAGGGCCCGCCGAGGTTCGGTGAGCTCCACCTGCTCGAATCCGTGCGTGGCGAGGATCGCCACACGCTTGCCGTCCAGTCGAGCCATCGTTCCCCCTCTCTGGTCGTCCTGTTCCATACACCTAGCAGCCGGCCATGCCCCGGCAAGCGTCCGGCCGCGCAAGTCCCCGGGTCCGTAAGGAGCGCGCGATCGCCGCCGTAACGGGGATCGACCGTTGCGCGAGCCCGTCGCCTCGGCGCAGGGGTGCCAAGCGGCGGTCAGCGCCACCATGTTGCAACCCTCTGAACTGAAGCCGCCGGATCCGGAGCTCACCAACGCGCTCGCCACCTTCTCGGCGATGATTACGCCGGCGGTGCTGATCCTCGCCTGCAGCTCGCTCATCCTGGCCACGTCGAACCGCCTGGCGCGCACCCTCGATCGCAGCCGCACGCTCCTCCAGGAATATCAGCGCCTGACCACGACCTCGGCGCCTCGCGCCACCATCGACGCGCACCACCTGATGCTCATGGACCAGCTCGCCCGGGCCACGCGCCGCGCCAAGCTGCTGCAGTTCGCGATGACGGCCCTCTACATGGCGCTGACCACGTTCGTGATGACGAGCATCTGCATCGGCATCGACTCGATGATCGTCGGCCCGAGCTGGGCGAGGTTCGTGGTCCTCCTCGGCATGCTCGGGGTGCTGCTGCTGCTCGCCGCCGCCCTGCTGCTCATCGTCGAGTCGCGGGTGGCCCTGGGCGCCGTGCAAGGGGAGATGAAGTTCGTCCGCGAGACGGCGCGCTTGTCGAGGACGCCGGAGATGGCCGCGCATCTCGGGACGTCGTGACGCCGCCTGACGGACGCTCCCTGACGCCGACGGGCTTGGCCAGGCGCCGGACTCGTGGGAGGTTCCCGGCCCTGCATGGGTGCCTCCGAACTCGTCGCGACCCCTCGCCCCACCTGCTACGACTGCTTCCGGCCCCTCTCGCTCTGCTACTGCGACACCCTGCGGCCGATAGACAACCGCACCCGCGTCGTCGTCGTGCAGCACCCCCGCGAGAGCTTCCACCCCCTGAACACGGCCCGCATCGCCGAGGGGTGCCTGCAGCGCGTCCAGGTCGTCCGCGCGCACCTGACCGAGCTCGACGCGCAGCTCGCCACCCTGGACCTGCCCGCCGACGCAGCGCTGCTCTTCCCCTCCGCGGACGCCCGGGACATCGACGAGCTCACCGCCGACGAGCGCCCCTCCTGCGTAGTGGTGCTCGACGGCACCTGGCATCACGCGCGCACCTTGAAGCGCGACTGCCCGCGGCTCGCCGCCCTGCCGAGGATCCGCTTCACCCCGCCCGCGCCGAGCGAATACCGCATCCGACGTGAGCCCCAGAGCGACTACCTGTCGACGGTCGAGTCCATCGCCCACGTGCTCGAACGCCTCGAGCCGGAGACCTCGGGCATCGAGCGCCTCCGGGAGAGCTTCCGCACCCTCGTCGACCGCGCCATCGCCGCGCGGGTGCGTGCGCCGAGCGCGGGCCGCAGCAAACGTCCCCGGCCCCGCCGCGAGCGCACCCCGCCGCTCGCTCTCGGCACGCCGCGCGCGCGGGTCGTCGTGGTGTACGCCGAGGCCGCCGCGGATCTCGAAGGCAAAGGGAACCACCCGCTCCTCGTCGTCGCGCGGCGCCAGGGAGCCCCCGTCGGCGCCCACCTCGCCCCTGTGCAGCGCCTGCTCTTGCGCACGCCGGCCCCGCCGCACCCGCGCTTGCTCGAGCACCTCGCCATCGATCCCGACGAGCTCCCCGGCGCCGCCCCGCTGGAGGCGGCCCGGGACTCCTGGCGCTCCCTCGTCGGCCCCGAGGACCTGGTGGTGACCTGGAGCCTCGGCAGCCTGACCGTCCTCGAGGCGGCCGGCTTCGCGGTGCCCCGGAGCTCCTACCTGAAGGAGGTCTACTGCAACGGGCAGGCCCGCCGCGGCGTCACCGTGCGCGGCGGTCTCGAGGAGCTCGTCCGTCGACACGGAGCGACCCTGCCGAACGCCGACGTCCCGATGCCCCAGGGCCGCGCCGTCGAGCGCCTCCGACAAACCGAGGCCATGCTCCATTGGATGCGCAGCGAGAACGATCGTGAGCCGGACACCTTCTGACGAACCCGATCCGTCCCGGGAGCCCGCCCCCGACGAGCCCCCGCGCCCCTCCGCCGACGCCGCGCCGAGCCGCTCGCGCGGACGCCAGCTCCTGCGCTTCGGCATGCAGGTGCTGATCGCCCTGAGCGTCTTCCTCGCCGTGAGCCACTGGCAGACCCGCCGTCTGCTCCCCGCTGGCGACGCCCCGGCGCCGGACTTCGCCCTGACGGATCTCGAGGGCAACACGGTGCGTCTGAGCGACTTCGCCGGCAAGACCGTGCTCCTGCACTTCTGGGCCACCTGGTGCGGCGTGTGCCGCCACGAGGTGGGCGCCCTGAACGACCTGGCGAGCTCCCTCGGCGACGATCAGGTGCTGCTCACGGTCGCCGCCGACGGAGACAACGTCGCCGGGGTGCGTCGCTTCGTCGAGGAGCGCGGCGCCCGCTATCCGGTGTTGCTCGGCAACGACGGGGTCATCGATGCTTACCGGATCAACGTGTTCCCCACGAACTATTTCATCGATCCAAAGGGGCGCATCACCGCCAGCACCGTCGGCATGTCGACGCGCTGGAGCCTGAAGACACGGATGAGCTGCGCCAAGTAATCCAACCTCGGAGCGACACCGTCTTCGGTGACGTGCACCCGCCCAGTCCGCCACCCGGCGCGCGTCCTCGTCAGTGACGTGCGCCCGCCCCGTCGCACGCTCCATGGGTCCGCTCCGTCCCCCGACGCGCGTCCTCGCGTGGACTCGCGGAGACGCGCTGCCCATACTCGCCCCGTGCTGAAGAACGTCTGCGTATTCTGCGGTGCCCGAACGGGCGACGACCCCGCTCACGGGGCGGCGGCCCAGGCCCTCGGCGAGCTGCTCGGGTCCGGCGGACGCCGGCTGATCTACGGGGGCGGAGGCATCGGCATGATGGGGCTCGTCGCCGACGCGACCTTGCGCGCCGGAGGAGAGGTCATCGGCGTCATCCCCGAGCACCTCGCCACCCGCGAGGTCGCCCACGCCGGGCTCACGGAGCTGCGCGTCGTGGGCTCGATGCACGAGCGCAAGCAGCTCATGGCCTCCCTGGCCGACGGCTTCGTCGTGCTGCCGGGCGGGCTGGGGACCCTGGAGGAGTTCTTCGAGATCTGGACCTGGGGCCAGCTGGGGCTGCACCGCAAACCCTACGGTCTGCTGAACGTGAACGGCTACTTCGGGCATTTGCTCGCGTTCCTGGATCACACCGTCGCGGCGGGGTTCGTCCGCCAGGAGCACAGAGACCTCGTGCTCGTCGACGACGCGCCAGCGCGGCTTCTGCAGCGCCTCGACGACCACCGGCCTCCCGCGGCTCCCCGTTGGCTCGATCCGTCGACCACCTGACGCCGGCTGCTTTGCGGCACCGCGGGGGCGGCGCCCGCAGCGCGCGCCGCGCCGCCGCGCACCTCGACAGCCCGGTGGAGTGGTTACATTGAGGGGAAGGGCCTCCGACACGAGGACGGACACCACATGAGCTACCCCCAGATCCGCACCTGCAGCGCCTGCGGCGCGAGCAACCGCGTCCCCGCCCGGCACCTCGCCAGCACCGGCCGCTGCGGCTCCTGCAAGGCGCCTCTGCCTCCCCCGACGGCGCCCATCGACGTCGACTCGGCAGCGAGCTTCGAGGCCATCGTGCGCGAGTCGCCCGTCCCCGTGCTCGTGGATTTCTGGGCGGCGTGGTGCGGCCCCTGTCGCATGGCGGCCCCGGAGGTCCAGCGGGTGGCCCAGGACATGGCGGGGCGCGCCGTCGTCCTCAAGGTGGACACGGAGGCGCACCCCGGGCTCGCCGCCCAGCACGGCGCCCGGGCCATCCCGCACTTCGTCGTGTTCCAGGGCGGGCAGAAGGTCCGGGAGCAGAGCGGGCTCGTCCGCAGCGCCGAGATGCGCCGCTGGCTCGAGTGATCCCGCAGCGACCGCCTCAGCCGCTGGCGCGCGTCGCCCGGACGACGAAGCCGTCGAAGTCGACGTGCTCGTCCCTGGTCGGCGCCCAATCGGGCTCGTTGCCCCCAAAGAACGTGCTGAAGAACAGCCAATCGATGGTGAACGTGTCTGCGTCGCGAAAGCGCAGCCCTCGGCGATCGAGGGCCAGCTCCCCATCGAACCAGCCCTGCACCACCCCGTCCCTCTCTCCCGGCGTGTTCAAGCGCACCCGGTGCTCCACGTGATGCCACCGGCCGGCGCGGAAGCGGCGCCGCGCCCCGCCCGCGCCCGGCACGTCGTAGGGCAGATCGTCGCCCCAGACGCCCGTCTGCTCCGGAGAGTAGAGGTACTGCACGACGGCGCCGCCCGCGCGCCACATCATCCGCGCGCTGAAGCCGTTCGTGCCCGTCGCCCGCGCTCCGCCGGTCGGCGCCGTGCCCCCGGCGAGCCCCGGCAGCTTGCCCCCTCGCACGAAATCGAACCCCTCCCCGAAGCGCACCCAGTACGCGCAACGGAGATCGTCGTCGCCCGGCAAGCGCACCCGAAACTCCGCGCCGCCCCCCTCGGGACCGACACGTCCCGCAGGGTAATGGACTCGCAGCACCCGCCCCCGCTCGGCGTCCTCCACCACCGCGAGCCGCCCGGCGGCGCCACCCCGTGCGTCTCCACTCTGCAGAGCGACACCTTGCAGAGCGACACCTCGCGGCGAAACACCCTGCGCCGCGATACCTTGCGGCGAAACACCACGCGCCGTGACTCCGTCCCGGGCGACACCGTCCCGGATGACTCCGTGCAGGACGGTGACGTCCCCGAAGTCCTCCTCGACGACGCGGCGCCCGTAAGGCCCCACGTCGCGATGCCCGAACGTCACCTCGAGCAGGGTGCCGCTCAGCGGGCGAGCCCTTCCATCTGACCGCGCCAGCGGAGCCAGTGATCCGCCAGCACGAGGGCGACCATCGCCTCGGCCATGGGGATGAAGCGCGGCAAGAGGCAGGGATCGTGGCGCCCCTTGGTGCGGATGGTGGTCTCTTCGCCACTGCGCGTCACCGTGCGCTGCTCCCGCGGCAAGCTGCTCGTCGGCTTCACCGCCGCCCGCAGCACGATGGGCAGCCCCGAGGAGATCCCCCCGAGCATGCCCCCGTGCCGGTTGCTCTCGGTGGTCGTGACGACGCGCCCATCCGCGGTGGTCTTGGTGACGAACGGATCGTTGTTCTCGCTGCCGCGCAGGGTGGCGCAGCCGAAGCCCACGCCGTACTCCACGCCCAAGACGGCGGGCAAGCTGAACAGCGCCTTGGCCAGATCCGCCTTGAGCTTGTCGAAGACGGGCTCCCCCAACCCCGCGGGCACGTTGCGCGCGACGATCTCCGCCGTCCCGCCGATGGAGTCCTGATCTTTGCGCAGGGCCTGGATGAGATCGACCATCTGCCCGGCGACCGCCGGATCCGGGCAGCGCACGATGTTCGGCTCCCCGTCGGGCAGGCGCTCGATCTGGTCGAAGGTGACCGCGTCCGGATCCACCTCCGCCACCAGGGGCCCCACCTGCTTGACGTAAGCGAGCACCTCGCCCCCGAAGGCCTCACGGATGAGCTTCTTCGCGACGGCGCCCGCGGCGACCCGCGCCACGGTCTCGCGCGCGCTCGAGCGCCCCCCGCCGCGGTAGTCCCGGAAGCCGTACTTGGCATCGAAGGTGTAGTCCGCGTGCCCCGGGCGGTACGTCTGCGCGATCTCCGTGTAGTCGCGGCTGCGCTGATCCGTGTTGCGCACGAGGATCGCGATGCTCGTGCCGGTGGTGCGGCCCTCGAACACCCCCGAGAGGATCTCCGGCTCGTCGGCTTCCTGTCGCTGGGTCACCACCTTGCTCTGACCCGGGCGACGCCGCGCCAGATCCACCTGGAGGTCCTCCACCGCCAGCTCGATGCCCGGCGGGCACCCATCGATGATGACCACGTTGCCCGGCCCGTGGGATTCACCGGCGGTGGTGACGCGGAATGCTTGTCCAAAGCTGTTGCCTGCCATGGGTCTCCTGAGGGGGCCGCGCTGCGCGAGCCGCGGAGCGCTGCTTACCACCGGCGCCCCCCTTGGACCACGCCAGGGCCGCCCAGGACACCCCCGAGGCCGCACCGAGGCGCTCGACGAAGACCTTGAACCGCGCCCCGCGCCGGTCGACCATGTTCTCCATGTCCGATGCGCCGCGCCCTCTCACCCAGTTGGACGAAGAGCAGCTCCTGTTCCGCGACGCGGTGCTCGGCTTCGCGCGGGAGCGCATCGCCCCCCTCGTCCACGACATGGACGCGACGGCGACCCTGGACCGCTCCCTGCTGCCGGAGCTGTTCCGCCTGGGCGTGATGGGCATCGAGATCCCGGAGGAGTACGGCGGCGCGGGCTCCAGCTTCTTCAACGCGATCCTCGCGGTCGAGGCCCTGGCCACCGTGGACGCCAGCGTGTCCGTGCTGGTGGACGTGCAGAACACCCTCGTCGCCAACGCGCTGCTGCGCTGGGGCAACGACGACCAGAAGCAGCGGTACCTCCCCCGCCTCGCCAGCGAGTGGGTCGGCTCCTACGCCCTGAGCGAAGCCTCGAGCGGGAGCGACGCCTTCGCCCTCAAGGCCCGCGCCGAGAAGAAGGGCGATCGGTGGGTGCTCAACGGCCGCAAGCTCTGGATCACCAACGCCGCCGAGAGCTCCCTGTTCATCGTCTTCGCGAACGTGGACCCGGCCCAAGGCTACCGCGGCATCACCGCGTTCCTCTTGGAGCGAGACTTCCCGGGGTTCTCCGTGGGCAAGAAGGAAGACAAGCTGGGCATCCGCGCCTCGAGCACCTGTGAGCTGATGCTCGACGACGCCGAAGTGCCCGAAGCGAACGTGCTGGGCGAGGTCGGCAAGGGCTACAAGATCGCCATCGAGACCTTGAACGAAGGGCGCATCGGCATCGGCGCCCAGATGCTCGGCATCGCCGCGGGGGCCTTCGAGCACGCGGTCCGTTACGTCCACGAGCGGGAGCAGTTCGGCAAGCGCATCGCGGATTTCCAGGGGGTGCAGTTCCAGATCGCCCGCATGGCGATGGACGTCGAGGCCGCGCGCCTGTTCGTCTACAACGCCGCGCGGCTCAAGGACGTCGGCGCGGACTTCCTCACGGAGGCGGCCATGGCCAAGCTCATGGCGTCGGAGGTGGCGGAGCGCACCGCGTCGACGGCCGTCGACCTCTTCGGCGGCGTCGGGTTCATCCGCGAGTACCCGGTGGAGAAGTTCTACCGCGACGCGAAGATCGGAAAGATCTACGAGGGCACCAGCAACATGCAGCTCGCCACGATCGCCAAGCAGATCGCCCGCCAGCTCCCCCGCTGACGCCCCCGTTCTCAGCGCCCACTCGAAGCCTCAGACGCGCCCCTTCGCCTCGAAGCAGCTCCCCAAGGCCGCGCCGCGACGACCCCGCGCACCGAGCCGCGCACCGAGCCGCGCACGGAGCCGCGCACCGAGCCGCCCTCGAGCACTCTATTCTCTCCAGGGGTCACGGCTACCTCCCGCGCGTCCCTCGATCCACCCTCCTCCCCGCAGGCGCCCCCGATCCCCCCACGCCGCGCGTCTCAGTCTCGACAATCCGCCGCGAACGGCTCCCGAGACTCGCGCACGAGCCGCTCGACGAGCTCGCGCCCCGCAGCGTCGGGCTCCACCGGAAAGGGCAAGGGGCACTCACGGAGCGCTCCCTCCTCCTGCGCCTCGCGATCCTCCTCCGAGACGAGACCCGCGACCCGCGCCACGAGCCGCCCCACCTCGTCGAAGCACGGATCCGCCGCGGGCGACGGCCCGAGCCCGGAGACGGCCAGGAGTAGCTGACAGTCGCTCTTCGGATCCTGACAGCGCTCGAACTCCCGATACGACTCGGCGAGTCGCTGGTTGCCGAGAGTCGTGAGCTGCTCGTCGGAGAGGCCCTGCACCGCGGGGATCGACTGCTTGACCTGAGCGAAGGCGATCTGCGTCTCCACGTCTGCCACCACCTCCTTGAGCCACATGTGCGCCCCCGAGCCGTCGGAGCCCCCGCGGCGCGGCACCGCGAAGGAGTCGGGCGTGTAGATGAACGCGTGGGCGGTGCCCGGGAACGGCATCGAGCGCACCGTGTCCCCCTGGGCGCCGATCTGGGCCCACCCCCAGTCGCCCATGACCGTGTACGCCGCCAGTCCGCGAGCGACCATGTCGAGGGCGCTCTGCCAACGGAAGCCGCCGTCCACGTGGAACGGCTCCGCCGCCTCCCGGTACGCCTCCGAGAAGTTGCTGTAAGCGCCCAGGGCCTGGATGTCCTCGACCACCCGGGAGAGCCCCGCCCGCAGGGACGCCTCGCCATCACCGAGGGCGCTGGCTCCCTTCTGCGCGCGCATGGCCTCCTGCCCCTTCCACACGGTCTCGTAGAGCCCTCCGCCGTGGGCCGCCATGACGTTCTCGAAGGCGAGCACCGCGAGGGGCCAGGTGTTCATCGCGTCGAGGGCCAGGGGGACGATGGGCGCCCCCTCCTCGGACTGCACCTCCAGGGACGCGATCGCTCCGAGGTGCTCGATGAACGCGTCGATGGTCTCGAGCTCCTCGGGGCGCTGGAGCGTCACGCCCTGGGCCTCCGCCTCCGCGCGCAGGCCTGCGATCAGAGCCTCGTTGTAAAAGATCACGTTCAACCGGTGCACGCCCACGGGGAGGCCGTACAGGGTCCCGCGACAGGACACGGGCGCCAACGTGGCCGCGAAGAAGGAGCTCGAGAACCCGTACCTCTCGTCCAGGCGGGTCAGCGGGCAGAGCTGCGTCTCCTCCTCGTCCACCCACTGCAGCACGTCCGAGCCTCCGTTCACCTGGAAGGCGTCGGGCAGCGGATCGCTGTCGTTCACGAGCCATGCCTTCAGGCTGGTCTGCTGGTGATCGCGATCCCGCCGGTCCGTCGTCGAGATCACGTAGTCCCGCGCGACCGCGGCCTTCTGCAACACGCGGAACGCCGCGCTCTCCGCGTCGCTCGACCAGAACGTCGCGATCTCGATCTTTTGCTGGCCGCCGTCCTCCACGTCGTAGTCCGCGAGGTCGCAGGAGGAGGTCGGCTTGTCCCCCAGCACCTCGGTGCCGCCGCACTGGCAGAGCACCGGGGCCAGCAGGGTCAAGGCCGCCGCCCTCGCCAGGGCGGCAGCAAATCCAGTCTCCCTGGACGAGGCCCGGCGGGCCGGCCCCGCGACCAAATTCCTGGCGCTGGGATCGGAGATCGGGGAAGGCATGGCGCGCAGCAACGTAGCCCAGTTCGCGTCGCCAGGTGGACGTGAACCGACGCGTCCGCCGACGTGTCACGGAGGAGGCACCGGGCTTGCCCCGGGTCGCGCCCACCGTCCGAGGTTTCCACACACGACGACGCGAGCGCCGCGTCTCGCCCGTGGCGGGACCGGCTGGAGTCTTGTAGGAACGCACCGATGGTCGGGGGCCTCTGGTTTCTCTTCGCCCTGGGAGCAACCGGCCTGCACGTCGAGACGGACACGCCGGACGCGCTCTGTCCACCGCTCGAACCCGTGCGGCAAGCCGTACGCTCACGTCTCGGCGTCGTGGGGGGTGGCCCCTACGAGGCGCGCTTCGCCGTGGTGCGGGGAGGCGATCGGGATGCGGACGTGTTGCTCCTCACCCTGCGGGACGCGAACGGCACGGAGCTCCTCCGCCGTGAGCTCCCGTTGGCGTCCCTGGGCTGCACGGACGCCGCCGAGGTCATCGCCCTGGTGCTCGAGCGCTTCTTCCAGCAGATGAGCGGCGTCGACGAGCCGACCTTGCTCCCGGAGGAGGCGCCCCCCTCCTCCGACGCGCCGGAGGAGCCCACGGGACGGGAGTCCGTGGGGCCCGGCTCCTCGGGACACGAGCCCGCGGGACGCCACCCGGCAGGACACGAGCCCCCCGCCGAACGACCCGAACCCCTCCACGAACCGGATCCGCCGCCGGCACCGGACGCGCTCCCCCTGCACCCGTCCCGAGCCCCTGGCGGTGCGGACCACCGAGCGCCCGCGTCCTCCTCCTGGACCCTCCGGGGGACCACCACCGTCCACGCCCCCCTCGCGCCGGGGGCGGGCTTGGGGGTTGGAATTCCTGGGGGCAGCTGGATCCAGCTCGTCCTCGACGCCACCTGGCCCCTCGCGGCCCGCTCCGTCGACGAGCAGGGCCTCCGCCTCGCCACCCAGAGCTCGTGGCTCTTCGCCTCCGGACTGTTCCTCCTCGAGCGGAACCGCTGGTCCTTCGGAGCGGGCCCCCTGGTGGGGCTCGAGCTCGAGCAAGCGGAGATCGAGGGCGCTCCGGAGCTCTCCGCCGGCCGCAAGGCCCGCCTCCTCGCTGGCGTGGGGGCTCACGCGGTGGCGCGCCTGGTCTTGTCCCAGTCGCTCCAGCTCGAGCTCGGGCTCCGGGCTCTCCCCCGGTTCACGGGGAACACCCGCCGGTTCGTCGTCCAGGGGGCGAGCGACGAGGAGTTCGAGGTGCTCCGGCCCGCCCCCCTGGCCTGGGCCGGGTCCCTGGGCCTCATCGTGCATTTAGGAGGAAATCCGTGAGGTTACCTCTGAGGGAGGTCTGGGCGGGCGCTGGGCCGGAGCGCTGGTGGCCCGCCCCGACGGAAGCGCTTCGTCCGGTGAAGCTCTTTCCTGCGAAGGTCGGCGGGGCTCCGGGCTCTAACGGTAGCGTGTCACTCGGCCCCCTTGCCCGAACTCAGGTCCTCTCCGAAGGCCTCCTCGAGCGATGCGTCGGCGGAGAGACCGTCGCCTGGAACCACCTCTACAACTGCTACTACGACACGGCCCGGAGCTTCCTGCACCGGATGGGGGTCCGGGACGACGCCCTCGACGACGCCTGCCAGGAGGTCTTCCTCGAGGCGTTCCGCTTCCTGCCGCGGTTCCGTGGCGACTGCACCTTCAAGACCTGGCTGTACCGCCTCTGCGCCACCCAGGCCCGGAAGACCCGCCAGAGGCAGCGGGTGGGCGCCCTGCTGCGTTCGCTCCTGCAGAGAGAAGAGCGCGGGAGCCTCACGGACGGGGAGCTGGACGGCAACCGCGCCGCGCAGCTCGTGCAGGCGGCCCTCGCCCAGCTGACGGAGCCGGAGCGTCTGGTCTTCGTCCTCTACGAGCTCGAAGGAGTGGCGGGGCGGGAGGTCGCGACCATCGCCGGCTGTCCCGAGGCCACCGTGTGGCGCCGGCTGCACTACGCCCGCAAAAAGTTCTCGGCATACATCGAAGGTCAGGAGAGTGCTCCGTGAGGCGGCCACAAGACGAAGCCGTCCAGGTGGCGCCACGCCGTCTGGTCGAAGGAACGGATCGCACGGCAGCGCTGCTGTGGCGGGCCCGCAAGATCCCCCCCCCGGGCAACGAGAAGAACTTCTCCGCGCTCCTGGCCCGCCGGGACGCCCGGGTGCGCCGTCTGCGCGTGGGCGTCGCGGCGCTCGCCGCGTGCCTGCCCCTGGGTCTGCTCCTCTGGTCGGAGCGCCCGCCCGCGGAGCTCCTCATCGCGCCGGAGCGCTTCGGAGCGCTCGTCGACGCGCCGGCCACGGTGGACCCGCCCGAGGCCCCAGCTCGGTCCGCCGAAGACGCGACGGACACCGAGAAATCTTCTCGACCGGAGCCCCGCTCTCGCGCCGCCTCCAAGGCCGAAGCTCGGGACGGCACCCCAAGCACACCGAAGGACACGAGGGCCCCGGCGCCGCCCGTCGCTACCGACGCGCCGGCGCCCAACGACCGGGCTCCCGCGCGCACCCCCTCTCCCAGGGAGCTCACGAACGCTCCACCCCCCTCTCAGAGCTCGGCCGAGCGCCGAACCACCTCGCCGACGGAGGAGCGCTGCTCCAGCTGGACGAGCCGCGGCGATTACGACGCGGCGGCGAGCTGCTTCGAGCGTAAAGCGGCCCACAGCGCCGGGGTGTCCGCGGAGTGGGCCCTGCTCGAGAAGGCCCGCATCCACAGCCGCGCCCAGGGCAAGCCGGGGGAGGCACTCCGCACCCTCGACGAGTACGAGGCCCGCTTCCCCGACGGCTCCCTCGTCCGGGAGGCCCGCCTCAGCCGGATCGAGATCCTCACGAGCGCGGGCCGCACCACGGAGGCACTCCGCACCCTCGACGAGACGCTCCGGCGCGACCAGATCCCCGAGCGGACGGGCGAGCTCCGGCTCCTGCGCGCCCAGCTCCGTGCGGAGACCGGTCACTGCGAAGGCGCCCTCGAGGACGTGCGTGCGGCTCTCCAGCAAGGGGTCGCGCCCGCGCGGGCCCGCGCGATCCAGGAGAAGTGCGATCCCGACGGGGACTCCGCGAGCCGCTGACCGGCGCCGCCCTGTCGCCCCGAGGCGCCTCGGGCTCACCCTCGGTCGTGGCGATCCTTTCGAGCCCGGCGACGCCGCGCCCCCGAGCGTCCCCCGCCGATCAGGCCGATGTCCGCGGCGAACGCGATCGCGACGAGCAACCAGCCGAACGAGGTGACCTCTCCCGCCGGGCCCACGGAGTTGTGAGCGAAGGCGAAGCCCAGCGTCGTCAGCGGGAAGAACAGGAACCCGAGTACGGGCCAGTACCACTCCCCGTAGGCCCGCTCGAAGTACGATCCCCCAAAGAGCCACACCAGCACCACCGCGAGGCGCGGGAACCCGAGGGCGAGGCAGCCGAGGAGACAGGGCATGGAGCGGAGCCTTGCCGGCGGCGAGGCGATACTACCCGCTTAGGAAACGGCCCCCGCGGCGTCAACGTGAGGCCCCCGGCGAGGCTGACCGATCCCGCTCCGGTCGCCCCTGGCACACCTGTGGCACAGGCTGCCCTCTCGCGTTTCGGAAAATGGCTCGAATCGCGGTACATGAAGGGAGTGATGTCCGGCGCGCGGCGGTGGCGGATGGTTGGAATCATCGGCGGTCTGCTGGGTTGCGCAGGCCTGCTAGGCGCCGTGATCTTGGCGGGCGGAGGCGCCTCAGGGGGCTCCAGCGACGCCACCGATGAGGTCTCTCCCGGCGCGGATCTGGACTTCCGACCCAGCGACGCCGACCACCGCAAGATGGCGGCGCTCGTCGCCGGATTGAGCCCGGAGAGGCCCCATTTCTCCGAGGACGAGGCCCGCCACAAGCCCAACGCGAAGCTCTTCACGTACCTCGCCGCGACGAGTGAAGAGCGTCGCGTGGTCGCGGCCTCCTTGCGGGCGATCTCCGCCGCCTACTCGTCGCGCTCCTCCCTGAAAGAGACCCCCGACGCGGACCTCGATCGCGTGCTCCTGAAGCACCTCGCCTCCGACGACCCGGCGCTGGTGCTCCAGGCGCTGGACGCCGCTCGCATCCCTCTGATGATGGAGTCGCCGAGCCCGGCGCTCACGGACGCCTTCGTCCGCATGGCCGCCCCCGACCACCCCCCGGCTCGACGCCACGCGGCGATCGAGGCGCTGCACCTGCTCCCCCCGCGGGCGCGGCCGCCCCAGGTGATCGACGCCCTCGTGACGACCACCGAAGCGGCCGAGGCACACCTCGCCTCGGCCGCCCTGCTCGCCCTCGAGCAGAGTGAGCCGGCCCTCCTGTCGAGCGCGGCGCGGCAGCGGATCGGTGCGCGGATCGCGGATCTCACGAACCACTCCGATCCGGGGGTGCGGGGGCGCGCCCTCGGGCTGCTGGCGAAGTTCGATGGGCTCGTGGCGCCGGCGGAGCGCGTGGAGCTCCTCCGCGCGGCGCTGGAGGCGGAAGAACCCTACGTCCGGGCCGCGGCCGCGGACACCGCCGGGCGCATCGGGGCCACGGAGGTGATCCCACGGCTGCTCGCCCTGACCGAGGATCTCGCGGTGGCCCGCTACGATCTCACGGGGTGGACGAACCTCGGGGGTGAACCGGGGCGCCTCCTGCACGCGGTCCCCGGCCGCCAGCTCGTCGCCGAAGCCGCCCTGCACGCCCTCGCCACCCTCAGCCGCGGAGAGCTGGTTTTGGGGATGAGCGGCCCGCGCCAGTCCCCCGAAGAGATCCGGATCAACGCCGAACGAGCCCGCGCCTGGAGCCTCGCGCGAGCCGCCGACTGACGCGCGCCAGCCACGACACGGCGCCTCGAGCCCTCCGAGAGAACGCCGAGCGAGTCCGCACCCGAGCGCCCGACCGTGCTCGGACGCTCCGCGCGCCGCTCGAGAGGCGCGCTCCTCTCAGTCGAAGCAGCTGCAGATTCGAGAGGACGCCTTCAGCCCGTCGTCGCCGTTGATCAGTCGATCGCCCCAGGCGGTGAGGTTCGCTGGATCGAAGCCGATCGTGATGTCCAGGGAGCCGAGCCCGGCGCCGTTCCCCGACCAGGACCAGCCGAGGTAGCCGATGCCGAGGGACTCCGCGAAGGACAGGATCGCCTCCTCGGCGACGTCCCCATCGGCGCCGTGGTCCGCGGCGAACTCGCCCACCACCAGGGGCGCGGCGTTGTTGCTCAGGTAGGTGTTCATGTAGGAGCCGACGCTCTGGGGCGTCCCGAAGACGTGGTACATGTGCACCGAGAGCACGAGGTTCTTGCGGACGTCTGCGTCCCAGATCGCCGATCCGACGCCGTTCATCATCGTGCTCTCCCAGTCTTGCCCCCAGTTGGGCGCGTCGATCATCAGCGTGTGCTCGAAGCCGGCGTTGCGCAAAGCCTGCACCGCCGTCACGTGGCGCGGCGCCCACTGATCGGTCGTCGTGTTGCCCATCGGCTCGTTGCCGATGTTCAGGATCACGTAGGCTTCCTGTCCCTTCAAGGCGCCCGCGACGTCCGGCGAGCTCCAGTAACTCGTGGCGTTCGCGAGATCGACGGAGCCGCTCTGCTCGCTCCACCCCGTCGTGTCGTGCACCTCGACGATGGTCACGAGCTTCGCCGCCTTGGCCCAGCCGATGAGCTGCGTGAGCTCGTCGCCCGACGTGCGCGTCCAGCGCGCTCCCGTCGCCATGACGATCCGCACCGCGTTCCCACCCGCCGCGGCGATCGCGGCGAAGTCCTGCTGCGTGTTCCGAGCCGAGTACCACGCGTAGGGATAGTTGACCCCGCGCATCACGAACTCGTTGCAGTTGGAGTCGTAGAGCTTCTTGTCCGCCACGTAGAACCCCGTGGCGTCGCAGCCCGGGTCGCCGACGTTGCCCCCCGAACCTCCGGTCTCCCCGCCACTGCTGGTCCCGCCCGAGCTCGCCTGGCCTCCGGTGCTGGTCCCGCCGCCCGAACCTCCGCCGCCCTCGGAGCCGCACACTCCGGCGCGGCACACCTCTCCGACCTCGCAGGCCTGATTGCAGCCGCCGCAGTGGAGCACGTCGTCCTCGAGAGCCACGCAGCCGCTGCCGCAGTCGACCCGCCCCTCGGCGCACTCACAGGCGCCCCCCACGCAGGCGCGGCCCGGCTCGCAGACGTTCCCGCAGGCTCCACAGTTCCTGCTGCTCGCCAGCAGATCCGTACAGCTGGCTCCGCAGGCGGTCTGGCCCGGAGCGCAGGAGTCGACGCAGCTCCCGTTGGAGCAGAAGAGCCCGGGCGCGCAGGCGTTCCCGCAGGCACCGCAGTTCGCCGGATCCTCCTGGAGGTCCACGCACCCGTCCCCGCACGCCTGGAGAGGCGCCAGGCAGGTGCACTCCCCCGCCACGCAGTCCTGGCCCGCGCCGCAGGAACGGGCGCACGCGCCGCAGTGGAGCAAATCCCGGGAGGGATCGACGCAGTCTCCGCAGTCGATCCGCCCTTCACCGCAGACGAGATCCCCGCGACCGCCCTCGTCGAGGTCCGCAGAGCAAGCGAGCACGAGCAGCCCGAGCAGGGCGAGCGCCCGGGACAGCCCCGACCTATGGCGGTTTCGAGTCCACCCGGTGGCACGTCGCAGGGAGTCCATCGCCAGGACGATGGGCGGGAGCCACGCTTTCCTTCAACGCCGCTGACGGTTCTTCGCCCTCGGCAGCCCTCTCCGTCGAACAGAGAGGATCCGAACGGGGATGGCGGCACGAAAAATGCCAGCGCTACTGCACGGAGGCTCATGCCCCCGAGCGAGCCATGCTCTACTCGCCCCCGTGCGCCCTCCCCGCGTCTCCCCATCGATGCAGCTGGCAGTCGCCGGAGGCGCCGCGGGCCTCCTCGCCTGCGGAGAGGTCGGCGATGAGTACCTCGACGGCGACGGTCGGCGCCTCGTGACCTGGCACCTGAGCGCCCCCGGCGTCCCACCGGGCCCGGGGACGCCGTGGGACACGGTCCTTCACTCCCCCTGCAGCTTCACCACCGCCGGCGACGGAGCGCTGCGCTGTCTCCCTCGAGACGGCGCGCTGCAATCTTTTCCCGCAGACGCCCCCCAGCTCTTCGCGGACCCAGCGTGCTCGCAGCGCCTGTATCGGCCGCGCTCCAAGGCCGCGCGCTGTGCCTCTCCCCCCGTCGCGCTGGCGAGCCACGGCTGTCGCGCTCACGTGCACCAGGTCACCCTCCATGACCTGGCCGCCCCGATTTTCACGTCGGAGTCGCGCACCTGCCAGGCCGCGTCCCCCGAGAGCTTGGCGCGCCTGTCCGGACCATCCTTCGGCCTCGGCGCGGCGATCCCGCCGAGCCACTTCGAGGCGGGCACCCGCGTCGTCCGACCTTTGACCCCCGAGATCAGCGAGCTCGTCATCCGCAGCGCCGAGGGCGTCCGCGAGTCCCGCAAGGTCTTCCTCGCCGAGTGGGGCCTCGGCCTCGACTGCGGCTCGGAGCACGTGAGCGGAGGCCAGGTCACGTGCCGTCCCGATCCACCATTCCGTGTCGAGACCCTCTACCTCGACGCCGACTGTACGGATCCCGTCGACGTCGGCGTGGCCGAGGATCCCTGCGCCGACCCCTACGCCGAGCCGTGGGCGCTCCTCTCCGGCCCCGATCGAGACCGCTATTTCGCCATCACCGGGCGGGTCTCCGAGCCCCTCTACGCACGCGCCTTACAGTGTTCCCCCGCGTCCGGCGTCTACCATGCCCTCGGGATCGAAGCGACGATCCCTCGAGTCACCCTCACTCGGGCGCTCGCCGGCACCGGGCGCCTCCGCCGCATCGTCGACCATCAGCGCGGTGTCCCGATCCGGCTCGGGCAGTGGTTCGACGAAGAGCTCCAATCCTTCTGCCAGGTCCTCCAGGACCGCCACGGCGCCTGGCGTTGCTTCCCGTTCCTGCAACAGGTCTCCGACGACCCGGGCACCCACGTCTACGCCGACGCGGCGCGCAGCGTGCGCCTCATCGAGGCTGACGCTGCGCCCGGTCTCCTCCCGGAGAGCCTGCTGCTCAGCATCGCCGAGCGCCGCGACTGCGCGGCGAGCGTCTCCCCGCGCCAGATCCGAGCCGAACGCCAGGTCACCGCCGTGCACCGCGTGGGGTACCGCCACCTCGGGCTCGTCTACGACGACGCCGCCGCGCCCCGCGCGCCCGGGGCCACGGCGTACTTCACGCTCCACGAGGTGCCCCTCACGGACTTCCCCCACCTCGCGCTCGTCGTCGAGTGAGCTCCTTCGCCCCGGACGTCATCAGGCGAGCAGCCCGTCCACATGACCCTTGCCGTAGCTGGCGTCGCCGAAGTCGTCGAGGGGGGCGCCGTTCGCGTTCTTCACGCCCACGGCCGCCCCGATGACGTTGTGGATCTTGTTGATCGTCCAGTCGCCCCGGATGTAGCGCCCGGTGCGGAGCGCGCCTCCACAGCTGCCTGCCAGCACCCAGGGCAGGTTCCTGCTGCCGTGGGGCGGACCATCCTCCAGATCGTTGAACCAGACGGCGACCCCGTCGTCGAGCAACGTGCCCGTGGGCGTCTGCACGGAGGCCAGCTTGTCGAGGAGGTACTTGAAGTACCCCGCGAACTTCTTGTCGATCTTGTGGTGCAGCAGCTCCGCGTCGGGGATCGACTCTCCCTCGGCGCCGTCGCTGCGCACCCGATGGGAGATGTGGTGGTAGCGCTCCGCGCGGCGACCATCGATCATGTACTGCGTCTGATCGTTGCCGTTGCCGATGCACAACGTGGCCGCGTGGCTCTTGCCACACGCCATCGCGAGCACGATGAGATCGATGTGCGTCTTGACCACGGCGTCGACGTCGTTCGCGTCGAACTCTCCGAGGGGACTCACCCGACAGCCGGTCGCGATGCTCACCTCCAGATCCCGGATGGCGCTGAAGTGGTCGTCGAGCCGCGCCCGATCGCTGGCGGAGAGCTCCGGTCGCGCCAACAGGGCGCGCATCTCCTCCCGCACGACGTCGTTGACGCTCTGCCGCCGCAGCGCCAGGCGCCGCAGCTCCTCCTCCTGCTCGTCCCCGTCGCTCGGAGTCATCGATCCGAACAGGCGCTGATAGGCGTTGAGGGGGTTCCGCTCCCCTGCGCGCCGCTCGAGCGGCCCACGGTACAAGATCACGTCCCCCAAGAAGCTGCTCGTCGCCCCCGCGTAGAGGCTCACGGGCTCGACCCCCGCGGGATCGAGGGCTCGCGAGATCACCCAGTCCAGGGACGGGCCCATGGCCAGCGTGTTGTTCGAGTAGCTGCCGTTGGGTCGCGCCGAGGTCAGGCACTGGAGGCAGCCGTCCGCGTGCCCGCAGCCCGAGGTCGAGTAGTTGTAGCGCAGGCCATGCACCACGTTCAGCTTCTCCGCGTGGTCCGCGAGCACCGCCACCGCGCGGTCGCTGGCGTCGAGATCCTGCTGCAGGATCGCGCGGGTGAGCTGCCCCTCCCGCGTCGGCCAGAAGCTGCGCTGCACGACCCCGTTCCCCTGCCTCATGAACACGGCGAAGCGGAACGGCTCGTCTTGGGCCCGCGCCTCGCGCGGCGCCAGGCTCTCCAGGAGCGGGAGCGCAACGGTCGTGCCCATTGCGCCGCGAAGGAACAAACGTCTGGAATATGCGCGCGTCGTCATCGTGTCACTCCTTGGGTCGTGCTCGGAAGGTGTCGAGCGTCGTCATGGTCGCGAGCAGCTCCCGAACGCCGGCTCCGCCCTTCGATAGGTTCGACAGGTCGTCGAGGACGCCGCTCTCCACGTCCGCGGGGGCGCGCCCGAACACGTACTCGAACCACTTCTTCGAGTAGCAAGCGTGCACCGTCGCGCTCTCCGCCAGCAGCCCGGACAGCTCGATGGCCCCGTCGTAGCTCACGCGCACGCCGTCGAGCTCGTAGGTGTCGCTCGCGTCGACGGGCTGCCCGTTGTCCGTGTCGCGCCACTGTCCGACGGCGTCGTAGTGCTCGAAGGCGAAGCCGAGGGGGTTGATGAACGGCACGTGACAGTTCCGGCAGGCCCCGGCGCCCGTGCTGTCCTCCACCCGCTGCCGGTTCGTCTGCCCCTCGCCGATGCCCGGCAGGGGCGGGATGCCGTTGGGGGGCGGCGGCAGATCGATGCAGAGCACGTCGAGGGACACGTGCACGCCCCGCAGGATCGGATCGGACTGCGTCTGCGACGCGTAGCGCGACAGGAACCCGAGCTGGGTCAGGATCCCCGCCCGTTGCCGGGGATCGAGCTGGACCTTCTCGAGGGCCTCGCCGAAGGTCCCCTCGACGCCGTAGAAGGGCGCGGTCTGCGCGTTCACGAACCCGATGGGGCTCGTCAACAGCTCGGCGATGCCGCCGTCGCCGAGCGCCACCACCTCGCGCACGAAGGCGCGCGCCTCTGCCTGCAGGGTGGGGCCCAGATCCGCCGTGAAGGTCGGGAAGAGAACGGCGTTCTTGGCGATCGTCCCGTAGCCGCTGACCCCGAAGAACTGATCGTGGAAGGAGACGATGGTGTCCGCGGCACGCTCGTCGTCGAGCATCCGCCGCGCCCACGCCAACACACCCTGTTCCGTGTCGAGCTCGCCGGCCCCCGCCGCCGCGAGGAGCTCGTCCGAAGGCATCGTGTTCCAGAGGGCGTAGGAGAGGCGCGACGCGATCTCGTAGCCGTCGAGCCAGATCCGATCGCCGTCCGCCTCGGTGGAGCGCTCGATCCGGTAGAGGAAGTGAGGCGACTGCAACAACGCCGTGATGACCAGCTCCGCACCGCGCGCGAAGCTCGCCTCGCCCTCGGCGCGAGCGACCCCCTCCTCGAACAGCCCCACGTAGGCGGCGAGCTCCTCGGGAGACAGGGGCCGCCGGAACGCTCGGAGCCCGAGCTCGGCCACGAAGGTCGCCGCGTCCTCCGGCGCGGCCGCCGGCAGGATCCGCTGGAGCGCGGCGGGGTCGCCGGTGACGCGCTCGGCGAGGGTCTCCGCTGCCCGCTGATAGTCGTTCCACAGGTTCGCGGAGACGGTCCGGGCCGTGAACGTGTCGAAGGTCTTGTCGTCGGGATCGAGGGAGAAGGTCGCGGAGAGGCCTGGCGCCGCGTCGAGGCGCAGCAGGTCGCGCACGGTGTTCTCCCACTGGGCGTGGCTCAGGCGCGGAAGGCGCGTCATCCAACCCACGCCATCCACCCCCGGAGGCTCTCCGCTCCCGCTCTGGGGCTCCTCCTGCGCTGGCGCGCCGGGCTCCGACTGCTTCGGGTCACCCGCGTCGCCGAGGAGCTCACCGTCACATCCGTAGGCGCCGAGGGCGGCGACCGCCACCAGACACGCGCCGAAGCGCGCGGAGATCGGGACCGACCATGAACGTCGGCGATCGGGAGAGAGTTGCATCATCGTCACTTCCTGCGAGCGGAGACCACGTCGTCGCCTCGCTCCCCCACGGGCGCGGGCGCCTCGACATCCACCAGGAACATGGAAGCTCCGCGCCAGGACCTTCCGTCCTGGCGCGATGAAAGCGCTCACTTGTCGACAATGCGTTTGCCGCGCATTTTTCCGCTTCCACGCCCCTCCGCGTGGCCAGGCCGCGGCGCGGCGCTCACCCCCACGACCCCTCCCGTCGGTGATCGAGGAGCCCTCGTCCACCGAGCGCCATCGACGCCCACGCAGGGCCCAGCTCACGGCGACTTCCCGCGGTGAAATGCCCCTTAGGCGAGGAAAGGCGAAGAAAGCTCCCAACCCGAGCGCGCCGCGATACCAACCAGGGCTCATGTCGAGCAGCCCCGAGCCGTGTGGTCCCGTCGTCGTTCATCTCGGCGCCGTGGCGCGCCAGGTCGGGACATGTCCGCCAGCCAACGACACTCCCCTCGCGGCGGCGCCGCGCCCCAGCGCGCCCGCGCCGGGCGGCTCCGCCTCGCCCACCGGGCTCACCTTCGAGGAGGTCTACGCCCGCTGGTACCACGAGGTGGCGCGCTGGGCGCGTGCTCTCGGCGGCCCATCACGGGACGTCGAAGACCTGACCCAGGACGTCTTCCTCGTCGTTCGCCGCAAGCTCCACGAGTTCGACGGGGGCAACCTCGGCGGCTGGCTCTACCGAATCACTCAGCGCACCGTTCGTGATCATCGCCAGACGGCGTGGTCCCGCCGCTCCCTGCTCCCGCCCAGCGACGAGGAGCCGGAGCCCGCCGCCCTCTTCCCCCTCCGCCCCGATCAGGCGTTCGAGCGCAAGGAAGCCGCGCGCGTCCTCGCCGAGCTCCTCGGCCGCATGAGCCCCAAGCGGCGCACCGCCTTCGTCCTCCACACGATCCAAGGCTACAGCGGCGAGGAGATCGCGAGCCTCGAGAACATCTCCGTCAACACCGTGTGGACGCGCCTCCACCACGCCCGGCGGGACCTGGCCACGCTGATCGAGCAGCGGGCCACCAGCGCGCCACGGCGGGACGTCTGAGCGCCCGGCAGGACGCCCCGCCCCACGCCACCGCCAGAGGACACGACCCAAGGAACGGGTCGTTCCCGAGCCCCGGCGCGCGACCGCTACAGCGGCGACCGCTCGTGTGGCTCGCCGCGGAATCGACGAGGCGCGGCAGGTGCAGACAGCAGGCGCTCGGCCCCTCACCCGCTTGGGGGCCGAGCGGTCGAAGGCACGGTCAACGCAACTGGGGATTGCTCATTCGAGATGCGGCGACGACCGAGGCAGCGTCGAGCGCCAGTGTCGAGCGGGCCAGTCGAGCGGGCCAGTCGAGCGGGCCAGTCGAGCGGGCCAGTCGAGCGGGCCAGTCGAGCGGGCCAGTCGAGCGCCCTCAGCGCGCGAGGTAGTCGGCCTTGTCCATCTGCATGGCCGCCACGATGCGCACATGATTGATGAGGCTCCACTCACTCTTGTACTCGGAGGCCTGGTTCAGCCCGTACGGCCAGAAGTGCTGGGCGTCTCCCGTGATGTAGTCGCGCTGGGAGTAGTCGTCGTCGTCGCGCTCTTCGACGGGGATGGACTTCATGAGCGCGTCGACGTGCGCTCCGATCCAGCGCCCGCCGTCCATCAGCTCCGCCCAGGGGTAGTAACCGACGCCGAGGGTGTGGGCGACCTCGTGCATGGCGGTGGCCACCTGCATGTACGCCTGATTGCTGCCGAAGCTGAGCCAACCATCGACGTTGGCCTGGGCCGTCGGCACGCCGGGGTTGTAGTCGACGGTGATCGCCTTCTCGAGATCGGCGTAGCAGTTGTAGTACTCGAGGGCGCTGTCCATGGCGTCGGTGATGCGCTGCCGAGCGTCGGCGGGCCAGGAATCCGGGCCGTTCAGCTGGTACGTGATGCGGCCGGAGAACGGACAGCCGTCCTCGCCTCCGTCGTCACCGGCGCCGCCCGTGCCGTCCGCGCCCCCCGTGCTGCTCGCGTCCCCGCTGCTCGAGCCCCCCGTGTCTCCCGTCGCGCCGCCCCAACCAGCGACACCATGGGGGAGACTGCCTCCAGTGCCCGACGGCGCACCGCCGCTGCCGGCGCCGTCCCCGCCGGTCGCCTTGGGCTCCCCGCCGCCGCTCTCCTGCGCAGGGCCACATGCGACGACCGCAGCAGAGGCGCCGAGCAGACTCGCGCGCGCGCCGAGTCGGAGAACCAACGAGAGGCCCAGCGAGCATCGCGTCCGCATGGCGCCAGGCTACCACGAAGCCTCCACGCTCCGACCGTCGGCGACCACGCGTCTGCACCACAGCGCGCTGACGACCGCTGCTGGAGGAAGCCACGACTCTGCGTCGTCGATCGCTCGATGGCTACACGGGAACTTTGCGCCGTCGTCGCAGTGACTACAGCGATGCGCGCGAGTCACCGCGTCGTAAGCAGCGGAGGACCTTGGATCGACGAAGCGCCGCACGTCGTCCCGAACGAGATCGACCCCGAGAGACATCGTCGATCCCATTTGTGCTGCCCGCCTATGGTAAAAAGTCGATCATGCTCACGCGACGCGGCCAGGCGAACCTTTGGATCCGACGGAGTCGAGGGGCGGCCTTGCTCGCCGCGGGGGCGCTGCTCTTTCATGGCGCTTGCTCCAGCTCGTCGAAGGATCCGAACGGAGGCGGAAGCGGCGCGGGACCCGGCGCGGGCGGCTCGACGTCCGGCGACGGCAGCGGCGGGAGCGATGGCGTCGGAGGTCTGATCGTCGTCGATCCCTCGCCCGGCGGCGCTGCCGGCAGCTCGAACGGCCCCCCTGGGCCCTGGTCCCTGCCCGAGGGCTACACCCCCGGCATCCTCGGCGGCTACTTCTTGGGCCCCGCCATCGAGACGAGCCCCGACCAGACCCCCGAGCTCCCGGATGACGCGCCGGGAGCGGACGGCGCGGGTTGCGGCTCGACGATCATCGGCATCGTCCGCGACTTCAGTGACGACCACGACGACTTCCAGAGCTACTGCTGCGGTCAGCGGGAAGGACTCGTCGAGGAGGTGCTCGGCGCCGACAAGAAGCCCGTGTACGCCCACGCAGGGAGCACGAACATGACGTCGGGCCCCGACGAGTTCGCCGAATGGTACAACACCGTCGAGGACGTCAATCGCCCCTACTGGCTCTACATCAACCTCGAGCCGAACGACGACGTCTACACCTTCCACAGCGACGCGTTCTTCCCGGTGGACGACGCGGGCTTCGGCAACGAGGGGCGTCAGCACAACTTCCACTTCACGACCGAGATCCACACGAAGTTCCGCTACAAGGGCGGCGAGGTGTTCCGGTTCACGGGGGACGACGACGTCTTCGTCTTCATCAACGATCGTCTGGTGATCGACCTGGGTGGGGTCCACGGCGCCCTCAGCGCGGAGGTGGAGCTCGACGCGATCGCCGACGAGATCGGGCTCACCGTGGGTGAGCGCTACGACCTCGATCTCTTCCAGGCCGAGCGACGCACCAGCGAGTCGAACTTCCGCATCGACACCACCCTCGAGCTCGTGGACTGCGGCTACGTGCCGCCCGTCATCCGCTGAGCCCGCGACAGCGGCCCCCATCGCCGCGCAGCGCGGCCCGCGAGCACCAATGGGAGCGCGCGGCGCCGCGTTGCACGCCAGGGGGCGGGCGCCCCCCCCCACCCTCGATACCTCGAGCGCGGGCGCCGCAGGGGTCGGCCGTCCCGTCACGGTCGCCGACGGCACGCCGGGAGGGCTCTGACGCCAACGCCGCGCGTCAGGAGAAATCACCCAGACGGGCTCGGGCGGCGGCTCGCCCGGACGAAACGGGCGCGCGCGCCGTTTCCTGCTTGTTCATAACCTCTGTGTAATATACGCTTTCGGTTATGTACGAAGCTTTGACGTCACCGCGCCTCGACGCGGCCTTCTCCGCGCTCGCCGACCCCACCCGGAGGGCGATCCTGGCGCAGCTCGCCACGGGAGAACGGACGGTCTCGGAGCTGGTGGAGCCCTTCGAGCTCAGTCAGCCCGCGATCTCCCGGCACCTCAAGGTGCTCGAGGGCGCCGGCCTGATCGTCCGGAGCGTCGATGGGAACCGGCGGCCGTCGCGGCTCGCTCCGAATGCCTTGCAGGAGATCGACGCGTGGCTGTCCATGTTGCGGGCGGCCCTCGAAGCGAACTACGAGCGCCTGGACGACCTGCTCGCCGAGCTGACCGCCGGCGCGGATCCCGAGAGCACCTCCGCGGATCCCGGCGCAGGAACCACGACGAACGACGACGCGTCGTGCGCCACGGAGGTCGACACGGCGGACCGCGACACGGCGAGCACCGACGAACCGCGACCGACGACACGCCGAACCGCGCGGCGACGCGACCCGCAGCACGCCAGCGCCGGAACGAAGCACGACCAGCGACGCCCCAAGACGCCCGCTGCAACGCGGCGACGCGCTCCCGACGAACGACGCCCGCCCACGCGCGCCACCGAGCGCCCCCCCCCGCCCCTCACCCAGCCCACCGCGCCCCCACGGAGGGGGCGCGCTCAGACCGAAGAAGCCGCAGGAACGAGAAAGAAGAGACGAAAATGACCCAACTCCAGCTACGCCTCGAAGGCGACACCCACGTCATCGTCACCAGGAAGTTCGCTGCACCGCCCGACCTGGTGTACCGCGCCCACATCGAACCCGAGCTGATGCAACGCTGGATGCTCGGCCCTCCGGGTTGGACGATGCCCGTCTGCATCAGCGAGCCGCGCCCCGGCGGCAAGATGCGCTTCGAGTGGACCAACGGAGAGAGCGGCTTCTACCTGACCGGCGAATACGTGGAGCTCGATCCGGGCAAGCGCATCGTGCACATCGAGCGCATGCACTTGCCCGATCCAACGCCCGACAACCGCGTGGAGAGCACGTTCACGCCCGACGGCACGGGCACCCTGCTCACCCTGCGCATGACGCTCCCCGACGCGAAGGCCCGCGCCGCCATGCTCGAGACGGGCATGGAGCACGGCATGGAAGACAGCTATCGCCGGCTCGAGGAGACGCTCGCCGCCGCTTGATGCTGGCTCGCGGGAGCGACCGCGCGGCGGGGGCAGGGTCGAGATCCCCCCTCGGAGAAATACATCGTTGGGTGGGGCGATGCCTTCGGATGCCTTCGCCGCCGCGCTTCGGGGCTCGAGCACCGGAGCGCAGCGCTCCTTCGATCAGTCCGCGCAACCGTGACGCGCTGGACGCCGCTCCGTGCGCGCGAAGCTGACGCCGTCGAAGCCCGCGCGGGCGCCGCAGTAGTACTGTCGGCACTGATGTTCCACGTCGACGAGCTCCAGGCGCTCCGCCCCGACGACGAGCCGGAGCTGACACGGTTCGTCCGCGGGCTCCGGGCGGAGCTCGTAGATTTCTTCGACGCCCCGCAACCGAGAGGCGACGCCGTCGATGCTGCAGAGGTGTGCGTTCGCGGCGACCAGCTGCACCTCGAGCTCGAGCTGGTTCGCTCCGACGCGGCGGATCCGCAGACAATCGTCGACCTCCAGGGGCTCCCAGCGTTCGCCGTCGAACACGGCGATCTCGTGGGTCCGCAGGTAGACGCCATCGAGCCCCTCGGAGGCGACGGGCGCGGAGTCCCGCTCACCGGGGGGCGCAGCGCTCGGAGCCGAAGCGCTGGACGGCTGAGCCGGCGGAGACGAAGCGCTGGGCGACTGAGCCGAAGCGCTGGGCGACTGAGCCGAAGCGCTGGGCGACTGAGCCGAAGCGCTGGGCGACTGAGCCGGCGGAGACGGAGCGCTGGGCGGCGCGCTCGCCCGCCCGCCACAGCCGGAGAGCAGCACGACAGCGCCAGGCAGAGCCGCGCCCATCAGAGCGGGGAGCAGCGCGGCCCGCGCGTGGTTCCAGAGGGTGGTCACCGGCGGCATCTTACAGAAACGGCTCCGCGTGAGGCGTCGTGGCGTCCTCGACGATCAGCGGCGCCGCCGAACGCGCGGCTACTGGTACACCCGGACGTAGTCGATCACGTAGTGGGTCGGGAACCGGGTGCCCCCGGAGACCGCGCCGCCGCCGCTGCCGCCGATGGCGAGGTTCAGGAGCACGTAGTGGGGCTGACGGAAGGGGGCGAATCCGTCCGGGTTGCGCATGTCGTCGACATCCGTGCAGTTGACCTGCTCGTCATCGACGAAGATGCAGGCCCTGTCGGCGTCCCAGTCGAGGCGCCACACGTGGAACTTCGCGTCCCAGTCCGTCCCCTCGAAGCTCGACACCTCGCGGTTCCAGGAGTCCCAGCGGGCTTGCCAGCGCGTCTCCGTCCCGACCGCGAAGTTCGCGTGGATGCGCCCCTTGTAGAACTCCATGATGTCGATCTCGCCGTTGCTGGGCCACTCGCCATCGTTGCCGAGGGTCCAGAAGGCGGGCCACAGGCCCTCCGCCGCGACGATGCGGCCGCGCATCTCGATGCGACCGTACTGCCAGCTCTGCTTGCCGCGGGTGTGCAAGCTCGACGAGGTGTACTCCGCCACCGTGCGATTGCGCGCCCAATCCCGCCAGCCGCTGCGGTCCACGTCCGAAAAATCGAGGGTCTCTCGTCGCCCCTCGATGATGAGGAAACCCGCCTGCTGCCAGGCGTTGTCCTCCTGGTACCACTGCAGCTCCTCGTTGCGCACGAAGCCCCGCTCGAAGCTCCAGTTCGCCGGATCCGGAGGCCCGTCCCCGTCGAACTCGTCGGACCAGACCAGCTCGTAGCCGGGCACCGTGGGGATCGGCGGGTCCACGCGCGGACACAGCTCCGCCGGGCGCGCCGAGCACGTCACCCGCGCGTCGGCCCAGTCCCCGTGATCGCTCCCGTTGCCGCCGTCCTCGTTCAGCACGAGGCGCAGCTCCTGCACCCCGCTGATGTCCAGGTCGATGGACTCCGCCGGGCCCGCCCCCGTGAGGGTCTCCGTCGCCAGGAGCAGGTCGCCGTCGCCCCACACCTCGAAGACGATGGAGCCCGCGTTCTTCATCTCCGCGTCGATGCCGACGACCGCCTGGAGACGAGAGCACTGTCCCCCGAGGGCGTAGCCGATGCTCGCGGGCGCATGCATCCCGAGCCCTTTGCTGTACACCCGCCCCTGCAGGATGATCGGCCCACCGTCGTCGGCGGCCTGCTCCCCGTTGCTCCGATCCCGTTCCACGGGCCCCCACGCGTTCGTCGCGTCGCCGGTGTCACACAGATCGCTGAGGTACCACTCTTCCTCGGTGGACGACCCGCCGCCGCCGCCGCCCGGCCCTGCGCCCCCGGAGGTGCTCCCTGGCGCTCCCGCTCCGCCCCCCGCCGCTGCTCCGCCCGTCCCGCTCGGGTTGCTGCCCCCGCCGGTCGCCGCGGCTCCCCCCGTCGCTTCGCCGCCGCAGGCGCCCGCTCCGCCGACGGCGAGCGCACAGGAAATCGTCGCCGCAGCTGCCCAACCTCGATCGATCCGATTGATCACCATGCACCGACTCCGACAGCGACCCCGGAGGGCGTCGCTCCCTCGCGCCTCGCACCAACGGGCATTCTGGCGATTCGTCCTGCTCACGTCCAAGGGCCGAATGCCCGTGAACGCGAGTTCTGATCGAGCTCACGGGCACGCAGGCCCTCGAACGAGCGCTTAGGCGCCACCGCCGGTGCAAAGATCCGCGCTGGCTGCGGATCCTCAGATCCTCAGGCGTTCGCGTCGGCGATCTCGAACCTCTTCACGAGGGCCGAGAGCAGATCCGCCTGTTCTTTGAGGCTCTGTGCGGTCGTCCGCGTCTGCGACGTCGCCGCCGCCGCCTGCGTCACCACCTCCGCGATGTCGCGCACGCTCTGGGAGACTTGCTCGGTGCCGCTCAGCTGCTGCTGCGACGCGAGGGTGATGCTGCGCGCGGCGTCCGTCGTCTCGCGCGCGAAGCGACGCCCCTCTTCCGTCGCCATGATCGTGGAGCTGCTGGAGTGGTGGATGTCCGTCACGAGCTTCTTGACGTCTTCGACGGAGGCCGTCACGCGCTCGGCGAGCCGGCGCATCTCCGCGGCGACCAGCGCGAAACCCCGGCCTCCCTCCCCGGCGCGGCTCGCCTCGAGGGACCCGTTGAGCGCCAGGAGATCGCTCCTGTCGGCGATGCCCTGGATCGTGTCCAGGAGCTCCTTGATGCGCCCGGTGTGGCTGGAGAGGCTCTCGATCTGAGCGACCATGTTGTCCGCGGTCGAGAGCGTCTGCTCCGCGTTCGCCAGGACCTCCGACACGGAGTGCGACACGTGGGCCGCCGAGGACGACAAGGAGTCCATGGTGTGGCTGATCTCGGTCATCGCGCTGGATTGGGACGCCGCCGCGCTCTCTTGTTCCTGCGTCGCCGCCAGGATCTCCGTCGCCGCGGCGGCGAGGTTGACGGACGTCTGTCGGATCTTGCCGACGAGATCGTTCAGGCTCTCCGTCATGCGCCGAAAGGCATCGGGGAGCTCGCCGTCCCTCGACACCCGGGCGTGGAGGCGCCCCGACGCGATGTCGTCTGCCGCCCGGCTGAGGTCACGCATCATGTCCAGCAGGTCGTTGAAGCGCTCCGAGAGGACGCCGGCCTCGTCACGGAAGCTGCTCGGCAGCACGTCCATCCGGGTCTGGTTGCCCTCCTCCACCACCTCCTTGGTCGTGGCCGCCAGTCGCTCGAGCGGCTGGGACACGGCGCGGGAGAAGAGGACCGCGCAGATGGGCGCCCAGAAGCAGACGAGGACGGCGAAGATGCTCGCGTTCACCAGGAATCCCTGACCGGCCTCCGCGACCAGCTCGGGCGCGAGCGCCGCGGTGCGCCCTCCGACCACGTCCGTGATGACGCGGACCTGCTCCCAGTACCCGACGCCGATCATCCAGAAGAGCGGACCGAGCGCCAAGGCGAAGGCCATCAGACCGATGCGGCGCTGCAAGCCGACCGGCTCCCGCGAGAGGTCGATCCCCCGCTTCCGCGCGTGGACGAAGCAGATCCCGGCGGGACCCGCGGCGAGCAGGACGGCCAGCGGAAACGCCAGGGCGAGCGCGCCGAACATCGTGGCCCCGATGATGAGGGCCGCGGGCAGCGACGAGCCGGCGGGGGCGGCGAAGTGGTCGGGAGCGAGGTGGAAGATCGCGTGGCCGCCCGCGAGCATCGCGAGCCAGGTGAGCGGATAGACGAGCCCCATCGTCCGCCCGAACGCCTGCATGCGTCGGTCGGCGAGGACGACCAGTCGATCCTTCTCGGCGTCGCGCTCCGCTTCGTGGAAGAGATCGTAGTCTCGGAAGCTCCTCTGCACGGCGAAGACACACAAACCGACCTTGACGAGCAAGAGCCCGCTCAGGACCAGCGCCGCGTGGACGTGATTCGCGCCGACGAAGAGGTGGACGAAGGCGAACGTCACCAGCGGCCCGAAGAGACCGTCGAGGCCGATGAAGAGGAGGGTGGGGAGACGAGAGGGGCGTTTCATGGTCGGACCGAGGAGAAGGGTGATTCCACGGAGAGCCGGGAGAGCGACGAGGGGACGGGAGCGGGCGCGGCGGGGGGATACCGGGCGTGGGCGGACGAGGCGGGCGGGACGCAGCGGCGGGATGAGGCGGGCGGGATGAGGCGGGCGGGATGAGGCGGCGGACGAACCCTGGAGAGAGAGGAGCCGATCGGGAGGGGGCTTCTGCGCTGGAGTGGACGCTGCGGACTTGGAGTGACGAACGGGTTCTTCGGGCAGACGTTCGTCGTCACCGAAGAGGCGACTGGGGCGCCTGAGGCAGGGTGCGCGAAAGCCCCCGGCAAGCCGCAGGCCTCGGTGGAATGGGCGCCTTGCCGACGGCGCTCCTGGTGGTTCGTACGTGCTGGTCGTCGACGAGCAGCGCCCATCGTTCGAGCACCAGCGACGAGAAGACTTCGAACATGTACTCAGATGCATCTTACATCCAAGGGAGCAGTTCGAGAACGGATACGCGCGTTCACGTCGCGGACCCATGGGCCGGACAACGACGAGTCCCGCGGAGCTCGCCGCGAATGTAGGCACCGCGCTCCCAGCACATGAACCAGCACACGAACCTGCGCATGAAAACTGCGCATGAAAACTGCGCATGAACAGGTGCGTCACGCGCTCCACGACGCGCGAGGAGGCGCCACCCCGGATCTGCCCTGACCCCGCCCACGCGTCGCCGCGCCGTGACGCGGCGCGGCAAACAATTGACGAACGTCAACGCGCCCCGAGCCTTTCAGAGCCGCCGAACGCGCTCCCTCGCGCCTCCTCACGATTGACGAACATCAACGAAACCTTCTCACGAAGCCACGCGCCACGTCGCTCCATTGACGAATATCAACGAAACCGACAGCCCACTTGACGGACGTCAACGCAAACGCCGGGCAAAAGAATTTCTCAGCCGCGCACCCGTCGTGCACTTCGACCAATTGACGGAAATCAACGCAACCGATCCGCAAATTGCCAATCCCGAACGAAGACCCACAACGCCATTGACGCACAACATGCCAGTTCAGTAGGGTGCCTGACTTAGTAAACCGGACGAGTCTACCCATCTACCCGAATGGCCCCGGTGGAGCATCCAGCTCTCCGAGCGAGTCCATTTCGAACGAGACGCGCATGACACAGTCTTCTGGCCGATCGCACGTTTCCCAGTCACCCATCGCCATCGTCGGGCTCGGCTGTCGCTTCCCCGGCGGCGTGACGAACCCGGGCGAGTTCTGGACCCTCCTGCGCGATGGGGTGGACGCCATCGGTGAGATTCCTCCCGATCGCTGGAACAAGGAGGCGCTCTTCTCGGAAGATCGAGCCAAGCCGGGGAAGATGTACGTCCGCTGGGGCGGCTTCCTCGACGGCATCGACCTCTTCGACCCGGAGTTCTTCGGGATCTCTCCTCGCGAGGCGGTGCACGTCGATCCGCAGCAGCGGCTCCTCCTCGAGGTGGCCTACGAGGCCCTCGAACACGCGGGTGAGCCGCTCGCCGCCCTGCGGGGGTCCAAGACCGGCGTCTTCGTGGGGCTCTTCATCCACGACTACGCACACATGCAGCTCTCCTCGCGCGAGCTCATCGACGCGTACACGGGCACCGGCACGAGCATGAGCATCGCGGCCAACCGCATCTCGTACCTCTTCGACCTGCGCGGCCCCAGCGTCGCGCTGGACACGGCGTGCTCGTCGTCGCTCGTGGCGCTGCATCTGGCTTGCGAGAGCCTGCTGCACGGGGAATGCGACGCCGCGTTGGCCGGCGGCGTGAACGTCATCCTGCGGCCCGAGATGACGGTGGCCATGAGCAAGGCCTCCATGCTGTCGCCCGACGGGCGCTGCCACTCCTTCGATGCGGGCGCCAATGGCTACGTCCGGGCGGAGGGCGCAGGGGTGATCCTGCTCAAGCGGCTCGACGACGCCTTGCGCGACGGGAACGAGATCCACGCGATCATCCGCAGCACCGCCTCGAACCAGGACGGCCGCACCAAGGGGATCTCGGTCCCCAACGGGGAGGCCCAGGAGGCCCTCCTGCGGGAGGCGCAGGCGCGCGCCGGCATCGCCCCCTCCGAGATCCAGTACGTCGAGGCCCACGGCACGGGCACACCCGTCGGAGATCCCATCGAAGTGAACGCGCTCGGCCGCGTGCTGCGCGAGGGGCGTCCTGCGGGGCAGCCCTGTCTGATCGGCTCCGTCAAATCGAACATCGGGCACACGGAGTCGGCGTCGGGCGTCGCCGGTCTGCTCAAGGTCGTCCTCGCCCTGAAGCACGGTGAGCTCCCCGCCAACCTGCATTTCCACACCCCCAACCCCCAGATCGACTTCCAGGATCTCGCCCTCGAGGTCGTCACGTCCCACAGGCCCTGGCCCGACGTGCCCGGCCCTCGCCTCGCCTGCCTGAACTCCTTCGGCTTCGGCGGCACGAACGCCCACGCCATCTTGCAGGAGGGGCCGCGGCCGGCGCCGCAGGCTCCCGAGGTCCTCGAAGGAGACGCAGCCCCGACCGCGCTCCTGTTCCCGCTCTCCGCCCACTCCAAGGCCGCCCTCGCCGCCAACGCGCAGCGACTCGCCGACTACCTCGAGACGGGCGCCGGCGCCGAGCTGCCGCTCTCTCGCGTCTCCTACACCCTCGCGCGACGTCGCAGTCACCACAAGGAGCGCCTCGGCATCGTCGCCGCGGATCGCGAGGAGCTCCTCGAGAAGCTGCGCATGGCGGCCCAGGAGGACGATCCGGCGGGGGTGGCCCGCGGGGCCGCCCCCGGGGACGGCGCGGCCCCGCTCGGCTTCCTGTTCACGGGGATGGGGCCCCAGTGGTGGCGGATGGGGCGCGACCTCCTCGGCTCGGAGCCGATCTTTCGGGCTGCCGTCGAAGAGGTCGACGCCCTGGTGCGCGAGCGCGCCGGGTGGTCCGTCCTGGAGGAGCTCCTTCGCGAGGAAGCGGCGTCGCGCATCCAGGAGACGCGCATCGCGCAGCCATGCATTTTCGCGCTCCAGGTCGGGTTGTTCCGCCTGTGGAGCTCCTGGGGCATCGTCCCTGGAGTCATCGCCGGACACAGCGTCGGTGAAGCCGCGGCGGCCTACGCGGCGGGCATCCTGAGCATCGAGGACGCGGCCACGGTCATCGTGCATCGGAGCAGGCTGCAGCATCGCACCGAGGGCACGGGGACCATGCTGGCGGTCGGGGTCACGGAGGCGCGTGCGCGCGAGCTCGTGCGGGGTCGGGAAGAGTTCGTCGCGGTCGGCGCCATCAACAGCCCCTCCAGCGTCAGCCTCGCAGGCAAGCGGGAGGTGCTCGAGGACATCGAACGGGAGCTGACGAGCGAGGGGATCTTCGCTCGCTTCCTGCAGGTGCAGGTCCCCTATCACAGCCCCGGCATGGACCCGCTCCGAGAGGAGCTCCTGTCCTCCCTCGCCAGCATCACTCCGCGCCCCGCGCGCATCCCTTACTACTCGACGATCCGGGGGACGCTCGTCGAAGGCCCCGAGCTCGACGCGGAGTACTTCTGGCACAACGTGCGCGACACCGTCGTCTTCCACCAGGCCATGGAGCGCATGATCGACGCCGGCGTCGTCGACTACGTGGAGCTCGGCGCGCACCCGGCCCTCGCCCGCTCGGTGCTCGAGTGTCTCGGGACCCGGCGGGGCTCGAGCCTGCCTTCCTTGCGGCGCAACCAGGACGACCGCCGCACCCTGCTCGGGACGCTCGGGGAACTCTATTGCAAGGGACACGACCCGTCGGGACCCCACGGCGCCCGCGTCGAGCCGCCCTGCGAGCTCCCCTCCTATCCCTGGCAACGCCAGCGTTACTGGGACGAGCCTCAGGAGTCCGCCGCGCGGCGACTCGGCTCCGGCGCGAGCCTCCAGCTCGCCGCGGAAGGTGAGGCTCACCCGCTCTTGGGCTCGCGCCTATCCATGGTCGACCAGGTCTTCGAGAGCCAGGCGACCGAGCTCGACTACGTCGACGATCACCTGGTGCGCGAAGCTCCGGTGTTCCCCGGCGCCGGCTACCTGGAGATGTCGTTCGCCGCAGCGCAGCGGCTTCGCCAACGCGGGGACGTCTGCCTGCGATCGGTGCGCTTCGAAAACGCCCTGTTCTGGCCGAAGGACGAGACGGTGCGCCTCCAGACCGTCGTCCGGCACGGCGAGCTGGAGATCCATTCGAGGGCGCAGTCCGACACCTCGTGGACGCGGCACATGTCCGCCACGTTGACCCCCCTCGACGGACGAGCGTTCCCGCGCCTCGACGTCGACGCCGTCCGGGCTCGGCTCCCGGAGCAGATCCCCGCGGAGCACGTCTATCCCCTGTTCCAGGACATCGGCCTCGTCTACGGCCCGGCGTTCCAGGGCATCACGAGCGTCTCGCGGCGCCGCGGTGAGGCGCTGGCGGACGTCGTCCTGCCCGCGGAGGTGGCCGATCAGCAGAGCGACTACCTGTTTCATCCCGCCCTCCTCGACGCGTGCCTGCACACCCTGTTCTGCACCCTCGGCATCGACGGGGAAGACGCGGACATGCGCGGCGACGTCTATCTCCCGGTCCGGATCGAGCGCTTCGTGCTGCGTCGCCCCGCAGGGGCCACGCTCCGCTCCCACTGCCTCCTCCGCGAGCGTGACGGCGATCGCTCCTTCACGGGGGACGTCTTCATCTACGACGACGACGGGGAGCTCGTCGCCCTCGCGGAGGGGCTCACCTGCCAGAACCTCACCGCCTCCGACGCCCCCATCCCCGAGAAGGTTCGCGGCTGGACCTACGCGTACCGTTGGGAAGAGGCTCGCTTCGAGCGCACGGCGTCCGATGCGGAACGAACCGGAGCGGCCACGTGGGTCCTGCTCGCGGACGAGCGCGGGATCGCCGCGCGCCTGGGCGAGCTCCTCACGCGCGCCGGAGACAGCGCGGTGTTCGTACGACCCGGCCAGCACTTCGAGGAAGCGCCCGACGGGTCCTTCCGGCTCGATCCCGGCAACCCCGAGCACTTCCGAGAGCTCGTCGACCGCCTGGGCGCCCACCGAGCCCTGGCAGGGGTCGTCCATCTCTGGGGCCTCGACGTCGTCGCCGGAGAAGAGACGACGACCCTCGAGCTCCGCGCGAGCCATGCTCGGACCTACGGGAGCGCGCTCCATCTGGTGCAAACCCTGGGCGACCACCCCACCCCGGCGAGGTTGTGGTTCGTCACGGCGGGCGCGTTCCCCGTCGTCGAGGACGACACGTCGCTCTCTCCCGCCCAGGCTCCCCTCTGGGGCCTGTCCCGCGTGATCGGCAACGAGCTCCCGCTCTTCCAGCCGACGATCGTCGACCTGAGCGCCGAACCCGTCCCGAGCGAGGTGGAGCAGCTCGCCCGCGAGCTCGCGTCCCCGAGCGCCGAGGACGAGATCGCCTTGCGTGGCACACGGCGTTACGTGCACCGCTTCGCGCTCCGCGACGACGACGCGACACTCCTCGAGCCGGCGGCGACCCCGCCGAACTACGCCCTCGAGTGCGTCCGGAAGGGGAGCTTCGACGGCCTCGTGTTTCGAGAGGCCGCCTCGCCGGATCTCCCCCCCGGGGGCGTGGAGATCGAGGTGGAGTCCGTGGGGCTGAACTTCAAGGACGTCATGAAGGCGACCGGCCTCCTCCCCCAGAGCGCCATGGAGAACAACTTCTGGGGCGGCGCGCTCGGCATGGAGTGCTCCGGTCGCGTCCTCCGCGTCGGCCGGGACGTCCGCGATCTGACGCCAGGGCAGGAGGTGGTGGCCTTCGCTCGACACGCGTTCCGCCGGCGGCTCGTCACGGACGCTCGACTCGTCGTCGTGAAGCCGCGGGGGCTGAGCTTCGACCAGGCCGCGGCGCTGCCCTTGGCGTTCGTCACGGCGCACTACGCCCTCTCCGAGCTCGGTCGCATGCAGCCCGGTGAGAGCGTGCTCATCCACGCTGCGACCGGCGGCGTGGGCCAGGCGGCGGTGCGGCTGGCCCAGCGGGTGGGCGCTCGCATCCTCGCCACCGCCGGCTCGGAGGAGAAGCGCTCTCTGCTTCGTCGGGCCGGCATCGCCGACGCGTTCGACTCCCGCTCCCTCGACTTCGTCGGGCAGGTCCTGGACGCCACGGGAGGCAAAGGAGTCGATCTCGTCCTCAACTCACTGGCGGGCGACATGATCGACCGCAGCCTGGACGTCCTCGCGGACTACGGGCGCTTCCTCGAGCTCGGCAAGATCGACATCGATCGGAACCACCGGCTCGGCATGCGCGTGCTCGATCGAAACGCGTCGATCCACGGCGTCGACCTGGATCGGCTGCTCGCGCAGCGACCCGATCACGCCGGCCGCCTGCTCCGCGAGGTGATGGCGCTGTTCGAAGACGAAGAGCTCACTCCCCTCCCCCTCCGCGGCTTCCCTGCGGAGGAGGTGAGCGCCGCGTTCCAGCACATGGCGAGCGCCAAACACGTGGGCAAGGTCGTGATCTCCCTGAGCCAGCCCCCCGCCGCCCTCGAGCGGTCCGTGGTCCCCCGGTTCGCGAGCGACGCCAGCTACCTGATCACGGGCGGCTTCGGGGGGTTCGGTCGTGAGCTCCTCCAGTGGCTCGCCGCCTGCGGCGCCCGGCACCTGGTCGTGCTGAGTCGCAGCGGCGCGAGCACGCCCGAGGCCCACGAGCTCGTCCAGGAGCTGGGGCGCCGCGGCGTCCAGGTCCACGACGAACGCCTCGACATCTCGAGCGAGGCGGCGCTCGCGCCCCTCGTGGCGCGCTTCGGGGCCGACCTCCCGCCTCTCCGGGGCGTGTTCCACGCGGCGGCCATCCTGGACGACGATCTCCTGAAGAAGCAGACCCTCGAGCGCTACGAGCGCGTCGCGGTCTCGAAGCTGGAAGCCGCCTGGGCGCTCCATCGCGCGACGCGAAGCGCGCCGCTCGACCACTTCGTGCTGTTCTCCTCGGTGACCTCCGTCCTGGGCAACCACGGCAGCGGCAACTACGTCGCCGCCAACGCCTTCATCGACGCGCTCGCCCACTACCGACGCGCCTTGGGCCTCCCTGCCCTCACCGTCAACTGGGGCCTCATCGCCAACGTGGGCATGGCCCAGGCCGAGCCGACCATCCGACGGCACCTCGAAGCCGGCGGCTTGACGGCTCTCCACACCCGCCTCGGACTCGACGCCCTCGGCCGCGAGCTCGCCCTCGGCACGACCCAGGTCACCCTCTCCCCGCTGCGCTGGGAGCGCTGGCTCAAGTATCATCACAAGGAGGACAGCCCGCGCTTCTCCCTCGTCGCAGGGACACGCGAGGAGACCCCTCGCGCGGGTCAGGGTGACGCCGCCTTTGCGGAGGCCTGGGCGAGCGCGAGCCCGGCGGATCGCCCCCGCCTGGCCAAGGAGGCCATCGGAGCCCGCGTCGCGCGCATCTTCGGCACCTCCCCGAGCAAGCTCGATCCGGAGACCCTGCTGTCCGCCCTCGGCCTCGACTCGTTGATGGCCCTCGAGCTCCGGAGCAAGCTGGAGGAGCTCGGGCTCTCTCTCCCCGTGGCGACCCTGCTCGAGCGCACGACCTTGAACAGCCTCACGGAGGCGCTGGTCGCCAGCGCGCGCCCGAGCAGCGCGCCGCCTCCATCCCCCGAGGGCGCCGAGATCACGGAGAGCGAGCCGTCGACGTCCGTCGGCACCGAGCCCCCGGCGGGGGCGACCGCACGTCCCGCCGCCCCCACGGGCACGTCGCGCTGGATCGTCACGCCCGAAATCAAGGAGCAGCCCCAGGTCCGTCTGATCTGCTTCCCCTACGCGGGCGGCGCGCCCACGGCGTTCCACGACTGGGCTCAGGAGGTCCCCGAGGACTTCGAGGTGAGCGCCATCAACCTCCCCGGACGAGGTCGTCGGATCGGCGAAGCGGCGTACCGAGACGTCTCCACCATGGCCGACGAGATCTGCCGGGAGCTCCTGCCCCTCACGGACGTGCCCTTCGCCTTCTACGGCCACTGCATGGGCGCGATCCTGATGTACGAGGTCGCGGTCCGTCTCCGTGATCGCGGCCACGAACCAGCGCACCTCTTCGTGGGCGGGGCCATGGCGCCTCACCTCTATCAGTCGGCGCTGCTCCATGAGCAGCCCGAGCCGAAGTTTTTGGACGTCCTCCAGCTCCTCGACTTCACGGGGACGCGCGCGCTGCTGGAAGACGACGAGATGCGCCGTCTGCTCGTCCCGACCCTCCGAGCCGACTTCGAAGCCGTCGCGACCTACGGCCGGGACTTCTCGCGGAGGGCGCCGCTCTCCTGCCCGATCACGGGCTTCGCCGCCAAGCGGGACCTCTTCGCCGCGCCGAGCTCGATGACCGCCTGGCGCGAGTACTCGACGGGACCCTTCGCGCTCCATCTGCTGGACGTTCATCACTACTTCGTGGAGACGCACCGGACCTACCTCGCCCGCACCGTGGCCGCGGCGGTGGCTCACGACCTCGGACGATCCGACGTGGGGCGCCTCCGCGCGGGCGCCGCGGAGTTCGCGCACTTGGCGCGCCCCATGGACGTCGAGGCGCGACGGGAGCCCGTCTACGAGCATGTCGACGCCACCCCGTGGTTCGTCGACGAGCCCGCTCGCGGTGACGCGTCCGTGCGTTTGTACTGCTTCCCAGCGGCGCTCGGCAGCGATCCGGGACGCCGTCTGCTCGACTCGGAGGTGGCCCGCCACGCGGCGATCACCCGGATCGCCCCTCCCCAGGAGGCACACCTGGCGCTGCCCCAGCAGGCTCGAGCGATCGCGCGGGCCCTCGAGGCGAGCGCTCGGCCCGAGCCCTTCGCCTTCTTCGGGCACGGGCTCGGCGCCCTCCTCGCCTATGAGGTCGCGCGCGAGCTGGCGGCGCGCGGCGGGCGTTCACCGGTACATCTCTTCGTCACGGGTGCGGCAGCGCCCCACCTCTACCTGGCACCGAACGCCAACCTGCTCGGCGACGACAAGCTGGTGGACGTCCTGGACGTCATCGGTCACCCGCACGTCGGTGATCTGCGCCGCAGCGCGGCGCTCCGCCGCGAGCTCTTGCCTCGCGTCCGCCGGGACTTCGAACGAATGGCGGACTACTCCGCCTCTCGGCAGATCGCGCTCCGCACCCCCATCACCGTGCTCCGTGCGAAGAACGACCTCTGGACGTTCTTCTACGGCATGGAAGCTTGGGCCGACTACACCGAGGGCCCGTTCGAGATCGTCACCAGCGCCTCGGGCGACCACTTCCACGTCGACAAGGATCCAGCCTGGACAGCGGAGCTCGTCGTGAGGAAGCTCGTCGGGTCGCCCCCGCTCGTCCCCGGCAAGACCGCCGCGGCGCAGGGAGCCACCCTTCAGGCCCCACCGGGAAAGTAGCCGGCGCGCACGGAGGACGCGGAGGTTGACCGAACGCGAAGAGAACCAGTCGACCGTCGGGAGCTTGCTCGTCGTCGACGACGAGCCCGGGATCGCGGAGACCTTGTGCCGACTCCTCGACGCCGCGGGGTTCGAGACCCAGTACGTGAACTCGGCCGAGAAAGCGCTCGCGCACCTGGCCAACGTCGGACCGCCGGACGTGCTGCTGGTCGATCTGCACCTGTCCGGCCTGGACGGCCTCGAGCTTTTGGAGCGAACGAAGAGCCTGGCGCCCGATCTCCCCGTCGTGATCATGACGGCGCGGGGCAACATCGAGGTGGCGGTCCGCGCCATGAAACACGGCGCCTTCGACTTCTTGACGAAGCCCTTCGAGCCGACGGACATCGTCACGGCGACCTGCCTCCGCGCGGTGACGCACGTGCGCTTGGCGCGTCAGAACCGGGAGCTCCGGCGCGAGCTCGACGCCTTCTGCGAAGGGATCCTGGCGGGGAGCACCCGGGCCATGAAGGACCTCCGTCAGATGATCGCGGCCGTGGCTCCGACGGACGCCACGGCCCTGGTCGTCGGCGAGACGGGCACCGGTAAGGAGCTGGTGTCACGCGCCATCCACGACCAGAGCGCGCGCCGCGGCGGGCGGTTCGTCCCCATCAACTGCGGCGCGCTCAGCGAACATCTCTTGGAGAGCGAGCTGTTCGGTCACGTGAAGGGGGCCTTCACGGGCGCGGCAACGGCACGACGCGGGCTGTTCGAGACGGCGTCGGGCGGCACGCTCTTCCTCGACGAGGTGGGGGAGCTGTCGCTGCCGATGCAAACGCGCCTCCTGCGCGTCCTCCAGGAAGGCGAAGTTCGTCCGGTGGGCTCCGACACCAGCCGCGTGGTCGACGTCCGCATCGTGGCGGCGACGCACCGAGACCTGGAGCGCGCGGTCGCCGAGGGCACGTTCCGCGAAGACCTCTATTTCCGGATCAACGTCTTTCGCTTGCGGGTCCCGGCGCTCCGCGAGCGGATCGCGGACCTCCCTTCGCTGGTCCACTACTTTCTGGAGAAGTTGTCGCGGCGCCTGAACCGTCCCGCGCCGTCCGTCGACCCAGACGTGATGGACCTGTTCGCGAAGCAGCCGTGGCGCGGGAACCTACGCCAGCTCGAGAACACGCTGGAGCGGGCCTTCATCCTGGCTCGAGATCGGATCACCCTGCACGAGGTCGACGTGCCTCCCGAGACGCCGACCCGGGAACCCGACGAGCTGCAGCCCTTCCGCGCCGCCAAGACTGCCTTCGAACGAGAGTACATGAAGGAGCTCTTGAACAGAGTCGGTGGTCGCCGTTCGGAGGCCGCGCGGGTGGCCGGTCTCGATCCCTCGAACCTGAGGCGCATTCTGAAGCGTCACGGCCTCGAATGAGGCGCACGGAACGTCAGCTTCCGTCGTTCCCCGCCACGGCGATGGGGCGCGCCACCTTGATCCGCGTGTAGGACGCTTGCTTGGGACGCGCCGCGCGCAGCTCGGCCAGCTCCCGGAGCAACACGGAGCCGTGACAGGGCTTGATCACGATCCGGTCGACGCCGCCCCTCGACTCGAACTCCGACCAGGCGAGCGCGATCGTCTGGAGATCGGGCCACAGTTGCTTGAGGCGGACCCCCAGCTCTTCACAAGACATCCAGGGCAGGGGGCCATCCATCACGACGCATTCGACCCGTTCCCCGGAGCGTTCCGCCATGAGCAGGGCTTCCCCGGCGCTCGAGACCAGGCGCACGTCGTACCCCGAACCTTCCAGGAGCCGCTGGAGGGCTGGACCCAGCCGGAGATCGGGCTCGACGAGCAGCAGCGTGGTGCGCTCGGCGGAGCGGGGGGCCTGGCTCTCCATTCGCCCCTCGCCGAGACGCGCGCGGGGGAGATGGAGGACGAAGCACGCTCCACCGGAATCATCGGCGTTGCTCACGGCGACGTGTCCACGGTTCTCCGTCACGTAGGCCTTCACCATCGCGAGCCCGAGGCCGGAGCCGTGCGCCTTGGTCGTGAAAGAAGGCTCGAAGATGCGCTCTCGCAGCTCGAGCGGGACCCCTGGGCCGCTGTCCGTGACCTCGATCGAGACCAGCTCTCCAGCAGCGCCGTCCGCGGAGTGGGCGGCCCGAGCGCGCACACAGATCGTCCCCACGCCCTGCATCGCGTCCTTCGCGTTGAGGAGCAGGTTGAGGAGACAGCGCTCGAGATGCTCTCGATCCGCGAGGACCGCCAGCGCCTTCGTCTCGACCTTCGCGGTGATCTGGATCCCGGCGCCGAGGGCCGGGCGCGCCAGGGCCACGATCTCGTCGAAGAAGCGAACCAGGTCGACGGGCTCGCTGCGCAGCGGCGTCTTCTTGTAGAAGTCGACCCAGCGGGCGAGGAGGTGCTTGGCGCGCCGCGCAGCGCTGCGTACGGCGATCGCGTCCCGCTGCTCCTGGGAACCCTGCTTCAGGGAGCGGACCAAGAGCTCCGCGTGGCAGCTCATGAGGGTGATCAGGTTGCCGAAATCGTGCGCGATGCAGCTCGCCCAGACCTGAAGGTCCGTCTCGTTGCCCCTTCCTTCCCGCGGATCTCGCGTATCAGACATGTCCTCCCCCTTCTGATGCACGGTAGTCCGTCGATGGGCGACACCCAAAACCTTGCTCGACAAATTCTCTACCAAGGTCTCATTTGACCAATAACCCCGTCAAGTTAGGTATTTGTTCAGTGGTCGGACGAAGTCGTCAGTCGGGGGTCGGGGCAGTTGGGGTCGGCTCAGTGGGGGGCTGGGGGCAGAGCGAGCGGGGGCCTTCGGCCCGGGTCACCTCGGGGCGTCGTAGGGGTTCCTCTTGATGATCCCGCTGGGTGGGATCGTCGGCGCGGAGACCCCTGCGGTGCCCGCGGTCTCTCCACGGCGCGGAGACCCGGAAGGGACGGCGGCGGGCGCGGGAGCGGCGCGCCCGGAAACGGCGACAGCGGGAGCCGAGCGCGCTGGAGCGGCGAGCGCGGGAGCGGGGCGCGCGGCGCGTCCGGAAGCGGGGGCGGCGGGCGCGGGAACGGCGGGCGAGGATGTGACGGACGGCGACGTCACGGGTGAGGACGTCACGCTCCCGGACGTGGGGGGCGCAGGAGCCACCGTGGCCTGTGCAGGAGACGATGACGCAAGGGGACCCGATGAAGGCGCTGTCGTCGGAGCTCTACGTGCCTGGGGGGCACCGACGGACTCGTCGCCTCCCGGCGTCTCCGCCGAAGCGCGCGCGAGCTCGGGAGATGGAAGGGGAGCAGCGGCCGGGGGCGGGGAGGGCGCGGCTCCCCAGGTGAGCTCCTGGGACGCCGACGGGCCCCGATCGAGAGCGCCCACCCACGACGAGAGCCCGAGGGTCAGCGCGACCGTACCGATCACGGCCACGCTCAGGGCGCGCCCGCCGATGCTCGCGCTCGTTGGCGCCAGCGCGGGCTCATGTGCGAGCGTGGCACCCACGAACGTCCCTGAAGTGCGCTGCGCGGTGACGTGCCGCGCGTCGCTCTCCGGGTCGAGCGGAGACGAGCCGCCGCTCGATGCGACGTCCAGCTGGCGGGCGACGTCGTCGAGCCTGATCTGGCGGGTAGGACACTGATCCTGGGAGGCCGGCGAGCGGAGAGACAGGGCTGACGAGCGGAGAGGCAGAACCGGCGTCTGCTGGAGGCCGACGGCCGGAGGGATCGAGGGGACCCCCAGGGCGTGAGCTGCCCGCTCGCGCAAGGCGTGGGACGCGGCGCCCACCGTCGCCTGCAGGTACTCGGCGACCCGCATGCGCTGCGCGATCGGGTGTTGGGGGCCGAGACTCTCCAAGGCGTGCGCCATCTCCTGCGCGGTTCGGTAGCGCTCCTCGGGGTCCATGGCGCAGGCTTTCGCGACGATCTCTCGCAGCTGGGGACCTACCCGATCGGGCAGAGGGGGGACCCCCTCGGACAGGATCCACGCGAGGAGCTGCACCTCCTCGAGCCGGGGCCAGGGGGAATGCCCCGCCAACATCCAGTAGAGAGAGACGCCCGCAGCGTAGACGTCGACGGCCGGGCCCATGGGTCCGCCCTCGATGTACTCGGGCGCCATGTAGGGCAGCTTCCCCATGAGTCTCATGGGGGCGGTCTGCACGGCGCTGTAGCGACTCTTCGCGATCCCGAAGTCGGAGACTCGGGCGACCCCGTCGAGCCCCACGAGCAAGTTGTCCGGCGTGACGTCCCTGTGGAGGATGCCCAGGCGCTTGCCCTGGTTGTCCGTGGCATCGTGAATCGCCTGCAGCCCCGCCAGACAGTCCAGGATCAACCGCAGGGCGATGGGCTCGGGGATCGTGCCCGGGCGAGCCGCTCGCAGGAGCTCTCGCACGGAGGCGCCGTCGACGAAGTCCAGCACCAGGAAGAGCCCCCGCTCGTCGACACCCACGTGCTGCACGCCCACGACGTTGGCGTGGTGGACGAACCCGGCGAGCTGAGCCTCCGCCAAGAGGCGCTGCTCGGACCCCTCGTCGTGGAGCGCGTGCTCGTGGAGACGCTTGACGACGACGAAGCGCTGAAACTCTCCCATGGCCGACATGCAGGCGAGGTGGGTCGTGCCCATCCCGCCGCTGCCGATGGGGAAGAGTTCGCGCAGCTTGAACGACGTCACGACCGAGCTCATCAGAACGCCCCCCTCGCCGACAGGGTCGCCCCCGTCGGGTGAACGGCGACGTCCAGGCGGGTCCCGCCGGACGCCGTCGTGATGTCCGTGCCCCAGAGGAACCAGGCCGTGGTCGCCAGCGCGGAGGCGAAGCTCACACCCAGCAGCAGATCCGTGCGGCGGATCTTGGAGCCGACCTCGTCGATCTCCGCCTGCGAGGCCTCGCCCCCCAGCGCCGATCGGTAGCGGAGCGTGTCGATCCCGCTCCACGCCGTCACGCCGACGAGCGCCGCGGTGGTGGCGACGGCGACGTACGAGATGGTGTCCTTGCCGACGAGCACGGACTCTCCGGTCACATCGCGGGGCGCCTCCGTCAGCAGGGACGTCCGAGGATGCGGCGCCTCGACGGGCGCCGGAGACGGGGTCACCGCCACCTGCGGCTGCGGCTGCACCTGCGGCTGCGGGCCGCCCAGATCGAAGGCGAGCTCGTACTCCGCGCCCGCCTCGAAGCGTTCGTCTCGTTCCTCGCGCTGGCCCGTCTGCGGGTTCGAGGCGCTCACTCGGTAGGCCCCCGGATGCAAGTAGTGTCGGCCGGACGCCACCGCCTCCCCGCGCAGCTCGAGCTCACAGGGTGCGGGCGCGCACGAGAGGTGCAGGCGGGCGACCGAAGGGAGCGCCTCATCCAACAGCCGCTGCGCGGTCGCCCTCGATGACGCATCCGCGCTCCCGCTGTCGAGGACTCGGCTCGCGGCTTCCGCGGACAAGGCAGGGGAGCTCGCTCGCTCCGCCGACACCAGCGCGTTCGTGAGCGCGTCTCCGCTCGGGACCAGCGTGTGAGCCCGCAGGAAGGAGCGCGCCGCGTCCTCGTAGCGGCCCTGCTCGAAGTGTCCGACGCCGGCGTCGAACTCCGCTGCCGCAGACCGCTGCTCGTCCGCCTGCTCAGCGCTCGCACACCAGGCCGGCGCGGAGAGCAGCTGAACGAACGAGGCGAAGAGGCACGCGTCCCCCCGAAAGGACCTGACGAAGCAGCGCATGACACAGGTCTTACGCAAGAAACATGCCGCCAACTGCACCCTCATTTCGTCCGATCCGGGCGTTCTCACCCCGGGGACATCGGTCAATCTGACAGGTCGAAAACACCTCTACGCATCTCGACACCCCCGTCGAAAATCAACGCTCACGTCGGTGATCTGCATTCGCCCACAATCATCTCCAGGCGCGGATCGTCTTGTCCGTGTCGAGCAAGGAGAATGATTCATGCAGAGATGTAGTTGGATCGGGGTGTTCTTGTTCGTCTTGGGTTGCGGTGAAGGGAGCCTGTCCACCGAAGCCCCCGTGGCGGAGACGCGGCAGGAGCTGCTCGGCTGCTCCGGAGACCAGCAGTGCTCTGGTGGCCTCGCCTGTGACATCGGGCAGTGCCTCCTCGGGCAGTGCATCTACCTGCCCATCTTGGGCTGCACCTCACCCGAAGATCCGGAGCCCCCCTTGCCCGGGCTGGAGTGCAGCTCCAACCTGGATTGCGGCGTCAACGTCGGCTGCAACTTGGACGTCTGCATCCTCGGCACGTGTGTGCACGCCGACCTCCTCGGCTGCTCCGAGCCCGGGCTCGGCTGCACGACCCACGCGGAGTGCGAGAGCGCTTCACCGCTCGGCATCGGGCTCTGCCTCGACGGCGGGTGCGTTCTGTCGGTCGGCGTAGGCAACGCGGACGACGACGTGCCAGGCGTCGACCTGCTCTGCGACGCGGACGCCGACTGCAACGACGGCGATCCGTGCACCGCCGATGTCTGCGCGTCGGCGCTGGGCCTGTGCGCCCACGTTCCGCTCCCCGGGTGCACTCCCTCGGCGGATGACGGAGACGGCGCGGGGAGCGGGGGCAGCTCCTCGTCCTCCGGCGGCACGGGACATGACGATCCCGCAGGCGATGGCACTGGAGCTGGCGGTACCGCGGGCAACGGCGATGGAAATGACGACCCCGCGGGCGATGGCACTGGAGCTGGTGGTACCGCGGCGGACGGCGACGGGGCGGGCCGCGGCTCCGGAGACGGGCCCACTCACCCGGACGGAGCAGGCGGCTCTGGCGCGGCGTCCTCGGGGAGCGGTCTGGAGGGCGACAAGGACGAGGGAGGCAGCGTCTATCGTGGCGGAGGCTGCTCCACCAGCGGACAGCGCGCGAACGGCACACTGCTGCCGTGGCTGATCGTCTGCGTGGCGGGGCTGCTCTGGGCGCGACGGCGACGCGCCGGCTCGCTGACGGCGAGCGCCCTCTTCGTCGGGCTCCTCGTCCCCTTGCTGGTGAGCGGACCCGCGTCTGCTCAAGGTTTCTCGATCGACTCGAACTCCGTCCCGCTCGCTCCGGAGGACCTCCTCTGGACGGAGCGGGCCGCGATTCCCATGGACCACCTGAGCCCGTTCGTCCGCGTGATGGGCGCCTACGCCAGCGACCCGCTGGTGCAGGAAGACCTCGCCTCGGGAGCGCGCACGACGGTGATCGAGAGCCAGTCCGCGCTGTACGTGAGCGGAGGCATCGCGCTCTTCGATCGCTTTCATCTGGCGGCCATGGTGCCGCTGTACGTCCAAAGTGACGGACCAGGAGCGACGACCGACCTCACCGGCTTTTCTCTCGGGGATCCCGCGCTGGAAGCTCGGATGACGCTCCTGGACGCCAACGCCCCTTTTGAGTTGGGCCTCGCGGGCACGGTGACCCTACCAGTTGGTGACAGCGACCAGCTGGTGTCCGACGAGGCCGTCTCTGGGAATCCTCGCATCCTGTTGGGCAAGTCTTGGGGGGAGGACCACAGGAGCTTCGTCGCTCTCAACGGGGGTGTTCGCTTTCGACGGGCGAGCACCCTGGGCGACGTCACCGCCGGACACGAGCTCACCTTCGGCGCCGGGGTCAACTGGGCCTTCTGGGGTCCGCTGGCCGCTGTCGTCGAGCTCGGGGGGCGCACGACCTTCGACAGTGTCTTGAGTGAACGGGTCACGCCTTTGGGAGGACTGCTCGGGCTGCGCTGGGCGCCCGGGTCGTACAGCTTGGCGGCGGGAGCTGGCCCGGGCCTGAATGAAGGCGTCGGGAGCCCCAAGGTTCGCGTGCTCGCGACGGGCGGCGTGCGGTGGCGCGCGGCTCCCCGCCAGGAGCAGCCCTACCAAGAACAGCCCCCCGCAGAGCCCGCGCGACCCGTCGAGGTCGCGCGAGCGCCCGATCCCGTCGCCGAAGATCCTTGCCGCTCCGAACAGGACGCCGATCCCAGCCTCTGCCCCCACCTCGACGCCGACGGCGACTCCATCCCCAATGGCCGCGACGCCTGTCCCCTCGAGCCCGAGGACTTCGATGGCTTCCAGGACGACGACGGCTGCCCGGATCCGGACAACGACGGAGACGGCATCCCGGACGCGGAGGACCGCTGCCCGATGGACGCCGAGACCTTCAACGGCATCGACGACGAGGACGGGTGCCCTGACAAGGTGCGCGTGCAGGACGGCCAGATCGCTACCCTCGAGCCCATCTTCTTCGAGACGAACAGCACGAAGATCCAGGAGCGGAGCGAGCCGTTGCTGGCGGAGATCGCGCAGGTCATCAGCGCCCGCGCGGACATCGGCGTCGTGTCGATCGAGGGACACACCGACAGCCGTGGCTCCGATGCGTACAACCTCGAGCTCTCCCGTGGTCGTGCCGAGAGCGTGAGACAGTTCTTGATCGACGCGGGGGTCCCCGCGAACCGGCTCGTCGCGCGCGGCTTCGGCGAGTCGCGACCCATCGTCCCTGGCGACACACCCGCCGCGCACGCGACCAACCGCCGGGTGGAGTTTCGCCTGAACCCAGCGTCCGAGCCCGTGATTGACGAAGGAGGAATGTGATGAACACGACGTCTTACAGGACCTTTGGGTCCTATCGCCTGGTCCACCCACTCGGCAGCTCCATCCGGGCGTTCCGCGCGCTCCATCAGGACACGGGAGAACCTTGCGTGGTGAAGATCTTCCACGGCTGCAAGGTGTCCCCGGAGGTCTGGGGAGACATCGGGCGCACCTTGCGCGGGTTCCCGTCACGCCGAGATCCGGTGTGCGCCATCCAGGAGGTGGGCCTCCTCCACGGGGAGGTCTACGCCGTGGCGCCCTACCTCGACGGAGAAAACCTGAGCAAGCTCGTGAAGGCCGTCACCCTCCACAAGGAGATCACGACCACGCCGCAGCACCATCGCGTCTGCGCGTTCATCATCGCCGAGCTGGCGCGGGGCCTGGCCCTGCGCGGCAGCGAAAGCTTCCAGCACCCGATCTTCGGACCGGACATGATCTCGCCCGACGATCTCTTCGTGTTGTTCGACGGCTCCGTGCGGGTGCTGGACCCCGCGTGGACCTGGTTGCGGGCGGTCACCACGGGCTCTCCGTGGAGCAGCATCGAGCACAATCTGGCCTACATGCTCCCCGAGGACATGCGTCCCGCGGAGAAACGGGACGCGGGACGGGTCTGGGCGCTCGGCGTGCTGCTCTGGGAGCTCTTGGTCGGGTATCGGCTCTTTCGACGCTACGAGGTCAAATCGACCCTCTACGCCGTCAATCGGCGGCGCGTCCCCGACCCCCGCTCCCTCAACCCCAACGTGCCGAAGTCGTTGGCCGAGCTGTCGATGAGGCTGCTGTCGAAGCCGGGCATCGTGTCCTTGGGGGAGCTCCGCGGAGCGCTGGAGCGGGAGAGCGGATATCGTCCCGGAGAGGCGCCGGAGGCGGTGAACGCATGGCTCGGGCGCCTCGTGGCGCTCCGCCGCGAGTCGGGTCATCTGCGCGTGCACAAGGCCGTCAGGACCGTCGACACGATCCTGGACGACGCGAAGGGGCCCTGGCCCGAAACGGAGGCGTCGACGACCTGCATCATCGCCCCGCCTGCCCTCGACTCCGAGGGACCGCTGGAGCTCTCCTGGCTCGAAGACGATCCCACCCCCCGCGTACGACCCTTGGCAGAGTCATCCCCAAGGGCCCGGCGCAGCCTCAAGCTGCTCGGGCTCCTGGTGGTGGTCGTCCTGGGCACGGGGCTCTCCATCGTGCCCGCGAACAAGCAAGAGGCCGCGTGGGCGAGCGCCGTGGGCGACACCTGGTCACGGGGTGGAGTGACGATCGCCCTGCCCCCCAGTGCGCCGCGAGCCACCGCGGGCGTGGCTCAGGAGTCGTGGGGCGCCCTGGCCGACCTCGCTCACGAGGAGAAGGATGTCGCTGCCCACTTCCAACGTCTCCTGGAGCGTGAGCTCACGGCCTTCCAACCCCCGGGTCCCCTCCAACACCCCACTGCGGCGAAGGCACCACCCCCTGCCAAGGCTCCGCCCCCGACCCCTTCCTCGACCGAGAAACCAGCGCCCTCGACCGTCGAACGCACGCCCAAGAATCTCCCGACGACCACCAACGGCGACATGGAGACGCCGAGCTCGCTCGAACGCAGCGAGCCAGTGGCGCCCACGGGAGACTTGCTGGTCCGCACGGAGAAGGACACGAAGGTGCTGCTGAACGATCGTTTACTCGGCAGCGGCGTCTTCAGCGTGCGCCTCCCACCCGGCCAACATCGCTTGAGCTTTCATGCTCCCGGGCAACCACCTTCTCACATCGTCGCACACGTGCGAGCAGGAGTTTCGAGCATCGTGTCCGACGATTGACGCCCACCGATAAAGCTGGTTTCCCTGTCACCAAAGCCCTATTCTGGATGAGTGACCAAGTCATCTCTTGCAGGGCTTGGCCGCAGGAACCCCACGAACCCCCTCTGCGCCCCCGCCGCCGGATACCAACCCATCGTAGAGCTCGGCCGCGGGGGCATGGGGGCCACGTATCTGGCGCGCAGCACCGCCGCGGCGCCCGGGCGATTGGCGGTCATCAAGCGCCCGCATCGCGCGTTGCTCCGTGACCCGGACGTCCACCGGCGCTTCCACCACGAAGCGGCGATCGCCTCCCTCGTTCGTCATCCCCACCTCATGCGGACGTTCGGGGTGGGCGAAGACGGGGACGGGCCCTACCTGCTCCTCGAGTACGTGCACGGGACGACCCTGGAGGACTTGGCCGACAGGTCCATCTTGCGAAGCAGACGGCCGGACCTCTGCGCCGTCGTCCTCATCGGCGTTCAGTGCCTCTCGGCCCTCGAGGCGCTCCACGACGCGCGCGATTCCGACGGCGTACCGCTCCGCATCATCCACCGCGACGTGTCGCCGCAGAACATCCTCGTGTCCGCGCGCGGCGACGTGCGCCTGGGGGACTTCGGGGTCGCCAAGAGCCGCCTCCAGGAAGCTCGGACCGATCAGCAGACGCTCCTCGGGAAGCTGCAGTACTTGCCCGTCGAGTACCTGAAGGAGCGACGCGTCGGGCCACGGCTCGACTCCTACGCGACCGCCATGACCCTCTGGACGACCCTGGCGGGCCGGCCCCCCTTCGTCGCCCGCAACGAGCGGAGCTTCGTCGGCCAAGTCTTGAGGGGGCGCGTACCCGCGTTGCGATCCGTTTGGCCCGAGTGCCCTCCCGAGATCGACCAGCTGTTGACCGCGGCGACCCACCCCGACTGGAGGGAGCGGCTGTCACCGCGGGAGCTGCGAGCTGGTCTCGCGCGCTGGCTCGAGCCCCGGGTCGAGGAGGGCTCCATCCAGCGCTTCGTCGAGGGGCTGGCGGGCGCCGACCTGCGCACCCGAGCCGCTGCGTGGGGCATCGAGGACGCACTCCGAGCGATGGAGCGGTCGTTCGAGCGTTCGATGGAGCAGTCGGCCCCTCCTGCGAGCTGGAGCGACGACGAACCGCACACTCCGGACCGATCGCTCGAAGCCTGAACGGTGGTGGGGCAACCCGCGTCGGACGCAAACCGGGCGCACATCGAGCGCAGACCAGGTGGCGCCGAGCGCAGATCGGGCGCCGAGCCCGGACCAAGCGCACGCAAGCGCGCATCGAGCGCAGACCGTTCGGCGATCCACGATCGCAAACCACGCACGAAGCCCCTCCCCAGGCAACGGACTGTAAGACACGGCTCAGACACGGCCATCCCCGATACCTTAGGCGCAGCGCCGCCCGTCAAGCTCGGCCGCTCCCCTGATAGCCAGCGGCGAGGCTTTCGCGAGCACCGGAGCGGAGCCCCCATG
>Ga0207873_1000220_pt1 | contig 62171 bp, 53 predicted proteins | sample BGWIniCompost_FD_187373 | JGI IMG/M metagenome (GOLD analysis project Ga0207873, IMG submission 187373) | Cellulose adapted compost microbial communities from Newby Island Compost Facility, Milpitas, CA, USA - BGW Initial Compost (SPAdes)... ...
TCGACCTCGCGGCCACCCTGGCGCGCGAACTGCACGATGTGGACCGCCTCTCCGCCTTCTTCGACATCATCCACCAGGACCCGGTCATCTCCCAGGTGAAACTCATCGCCGAGCCATGGGACGTCGGCGAAGGCGGATACCAGGTCGGCAACTTCCCCATCCTCTGGGCCGAGTGGAACGGGAAGTACCGCGACGCGGTGCGCCGGTATTGGCGCGGCGACGAGGCGCAGGTCGCCGAACTCGGCTACCGGCTGACCGGCAGCAGCGACCTGTACGCCAGCGATGGCCGCCGCCCGTACGCCAGCATCAACTTCGTGACGGCGCACGACGGCTTCACCCTGCGCGACCTCGTGAGCTACAACCAGAAGCACAACGAGGCCAACGGGGAAGACAACCGGGACGGCACCGACGACAACCTCTCCTGGAACTGCGGCGTCGAGGGCCCAACCGACGACCCGGAGATCAACGCGCTGCGTGCCCAGCAGCAGCGGAACTTCCTCGCCACGTTGCTCTTCTCCCAGGGCGTGCCGATGATCTGCGGGGGCGACGAGATCGGTCGCACCCAGCACGGCAACAACAACGCCTACTGCCAGGACAACGAGATCAGTTGGTACGACTGGGAACTCGACGATGAGCGGCGCACGCTCCTCGAGTTCACCCGGCGCCTGATCGCGACCCGGCTCCAGCATCCCGCGCTGCACCGCCGCAAGTTCTTCCAGGGGCGGCGCATCCGCGGGTCGGACGTCCGTGACATCACCTGGCTCCGGCCCGACGGGGGTGAGATGACCGAGGCCGAGTGGGAGGCAAACTGGGTGCGAACGCTCGGGGTACGCCTCGACGGCCGCGCACTGGACGAGGTGGACGAGCGCGGTGACCCGATCGTCGACGACACCCTCCTCCTGCTGCTCAACGCGCACGCGGACACCGTCCCGATGACGCTGCCACCGCCCCTCCCGGGCGCCGCCTGGGAGGTGGTAGTCGACACGGCCCAGCCGGATCTGGAGCCCGGCGAACGCCGGCTAGACGCCAGCGAGCCGTACCAGCTCCGCGGTCGCTCGCTCGCGCTGCTGCGCGAGGTCACGCCTGATGACAGCGAGTGATCGCCGCAGTGACCGCGGTGGAACGGATCTCGCTGTCGGCCTCGGTGAGAGGACCCCGGCATCTGGCCGGTGGTGAACAACTGTGGGGAACAGGGAGAGGATCCTATGATCAAAAAGGAGTACACGAAGACTGGCCGCTCTTGCCGCGTGACGTTCGAGCTGCCACCAGGCAGCGCCGAGCGGTCGGTCTCCGTGGTGGGGGACTTCAACGATTGGAACGAGGAGGCCACTCCCTTGAAGCGGCGGCGCGACGGCAGCTTCAGCACCACCATCTCGGCCAAGCCCGGGCGCCGCTACCACTTCCGCTACCTCATCGACGGCCACCGCTGGGAGAACGACCCGGCGGCGGACGGGTACGCCCCCAACCCCTTCGGCACCGAGGACTCGGTCATCGAGGTCTAGCGCGGCCGGGTCCGCACCAGGCCGAGTGGTTGTATGCTAGCCACACAGCCGAGCCGGTGGGCACACCGGTTGAAACCCGGTGCCCAAACGGGAGGGAGTGGCACGATGGCGTACGAGACCGCCTTTACCATGGACACGTCGAGCATCAAGTACGGCCCCGGCGTCACCCGCGAGGTGGGGCACGACATGGCCGCACTCGGCGCGCGGCGCGTCATGGTGGTGACTGACCCGCGCGTGGCGCAGACCGAAGCGGTGGCGGTGACGATGGAGTCGCTGCGAAACGCCGGGATCGACGCCGTGCTCTACGATCAGGTACGCGTGGAGCCGACCGACGTCTCCTTCAAGGAGGCGATCCGCTTCGCCGAGGAGGGCCGGTTCGACGGCTACGTGGCCGTCGGCGGCGGGTCGTCCATGGACACCGCCAAAGCGGCCAACCTGTACGCCACCTACCCGGCCGACTTCCTCGCCTACGTCAACCAGCCGATCGGCGAGGGGCGACCGGTGCCCGGCCCGCTCAAGCCGTTGATCGCCATTCCGACCACCGCCGGGACCGGCAGTGAGACGACCGGCGTGGCCATCTTCGATCTGACCGAGATGCACGCCAAGACCGGCATCGCCCACCGCGCGCTGCGGCCGGTGATGGGCATCATCGACCCGAACAACACGCGCTCCCTCCCGCCGATGGTGGCCGCCTGCTCCGGGTTCGACGTGCTGAGCCACGCCATCGAGTCGTACACGGCCCTGCCCTACAACCGGCGGGAAGCGCCGCCGTCGCTGGCGCTCCGCCCGGCCTATCAGGGTGCCAACCCGATCAGCGACATCTGGGCGCGCGAGGCGATCGAGCGCGTCTCGCGCTACATCGTGCGCGCGGTCGAGGACCCGGACGATGAGGAAGCGCGGGGGCAGATGCTCCTGGCTGCTGCCTTCGCGGGGATCGGCTTCGGCAACGCCGGGGTCCACCTGCCCCACGGCATGTCGTACCCGGTCTCCGGTATGGTGCGCGACTACATCCCCGAGGGCTATCCCAAGGACCACCCGATCATTCCGCACGGGATGTCGGTCATCCTGCACACCCCGGCGGTGGTGCGGTTCACCGCGCCGGCCAACCCGGAGCGGCACCTGGAAGCGGCGCGGCTGATGGGCGTCGACACCCGCGGCGCCGGTCCGGAGGACGCCGGCGATCTCCTGGCCGGGGCCATCATCAAGTTGATGCGGCGGCTCGGGATGCCCAACGGCCTACACGCCGTGGGGTTCGAGCGCGACGACATCGACGCGCTGGTGGCAGGCACCCTGCCCCAGCACCGCGTCACCAAGCTGTCACCGCGCCCCGCCGGGGAGGCCGAACTGCGCCAGCTCTTCCTCGACTCCATGCGCTGCTGGTAGGACACAACGAGCGCCGGCATGCGTGCCGGCGCTCGTGTCCATTCCGGTGCGTTGGACGACCGGACTTACTCGCCCCACGTGTCCCGGAGGACGCGGACCCAGTTGCCGTGGGCCAGCTTCTTCAGCGCCTCGTCGTCGTAGCCGCGATCGCGCAGCGCCTGCATGAGCTTCGGGAGCCCCGCCGCGTCCTTCAACTCGGCCGGCACGACCGCGCCGTCGAAGTCCGAACCGAGCCCGACGCAGTCGATCCCCATGCGCTCGACGAGGTAGTCGATGTGGTCGACCATGGTCGAGATGGGGGTGTTCGGGTCCATGGCGCCGTCGGCGCGCAGGAAGCCGACGTGGAAGTTTAGGCCAACCATCCCGCGCCGCTCCCGGATCGCGTCGAGCTGCTTGTCTAGCAGGTTGCGCGGCGAGTTCGACAGCGCCCAGGCGTTGGAGTGCGTCGCCACCAGCGGCGCGTCGGAGATCTCCGCCACTTCCCAGAAGGTCTTCTCATTCGCGTGGGACAGGTCGATCAGCACCCGCTTGCGGTTGAGCTGCCGGATCAGTTCCTTCCCCGCGTCGGTGAGCCCTTCCCCGATGTCCGGCGTACCGGGGAAGATGTTCGGCACCCCCGCGGCGAAGGCGTTCTGCCGGAAGTGGGTGATCCCGACCGAACGCAGCCCGGCCTCATAGAAGACCTCCAGCGCGTACCCATCCGGGTCGAGCGCGTCAGCCCCCTCGAAGTGCAGCAGGATAGCGAAGACGCCGGTGTCGAGGCACTCCTGTAGCTCGGCCGCGGTGCGGATGATCCGGCACTGCCCGTTCGACTCCTGCGCGATCCGGATCAACTCACCCAGCCGCGCCAGCGCGTCCGACTGTGCGTCCTCCACGGGGATCGGCGGCGGCCACCCCTTCTCGGGGTCGAACGCGGTGCCGATCTTCTCCGCGCGACCGGTTACGTCAACCGCCCCGACCGCTGTCGACGGATCTCCCTCTCCGGGGCGCTGCTTGCGGCTCCGCGGCAGGACCGCGAAGAACCCGCCGCCCAGCCCACCGGCGCGGGCGCGCGGCAGGTCGATGTGGCCCTTCTCGGTCCACTCGAAGAATGACCGGCGGCCCGGGCCATCGAACCCTTCGCCAGCCAGGCTGATGATGGTGTCGTTGTGTCCGTCGAAGATCGGCGGAAAGCCTCCACCCTGTGTCGACGCGCTCATACGCCCTCTCCCTCATGCACCGCGCGGTGCGCGGAGCGTCCCTTCGTCAGTCCGCACGGTTGTACGGCCATTCGGGAGCCGCTGTCAATCCGGTCCCCAGGCTGTCAGGTGACCCAATCGGCCATTCCACAACCTCAACGCTTGCGATATGAGCATCATGTCAGCCGTGGATCGCCACATGCGGGGAAGTCCGTGGGCATCTAGGTTCGGGGAGACGGCGCGTCCTCACTCCGGACAAGCACAGGAGCGGTCACCATGTCGCGGCTCGACCTCACACGCGGCCAGGAGAACGTCTTCGAGCGCCCCATTCACCTGCCGGTCGACGTGATCGACTGGAACGTGAGCACGCTCGAGTTCAAGGTCATGCCCCACGGCGACCACGAGCACGAGCTGATCCACAAGTCGTCGCAATCGCCCCCCGGTGGAGTGCAACTCGTAGATACCGAGCACGCGCGGGTGGTGCTGGCAGCGGACGACACGCTGGAGCTCCCGCCGCCCGACTACCTGTTCGACTGGAGTCTGGAACTCCACCTAGGCACGGACAACCGCTTCGTGCTGGACTACGGCGTGCTCGAGGCGACCTAAGCGAGCGACGCGGCCCGTCGGAAAGGAGAGGGCCGGGCCCCCGGCGGAGCCCGGCCCTCGTACCTCATGCTCCTGACTACACTCCGAGCGCCCGCCGCAACTCGTCCAGATCGGCGTGCACGGTGTGTACCGCGCCGGGCAACTCCGGAAAGATCGGATTCTTCAGCACGGTGCCGGTCGCGAGCACCACGACCCGCTCATCGCGGCTCACCAGCCCGGCCTCCAGCGCCACTTCCAGCCCGGCCATGGCGGCCGCGCCGGCCGGCTCGGCCAGGATGCCCGCCGACGCCGCCAGCGTGCCAATAGCGCGCACCATCGCGTCATCGCTCACCGCGACGAAAGCTCCGCCCGAATCACGCACATCCCGCAGCACGGCCGCCCCGCTCAGCGGCTGGCCCACCGCGATTCCGTCGGCGATCGTCTTGGGCTCCACCGGCTCGACCTGGCCACCCCGCTCCCAGGCCAGTTTCACCGGCTGGCACCCCTCGGCCTGGACGCCGATGATCCGGGGCACGCCTGTGGTGACGCCGCAGGCGACCAGCTCGCGGAAGCCCTTGGCCAGCGCGCTGAGGGTCACCCCGTCGCCGATCGGCGACACCACCACGTCCGGCACCCTGCGGCCCAACTGCTCCCAGATCTCGAAGGCAACGGTCTTCTTCGCTTCCAGCGTGGCCGGGTTGTAGCCCGTGTTGCGGTCGAACCAGCCGAACTCGCGAGCCGCCCGACGCGAGAAGCGCATCGCCGCGTCATAGCCCTCGCGGACCTTCAGCACCGTCGCCCCGGCCAGCCGCATGAGCGCCAGCTTCGACTCCGCGACCTGCTCCGGCACGAAGATGACCGCCCGCAGCCCGGCCGCGGCCGCCCCAACTGCCAGCGACACCGCCACGTTGCCGGTCGAGGCGCAGCTCACCGTCTGCGCCCCGGCGCGCATAGCGTGCTCCAGCACCATCGCTGTGGCGCGGTCCTTGTTCGAGCCGGTCGGCCCACGCGTTTCGTCCTTCACCCAGAGGTGTGGCATCTGCAGCCGGTTCCGGAGCCCGGGAGCCGCCACGAGCGGGGTCCCCCCGACCGGCAGCGGGTAGTGGATCGGCCCCTCCTCCAGCGGCAAGAGCGCACGGTAGCGCCACATCCCGGTCTCTCCTGCCGGCTCACCCGGCAGCAAGTCCGCGGCGTAGGCGTACCGGTACTCCACCCGCCCCTCATCGGCTCGCGCCTCGGCGAGGCTCACGTCCTCGAACGTCTCTTCGGTGCCGTCGTCGTACACGACCGTCGCGCCGGTCGGAATGCCCATCACCACTCCCTCTACCTTCACCGATCCCGGCGATCCGGCCCGCTCCGGCCGAACCGCCAGACCGCACTGGTCTTTCAGCCGCGCTCCGTGAGGTGTCGCGCGATGGCGGCGTAGCCCCTTGCCGCCGCTTCCAACTGGGCGATCTCGATGTACTCATCGACCCGGTGGGCCATCTCCTCGTCGCCCGGCCCGAACCCGATGGTCGGGATGCCGAGCCGCCCCGCGGTGCCGCTCCCGTTGGTGCAGAAGGCATAGTGGCCCAGCCGCGTCGGCACCCCTGCCTCCTGCAGCGCGGCGAGCGCACCGGCCACAAGCGGGTGGTCATCGGGGAAGAACCAGGCGGGGGCGAAGTTCGGCGCCTCCACGCGCGCCCCCGTGTAGCTCTCGAAGTCGTCCACCGCAATCGTCGCGGTCCCGGTCGCCCCGGTCCGCGCCAGCGCCCGGTCCATCCGCTCCCGGATCGGCGCCAGGATCGACTCCTCCGTCTCCCCCGGCAGCGTCCGCCGGTCGAAGGTCGCGACGCAGCGGTGCGGCACAACCGAGAGTCCCGGGTATGGCTCCGACAGGATATCAGTCAGCACCAGGATCCCCTTACCGAGCACGGGGTGCTGGGTCGGCTCGAGCTCGCGCAGGGCGACGATGACGTCGGCCATCGCCTCCGCCGCGTTGATCCCGAACTCCGGCCGGGAGGAGTGCGTCGGCCGCCCGTTGACCTCAACCCGGATCTCTGCCCGCCCCCGCTGGCCTCGGGCGACGGTCAGCCCGGTCGCCTCACAGATCACCACGGCGTCGGGCTTCACCCGCTTCGCGACGTGCTCGAGCGCCGGCCCCTCGACCAGCTCCTCGGCGACGGTCGCCGACACGACCACTCGTCCCCGGCGCAGCGAGCCGCGCAGGGAGGCGATGCCGTACACCGCGGCTGCCAGCGGCCCCTTCATGTCCATCGAGCCGCGGCCGTAGAGCCGATCGCCCATCACCTCACCCCAGGGATTTCGCGACCAGTCGTCCGGGTTACTCACCCCCACGGTGTCGATGTGGGCGTCGAACAGGAGACACGGCCCCGGCCCGGCGTCGATCGTCCCGACCACGTTCCCCCAGTCGTCCGTCTCAACGACGAAGCCCAGGCGCGCCATCTCCGCTGCCACGATCCGCGCAACCGCCCCCTCCGTCCCCGACGGGCTCGGCTCCCGCACCAGCCGTAGCGTGAAATCCACCAGTTCCCCGGCGTTCACGCTTCGATCCCCCTCCGGAACCGCCATTCCCCATTCCTCCAATCACCCGCTCACCGCCGCGGCGTCCGAATCACGCCACCCGGCCGCGCACCGGTCGCCTTCCCGTCGCGCCAGACGATCTCGCCGCCGATTCGTGACCCATTCTCCCAGCCGGGCCACCCGGGCGCCAGTTTACGGACACTCGTGGCGTAACGGTATGCCGGGCTCGCTCCAGTGCCCAGACTGCCGCTCATGAGTTCTGAGCAATCGGCTCGTTGCACCCGCCCGCAGCCCGCTACGCACTAGCCATGAGTCGCGATCGGCTGGAGAAGGGTCCGAGCGCCGTGGCAGGTGCCCGGGGGTAAACCCCCGGGCTGACAAGGCGAAGCCGGCTAAAGCCGGCTGGGAGAATAGGGGCTTTCATCCAGATGATCAGGTACCCAGCGTTCGGCACGTGCCGGACGTAATGGCCTTTAGCAAGATAATCCAGCCCGTGCCTCAGCGTGCCTCTGCGGTGGCGGGAACCAGCGACGCCTCCTCCTCCGCCAGCTTGGCCGGGGAGCGCTGGGCGACCGGGTCGAGCCGGCGGGTGACCAGGATGGTGATGCTTGCGAAGACGCACGCGATCAGGAACGGGATCTGGTAACCGGTGAAGTTCAGGATGAAGCCCGCCGTGATGGGCACGATCACCGCGGCCGCGTGCTGCAGGGTCAGGCCGGTCGCCAGCGACGGCGCCACGTCCGCGACCGGGGCGATCTTGCGCAGGTAGGTCGCCGCCCCGACCGACGACAGCGGGAAGATGAGCGAGTAGATCAGGTAGCAGGCGGCCGCGATGTAGAGGTTGTCGATCAACGCATAGCCGAGGAGCGCGGCGATGTAGGCCACGTTGATCGCGCCGAGCACCTCGCGTTCCCCTCGGACGTCGATCATGCGCCCGATCCAGGGACCGGCCACCATCGAGGCCAGGCTCACCACCACCAGGAGCGCGCTGACGCCGGGAACCGAGAGCCGGAAGTGGTTCACCAGAACCCACAGCCCGAACGAGAAGAAGATCTGTTGCCGCGCCCCGTCGAGCAGGCTCAGATAATAGTAGTAGCGGTACGCTCGGCGAATGACGATGGGCTCGCGGCGCGGCCGGTGGGGCACCTCGTGCCCGTCGCGCAGGTTCGGGATGCCGAAAGCCGCGATCGCGCCGATCAATGCCAGCAGCCCTGCGAGGACGAAGGCGCCGTTGAACGAGATCCAACCCTGGCGGAAGGTGACAAACACCAGGAGCATCGCCGCCAGCGAGCCGCCACTGTAGATCGCCGACATCCGCCCGAGCACCACTCCCGCGCGGTCGGCTGTCGTGAGGCTCATGCCCAGCGCGTGCTGCGTCTGGAGCACGGTGTGGTACCCCATCGAGGAGATGATGACCCACGGCGTGACGGTCCAGAAGGAGTTCGAGACGCCGAAGAGCCCGTAGCCAATCGCCAGGAGCACCAGCGCCCAGGCGGTCAGGCGCGGGATGGACATGCGGTAGAAGAGCGCGGTCAGGAAGATGAGCAGGAAGCCGGGGATTTCACGGATCGCCGTGATGTAGCCGAACTGCGGCCCGGCGAGGCCCAGGACGTCCTCGAAGTAGTTGGTGACCACGTTCTGCTGCATGGCCATCGACATGCCGAAGGCAGCCGACATGATCGCCAGCAGCACGAATCCACGCCGCGCGGCCGGACTGGCCGTCTCGACCCACCTGTGGAGCATCTCGACTCCCGATCGTCATACGTCATACGTCATACGTCACGCGTGTTCCGTGCTCCGTGGCAGAACCATACCCTGCGGTCTCACCATGGCACCGCTCGACATGAACGGAACACGCAACACGTATGACGCATGACGCATGACGTATCACGCATCACGCCTCACTCCCGCTTCGCGGCCTGCAGGCTGCGCTCGGTGGGCAGCAACAGGCACAGCGGGATCGCGATAAGCGCCAGCACCACTTGCAGGCGCATCGCCATCTGGATCCCGAGCGCGTCGGCCACGGCGCCGGTGATCGGGACACCAATCGCGCCGGTGACGAAGCCGAGGCCCAGGATCAGGCCGGATGCGATGCCTGCTCGACCGAGCATAAGCTGCTGTGCCATCACGAGCAAGAGCGGTGCGGTGGAGGCCGCGAGCAGGCCGACCAGGGCGCCGGTGACGAACGCGATCGGTCCGGTGAACTGTGCGAAGAGGAGCACGGTCGGAATCGTCAGAATCAGCGAGACGAGGATGACCGCCCGCCGGCCGTAACGGTCAGCGAGGTTGCCCGAGCCGATGGTGCCTGCGGCACTGCACAGGGTGATGACGGTCGCCAGGGCGCCGTAGAAACCCTTGGAGTAGCCCAGGGACTCGTACCAGGTCGGCACGTACGCCTGGATACTGCTCATGCTCCAGGAGCGCGCCATCATGATCAGGATGACGGCGGCCATAGCAAGCTTCGGGATCGGGGCCGGCTTCACCCGGGCGTGGCCGGCCCGGACCGCAGGTCGGACTGCGATCGCCCGCATCTCGTAGAGCAGCCAGAAGGCGATCACCGTCCCGGGGAAGAGCATCACCGAGACGCCGCGCAGTTCGAACAGTGCCAGCAGGCCGACGCCGATCAGCGGGCCGAGCGCGAAGCCGATCGTCCCGCCGGAGGCGTAGACCGACATCGCCGCGTTGCGTTTCTGATCGGTAATGACCGCGTTGGCGTTGAGCGCGCCGAACGGGTGGAAGGCGCCCGAACCAAGCCCCGCAAGCCCGGCCAGGGTCAGAATCACCGGGAAGGAGGGCGCGAAGCCGATCCCGGCGAAGGTCACGGCCGTCCAGATCAGCGCAAAGCCGATGAGGCGCGTGCCGAACCGATCGGCGAGGTAGCCGAAGAGGGGCTGCGACACCGACCCGACCCCGCTGTAGGCCAGGCTCACCAGGCCGACCGTCTTCAGGTCCAGCCCGAAGCGGGAGGCCAGCAAGGGGAATAGGACAGGAAGCAGGCCAGCGTACAGGTCGATGGTAAAGTGGCCCAGTGCAAGGGTGATGAGGGGGCGGTTGCGCACGATGCTGCCCGCTGCCGCGGGAACCGCCTGGGTCTCGGCCAAGGACGCGTCTCCGTTTTCTTTCGCGCGAAACAGTGCCGGCGCGGCCCCGTGGCATCGCACGTCGGACCTGCCAGCCGTGCAACGGTACCGGCAGTGCCCGGCGGCGTCAAGACGGTCGGTCAATCGCTCCACGCCGCGCCCGATCGTGGAACACTTAGGGACGGCCCGCCGCGAGCGGTGCGGCGCCACGAGGAGCAGACGGACGATGGAGAACAGCATGGCAGACGAGAAGCAGGCCGAGCGACTGACGGTGACGCTCACCGACATCGCCTACCAGGGCCCGGCGGTCGGCCGCGTCGACGGCCGCGTGGTGTTCGCGGACTTCGGCATCCCGGGTGAGGAGGTGGTGGTCGAGATCGATAAGAGCCGGCGCCAGTACACCTCGGGCAAGGTTGTGGAGGTGCTCAAACCCGCGCCGGAGCGAGTCACGCCGCCCTGCCCGTACTTCGGCGCCTGCGGCGGCTGCCAGTGGCAGCACATCGCCTACGAGAAGCAGCTCGAATTCAAGCAGCACATCGTCCGCGAGCAACTGCGGCGCATCGGCAAGTTCGACGACCCGCCGGTGTCACCGACCGTGCCGTGCAGCAAGCCCTATGGTTACCGCAACAATGCCCGCTTCTCCACCTCGCGCCAGGGAGATCTGGGCTTCATCACCCGGCCGGGCACAGGGTATCGCTTCCAGCGCATCGACCGGTGCCTGATCATGGTCCCGCAGATCAATGAGGCGCTGGCCAAGCTGCAGGGGACCGGTGCCGGGCAACACCAGGTGGTGATCCGCTACGGGGAGAACACCGGGGAGATGCTGATCCAGCCCGACCTGCGCCACCGCCAGCCGGAGGTGGAGTCGGGTCAGAAGTATTTCCATGAAGCGCTCCTGGGGAGGCGGTTCCGCATTTCGGGTCCGTCTTTCTTCCAGACCAACACCGAGCAGGCCGAGCGGCTGGTGGAGCTGGTCCGGGAGCGGTTGGCGCTGACCGGCAACGAGGTCGTGGTCGACGCGTACGCGGGCGTGGGCACGTTCGCGATACTGCTGGCTTCGGAGGCGCGCCGGGTCATCGCCATCGAGGAGTCGCCCTCGGCCGTGGCCGACGCACAGCCCAACCTGGAGGGGATCTCGAACGTCGAGTACGTGACCGGCAAGGTGGAGCGGGTGCTGCCGCGGCTGGAGATACAGGCGGACGCCATCATCCTCGACCCGCCGCGGGCGGGCTGCCATCCGCGGGCGTTGGAGGCGGTGCTGGAGATGCATCCGCAGCGGCTGGTCTACGTCTCGTGCGATCCCTCGACGCTCGCCCGCGACCTGCGCATCCTGGTGGACGGTGGCTATCGCCTATTGGACGTGACGCCGGTCGATATGTTCCCGCAGACCTACCACATCGAGTGCGTCGCCGCGCTGGAGCGAGCATGAGCACGCCGCCCCTGGTCCTGGCTTCGGCATCACCACGGCGCCGTGAACTGCTGGGGCGATTGGGCGTGCCGTTCACAGTCACCCCGGCGGACGTGGACGAGAACGTGGGCGGGCCGGGCATGCGCCCGGAGCGCGTTGCCCGCGCGCTGGCCCGGCGGAAGGCGCTGGCCGTTGCCGCCCAGCACCCCGGCTCGGTCGTGCTGGCGGCGGACACGGTCGTAGCCCTACGCGGTCGATTGCTCGGGAAACCCGCCGACGCGGCGGAGGCCTGGGCCATGCTCCGCGCGCTCCGGGGACGACGACACCGGGTCATCACGGGCGTCGCGCTCGCCGCCGGGCGACGGGTGTGGGTCCGACACGTGGTGACGACGGTCCACATGCGCTCCTACAGCGACGACGAGATCGCCGCTTCAATCGCGGCCGGCACCCCGTTCGACAAGGCCGGGGCGTATGCGATTCAGGATCCGGACTTCCGGCCGGTCGCGTGCCACGAGGGGTGCTACTGCAACGTCGTCGGACTGCCACTGGCGCCGGTGATCGAGCTGCTGGCACGTGTCGGGATCCAGGTGCCGCTCACCGAGCCGGCGGATCTCCTGCCAGCGTGCGCGTGCTGCCCGCTCTTCGCAGGTGCGCCGTTGGATGCGGGCGCGGGTCAGTGACCCGCGCCCGGTACCAGGTTGGTGGGGCATCGCCGGCCAGGCGAAGCCTATTGCGCGGTGACGCCCCATAGTGGGGGGTTGTGCTAAGTGGGGTCGGCGTGGGGATGCTCGTCGATCGTTCCGCGCCAGCCGCCCGTTTCCCGGCCGCGCCTCTCGATGAAGTCCTTGAAGCGCTCCAGATCACCCTGGACCTTGCGCTCCATGAAGCCGAGCGCATCCCCAAGGCGCTCCTTGAGCCCCTCCGGCTCGTAGCCCATCTGAAGCGTCACGCGGGTCGTGTCCTCGTCGATATAGTGGAACGTCACGACACCGGCATTCTCATCCCCCGCGACGCTGTGCCAGGCGATGCGCTGATCGGGGACCTGTTCAACGATCCGCGCTTGCCACTCGTGCTCAGTGCCGCCGATTTCGGCGCGCCACTGCAGGTGCTGGTCGTCGATCTGCCGCACCTCCTTGACGCCCTCCATGAAGCGAGGGAACTCCTCAAACTGGGTCCACTGGTTGTACGCCGCGCGGACCGGAACGTTGACTTCGATCGACTTCGTAACGGTCGCCATGGTCACCTCCCTCGGTAGGGCGAACAGTCTTGTCCGGGTGACGCAAGGCTCAGGCCACGGGCCCCTGTTTACGTCCGACGAAAGCCTTCCTATACTGGCGCGAAGCGCAGATCATTGTCGTGGGCGTAGGTGCCGGGTCATCGCACCCCGACTGTTTCGGCCTCCCGTCGCGCCCAGGGGTGGATGGCCACGACCACCAGGGGGACGGCGTGCCAGTAGACTCCCAGCTCACCGTGACCAGCAGGGACCGTCGCACCGGGCGGCACAACGCCGGGTTCGGCATCGCCTACGGGGCGATGCTCATGCTGGGGCACACCCTGATCCACCCGGTCATCGTCCTGGCCTTCTTCGTCAGCCTGATCAGCGATTCCTACGTGCTCGTGGGGCTCGTGCCTGCGCTGGCGACCGGGCTGGTGGCCTTCCCGCTCTTGCTCGGCGCCGGGTCCGCACCGGGACGAGCGGGCCGGCTTACCGTCGGTGTCTGGGCCAGTATCTTCCGCGCGGCCGCGATCGGGCTCCTCGGTGCGGTCAGCTTTGCGCTCGGGGACGGGACGCCGCCGGCGCTGCTCGTCACCTTCTTCGTCGTCTACGCGCTCTACAACCTGGCGTCGGGGTTCGCCAACACGCCGATGGTCGACCTCACGGCGTACTCCTTTTCGGGTGAACGTCTGGGCCTCGTGTTCGGCCAGCGCAACCTGTGGGGTGCCGTCCTCGGTGTCATGGTCGGGTACACCATCGCGCGCCTCCTGGGGGGCAGCGACGACATCCCGGCCAGCGTGGCAATCCTGTTTCTGCTGGCCTTCGTCGCGTTCAGCCTGGCGGCCTACGCCGCCGCCATGATGCGTGAGCCGCACCGCAGCGACGGGTACGTCGCCAGCCTGGGCCACCAGCTCCGTGAGGCTCCGCACTTGCTTGGAAACGACTACTTCCGCCGATTCCTCGCCTTCCGGGCCTTCCTCTCGCTCTCCGCGATCGCCGACCCGTTCTATGTGGTGTTCGCCTACCGGCAGTTGGGGGTTCCGATCGATCTGATCGGTCTCTACGTCGCGGCGCTGGCAGTAGGACGCTTCGCCTCGAACCTGATCTGGGAACCGATCTCCGCGCGCCGGGGCAACCGGCTGGTGCTGCAGGTTTCAGCGCTGCTGCGCATGCTGATCCCGCTGCTGGCGCTGGCGCTCCCGCCGCTGCTGCGCTGGTCGGTCATCGCCGACCTGGGGCTGATGGGCGGGCGCGCGCTCGCCTACGCCTTCACGCTGGTCTTCGTGGTGTACGGGGTCTCACTAAGCGGGCAGGCGCTGGCGAACATGGCCTACCTGCTGGATATTGCGCCGGAGGCTGAGCGCCCGGCGTACACCGGGCTGCTGAACACGGTGCTGGCCGTGGTGGCCTTCGTTCCGCTCGTCGGGGGTCTGCTCCTCGAACGCTTCGGATTCCAGTTCCTCTTCCTGGTCACCTTCCTCATCGGGTTCGCGGCCGTGCTCTCCAGTGGCTCGCTGCACGAGCCGCGCTTCCTCCGTCCGACTCCCCTGCTCGCCCGCTACGGACTGCTGACGCGCTCCCGTCGCGTGCGCGGGTAGGGCCACCAGGACGAGGCAGTCACAGTGACGGTTCGCGGTCGGCCAGTGCGACCAGTGCCGCCACGCATCCAGCCACCAGAGCCGCCGGGAGCGCCTGCGTCACGGCCGAGCCGACCGCCGCGCCGAGCCCCAGGGCCAGCCCGATCGCCAGCAGCACCACACCGCACGCCACTCCGCCCGCAATCCCCGCTGCCTGACTCGTCCGCATCGCCGCCTCCTCGAACGCCTGTGCCGAACATGCGTGCCGAACAAATGTACGTACACAGAATAGAACGGGCGTTCGTGCCTGTCAAGGGGGTACGGCGTCTGCGAGCGTAGCCGCAGGATCAGGCCACGCTCGTGACTCCCACAAACGGCATCCCGTGCCGGCGGCGGACTTGGTAGAATGGGCCGCAGCACGATCCGTGGGGGAGGGCATGCATCCACTCGATCGCTTGCGCGAGACGCGCCTACTGCCCGTCGTGGTCGGATTGGTGCTCCTCGCGCTGGGGTTGTTCCTACTCCGTGTAGCTCACATCCTGCCGCCCTTCGTGTGGGCGGCGGTTACTGCCTACCTGCTCCACCCCGTCGTCAACCGCGTGCAGCGGGGGTTGCGCATCCCGCGCCCTGTAGCGATCGCGATGGTCTTCGTATTGATCGCCGGGATCCTGGGCGTGGTTGGCGTGAGGGTCGTCCCGACGCTCTACGAGCAGCTCCGCTCCCTGATCGCATCGTTGCCCAGCCTCATCGACACCGCCCGGCAGGAGCTAGTCCGGAACGAACGGATTTCGATTGGTGGCGTGACGATCGACACGGCCGCCATCAATGCGCAGATCGAAGAGGTGTCGAAGGATGTCGCGGCTCGCTTCAGCCGTGAGGCGCCCTCCCTCGTCTTGCAGACGGTCGGCTTCCTGATCCACCTGCTCGTCTACCTGTTGGCCACCTACTACTTCCTGCTCCAGGGCAGCCGCTTGGTACAGCGCCTGTCGAACCTGCTGCCGCCACGGCACCACCAGACCTTCGAGCGGGTCAGCGGCCAGGTCAACGCGACGTTCGGGGCCTACATCCGGGCGCAGGTGATTCTCTTCGCCATCATGTCGGTGGCCACGTTCATCGCACTGAGCATCCTGAAGGTGCAATACGCCCTGGCGCTCGCCATCGCCACCGGCGCGCTTGAGTTGATCCCCATCATCGGTCCCTGGACCGCAGGTGGCATTGCGGTAACGGTGGCCCTCTCGCAGGGGAGCACCCCCTTCGGCTGGACACCGGTGCAGCTCGCTGCCGTGGTGGGCCTCACCTATCTTGCCCTCCGCCTGATGGAGGACCATTTCGTCATCCCGCAGCTTGTCGGGCGGATCGTTCGCCTCCACCCGCTGATGGTGATCTTCGGGGTGCTGGCCGGAGCGTCGATCGGGGGAGCCCTGGGCCTGGTGCTCGCGGTGCCGCTCCTGGCGGCGTCGAAGCTGATCGTGCTGGCGGTGCTGGAGGAGCTGCGGCACCCGCCCGCGCGCCACGTGGTCGCACTACGCGAGCCGGGTGAACTCCACAGCTTCAGCCAGCACCTGGGCCGCTACGATCGCCAGCACGTGGTCCTGCTGATCGCGAGCGACGCGCTGGCGATGGAGGATCTCCCGGACGTGCAGTGGCTGGCAGCCGAGGCACTGCGCCGCGACATCCGCCTACAGGTGGTGACGCCGGATCAAGTTGCGGCCAGCATCGCCACCGCGGCCGGGATCGAGGTCGTCACCAGCGCGCGGCTGCAGGAAGAAGTGGGAGCGCCGGCCGCCGAGCCCGACGTCCCGGTACAGCCAAGCCAGATGCTCGCGAGCGAAAAGCAGGTCTAACCTGGCTCGGGAGTTCTCAGGCCGCGCCTGCCAGCGCGTCCATCACGTTCCACTTGGCCGGGTCGCCGCGGTACTCGGTGCGCTGCGCGAGGGAACTCTCAACCAGCGCCTTCACGTCGAGCGGCTCCTCGGCGGCCTCGGCCTCTTCGATCGTGGCGTGGGTCGTCGGGTGGCGCGGCACGAAGACGGTGCAGCAGTCGTCGTCGGGCACCCGCGAGATCGGCTCGGTCCCGATGCGCTTGGCCTCGACCAGGATCTCTTCCTTGTCGAACCCGATCAGCGGCCGGAGGATCGGAAGCTTGACCGCGGCGCCGATGGCCCGCAGGTTGTCCAAAGTCTGGGAGCTGACCTGCCCCAGGCTCTCGCCGGTAACGATGGCCTTGGCCCCCTCCCGCTCGGCGATGGCCTCCGCGATCCGCATCATCAGCCGCCGGTAGAGGACGACCCGGATCTCCGGCTCGGTGGCAATCGCGATCTGCCGCTGTGCCTGCCCGATCGGGACAATGACCAGGCGCATGCCGGGCTGGTGGCGTCCCAGGTGCTGCGCCAGCTCGACCACCTTCTCAATCGAGGTGGAGCGGACGAAGGGGTAGGCGTGGCAGTGGAGCAGCGTCACCTCGCAGCCACGCTTCATCATGCGATACACGGCGACGGGCGAGTCGAAGCCGCCGGACATCAACACCACGACCCGTCCGCTGACACCCACGGGCAGCCCGCCCGGTCCCGGGATCGTCTCGCTGCTGACATAGGCAGCGTCGTGCAGCACCTCGACGCGGTAGGTGCGGTCCGGCCGACGCAGGTCCACCGGTGCACCGGTCCGCTGCTGGATGTAGGCGCCGAGATCGCGCTCGATCTCGGGCGAGATCAGGGGATAGTCCTTGTTGGAGCGCTTGGCGCGCACGCGGAACGTGCCCGGCGGGGGGCCCTCCGCCTCCAGCAGCGCCCCGATCGCCTCACGGATCTCCTCGATCGGGAGGCCCGCCTCCACCGTCAACGAGAAGTTGGCTACCCCAAAGACCTGGGACAGCCTCTCCCGGACCTGGGACCATTCGGCTACGTCGTTCAGCGTGATGAGGGCACGGCCGCTGCGGAGTTTCAGATCCTGGTACGGCACGCCCCGCAGCGCGTGCGCGAGGTTTCGACGCAACACGCGCATGAACCAGGGACGGTTGCGTCCCTTGAGGGCGACTTCATGGACTCGTACGACCACAACCGGCCGGATTTCAGGCACACCATCCTCCTGGAACCACTCCGCGCGACGTCGATCCGGACCGCTCCGCGGGGCGGAGGCGAGCCGCACCGTGCAGGGTCCCGTGCTGTCGACTATTCTACCAATCGGCCGCTACGCAGTTGGAAGCGAACTATCCGGCCGTCGTCCCGAATCCGTTCGCTTCAGGCCGGAAGGGCACCTGGAAGGGATTGGGCATGTCGCGGATTCTCGTCGTCGAGGACGAGCCGAATCTCGCGCAGGCATTGGGGGAGTACCTGAGCGAACTCGGATACGTGGTCGAGGTCGTTGCGGACGGCGAGCAGGCAGTCAAGCGAGCCACCGCGGCACCGCCGGATCTGATCGTCATGGATCTCATGATGCCGCACCTGAACGGCGGTGAGGCTGCCCGCATGCTGCGCCAGCACGCGCACACTGCGTCGATCCCGATCATCGCCATCTCCGCCCTGGGCAATGCCGATGAACTCGCCTCGGTGCTGCCGATCGACGCGCTGCTGCACAAGCCGTTCGACCTGGACGAGCTTGGCGAAGCCGTGACGACACGTGTGCCTCCCCGCTTCGAAACCCCGGCCACCGCGCAGCCGGGTGAGGCCTGATCGCCCCGCCCGGCGAGCGACGGCATGAGCCTCACCGCCGCTCGGCGCGGCGGGATCTCCAGCAACCATTCGGCGTAGGGAAGCGGGCAGGCTGCCCCCGCCCGGGCAGCGACCGTCCACACCGGGACTGATCGCTGCCGGGTCCGTCGGTCGCAGCATCGGGCCAGGATCGCCGGGGCAGCGCACACGCACGGCTCATCCGGTGTGCGCTGCGGGCACCCGGCGCACACCTCAGGTGCGGATGCGCTCCCCTACGAGGCGGATGACCTCGTCTTTTTCCGGGAAACGTCCGGATTGGTGCTTGGAGAAGACGACTTCGCCGTCGACGGTTATGTCGAATACTCCGCCGCTGCTGGGTTTGAGGGTGATCTCGCTGAGGTGGGACTGGTAATGCGCCAGAATCGCGTCCACCGCACCGGTGGCTTTACCGCGGTAGCCTCAACTCTGGCAGTATTCGATCGTGATGCGATGGGGCATCGACACCCTCCTTCTCGTACCGACCATGCAACCACAATTACCCGGCTCCAGTACGCCAGGAGCCGCACCGCCTAATCTACCGCGAATCGGCGTCAGCCGGAAGCGTCGAGTGTCCCGCGGATGCTGGTGAAATTCGTCACGGGTGCTACCGGATCGCCACCCACATTGGGTATTCTTAGGCGCCGTGGCAACACCGTAGCCGGGCGAGTCGATCCAGGGAGCGGGTGCGGGAGCGAGCAGTATGCGGGTGATGAAGTTCGGAGGAACGTCCGTCGGGAGCGGAGATGCGATCCGCCAGGTCGTCTCGATTCTCAGTGCAGCCCACCGGCCAGACGCCCCAGTAATCGCGGTGGTTTCCGCCATGAGCGGCATTACCAACCTGCTGCTGGAGGCCGCGGCGGACGCTGCCCAGGGCCGCCTGATCGAGACGTCCGACGTGCGCCACCGCCTGCTGGATCGGCACCTGGTGGCTGCAGCCGAGCTGATCCGCGACGCCGGGCTGCGCCAGGACGTGGCGACGTCGATGGCCGCGCTCACCGACCAGTGCTTGCGCCTGATCGAGTCGGTGCAGGTCCTGGGCGATCTCTCCCCGCGCGTCACCGACTGGATCAGCTCCTTCGGCGAGCGCATGAGTAGCCGGCTGATCGCAGGGATCCTGCGCGACCACGGTACGCCAGCCGAGGCGGTCGACGCCGACCAGGTGATCATCACCGACGGCGTCTTCGGCGGCGCGTCACCACTCTTCGAGCAGACGCGGGAGGCCGCGGCGGCGCGCCTGCGGCCGCTGCTGGAGAAGGGGATCCTTCCGGTCGTGACCGGGTTCTTCGGAGCGGACGTCAACGGAGTCACGACGACCCTTGGCCGCGGTGGCTCGGACTTCTCCGCAGCCATCATCGGCAGCGCGCTCGATGCTGAGGAAATCATCATCTGGACCGATGTCAACGGCGTCATGACCGCCAACCCCAAGCTGGTCCCGGAGGCGCGCACGATCCCGGCCGTGTCGTTCGCCGAGGCGACCGAGATGGCCTACTTCGGCGCGAACGTGATCCACCCGCGCACGATGCAACTCCCGGCCGAGCGCGGCATCCCGATCTGGATCCGGAACACCTTCGAACCCGAGCACCCCGGCACCCGCATCGGTCCGGAACCGGTCGAGAACGGCGTCGTCAAGGCCATCACTGCGATCCCGGGCCTGTCCGTGATCACGGTCGAGGGAGCCGGGCTGCTGACCGTGGCCGGGGTGACGGCCCGGGTCTTCACCGCCGTCGCCGGCGCGGGAGTCAACGTCTTCATGATCTCCCAGGCGTCGTCGCAGAACAGCCTGAGCTTTGTCGTCCGCAGTTCCGACGCGGCGACGGCGCGTCGTGTCCTTGAAGCAGAGTTTGAGCTTGACCTGCTGCGTGCACGGTTGCTGCGCGTATGGGAAGACCCCGACGTCGCCATCGTGGCGGTAGTCGGCGCGGGGATGCGCGGTACGCCGGGCGTGGCGGGCCGGGTCTTCCAGACCCTCGGCGCCGAGGGGATCAACATCGTCGCCATCGCCCAGGGCTCGTCGGAGCTGAACATCTCCTGCGCCATCGCGGCGTCGGAGGTCGCACGAGCCGTCCCGGCGCTCCACCGCGCCTTCGGCCTCGGGGAACAGCCCGCGTAGGCTGACCCTCGCGCCATCGACAGCGGCGCGGCATGACCTGGCAACAGTAAAGGCGGGTTTCCTACCCGCCCCACTCCTTCACGCCCGGCGTGCGTGCTGCTGGATAGGTTGCCAGATGTGTTAGCGGCGCCACCCGGCACCGAGGGCGACGTCGGCGTCGCGCGGGCGGCGTCGGTGAGCCCGCGGCCAGCGCGCGGCAGGCGGTGTCATCCGCCGCACCACCCCGGACGACCGGCCCCGGTAGATCGGGGGCCAGAACGGGCGGGTCGTGACCAGCACCGCGCCAGAGTCCACCGCGGAACTCGGTCCCCCTCCCCGCGTCGGGCGGACCGTCGCTCCCCAGTCCCGCGGGGGCGGCACGTGCTCCACCACCGGGAGTTCAGCCGTCCCTGTCCCGACGGTGGGATCCACATCCCACTCCCGCCGCCGGCGGCGGATGGCGCGCAGGCTCGTCAGACTCCAGATAATCAGCGCGATCGGCAGGATGATGAACGCGCCGATAAAAAGCAGATCGCCGGGAGTCATCGCGTCTCCCTTCGCATGCCGTACTTCGAGCCGTGCCCGGCGCCGGGCTCGGCGGTGACCCGCCGGTGCGGCAGATAGTACCAAACCTGACCGGCGCGGCGCCGGTCCCCTCTGGGGTAGACTTCAACACAGCGACGAACGCCGTGCGGTGCCGCGCCGGGAGGGAGCCATGATCGGCTGGGCCATCTTCGTCCTCGCGATCGCCGCCGCCCTCGGCCTGGGGGTGGAGCGGTTGATGGCGCGCCTCGGCGTCCGGCGAGCAGATCCCGGCTCCGCTCCTCGCGGCATCCAAGAGGTCCTGGACCGGCTGCGCGACACCAGGAAGTGAGCCGCCATCCCCCTCCCGGTTGCGGCGATCCCTGTCCGGAAGAACAGTATCGCGACTCACCGGTGGTCCGATGCGCGAGCGGAATATTCCCGGTATCGTGGATTGCGTCGGTTGTTCCGGTGTCGGGTTACCGAACCCGGACGGCACTGCCAGTATTGGCGGTGCCGAGACATCGCGTTCCGGAACCGGCCGAGTGACGTAGGGGACCACGAGGAGGGTTGCCCGAATGCAGGACGTCTCGACGCCAGAGACCAACGGCGTTGCCGTGGGTGCGACCCGGCCCGCCGTGATCGAGGTGCGGGGGCTGGTCAAGCGCTACGGAGACTTCACCGCCGTCAACGGCGTCGACCTGACCGTGTACGATGGCGAGATCTTCGGCATTCTTGGCCCGAACGGCGCCGGCAAGACCACCACGCTGGAGATGATCGAGGGGTTGCGCGAACCCGACGAGGGTACGATCCATGTGGCCGGCATCGACGCGGCGCGCAACCCGACCGCCGTCAAGCGGGTGATCGGCGTGCAGCTTCAGTCGACGGCGCTGTTCGACCACCTGACGGTGCGCGAGTTGATCGCCCTCTTCGCCGCGCTCTACGGTGCCGATACCTCGAAGGCCAAGGTCGATCGACTGGTCGAACTGGTCAGCCTCCAGGAGAAGGCCAACGACTACGCGAACGCCCTGTCGGGCGGCCAGCAGCAGCGGCTGTCGATCGCCCTCGCCATGGTGAACGACCCACGGATCATCTTCCTCGATGAGCCGACCACCGGTCTCGACCCCGCGGCGCGACGAAACCTGTGGGATGTCATCCGCACCGTACGCGCCGGCGGCAAGACCGTTGTGCTGACAACCCACTATATGGAAGAGGCCGAGGTCCTATGCGACCGCGTCGCGGTCATGGATCAGGGCCGCATCATCGCCTGCGACACCCCCCGGCGCCTGATCGATCAGCTCGACCAGGCAGCGACGATCCGCGCGCGGATCGACAACGGCACGGTGCCGGTCGAGACGTTCAAGTCCCTACCCAACGTCACGCACGTCGCCGTAGAAGATGGGTACGTCGAACTGCACAGCGACGACATGCAGGTGACTATGAGTGCGCTGCTGGCGACCGCGCGCGAGGCTGGCCTACGGCTCGACAACCTGAGCACGTCGAGCGCGACGCTTGAGGACGTCTTCCTCGCCCTTACCGGACGGAGTCTGCGCGAATGAAGGCTCTGCGCTACATGGTGATGGCCAACCTGAAGATGACGGTGCGCAACCGCGCCGCGCTCTTCTGGTTGCTGGCTTTCCCCGTCATCTTTATCGTGCTCTTCGGCTTCCTCATCGGGAACGGCGACTTCAACCTGACGGTGGGCGTCGTCGGCGGCGACATCAATCCCACGGTGACCCAGGTCGTCGAGCAGATGCGCAGCGTCGACGGCTTCAGCGTGAACGCCGGCACCGAGGCGGAGGAGCTGGCTGCGCTGAACGAAGGCGACCGCGATATCGTCATCGTCTTCGGCCCGGGCGCCTCACCCGAGCAGGTGTCGGCCAAGATCTACTACAACCAGGGTAACCCGCAGGAGTCACAGGTTGCCGTGGCCGCCATCCGCCAGTTCTTCAGCGAGGCGAACCAGGCGATGACCGATGCTCCGCAGCCCATCGTCGCCACGGTTGAGGGTGTGGACACGGAGAACGTGCGCTACATCGACTTCCTGGTGCCGGGTATCCTCGCGATGTCGATCATGACCAGCGGGCTGATGGGGCTGTCATCCACCTTCGTGAGCTATCGCGAGCGGGGCATTCTGCGCCGGATCAAGGCGACGCCGTTCTCGCTGTGGTCGTTCATCGGGGCGCGCATCTTCACCCAGGTGCTCATCGCCATGGCGCAGGCTGTGATCGTCCTGTCGATCGCTGTGCTGCTCTTCGACGTGAAGATCTCCGGCGACCTCATATCGTTGCTCGTCATGATCGCGCTCGGATCGCTGGCGTTCCTGGCGATCGGCTTCTTCGTCAGCGGGATCGCGCGCAATCAGGAGGTCGCGGACAGCGTGGCGAACGCGATCTCGTTCCCGATGATGTTCCTGGGCGGCGTGTTCTTCCCGATCGAACTGGCGCCGGCCTGGATGCAGCCGATCACCAAGATCATCCCGCTGACCTACTTCGCCAACGGCCTTCGCGACATCATGATCCAGGGCGACACACTCTTTAGCGTCTGGAGCAGCGCCCTGGTCATGCTCGCGACCGCCGCCGTCGGTGTCGCCCTCTCCGTCCGCTTCTTCCGCTGGGAAGCGCAGGCAGTCTAGAGCCTACGAACCAGGGCATCACCTCTCCGAGGAAGGCAGCCGCGCGGGATCGGCCCCGCGCGGCTGCCCTGTGTTTCAGTGCCCGATCCCGCGCTCCGGCGCTACTGGGATTCCTCGCCGGACGCGACCTGCGCCGCTCCGGCCGCGCCATCAGGTGCGGCGAAAGCGCGAACCTCCTCCGCGTAGCGGCGGAGACGGTCCTCCACGAGCCGGTGGACGGTCCCCTCGGGGTACTGGCCGTCCGGCCCGCGCTCACCCGCCGGGCGGCCAGTCAGGATCTCGATCCCCTCATCGATCGTTCTCACCGCCCACACATGGAAGCGGCCGGCCCGCACGGCTTCCACCACCTCATCGTCGAGCATCAGGTTCTTTACGTTCGCCGCAGGGATGATCACTCCCTGGCGCCCGGTCAACCCCTTCTCCTTGCAGACGGCGTAGAATCCTTCGATCTTCTGGTTGACCCCACCGACCGCCTGCACCTCACCGAACTGATTCACTGAGCCGGTGACGGCGATCCCCTGGTCGAGCGGTAGGCCCGAGAGGGCCGACAGGAGCGCGTACAGCTCCGTCGACGAGGCGGAGTCGCCGTCGACGCCCTCGTACGACTGCTCGAAGGTGAGGGTCGCGGTGATCGCCAGCGGCACGTGCTGGCCGTAGTGGCCGCGTAGGTAGCCCGAGAGGATCATGACGCCCTTGGAGTGGATCGGCCCGGACAGTTCGATCTCCCGCTCGATGCTGACGATGCTGCCGCGCCCGGCGGATACGCGCGCGGTCACGCGCGAGGGCTTGCCGAAGGCGTAGTCACCGAAGCTGAGGACCGCCAGGCCATTGACCCGGGCGACGGCTTCCCCGTCGACGTCGATCATGATCGTGCCGTCGGTGAGCAGCTCGCGGATGCGCTCCTCGACCAGGTTCGATCGGTAGCGCCGCTTGCGGATCGCCTGATCCACGTCGTCGGCCTGGACGAATTCGTGCCCCGCCTTTTCCGCCCAGTAGCTCGCCTCCGCCACGATGTTCGCGATGTCGAGCAGGCGCGTCGAGAGTTTCCCCTGGTGCTCGCGCTGGCGGGCACCGTACTCGACGACCCGTGCCACCGCGCTCCGGTCGAAGTGGCGCAGCCCCCACTCGTGCACGCGCCGGCTGATGAAGGCAGCGTAGTTCTGCACGTGTTCGTCGATCCAGTCCATGTCCGGGCCGAAGTCCGCCCGGACCTTGAACAGCTCCTGGAAATCCTCGTCGATCTGGTAAAGGATGTGATAGACCTCGAGCGGCCCGATGAGGACCACCTTGACCGAGAGCGGGATCGGCTCGGGCCGGAGCCGCGCCATCGGCACGGCGCTGTACTGCTCGCCCAGGTTCTCGATCTGAATCGACCGGGTCACGAGTGCGCGCTTCAGTGCGTCCCAGGCGAACGGTTCACGCAGCAGCTCCACCACGTGAAGGACGAGGAACCCGCCGTTCGCCCGGTGAAGTGCGCCGGGCCGGATCTGGCGGAAGTCGGTCACCATCGCGCCGAACGTAGCCCGGTAGTCGATCCGTCCGATCAGGTTGTAGTAGGAGGGGTTGCGTTCGATGACGACCGGTGCCCCGTCCAGATGGCTGTTGTCGATCAGGACGTTGACCCGGTACCGGTTCAGGTCCGGCTGCGCCTGAGCCGGTTGGGGGATCGGCAAAGCCACTGCCGGCTGTGGCGCCTGCCGGAACATGTCGATGTGCTCCGGCAGGTCGTTGCGCACCGCCTCCAGGTAGGCCACGACCTCGGGACAATCCTGGTAGCGATCCCGGAGGTCGTCCAACATCGGACCGACGAGGAAGGTGACGACGTCCCGGTCAAGCTTCCGGACCCGTTCGGCCGCTTCCTTCTCCAACTGCCGCACTTGCCGCAGGGCGCGGGAGACGTGCTCCTGGATCTCCGCATCGCGGTTGCGGATTTCCTGCTGCACCTCGGCGGGTAGGCGTTCGAACTCCTCCGGGGACAGCGGGCGGCCCTGCACGACGGGGATGCTCAGGATACCGGTCGGGGTGGCCTCGAGCACGAAGCCGCGGTTGGCGGCGAACTCGTTCATCTGGCGGAAGAGCTCCTCGCGCCGCTGGCCCAGTTCGGCCAGCGCTTCCCGCCTTCGCCGCTCATAATCCTCACTGTCGAACGCTCGGGGGATCTCCTGCCGGGCGCTCTCGAGAAACTCGTCCATCTCGCGCGCGAACTGGACCCCGCGGCCGGCCGGCAAGGGGATCGCGTTCGGGCGATCAGCCTCGTCGAAGTTGTGGACGTAGATCCAGTCGGACGGCGTGGGGCGTGTCCGGGCGTAGCGGCCCAGGTAGTCCCGCACGGTCGTCTCACGCCCGGAGCCGGGCACGCCGGCCACGTAGAGGTTGTACCCGTGGTTCTGCACATCGAGCCCGAACTCGATGGCATCGAGCGCCCGCGGTTGTCCAATCGTTCCATTCAGCGGCTCGACCTCGGCGGTCGTCTTGAACGGCAGGCTTGCCGGGTCAAGCCGACGGCGCAGACGTTCCGGTGGCACCGCCAGGCGTTCCCTGATGCTCTCCATCCTGACCCCTTCCGATCACACGGCTGTGTCGTCCAGCTTGTGAGAGTCCATTTTCCCATGTCAGCTATACACCAGCCGGCGAATCCGCGCACGTCCGGCATACGTACGAACGTCACTCATCCGGCATGCCCAAGATGGATGTCGGCGCCTCTCGGCCGCCCACCCTTGACGTGCGGGCGGGAATCGGCGACAACACCGGCCGGCGATCAGCGTTAAGACACCACGCGATCCATGAGAGGGAGGATGCGCTATGCCCGACGGCTACACTGGACCACTCGATCCTGCCCTGCTGCAGGCGTTGGAGTGGCGACTGGTCGGACCCTACCGCGGCGGCCGGGTGGTTGCGGTCGCCGGTGACCCGCGCGACGTGGGCACCTTCTACTTCGGCTCCACCGGTGGCGGGGTCTGGAAGACGACCGACGGCGGCATGATCTGGGAGAACATCTCCGACGGGTACTTCCGCCGCGCCTCGGTCGGCGCTATCGCTGTCAGCGAGGCCGACCCGAACGTGATCTATGTCGGGATGGGCGAGGCCACCATCCGCGGCAACGTCTCCCACGGCGACGGCGTCTACCGCTCCACCGACGCCGGCCGGACCTGGCAACACCTTGGGCTGGCAGCGACCCGCAACATCGGCAAGGTGCGCATCCATCCCCACGACCCCGACACCGTCTACGTCGCGGCGCTCGGCCATGCCCACGGCCCCAACCCTGAGCGCGGCGTCTTCCGCTCCCGCGACGGCGGCCGGACCTGGGAACACGTGCTCTTCCGATCGGAGAACGCGGGCGCCATCGACCTCTCGATCGACCCGACCAATCCCCGCATCATCTACGCCGCCTTCTGGGAGGCGATCCGCCGGCCGCACGAACTGGTGAGCGGCGGACCGGGGAGCGGGCTGTTCCGTTCGACCGACGGCGGGGATACGTGGGAAGAGATCACCCGCAACCCCGGGCTGCCGCAGGGGCTGCTCGGCAAGATCGGCGTGGTCGCCTCGCCCGCGAAACCGGGCCGGGTCTGGGCCATCATCGAGGCCGAGGACGGTGCCGTCTTCCGCTCCGACGACTACGGCGATACCTGGGAGCGTCTGAGCGAGGACCGCAACCTGCGCCAGCGGCCGTGGTATTACATGCACATCTACGCCGATCCCAAGGATCCGGACACGGTCTGGGTTCTCAACCTCGCCGCCTGGAAGTCCATCGACGGCGGGAAGACCTTCTTCCAGGTGGCCGTGCCCCACGGGGACAACCACGACCTGTGGATCGACCCCAACAACCCGCAGCGGATGATCAACGGCAACGACGGTGGTGCCTGCGTCACGTTCAACGGCGGCATGACCTGGTCCACTCTCTACAACCAGCCGACGGCCGAGCTCTACCACGTCACGGTCGATACGCAGGTGCCGTACCGCATCTACGCCGCGCAGCAGGACAACACCACGATCAGCCTCCCGTCCCGCTCGGTGACGGCCGGGATCACGCGCGCCGACTACGAGGAGGTGGGCGGCGGGGAGTCCGGCTACATCGCCGTGCGACCGGACAATCCCAACATCGTCTTCGCCGGGAGCTACGGCGGATTCCTCACCCGCTACGACCGGCGCACAGGGCAGCGGCGCAACATCGCCGTGTGGCCTGAGGCATCACTGGGTTGGGGTGCGAAAGACCTCAAGTACCGCTTCCAGTGGACGTACCCGATCGTCATCTCGCCGCACGACCCGAACGTGCTCTACGTCACGTCGAACGTCGTGCACCGCAGCACCGACGAAGGGGAGTCCTGGGAGGTCATCAGCCCCGATCTCACCCGCGACGACAAGTCGAAGCAGGAGCCCTCGGGCGGCCCGATCACCAAGGACGTGACCGGCGCCGAGTACTACAACACCATCTTCGCCTTCGCCGAGTCGCCGCTGCAGCCGGGTCTCCTCTGGGCCGGCTCGGACGATGGACTGATCCACGTCTCGCGCGACGGCGGGCAGACCTGGCAGAACGTCACCCCGCCCGACCTGCCGGAGTGGGCGCTGATCTCGATCATCGAGCCCTCGCCCCACGATCCGGCTGTTGCCTACGTCGCGGCGACCCGCTACAAGCTCGACGACTTCACCCCGTACCTCTACAAGACCACCGACTACGGTCAGACCTGGACCCGGATCACGGGCGGCATCCCCGAGGACGACTTCACCCGAGTCATCCGGGAAGACCCGAACCGGCGGGGTCTGCTCTACTGCGGCACCGAGACGGGCATCTACGTCTCGATCGACGACGGGGTGCATTGGCAGCCGTTCCGCCAGAATCTGCCGGTCGTGCCGATCCACGATCTGGTTATCACCGGCACCAGCATCGTCGTCGCCACGCACGGCCGGTCGATCTGGGTGCTGGATGATGTCAGCCCCCTCTACCACCTGCCCGCCACGCTGGACGAGCCGGCCGCGCTGGTGCCACCCCAGACCACTACCCGGTTCTGGACGAACCGCGGCTTCGGCCACCGGGAGGCGGTCGGGAACAACTACTGGATGACCGGCGCGACGATGGTGACCTTCCGTCCGGAAGAGACGCCGGAGGGAACCAAGACCGAGCGGCTGCTCGACGCCGGGCAGAACCCGCCCGACGGCGTGATTGTCTACTACGCGCTGAAGGAGCAGCCGGAAGGCGAGGTCACGCTCACCTTCCTCGACGCCGAGGGCAACGAGATTCGCACCTTCTCCAGCAAGGAGCCCGAGCCCGCGGGAGAAGCGCAGGACGAGGCGCCGAAGGAGCCGCGGGTGCCGGCCAAGGCCGGGCTGAACCGCTTCGTCTGGGACATGCGCTATCCGGCACCGACCCGGGTCGAGGGATACGCCACGCCCGAGGCCAAGGTGCCCGGTCCCCTGGCGAAGCCCGGTCGGTACCAGGTCCGCCTCACCGTCGGCGACCGCACCTGGACGGAGTCGTTCGAGATCGTGAAGGATCCGCGGGTGTCCGCCACGCAGGAGGACTTCGACGCCCAGTTCGCGCTGCTCCTCCAGATCCGGGACAAGCTGTCCCAGACGCACGAGGCGGTCAACCGCATCCGTGCGATCAAGCGGCAGGTTGAGGACTGGGGCAAGCGCACCGAGGGGCTCCCGATCCATGAGGAGGTGGAGCGCAGCGGCAAGACGGTGGCGGATCGGCTGACCGCCATCGAGGAGGATCTGATCCAGGTCAAGGCCAAGGTCCGGGAAGACGCGCTGAACTACCCGCTGAAGCTCAACGCCAAGCTGGGCGCGTTGATGGGGGTCGTCGCCAGCGCGGACGCCCGGCCGACGCGACAGGCGGTGGAGTTGTTCGCCGAGCTCTCGCGCCAGGTGGACGACTGCCTTGGTCGCCTCGACGAGGTGGTCAAGACCGACGTGGCCGCCTTCAATGGCGTGCTCCGGGACGCAGGGATCCCACCGGTGGTGGCCTGAGGCCAACATCAGCGGGCGGCGAAACGGAAGGGGGCGGGCAAAATGCCCGCCCCCTCACCGCTCCTCCCTACCCCGGAATTAGGCCGTCCCAACCGGAGCGGTACCCGCGCGGGCCCACTCCGACACGCCCTCCCCGCGCACGCCGGGCGGCACCACCAGCACCGGCGCCGCACGGCTGCGCAGCACCTCGTCCGTCACGCTGCCGAACGCCCAGCGCTGCAGTCCACCCCGCCCATGTGTGGACATGACGATCAGATCTGCGCCGGTCGTTTGCGCCGCGCGGATGATCTCCTCGGCCGGGCGCCCGACGCGGACCTCCCAGACGATGCGAACGTCCGGTGCGCGGTGCTCCTCCACAACCGCATCGAGGTAGGCACGAGCCTCGTCCCGCACCTGCTCGGTCAACTCCCAGAACAGGTCACCGTCGACGGGCGTAATCGACCCGCCCAGGCCCGCAAAGGGAGCCATCGAGTAGACCTCCGCGACCCGTACCAGCCCGAGGGTCGCCCCGGTCGCGCGGGCGATTGCCAGTCCCAGCGGCAGTGCCGCCTCGGACAGGGGTGATCCGTCGAGCGGCACCAGCACGTGCCGCATCCGGTCCCCGCTGATCAGGGGTGCTCGTACGATCAGCACCGGCACAGTGGCGTCACGGATGACCCGGTCGCTCACGCTCCCGAAGAGGAGCCGCCCGACCCCGCTGCGGCCGTGGGACGACATGACGATCATGGTCCTCGGCTCCTCGCGCGCCAGAGCCAACAGGGTCTCCGCAACCGGGCCAAGCAGGACGCGCGTCGCGACCGGAACCGCGCCGTCCGCAGCGATAGCTTGGGCTACGGCTGCGAGGTAGCGCTCGGCGTCTTCCCGGTCCGCCTCGGCCACGCCGGGGACCGGCGGCGACTCCACGACATGCGCCAGTACCAGGCTGCCCTGTAGCGTCTGGGCCAGGTAGCGTGCCGTCTCGAGTGCCTGCTCGGCGAGGGGGGAGCCGTCCAACGGTACAATGATTCGATCCATCGTCATCACACTCTTTCCGTGCGGCACCCCGGGATTCGGCGGTGCGTAGAGTGCTTCTGATCAGAGACTAACAGGCAGGCCGTGACACCGCCGGTTCCGAGGAAACCCGGGGCGTTACAATGCCGTATCAGTTTTTCTCGTCCAGACGGCGTAACGCGGGCGTCACGGGTATGCTTCGAAATTAAGGCAGACTGCCGGTGGCGCCCCCGCCGGACAAGGAGTCAGGTATGCGGAAGGATCTCGTTCTCGTAGCGGACGACGATGCGCCGATTCTGCGGTTGGTGCGCACCAAGCTCCAGGCGGACGGCTACAGCGTCGTCACAGCGATGAACGGCCGCGAAGCGGTGGAGATATTCGAGCGGGAGCGGCCCGACATCGTGATTCTGGACCTGATGATGCCGGTCATGGACGGATTCGAGGCCATGCAGCGCATCAGGCAGATGTCCAACGCGCCGGTGATTATGCTCACCGCGCGTTCCGGCCAGGCCGACAAGATTCGCGGCCTGGATCTGGGTGCCGACGACTATGTGACCAAGCCGTTCAGCCCGGACGAGCTGTCGGCCCGGGTAGCCGCCGTCCTTCGCCGGGCAAAGGGCACGGCCGCCCCGGCGACGCAGGTGCTCAAGTACGACCGCGTCACCATCGATCTGAACAACCGGCAGGTGACGGTAGACGGCAAAGAGGTTCGGCTGAGCCGGACTGAGTGGGAACTCCTGTACCAGCTCGCGAGCAACGCGGGGCGCGTCATGCTCCACAGCGAGTTGCTCTCGCGTATTTGGGGCCCGGAGTTCCGCGATGAGACCTACTACCTGCGCACCTGGGTCAGCCGGCTGCGAGCCAAGCTCGAAGACGACCGCGAGAATCCGCGATTGATCACGACATTCCCCGGCATGGGCTACCGGCTGGAGTCCCCGAGCGAGGAAGGCTAGATGCCACGGCTCACCGTCCAGCCCCTCCTGGCCGCGCTCGAGACCGCCCTGGGCGTGCCTGCCAGCACGCTTGCGTCCGCCGGCGCGGAGACCCGGCGCGCGGCGCTGCACGCGCTCGGCGCACACCAGGAGACGGACGGCGTTGCCGCGTTCACGGTGAGTGGCCGGCGCTACCTGGCGACACGCTACGGCCGCGGGCACGCAGCGATTGTGCTGCTCGGTCCTTTCCGCCGCCCCGAGGACGTACCGTGCGACGCCCCGGTGCTGGACGCTCCGGCCGAGGCACGGGCGCGGCGTGCTCTGGCGCAGGCCGGCGAGGGACTCAGCCAGGTGATGGCCGCTGAGCGCAAGCGCCTTGAACTTGCCGCCCAGGTGGAATTGATCGACAGTGCGGCTATCGCCATCACCGGGGAACTGGAACTCTCCACGGTGCTGCACCGCATCGTCGATCTCGCCCGCGATGTGGCAGGCGCGCGCTATGCCGCGCTGGGGGTCACCAACGAGCGCGGCGAGATCGTCTCGCTCATTGTGTCGGGGATGAGCGAGGAGGAGCAGGCGCGTGTTCCGCACATCCCGCACGGCCGGGGCATTCTGGGACGACTGCTCCGTGAGGGGAAGACGATCCGCCTCCGCGACCTGCGCACCAACCCGGACGCCTACGGCTTCCCCGAGGGCCATCCGGAAATGCGCAGTTTCCTGGGAGTGCCGATCACATCTCGCGGCCGGGTACTGGGAAACCTCTACCTCACTGAGAAGCGGTTCGCTCGCGACTTCACCGACGAGGACGTCCGGCTGGTGGAGTTGCTGGCGCGTTACGCCGGGGTCGCTATTGAGAACGCGGGCCTATACCAGCGCGCGGAGGCGCAGCAGGCGCGCCTCCAGGCGATCATCGACCAGCTCCCGGAGGCAGTGCTCCTCGTTGAGCCCAACCCCGAGCGGGTGACGCTGGCCAACACCCAGGCGGCGCACCTCCTCGGCTGGGAGATCCGCCCGCCGCTCGCGCTAGACGAGTTCCTGGCAGCCAACCCCCGTTTCCAGGTCGATGACACACCCCTGAGTCCCGCCGACATCCCGGTGGTTCGGGCACTGCGCTACGGCGAAACCTCCCGCCGTGAGATCCGCATGGTCCGCTCCGATGGCCAGGCGATCACCGCGCTCGTCAATGCCGCGCCGGTGCGCGACGCCGACGGCAAGATCACGGCCGCCATCGCCGTCTTCCAGGACATCACCGCGATCAAGGACGCCGAGCAACTCAAGGATGACTTCCTCTCGCTCGTCTCCCATGAGCTGCGCACACCGATGACGACGATTCAGGGGGGCGCACTGCTCCTGCTACAGAACGGGGCCGACCTCGACGAGGAGACCCGTCACGAGATCCTCACTGACATCGCCAATGAGAGCCGCCGCCTGGCCGGGCTGGTCGAGAACATGGTCCAACTGGCCAATATCCGCGCCGGACGGTTCGGCATGGACTCGGAGCCGGTACACCTACGCACGTTGCTCCAGCGGGCAATCGACGCGATGCAGGAACAGGATCCCGAGCACCCCTTCGTGCTCGACGTGGAACGCGACCTCCTCGCCCTGGGCGACCCCGGGCGGCTGGATCAGGTGGTGCGTAACCTGCTGCACAATGCGATCAAGTACGCACCCGCTGGAACCCCGATTGAGGTCCGCGCCGCCCGCGGCGACAACGGCACGGTCATCGTCTCGGTGCGCGACCACGGTCCGGGCATCGACGAGGAGGACCTGCCCTTCGTCTTCGAACGCTTCCAGCGCGGGAAGCAGGCTGTGCTCCGCCACACCGCAGGGATGGGCCTGGGACTTTACCTCAGCAAGCACCTCATCGAGGCCCACGGCGGCCAGATCTGGATCGAGCGACCACCCGACGGCGGCACCCGCATCCACTTCAGCGTCCCCGCGATCACCGACGACCTGTGACACCACAGCGGGGTACGGACCAGCTCTCCTGACGTCACCCTGTCCTCCTGAGCGGAGCCGTGTCCGGCGGTCAGCCGGGCACGGCGGCTCCGTCCGAGCCGAAGGATCTTCGGGGTGGAAGCCCCAGCACGAGTCCCTCGCTACGCTCAGGACGACGCGTCCCCGAAAACGAGGGACATGCCGCGTTCGGCATCAACCCCGCGGGAACAACAGACGGGTTGGTAGCCGCTTCGACCTCTCGCCCCTGATTCAAGCCCGTGCACACGACTCGAATACCGGATTCCAGTCGATTCGACCGAATGCTCTTCACTTTTTCCACTGTTTCCGCTTACAATGCCCTCACCCACGCTTAGGGCTGAACGAAGGGCGAGACGTTATGGCAAGATCGATCGATCAGATTGACCGTGCGATCATCGCATGTCTCCAGGCGGATAGTCGGACCCCGAGCGCGGAGATCGCGCGCCGGGTCGGTGTGGCCGAGCGCACCGTTCGTGCCCGGATCGACCGCCTCGTGAACGACGGCGTCCTCCGGCTGGTCGCGGTGCTCAACCCCAGGGCCATCGGCTACGGGGTCACTGCGGACGTCTTCCTCGAAGTCGAATTGGGCAAGGTTCAGGAAGTCGCGCAGACCGTCGCCGAACTGGAGGAGGTCGGCTACGTCGGTCTAACTACCGGCGACCGCGACATCAGCATCCAGCTCTTCGCCCCGTCAGTCGACGCCCTATATGACTTCGTGACCGAGAAGCTGAACCGCATCCCGGGCGTCTTGCGCGCCAAGACGTTCGTGATCCCCCGTGTCGTCAAGTCGATCTACGAGTGGGAACTGCCCGAGAATCTGCCGAGCGGAGTCGCCCGCGGCCAACAGACGCCGCAAACGGCCAATCGCTCGCGCGCGTGACCCCGGGGGCGCTGCCGCGCCGAATCAATCAGGAGTACGCCAGATGCAACCACGAAGCGCGGAGCAGGAACGGCTCCTCCACCGTGCTGCGAGCGCGGTCGGCGGGTGCCTTGGCACCTTCCGGCTCCCCGACGACCTGGCGATCGTCATCGCCCGCGGGTCGGGGAGCCGCGTCTGGGACACGGACGGTCGCGAGTTCATTGACTACGTGCTCGGTTCTGGCCCGCTGCTGATCGGCCACGCGCACCCAGCCGTGGTCGCCGCGGTCCAACGGCAGGCCGAACTCGGCTCGACCTTCTACACGCTCAACCAGCCGATCATCGAGCTGGCCGAGCGCATGATCGACGCGATCCCCTGCGCCGAGCAGGTGAAGTTCGTCAGCAGCGGCACGGAGGCGACCCTCCACGCGATGCGCATCGCCCGCGCCTACACCGGCAAGCCGCTGGTGCTCAAGTTCGAGGGGGGCTTTCACGGAGTCAACGACTATGCCCTGATGAGCGCGATGGCCCCGCGTCCGACCGACTACCCCAGACCGATTCCGGACTCGGCCGGTATCCCGAGCGAGGTGGAGGCCGATGTGCTGGTGGCGCGCTGGAACGACGTCGACCTCCTCCGTGAGGTGATGGCCACCCACGCGGACCGCCTCGCCGCCGTGATTTGCGAGCCGCTGCAGCGGTCACTCGTGCCGGCGCCTGGCTTCCTGGCCGAGCTGCGCGAGCTCACCCGCCGCCACGGCGTGCTCCTCATCTTCGATGAGATCGTGACCGGTTTCCGCCTCGCCTACGGAGGCGGTCAGGAGCGCTACGGGGTGGTGCCGGATCTCGCCACCTATGGCAAGGTCATTGGGGGCGGCTACCCACTGGCGGCGGTCGCCGGCCCGGCAGAGATCCTGGCCGTGACCGACCCGACCCGCCGCGGGAAGGCACCCTTCGCCTACCTCAGCGGCACGCTCAACGGGAACCCGATCGGCGCGGTCGCCGGGCTGGCCACGCTCGACGTGCTGCGCGCCCCCGGTACCTACGAGCGGCTGTACGCGACGACCGAGCGACTCACGTCGGGGCTGCGGGCGCTGGCTGCCGAGCGCGACATCCCGATCTTCGTCGCCGGGGACGGTCCGGTATTCCAGGTCTTTTTCACCGACGCGCCCGTACACGACTACCCGGGCGTGCTCAAGACCGACCGCGCCCGCGCGCGGGCCTTCGGGCTCGCCTGCGTCGAGCGCGGCCTGTTCCTCAATCCGGGCGAGAAGTTCTACGTGTCCCTCGCCCACACCGACGAGGACGTGGACCGCACCCTGGAGATCTTCGCCGATGCGCTCGACGCCATCGCGTGACGCCGCACCCATCCGGGACCGCTGGGTCCGAACCGTGGAGGACGCCAAGCGCTTCGTGGAGGAGGTCGGCCTCTGCCTGATCTTCAGCGAGTCGGGGCGCCTCGGTTATCCGACACTGTGGGATGTGGTCGACGCGCCCGACAAGCGCCCCGGCGAGCGGGGCTTCGGCGAGCGCACGAATCTCGTCTGGCGGCTGAAGAACGATTTGCCGGCCATGTACCCGGACGAGATCTTCTACGGCAAGCTCGCCAACGGGCGCGCGATGCTCTGCACCATCGAGCGGCTGGAGGAGATCCTGCGGGAGCAGCGCCGCGAGCCGGACGAGGTGAGCCGCGACGCGCGCCGGCTCCTGACCGTCATCGCAACCCGGCCGATCACCAACCGCGAACTGCGGGCCGAGGCGGGCTTCGAAGGACCGGGCGCGGAGCGCCGCTTCAACCGCGCGCTGCAAGAACTCCAGATCGCCATGCTGATCGCCCGCGTCGATACCGACCCCGATACCTGGTTCCCGTTCGACGCCGCCTATCCGGGGCTCGCGGAGCGCGCGCGGGCGGCCAGGCGCCGGAGCAGCGCAGGCTCCCGTGCCCGCTGATCCGGGCGCGGCGTTGTCGGCCAGAGCCGATCGTACGATGCCGGCGACGCGGACCTGGCGGCGAGACAGCGGATCGGAGGCTTGTGGTGGCACGCGCGTACGTCCTGGTCAAGGCGGACGTCGGCCACGTGGAACGTGTCCAGGAAGCGCTGGCACAGCTGCCGGGGGTACGCGACGCGGACATCGTGACCGGCGAGTACGACCTGATCGTCGTGATCGAGGTGCCCGACGCGCGGGAGATCGGCCGGTTGATTATGCGCGAGATCCACGGCCTCCCCGGCATCATCAGCACCAACACCTACGTCGTTGTCGGGTGAGGCGTCATACCGGACCGAATGTCGGTGATGGCCCGGCTTCGTAGCATCCTGAGGTGGTGTTGTCATCCTGAGCGAAGCGATGGATCTCTCGGTTGGGTGGTCCGCAGCGCGAGATCCATCGCCTCGCTCAGGGTGACATCGGCTGTTCAAATGGAAACGCCAAAGTGCCATTACGTACTTGCGAACACCAGGAGAGCCGGCATTCTGCCGGCTCTCGTCCGTTTCGGGTGCGTATCAGTACCGCGGAAGACGGCAAGGTGCCGGATTTCCGGGTGAACGCTCACCCCTTCTTGGGATCGAGCGCAGCCCCGATCAACTCGCGGAGGGCACGCAGGCGCGGAGCCAGAGCGCGCCGCTCACGGGCCGGGAGGGGCGCCTGCGCCAGCTGCGCCAGGGACAGGGCCAGGGCGCGCGTTTGCGCGTCCAGCAGATCCTTGTCTGGGGCCGGTGCCCCGGCACGCGCCACCGCGGACTGGATGTAGTCACTGTCGTCCGGCGCGGGCGCGGCTTCACCAAGTGCCCGCGCAAGAGCGGCCGCAACGCTGGACGGCCCCGCATCGCGCGCCGGGCGACGCTCCACGACCTCCCGCATCGCCCGCAGTCGCTCAAGGAGTGCGGGCGGCTCCATAGCCGCGAATTCGGGGTCGTCGCGGATCGCTCGGGCGAGCCGCTGGGCCTCGTTCTGCCCCAGGCCCTCGTCAACGATAAGGCGCGCCAGCGCGGCCTGCGCCGCGGGTGCGAGTCCCTGGAGCACGCGGCTCTGCTTCTCCGAGAGCCGACCGGCGCGGATATCCTCCTGCACCGCATCGGGCAGCTTCTCGGTCCCCAGCAACTGGAAGAGGCGGCTCCGCTTGATGCCGACCGCTTCGGCCACCCGCTCCCAGGATGCGTCGCCCATCTGGGCTTTGAGCGCACGAAGCGCCGCGGCGCGGTCGACAGCATTCAGGTCCTCGCGGACCACGTTCTCCATGAGCTGCTGCAGAAGGCGCCGCTCCTCCGGCACGTCGCGCACGACCGCCGGGATCGCGGTGAGGCCAGCCATCTGTGCCGCGCGCCAGCGGCGCTCGCCGTGGAGGATGACGTACCGGTCGCGCTCCTCGTCATAGCGGACCGCGATCGGCTGGAGCACACCCTCCTGGGCGATCGACGCCGCCAGCTCCTCCAGCCGCTCCTGATCGAAGGTGCGGCGTGGCTGATGCGGGTCGGGCTCGATCCGGTCGAGCCGGATCTCCTTGGCGGTGACGAGATCGCTGACGCCCACCGCACGGGGTGAGGTGTCCTGGAACAGCGCGTCGACGGTGAAGCGGCGGCGGCGCGCCGCGGGCCGTTCGACCACGCTGCGGGCTGGCTCAGACATGGGCCGGGCTCCCTACGCGCGCCTCCAAGATGCTCGCGACCTCCCGGTAGGCGGCCGACAGCGGCGACCGCGGCATGTACTGGAGGATCGAGGTGTGCTCCGCGATCGACTCGGCCCCCTTCACGGAGAGCGGGATGATCGGCAGCAGCGGCAGCTCAGGGAACTGCTCCCGCAGCGTGTCGATCATGTCGGCCGCGAGCCGCGACGAGTGATGAACCTTCGTCGGGAGGAAGCCGATGACCTCAAGCTTGGGGTTCAGCCGCCGAATGCGTCCGATCGTGTCGAACAGTCGCCGCAGCACCATGAGCGAGAGGGGATGCGGCTCGATCGGGATCACCAGCGCGTCCGCCGCGACCAGGATGTTGATACTCAGGATGTTCAGCGCGGGCGGGCTGTCGATCAGCACGTAGTCGTAGGGCAGAGGCTGCGCCGCGCCAAGCTTGTCCGAAAGCCGCCGCTCTCGCTCCAGGACGTTGAGCAGCTCGAGTTCCGCGGCGGCGAGGTCGGGGTGGCTCGGGATCAGGTCCAGGCCCTCGATACGGCTGGCCAGGATCGCCTCCGCCACCGGCAGCTCCTCGTCGGAGAGGAGATCGTAGATCGAGAGGTCGAGCGCGCCGACGTCAATGCCGAGCGCCATCGTCAGGCTCGCCTGCGGGTCGAGGTCGATCGCCAACACCCGGCGCCCGCGCTCGGCCAACGCCGCGCCGACGTTGAGCGTGCTGGTGGTCTTGGCGGTCCCACCCTTCTGGTTGAAAAAGGCGACGATCGGCGGCATGGTAGACTGTCCCCCCGTCAGCCATGTACGTACATTGGCGTCACCATCATAGCAGAGGCCCGCGTGCGAGTCCAGGGCGACCGTGCCAGACAGTCACGTCGCGGCCCCAAAAAAACGTCCCGGGCCACGAGTTGGCTCGTAGCCCGGGACCTCCAGTGCGACAACCGCAGCGTCATGACCGGTCACCTATCCTGCCGAGGAGAGGCGGCCCTCCGGCGAGATGATGTCGGCCAGCGACTGCCCAGCGACCCACGCGCCCAGCCGCATGACGGCCGCGCCAACCGCCAGGCGCATTCCGCCCGCGCGCCGCACCTGCATCACCTGGCGCATCATCCGCCGTTCCTCCGCCTCACGCAGCCAACGCTGCTGACGCTCGGCGGCCAGCCTCTCGTTGACGAAGTGCATGTGATCCATGGTCAAGCCTCGCTCTTTCCGAGCACCGGCGACGTTGCCGGTGCTCCTCCATCTATCGCGGGTCTCCCGCGCATCGGCGCCTTTCGCTCTCATCGAGCTGCGGCGTCTTCACCATCGCATCGGCCCCCTTTCGACAATCCGGGCAAACAAAAACCCGGATCGAGCGGATCGATCCGGGCTGCCACAGACAGAGACGGCGGCGCGTCACATGACGTACCTCAGGGGCAGCCGGATCGAAGGCCGAACAACGGCAACGAGAGTGACGTCACTGCACCACACCATTGTTCGCTCCTTCCGACTGACACCCAACCCGGGGACCAGCGTCCCCGAGAGACCAAGCCATCGTAGCAATGCTTCGCGTGTACCGCTACTGTCCCATGAGGCCGTGTACACCTGTCCAAGTGGACAGTAGCGACCGGCCCCGCGCTGGTCGCGCGGGGCCCGCAACGGCGATCCGGCGTACTACGATATGACACAGAAGGGCTCAGGATCAGCGCCGACGCCGCGCTCGACCTCGGCGACCGGGTTGCCCTCTACCAGCACGCCCGCGCCTGCGACCGCTGCCGCGTCGCGCTCGCCAGCCGCGACGGGCGGACCCTGCACTACCTCAGTCCCCAAGACACGCCCGCAGCCTACCCGCTCTGGGTCGGACCCGACGAAGTGTGGTTCGCCCTGGGCGAGGGAGAGGATTCCCACATCGTGCGGGTCACCGTGCGGTAGGGGCGGGGCTCGTCCCCGTTCGGCGCATGTCCCTGCCCATGGTAGCCATCGCAGCCACCGTCAGACGGAAAGGCAGCGGACCGGGCTCGTCTAGCCCGGTCCGCACCCCGTGAGCGGAGTCACATTGCGGGTCGCTGCTCCCCCATGCTGCGGAGCTGCCACGCGAGCACCAGCAGCAAGATGCCGAAGACGATCGCGTAGACACCGATCACCCAGAGCACCGCCAGTGCCCCAGAGCTGGGGAACAGGATCAGCAACACGCCGAAGATGATCGAGATGACGCCAGCCAGCCCGAGCCAGAGCGTTCCGCCCCCGACCTCGCGGAGCTGCACAGCGCCGATCACCTCGGCTAGCCCGGTAACGATCGCCCAGGCCGCGATCAGGTAGAGCAGCGCCAGAGCGGTTAGGCTTGGCCAGACGAAGGCGGCAAGGCCGGCCAGGATCCCGAGAACGCCCTCGAACGCGAGCGGCCCCCACCGGAGATCCCGCCGGGCGGCGCGAAAGGCCGCGACGATGGCGAAGATCCCGTCGAGCAGCGCGTATACGCCGAAGAGTGCGATGAGGAAAGCCAGCGTCACGTCCGGCCACACGAGTGCCGCCAGGCCGAAGAGGATGGCGACGACGCCGCGGACAGCCACCGCCCACCAGTTACGCGACAACGCCAGCATCGCGAGCACCCCTTTCCACCCCTGCCACGACCGATATCTGTGGATTGCGTAACACAAATGCCCCGCATGTTACTTGCCAGCACTGCGCGGCGGTGTGGGGCTGCGCTATCGACGCTTTTTTCGGCGCCGCGGCTTCTGCGCCTCCTCGCGGACCGGCTCCTGGCTCAACTCCTCCATCTCGTCGATCACCGTGTCCTCTTCGTCCAGGTACTCGATGGTGTATCGTCCGGAGCGCACCGCGTGGACGGCCTGAAGGGTGTCGAAGACCTCGAAGGTCAACTCGTCGAACCCAATCGCGCCGTGCAGGTAACCGAGGAACGAATCGCGAAGCTCATCCACCAGCGTGGAGACAATCTGTACTTCGTCGGCCGCCGCTTCGCTGAGCAGCCGATCTTCCTGGTCGCTCACCACGCACCTCTCTCCGCTTCAGTCCCGTGTCGATGCGGAGGGCAACAAGCACCTTGGGTGCCATCGCGCTAGCCATCCGATCAGAGCACCGATCCGTTATGCCTACAGCGGCCCGGATATCGAGGACGAAAGCGATCGGCGATGGACGAGCAAGAAACCGGCGGAGAACAGCGACGCGCGCCACGACACAGGGGCAGCACGCTCGGAAGCGTGCTCATCGTGCTGGGCATCGTGCTGCTGGGCGCGGCTGTCAGCCTGGCCGCCGCCGGAGGACGTCCCGCTGGCCGGGTCGCCAGCGTGACGCCACCACCCGACCGCATCGCCACGCCGGGCAGCACGCTCGCACCGCCGGTCATCCAGGCCGCTCCGGCAACCACGCCGACGCCGCCCCAGGAGACAAGCGCCGCGACGACCACGCCTGCCCCCGCCACTCCCGCGCCATCGCCGACGGCGATACCCACCCGAACGCCGGTGCCCGACCGGCCACACGCGACGCAGATCAAGATCCCGGCAATTGGGCTGGATGCGCCGATCGTCGAGGTCGGCTACGACGTGGTCGAGATCGAAGGCGTCCGGGTCATCCAGTGGCAGGTCGCCGACTACGCAGCCGGGCACCACAGCACATCCGCCGACCCCGGCGAGGGCGGGAACATCGTCATCGCCGGCCACGACGACTGGCGCGGCGAGGTGTTCCGCGATCTGGAGCACCTGACGCTCGGTGACCATGTGATCCTGGTGACGCCGGAGGGCGAGCACACCTACGCCGTGACCGAGATCGTCTACCGCAAGGAAGCAGGGATGCCCATCGCCACCCGGATCGCGACCGGGCAATACTTCGCGCCGATGCCGGAGGAGCGGCTGACGCTCGTGACCTGCTGGCCCTACGGCATCGACGACCACCGACTCATCGTGATCGCCAAACCAGTGCGCCCCTAGCCGGGTATCCCGGCCGCCTCGTTCGACCCCGCGGGACCAAAGCCGTACAATCTCCGGTCGGGAGGGAACCGGCATCGGGTCGGACCAGACCGAGAAGGAGACGGCGTGTCCCTGACGCTGCCACACACTCTGGCCGGACGCTACCGGCTCACCGCACGCATCGGCGAAGGGAGCTTCGCCGAGACGTACCTGGCCACCGATACCTCACTCGGACGGCAAGTCGCCGTCAAGGTGTTACGTGAGCAATACGCCAGCGATGTCCGAGTCGCGGCCCGCTTCGAGCGCGAGGCTCGCGCAGCGGCGTCCGTCACGCACCCGAACGTCGTCGATGTCTACGACTACGGCCGCGACGGCAACACGCTCTACATCGTCATGGAGTGGGTCGACGGCACCGACCTCAAGGAGCACATCCGGCGGCGCGCGCCGCTCCCGGTGCCGGAGGCCACGCGGCTGATCCGCGAGATCCTGCAGGGACTGGGCGCCATCCACCGGGCGGGGATCATCCACCGAGACGTGAAATCCCAGAACGTGCTCATCGCCCAGTCGGGCACCGCCAAGCTCACCGACTTCGGCATCGCTCGCGGAGCGCTCGACACCGGGCTGACCGATACCGGCATGGCGCTGGGGACTGCTGCCTACATGGCGCCCGAGCAGGCCAGCGGCCAGCCGCTCACGCCTGCTGCCGACATCTATGCCGCGGGTGTCATTCTCTTCGAGATGCTCACGGCGCGGCTGCCGTTCCCGGGGGACAACCCGGTCCAGGTCATGTTCCAGCACGTGAACGATCCGCCGCCGCGCCCGCGCACGCTCAACCCCGACATCCCGCCTGGGCTGGAACTGGTCGTGCTCCGCGCGCTCGCCAAGGACCCGAGCGACCGCTTCCAGTCCGCGGCTGAGATGGAAGCCGCACTCGAGCGCACGCCGAGCGCGGACGAGGCGACACGGATCCTCGCCGCCGCGACGGCGCCGGTTTCGGGCCCCGGTGCAACGCGTGCCATGCAGCACACGGGCAGGGCCGCCCGCACGGCGCAGCCGCCTGGATCGCCGCCCCCACCCCGCCGCCGGACGGCCGCGGCGGTCCCGGACCCAACGCCGACCTGGCCGCTCGTGCTCCTGGCCGGAATCCTGATCCTGCTCGGTATCGGCGGCATCGCCCTGCTCGCCATGGGCGACGGCAACGGAGACACCGCGCCTACCCCGACACAGGAGCTTCCCGCGGTTACGACCGCGACACCGGAGCCGACGCCGACACTTGAGCCGACCCCGACGCCCGAGCCGACCCCGACACCGACACCCACGCCGGAACCAACGCCGACGCCAACGCCCGAGCCGACTCCGACGCCGACACCGGAGCCAACACCGACGCCGGAGCCGACTCCCGAGCCGACGCAGGACCCGGGCACGCCGATCGGCAGCCCCGCGCCGGAGGCGCTCGCCCGGTCCCTCACGGTCGGCGCGCGGGATGTCGAACTCGACGGCGAGGACTTCGAGGGTGCGCTCGTGCCGGGCGAGGGGTCTAACCGCCAGGGCAACATCCCGGACAAGGCGGCGTTCCTCTTCGGGGGCCAGAGCGACTATCACACGGGGACGGCCACGTTTGACGTGTCAGAGTCCAATCGCCCCGTCGTCGTCCTCCAGATCACCGGCACCGACGATCTAGCCCAGCGGAAGGCGCCCATCCGGATCACCCTCAACGGACAGCTCGTCTGGGAGGGTGATAACCCGCTGCCCAATGGCGAGTCCGGCAATGCCTACTGGATCATCCAGGACCGCTCCGTCCTGCGCGACGGCGAGAACCGGCTGGTGATTGCTAACACCTCTCCGAACGGCGACGCCCCCCAGGCCCCCTGGATCCTCATCGAGCGCGTCACGCTGTTCTATTGATGCGTCATACGTCATGCGTCACTCGTACTGCGTATTGCGTGTTCCGTGTTCCGTAGTTCCGTCGTGCTCCCCTCTCCCCTGGTGAGGCTCCGTCCGAGCGGGGCCGGGGGTGAGCGGGACGCATGACGCATGACGCATGACGTATGACGTATGTCGAACGACGAATGCCGAATCACCCACACCCGCCCGGCCTGTGGCACACTAGGCGCGGGATTCGGTGAAGCGCGGAGGACAGGCGGTGTTCCACTTTACGATCGGAATGGATCCCAATCTCGCCCGCATTGGACCGTTCGTGCTGGCATGGCACGGACTGCTGACGGCCTTCGCCATCGTCCTCGCCGTCGTCGTGATCTATCGTGAGTTTGCTCGCCGCGGGCTGTCACTGGAGAAGTTCGACGGGCTGGCGTTCTGGACCATCATCGGCGGTATCCTCGGCGCGCGACTGTTCTACGTCATCGACCATGCCGATTACTTCGTGGACCACCCGCTGGAGGCCTTCGCCATTCAAGAGGGCGGCCTGGCTGTCTACGGCGCGGTCATCGGCGGGTTCTTCACCGTGCTCCTGCTGACACGCCTTCTTGGCTATCCCTTCGGGCAGGTGATCGACGCGATCGCGCCGGGGTTGATCCTGGCCCAGGCAGTGGGCCGCATCGGCTGCCTGATCAACGGGGACGCCTGGGGCGCGCCGACCGACGGACCTTTCTCCCTGACCTACACTCACCCCGACGCCCTGCTGCCCAGCAGCCTGCACGGCGTGCCGACCCATCCGTACCCGATCTACGACATGATCATGAACCTCATGATCTTCGGGGTGGTGATCTGGCTCAACCGCCGGCGCCTCCCGGCAGGGACGACCTTCGCAGTCTTCGCCCTGCTCTACGCCGTGACCCGCTTCGTCATCAGCTTCGTGCGCCAGGAGCGGATCTGGTTCTGGGGGCTGCAGGAAGCACAGGTGGTGTCGCTGGTCGTGCTGGCCGTGTCCGCCGTCGCGCTCTACATCCTCCTGCGCCGCCGCCAGCCCTCCACCGAGCCGCTCACGGCTGACTAAGCACCGTTCGCGCTCCGCAGCGTGTGACGCTCAGGCCCTTGAGCCGATGTCATCCTGAGCGGAGCCGGGCCCGACGAGATCGAAGGATCTCTCGTCGGATACACAACAACCCCCTCTCCCTTAGCCTGGTCCTGAGGACCATGGGCCAATCGGGAGAGGGGGTTATTGGCTGAAGGCCGGTCCTGCTATCCCTCGTACCGGCGGAAGACGGCGACGGCGTTCTGGCCGCCGAAGCCGAAGGCGTTCGCCATGGCGACGTTCACCTCGGCCTTCCGCGGTGTGTGTGGCACGTAGTCGAGGTCGCACTGCGGGTCCGGCTCATCGAGGTTTATGGTCGGCGGGATCACGTTGTCCCGGATCGCGAGCGCGCAGACGACACCGGACACCGCGCCCGCGGCACCCACCAGGTGCCCGATCATGCTCTTGGGTGAGCTGATCGCCACACGGTAGGCCGCCTCACCAAAGACCGACTTGATTGCTTCCGTCTCCGATACGTCGTTGAGCGGAGTGCTCGTCCCGTGAGCGCAGATGTAGTCGACGTCCTCGGGGGTCAGGCCGGCACCGGCGATCGCCTGGCGCATGGCCCGCGCCGCGCCGAGGCCGCCCGGCAGCGGGGCGCTGATGTGGAAGGCGTCCGCGGTGAGCGCGCCGCCCGCAAGTTCGCAGTAGATGCGCGCGTCGCGGCGCCGGGCATGTTCCTCGGTCTCCAGCACCATGACCGCCGCGCCCTCGCCGAAGACGAAGCCGTCCCGGTCCTTGTCGAAGGGGCGGCTGGCCCGCTTCGGGTCATCGTTCCGCTTTGAAAGCGCTCCCATGTTGCCGAAGGCGGCCACCGCCACGGGGTCCATCCCCGCCTCGGTGCCCCCGGCGATCATGACGTCCACCTCGCCGAGCTGCAGCATGCGCAGTGCGTCGACAAAGGCCTGGGTGCCGGCCGCACAGGCCGCCACCGACGCCATCACAGGCCCGGTGATGCCGAAGGTGATGGAGACCTGGCAGGCGCCCATGTTCGGGGCGAACATCGGGATGAAGAAAGGGCTGACCCGGTTCGGCCCGCGGCTGTGGTGGACGAGAACTTCGCGCGTCAGCGTCTGGATCCCGCCACCGCCGGTGTTGATCATCACGCCGACGCGCTCGCTGTTGCTCTGGTCGATGGTCAGGCCGGCGTCTTCGATCGCTTCCCGCGCCGCTGCGACCGCGAACTGCGAGTAGCGGTCCATCCGACGCGCGGCCTTGAAGTCCATGTGGTCTCTAGGATCGAAGTCGGTCACCTCGGCTGCGATCTGGACCTCGAGATCACTCGGATCGAAGGACGTGATGCGATCGATTCCCGAGACACCGTCCAGGAGGTTGCGCCAGAACGTCGGATAGCCGATCCCGATCGGCGTGACCGCTCCCAGCCCGGTGACGACGACACGATGCACCCTTGTTTCCTCCCGATTCCCCGTATTCCCCGTACCCTAGATCCCGAAATCCTTCGCGCTCATTACCTCGACATCGCGCCGGATGCGCCGGATCAGCCCGCCCAGCACCTGGCCCGGCCCGATCTCCAGGAAGGCGGCTGTGCCGTCGTTCGCCATCTCACGCACCGAGTGGGTCCACTGGACCGGGCGAACGACGTGCGCGGCGATTTCCTTCCGGATCTCGTCGACCGTGGTCATGAAGCGCCCGGAGATGTTCGCCACGACCGGCACCTGCGGCTCACGCAGGGGGATCTTGTTGACCAGCTCCGCCAACTGCTGCGCCGCGCGCTCCATCAACGGCGAGTGGGATGCGATTGAAATGTCGAGCCGCACGACCTTGCGGGCGCCCCGCTGGCGGGCCAGCTCCATTGCCCGCTCCAGCGCGGCGTTCTCGCCGGAGATGACCGACTGTCCGGGGCAGTTGTCGTTAGCCAGCACGACGGTCCCGACCTCGGAGGCTTCCTCGCAGATGGCTTCGAGGGTCTCGCGATCCAGACCCAGGACGGCCGCCATCCCGCCCGGCTGGAGATCCCCGCACTCCTTCATCAACCGGCCGCGCTCCCGCACGAGGTAGAGCGCATCGGCGAAGTCGAGCACACCCGCGGCCACCAGCGCGGTGAACTCGCCGAGGCTGTGTCCGGCGACGAAGGACGGCACGATATTCACATTGAGCGAGCGCCACCGCTCGCGCAGGGCTTCCAGGTAGGCGAGGCTGACCGTGAGGATCGCCGGCTGGGCGTTGATGGTGTCGCCCAGCTCCTCAGCCGGCCCGTGAAAGCAGAGCGTGGACAACGGGAAGCCGAGGATCTCATCAGCCTGCTGGAAGATCTTCCTGGCAGCGGCCGACTTCTCATAGAGGGCTTTACCCATGCCGACGTACTGGCTCCCCTGTCCGGGGAACACGAACGCGATCCGCTTTGAGATCACGCTCCCGAGGTCCATCGCTCGCCCTACCCCTATCGCCCTATCCACCACCCATCCGCGCACGGCTCGACCGCATATGGAGTGCCGCGCGTATCATACCATGCACTCTCACGTGTTCGGTGCGACTGCGTTGTCAACGGAGCCGCAGAGGCGAAAAATCGGTGCCGTAGTCGTAGGTGTCTACCCCTTCGCGCCGCTTGAGCGTGTTCACCACGAGATAGGTCAGAGGCGTTGCCAGGACCTCGTAGGCAGACTTGACGAGCCAGGCAGTGACCATTAACGGCACGAGTTCGCCCCCAGGGATGGTTCCCACGAAGGCGATTGTGATGAAGACCAATGAGTCCGCCCCCTGGCCCACCAGCGTGGAGCTGATGGTCCGCATCCAGAGCCAGCGCCCCTGCGTCACGATCTTCAGCTTGGCCAGCACCACGGCATTGAGGAATTCGCCTACAAGGTAGGCGGCGAAGGAGCCAGCCAGGAGCCGCGGCGTGAAACCGAGGATGCGCTCGTAGGCCGCCTGTCCGTCCCAGATCGCCGCCGGCGGCAGGACCTGGGTGATGACGATTGAGCCGACCGCGAGCAGGTTGCACACGAACCCCAGCCAGATGACGAGCCGGGCTCGGCGGAAGCCGTACACCTCGGTCAGGACGTCGCCGAAGATGTAGCTCAAGGGGAAGAGCGTCACGGTGCCGGCCGGCACGACCAGCCCGCCGATATCGACCAGCTTCACCGCCACGATGTTGGCCGTGATCAGTGAGGTGACGAACAGCGCGGCGACCACCACAAACAGGGCGCTGAAGTGTTCGTCCTTTGTCCGCTCCACCTCGGATCTCCGCCGTCCCATCACCTCTGCCGGCCGAAAACCGCGCCGCGGCCGCCCCGTGCGGGGCGGCCGCCGGACGTCGTTACCCGGGCGAACCTGCCGCGCTACACGCTGTCCGCCGCCGCGGCCGGGGCGGCCGACGGCACCGGGGGCGCACCCAGGATCTCCGTGATCTTCTCCTGGCCGATCGTTTCCTCCGCGATCAGCGCCTCGGCCAGCGCATCCAGCTTATCGCGATACTTGCGGAGCAACTGCTCGGCACGCTCCATCGCCTCGCGCAGGAGTCGCTGGACCGCCTCGTCGGCACGCTCCAGGGTGGCCTCGGCGACGTCGCGGTCCTGCATGATCTCCCGCCCGAGGAAGACGTGCTGCTCGCCCATCCCCAGGTAGACCGGACCGACTTCGTCGCTCATGCCCCAGAGCCCGACCATGCGCCGCGCGAGCAGCGTGGCTTCCTTGAGGTCGTTCTGGGCGCCGGTCGTCATCTCGTTGAAGACAAGCTTTTCGGCAGCTCGCCCGCCCATCATGACGGTCAGGCGCGCGAGGAGATAGGCCCGGCTGTAGTTGAAGCGGTCCTCTTCCGGCGCCTGGATCGTCACCCCGAGCGACTGCCCGCGTGGCACGATGCTGACCTTCCGCAGCGGGTCGGTCCCAGGGGAGAAGTGGGCGGCGACCGCGTGGCCGGCCTCGTGGTAGGCCACGACCCGCTTGTCGTGCTCGCTCATGATCATGGCCCGCTCGGTGCCGAGCACGATCTTGTCGAGCGCCTCGTCGAAGTCGATCCGCTCGACGATCTTCTTGTTCTTCCGCGCGGCCATCAGCGCCGCCTCGTTGACCAGGTTGGCCAGGTCCGCCCCGGAGAAACCCGGGGTGGCCGCGGCGAGCCCCTCGAGGTCGAGGTCGTCCGCCACCGGGATCCCCCGCGTGTGGATGCGCAGGATCGCCTCGCGCCCGCGGCGGTCGGGGAGCCCGACCGTCACCTGCCGGTCGAAGCGACCCGGGCGCAGTAGGGCCGGGTCCAGCACGTCCGGCCGGTTGGTGGCCGCGATCACGATCACGTCCTGGTGAGGCTCGAATCCGTCCATCTCGACGAGCAACTGGTTGAGCGTCTGCTCGCGCTCGTCGTTCCCGCCGCCGAGCCCGGCGAAACGCTGCCGGCCGACGGCGTCCAGCTCATCGACGAACATGATCGATGGGGCGGACGCCTTGGCTCGCTCGAACAGGTCGCGCACGCGGCTGGCACCGACGCCGACGAACATCTCGACGAACTCGGATGCGCTGACGCTGAAGAAGGGCACTCCGGCCTCTCCGGCCACCGCACGCGCCAGCAGCGTCTTCCCCGTCCCGGGCGGGCCGACCAGCAGGATACCCCGCGGCAGCCGCGCGCCGATGGCGTGGTACTTCATCGGGTTGCGCAGGAAGTCGACGACCTCCGACAGCTCGGCCTTCGCCTCCTCCTCCCCCGCAACGTCGGCGAAGGTGACGCGCGGACGCTCGGCGTCATAGACGCGCGCCTTGGAGCGGCCGAAGCTGAAGACGTTCTGCTGCCCGCGCGACATGCTCCGGCCGAGGTAGACCATCAACCCGATGAAGAGGAACAGCGGGACGATGGTGGCGAGCAGGCTGGGCCAGACGGAGCCACCCGCCTGGTCGATCTTCACGGTGACCCCGTGACTCTGCAGCAGCGGGACCAGCTCGGTCTGGCTGTTCTCCGGTATCGTCGTCTGGAACTGGGTTCCCGTCCGGATTTCATTCGGGCTGGTGCCGGGCGGTACGGGATCGCCGGGGCTGAGCACCTGGTCGCCCGCGACGCGCACCTCCTCCGTGAAGGTGCCGCTGACCTGCTGGCCCCTGATTGTGACGCTGGAGACGTTCTCGCCCTCGACCTGCTGGATGAACGCCGAGTACGGGATGTTCAGCCGCGCACCACTCGACGGCCAGAAGAACGTGTAGACGTTCCACAGCGCCAGTGCCAGCAATGCCACCCAGAGAATCCAGGTTGGAAACCGCGGCCGCCCCTGAGCTGGCGGGCGGGGTTCGCCGGGGCCCGGCGACCCCTGGCGGTTGGTGGGCTCTCTCATGCTACTGGAATGCCTTCCTCGATGCTTTGGACCCTGTTTGGTCTGCTTCCGGCGGCCCCCGCAAGCGGGCGATGCCGAAGATGACGCTTGCCCTTGGGCATCGCACCCTGGGTGCCATCCAATGTACTTATTCTACCGGTTTGGAACTTTTTGTGTCGTTGCGGCGGACTGCCGCGGTGAGCCCGTTGTGACATGCCAAACCGCACGAGGCAGCCGCTGGTGGACGGCTGCCTCGCACGTGAGGAGGAGATGAGTCTGGTGTGCTGAGTTAGACCCCGGAGCGTTGACCCTTCTGGGGTTAGACATCTCCGGTTACTCCTATTCTGACCCCAACCCGGCGATTTGTCCAGACCAGAGTGTGGGAGAATTGTCAGAGTCCCGGTAGGACGATGAACGTACTGGCACGATCCGCTGCGAGCGGCGATCATTATGGGCGACGTTGCGGAGCTTCCTGCGGCGTGGATCAGGCCATCGCGGTGGACAGGCACGAAAGGGTGAGGAGAGCGGCATGGTGCTCGGAGAAGCGTTTCACCGGCGGGCGGCCAAGCTGCTGAGCGAGCGGCTCACCACGCTCGAGAAGCACGCTGCCCTACTCTTCGATCCAGCCAACATCAGGTATGTGACCGGCCTTCGCTTCCTGCCGACGGACCGGCCGCTCGCGGCCTGTGTCTGGGCTGACGGCAGCGCGGCCCTGTTCGTGCCGCAGATGGAGGCTGAACACCTGGCAAGCGGCTGGGTGACCGACGTCCGCTGGTACGCCGAGTACCCGGCGGACGAACCGCCGGTGCGCTGGATGGCCCGCGAGGCCGGCGGCCCGCTCGTCGTCGATACCGCCGTCAGCGCCCAGGACTGGAAGCACATCGCGGAAGAGGTCGAGGAGGTCGAACTGCTCGACCCGGTCGCCGAGCAGCGAGTGGTGAAGTCCCCGGCCGAGATCGCCCTGATCGAGCGCGCGGCGGGGTACGCCGATATGGCGCTCGAGCGGGCCTTCGCACGCCTTGCGACCGGCAGCACCGAGCAGGACGTACTGGCGGAGATCGTCTCCGTTGTCGACGGCATCATGCGCCAGGATCTCGGTGACGACTACGACCTCCCGGGACCGGCTATCACCGGATCCGTGCAGAGCGGCACCCGCACCACCATGCCGAACGCCCCAACCAGCAACCGATCCCTGACCCGGGGCGACTGCGTCGTCGTGGAGTTCACCGCGAATGTGGCCGGCTACCACGCGCAGGCGGGCTGCACCTTCTTCGTCGGCGACCCGCTGCGCGATGTGGTCCGCTGGGTGGAGAGCTCGATGATCGCCCAGAACGCAGCGCTCGAGGCGATGACGGCGGGCGCGACCGCGGAGTCGGTCGACCTGGCCGCTCGCCGGGCGCTGGAGCGCCTCGGGCTCGGCACGAACATCCGGCACCGAACCGGTCACGGGATCGGCCTCAGTCCGATCGAGGCACCGTATCTCACCCGCTCCCAGGCGACGGCGCTGACGCCTGGGATGGTGCTGGTGGACCGCCCGGGCGTCTACATCCCCGGCCGCATCGGTGCCCGCAATGCCCGAACCGTCGTCATCGAGGCCGATGGGCCGCGGGTTCTCAACCCGCGGATTGACCGCTGGGATAAGATGGAGTCGCGGCTGAAGGAGTTCTAGCGCACCGTAGATTCCGGAGCGCCGCGCACAGTCGATGGGAGCAGCGGGCGCGGCCCGTCAACCTGCTCGGATGGGAGCGGAGTGTGAACGAGCGGATCGGCGTCTTCGTCGCCTGGCCGTATGCCAACGGCGACCTCCACCTTGGGCACGTGGCGGGGGTCTACCTGCCAGCAGACATTTTCGCCCGGTATCATCGCCTACGCGGCAACCGGGTGCTCATGGTGAGCGGCAGCGACGCACACGGCACGCCGATCACCGTCTCCGCCGAGCGGGCCGGGGTTTCCCCGCGGGAGTTCTTCGAGCGCTACCACCGGCGCTTCCTCGAGAGCTTCATCGGGCTGGGCATCAGCTTCGACCTCTTCACCCACACTGACACCGAGAACCACGCCGCGGTGTCTCAGGACATCTTCCGCGTGCTCTACGAGCGGGGCTACATCCACACCGAGGCAATGGCCCAGCTCTACTGCGAGACCGACCAGCGCTTCCTGCCCGACCGCTACGTCGAGGGCACTTGCCCCCACTGCGGTTACCCGAACGCACGGGGCGACCAGTGCGACAACTGCGGGCGCACCCTCGACGCGACGGAGTTGATCGCCCCACGCTGCAAGCTCTGCGGCAGTCAGCCGGTAGTCCGCGAGACCGAGCACTTCTTCTTCGACCTGCCGGCCTTTGAGGGGCCGCTACTCGAATACATCGGCCGCCAGGAGCACTGGCGCCCCAACGTCCAGCGCTTCGTAGAGAACTACCTGCGCGGCGGGTTGAAGCCTCGCCCGGTGACGCGCGACATCGAGTGGGGCATTCCGGTGCCGATCCCCGGCTACGAGCACAAGGTGATGTACGTCTGGTTCGAAGCGGTGATCGGCTACCTGTCGGCCAGTATCGAGGCGGCCAAGAACCGGGGGGAGGAAAAGGCCTGGGAGGCCTGGTGGACTGACCCGGCCGCCCGCGGCTATTACTTCATCGGCAAGGACAACATCCCGTTCCACGCCATCATCTGGCCGGCCGAGCTGATGGGCTACGACGAGCGGCTGAACCTGCCGTTCGACATTCCGGCCAGCGAGTTCTTGAACCTGGAGGGGCAGCAGTTCAGCACCAGCCGCAACTGGGCCGTCTGGCTGCCCGACTACCTGGAGCGCTACGCCCCGGACCCCCTTCGCTACTACCTGACCGCCATCGCGCCGGAGACCGGTGACAGCGAGTTCACCTGGCGCGGTTACGTTGAGCGCAACAACAACGAGCTGGTCGCCGCCTGGGGCAACCTGGTCAACCGCGTGATCAGCTTCGCCGTGCGCCACTGGGACGGCCGCGTGCCGGAGCCGGGCCCACAGGATGCCCGCGACACCGAACTGCTGGACCAGATTTCGGCCGGTTTCGACACGGTCGGGGCGCATTACGCACGCGCGGAGTTCCGCGCCGCCCTGCGGGAGACGATGTCCCTTGCGCGCGAGGTCAACCGCTACCTCGACGACAAGGCGCCCTGGTTCCAGATCAAGGAGGACCGCGCAGCGGCCGGGACCACCATCTACGTCGCCCTGCGCGCGATCGACTCGCTGGCCACGCTCTTCGCGCCGGTGCTGCCCTTCACCAGCGCCGAGGTCAAGCGCTTCCTCGGCTATGAGGATCCGCTCTTCGGCGATCTCCAGATCGAGCGCTTTGATGAGAGCGAGCGGTCCCACGAGGCGCTGGTCTACCAGCCCCTCGCCTCCGAGGGCAGCGTCGATCGCTGGGTGCCGAGCGAGCTTGCCCCCGGCCAGCCGCTGGCGCGCCCGCGTGTGCTGTTCCAGAAGCTGGACGAGAGCGTCGTCGACGAGGAGCGCGCCCGCCTCGAGCAGGCGAGCGGCGCCGCCACGGTGGCGGAGGAGTAGCCCCCGTAGCCAGACCTCGCCCGGTGTGGTAAGAACGCCTGATCAACGGGCGCATCGCCCCCGCGCTCGCCGAGGAACCTGCGGCGTGGGGGCACACGACCCAACCGGGGAGGTCGCGTCGTGGACACCGACGGCCGGCACCGCTTCTACATCACCACGTCGATCCCGTACGTCAACGCGGCGCCGCACCTCGGCCATGCACTGGAGTACGTCCTGGCCGACGCCTTCGCCCGCTACCACCGGCTCACCGGCGACGACACTCGCTTCCTGACCGGGACCGACGAGAACAGCCTGACGAACGTCCTGGCCGCCGAGCGGGAGGGGATCCCGGTCGCGGATCTCGTCGACCGCAACGCCGAGGCGTTCCGCCGCCTCACCGAGTACCTGGACATCTCGAACGACGACTTCATCCGCACCGCCGCCGAGCCGCGCCACATCGAGGGGGCGCAGAAGCTCTGGGAGGCGTGCGCCCGGGCAGGCGACATCGACAAGCGCTACTACTCCGGGCTCTACTGCGTCCTCGGCGAGCAGTTCTACACCGAGGAGGAGGCGCCGGACGGCCTCTGCCCCGAGCACCACATCCCCCTGGAACTGGTCGAGGAGGAGAACTATTTCTTCCGCCTCTCTCGCTACCAGGACGCCCTGGCGCGGGCAATTGACTCCGAGGCGCTGCGCATTATCCCCGAAACCCGCCGGAACGAGGTCCGCGCCTTCATCGCCCGCGGCCTGGAGGACTTCAGCATCTCGCGCACGCGCGCACGGGCCCGCGGCTGGGGCATTCCCGTGCCGGGCGACCCCGATCAGGTGATGTACGTCTGGTTCGACGCTCTGGCGAACTACATCACGGCGCTCGGCTACGCCCACGACGCCGACCTCTACCGCCGCTACTGGATAGAGAACCCCCACCGCGTCCACGTCATCGGCAAGGGCATCCTCCGGTTCCACGCTGTCTACTGGCCGGCCATGCTGATGTCCGCCGGGGAGCCGCTGCCGACCACCATCGTCGTCCACGGCTACCTCACCATGGGAGGCGAGAAGATGAGCAAGTCGCTGGGCAACGTCGTCGATCCCGCCGAGCTGACTGCACGCTACGGCGCCGACGCCGTGCGCTACTGGATGCTGCGTGAGGTGCCACCCACCCAGGACGCCGACTACACCGACGAGAAGCTGGAGCGGCGCTACAACGCCGACCTTGCCAACGACCTCGGAAACCTGCTCAACCGCACGGTCAGCATGATCCGGCGCTACCGGGCCGGGCTGGTGCCTGCACCCGGCGAACCGGTCACGACCGACCAGGATCTGGAAGCGGTCGCCGCGAACCTCCCCGGTGCGATCGCGGAGGCGATGGGCCTGAATTTCGACCCACAGACGGCACTGGCCGCGATCTGGGACCTGGTCGTCCGCGCTAACCGGTACGTGGAAGAGACTGCCCCGTGGAGTCTTGCCAGGGCCGAGCGGAGCGGTGACGCCGCAGCCACGGCACGGCTCGACACCGCGCTGTACCACCTGGCCGAGGCCCTACGTATCATCGCCCAGGCGCTCCGGCCGTTTCTTCCCGACACCACCGAGCGCATCGCCGAACAGATCGGGGTCGCGCTGGAGACACCGTCCTGGCCTGCAGCGCTCACCTGGGGCCAGCTCCCACCCGGAACCCAGGTCAGCGAGCCGCACCCGATCTTTCCGAGGATCGGGGGATGACGGGTGATGCGTCATATGTCACCCGTACTGCGTATTGCGTAGTGCGTTATGCCCCCTCTCCCACCAGGGGAGAGGGGCCGCGGGTGAGGGGGATTCATGCTCACGCTAGTCACCTGGAACCGACCGCCCGGAGCTGCATTAGTCGCTGGGGACGACTGGCTCCCGGCGATGCTCTCCGAACGCCTGCCAGGCGGGACGGTTGTCGAGGACGGCTCCGAGCCGACGGGGACGCCGGCGATCGTGGCCATGCGTGGAGCGTTGGAAGCGGTGACCGACGAGGCGCTGGCCGAGGCGCGCGTCGTCGTGCTCCTCGACCCGGACGCAGCCGAAAGGCTGCGTGCGGTGCGCCTGCTCGCCGGCCGGAACGGCACGCGGCTGGAGGTCATCCCCTCGCTCGCCACCATCGCCGCGGCGGAGCACACCATGCTCCTCATCCTCGCGCTCAGCCGCCGCCTCTTCCACGCCTACTCCGACCTCGTGTCGGGGGAACGACGAGCCGACCTCCAACGGCCCGATTCGGGACAGGGTGCAGAGAACTGGGTCGGCATGGCATGGCCGGCACCGATCGCTGGGAAGACGCTGGGCATCATAGGACTTGGACGAGTCGGGGAAGCAGTCGCAGAGCGAGCCCGTGCGTTCGGCCTGCGTGTGATCTACCACGACCGGGAGCGCAAGCCGGCCGCCGAGCAGCGCTGGGGCGTGCCGTACCGACGCTTCGACCAACTCCTCCGCGAGGCCGACATCGTCAGCCTGCATCTGCCGCTCACGCCCGAGACGAGGCGCCTGCTCGATGCACCCGAGCTGGCACTCATGCGGCCGGATGCCTACCTCATCAACACGGCGCACGGCGGGCTGGTCGACGAGGGCGCATTGATCCGCGCGCTGCGCCAGGGTGACATTGCCGGAGCCGGACTGGACGTCTTCGCCTACGAGCCAATCGCCCCGGACAGCCCCCTCCTCGCCCTCGACAACGTCGTGCTCACCCCACACGTCGGCGGCGCAAGCGCCGACGCCGTTCGAAGCAACTTCGCGGAGCGCGCAGCGGAAGTGCTCCTCAGCGCGGCGGGGTAGTACGTCACGCCTCACCCCTCCTCGCCCAGTGCGCGGGTGAGGGCGCCGAGGTCGTAATAGCTGGACTGCTCGACGATCAAGCCGTCGCGCACGCGGTAGAAGGCAGCCATCGGCTGGGTGATGCGGCGGCCCTGCTCGGTCGCGACCGTGGTCATCTCCACGGCGACCCGCTCCCCATCCGCAACGATTGAGCGGACGGCGGTCCACATGTCGGGCCAGCGCGCCTCGCTGTACTCGAGCACCAGCCGGAGCTGCTCCTTCCCGCGTACCTCCTGACCGTCGAGCTCGCGCCCCGGTGCCCAGACGACGATGTCGTCCGCGCAGTACTCAAGTGCCTCGTCGATATCACCTCGGTTCAGCGCCGCGATCGACGCCCGCACGACATCGACCGGCGACGTGGCGCGCTCGTCCATCCCGCTGGGACCTCCCTAGCCTCCCGGCTGTACCCACCTGCCAATCCCGGGGGGATGGTACCACGCACGGTGCCACGAACCCGCCCTGTGCCGGGCGTCGGACGCATGGTACGATCGGGCCGGATCGGTCCGCTTGGGCAAGGGGGTGGAGCGCATATGGGCACCGATCCCCGCGAGACGCCAATCTATCTCGACTACAACGCCACCACGCCGGTGCTGCCGCAGGTGCGCGACGCACTGCTCCCGTTCCTCGACACGCACTTCGGCAACCCGTCGAGCGATCACCCGTACGGCCGGGCCGCGGCCGAGGCCGTCCAGCGTGCCCGGCAGCAGGTAGCCGACCTCCTCGGCTGCGCCGCCGACGAGATCGTCTTCACCAGCGGTGGCAGCGAGTCCGACAACTGGGCCCTCGTCGGCCGGGTCTGGGCTGCCGGGAGCGACCGTGCGCACATCATCACCACTGTCGTCGAGCACCCGGCCGTGCTGAACACCTGCCGCTTCCTTGAGCGGCGCGGAGTGGCCGTCACCTACCTCCCGGTGGACGGAACCGGACAGGTGGACCCGGACGACGTGCGCCGCGCGCTCCGGCCGGAGACGGTCGTCGTCTCCGTGATGCACGCCAACAACGAGGTGGGCACCCTCCAGCCCATCGCCGAGATCGCGGCCATCTGCCGGCAAGCCGGAGTGCCGCTGCACACCGACGCAGCCCAGAGCGTGGGGAAGGTCCCGGCCAGGGTCGATGACCTGGGTGTGGACATGCTCACGATCGCGGGGCACAAGCTGTACGCGCCCAAGGGGATTGGCGCGCTTTACGTCCGGCGCGGAACGGCACTGGAGCCCCTCGTCCACGGCGCGGGCCACGAGGGGGGACGCCGGGCCGGGACCGAGAACGTGCCATGGATGGTTGCGCTGGGTGCTGCCGCGGCGCTCGCGCACGCGACGCTCGAGACCGAGGCAGCGCGTCAGCAGACGCTGCGCGACCGGCTGCAGCAGCTTCTGGAGGAGAAGGCGGGTGGCGTGACGCTGAACGGTCACCCGACCGACCGGTTGCCGAACACGCTCAACGTCCGCTTCGCCGGTATTGACGGGAACGCGCTCCTGGCCGCCGTGCCCGAGGTGGCGGCATCGACCGGTTCCGCCTGCCACGCAGGGGAGACCGAGCCGTCGGCTGTCTTGCTGGCAATGGGCATCCCTCCGGCTGAGGCCGTCGGGGCAGTGCGCCTCAGCCTCGGCCGGCTGACGACCGAGGACGAAATCGAACGCGCAGCCGAGGCGTTGGCCGCGGGCGTCGCCCGGCTCCGCGCGCGTTGAAGAGTGTAGGATCGCCGTGGTCTTCCGTCACCGCGTACCAGACCCTGCACTCCACATCGTGAGCTTCGATTGGGTCCGCAAGTTCCCCGCGCCGCTCGCCTGGCAGGTGACGGCCGCCACGCACGGCGTGCGGGTCGTCTGGCTGGTGGACGACTGGCAGGTCCGCTCCAGCTACCACCACCCCGCGTCGCGCGCCATCTATGTCAACACGCGGGGAACCACCTGGTACCAGACCGCGCTGACGTACGGTGCCGCGACCTATGTCGAGGCCGTGACCCTCTGGTTCCTGCACGAGGTGGGGCATGCCGCGCACCGGCACGAGGGTGATCGGCGCCGGGCGCTGCGACTGGGCAAGGACGACCCGCGCGAGGTCCAGGCCTGGCACTTCGCGCTGGCCTTCCGTGCGAGCCAGCGCGACAAGTGGCAGCGGCTGGTGGAGGCCTACGCGGCCTGGTACAGCAACTATCACCACCGCCGGAAGGACTGGCCCGACGATCTGGCGGAAGCGAGAGCCGCGGGGTGGCCGGCTCGGCCGTACCGGGGCTGGCCCGCGCTTGGAACAGAGCGGGGCGATCTCAACCCGCGGCCGGCGCCAGCGTGATGGTCATCTGCCCCTCTTGCAGCGTCACGGAGTCGACCGCCACGCCTGACTGGTTCAGCCCGTTGCGGAGCTGGTCGTTCAGCGCCGACTCCAGCGGGGCCACGGGGATGAGCCAACCCAGTGGTCCGGTGATCCGCCCGTCGGTGAGCTGCAGCTCACCGTCCACCACCGTCACCTGCCCCTCATAGCGTCCGCTCAACCCGAAGGCACGCAGCTCAATGGCGAACGCATCTGGCGTGATCTGCACCTGGGCGCTCTCCAGCGGCCGGATCCGGTCCCGGTTGGCCTCAATCCGCTGGTTCAAATCCTCCTGGGTGACGGTCACCTGCAGCGTCCCAGGAGACGGGGTCGGGACGGACACCACCGGTGGCGCCGCGGGCTCCTCGGGCGACAGTGAGGCCGCGGGGCTCAGTCGTTCGGTGATCGTGCGCGCAACAAAGGGGCGAACCACGGTGGAGAAGGTTGCGAACCCGGCTAGGAGGAGGACCACGGTCACGACCATCACGGCCAGGCACCCGAGAACCCGCCGGCCGACTCCTGGGCCGCGCTCCCATTCCCGGTACTGCGTCCGGGCCTGCACCGCTGGCGCGGGCCTCATGCGCTGGCTCCGAGCATACGCGCGGCGCGTGAACGGCTGCCCACACCGCGCGCACCGGCGAGTGCCCAGCGGTTGGTCCGCCCCACAGCGGGGACAATACATGGTGGCCATCCCTCCCTGCTGCATCGCGGCCCGTGGCTCGTTGACGCATGGTGCAGGCCGCCGCGTCGTGGCCCTCGATTGTACCCGCCACATCCAGGCCACCCCAGGCGGAACGTTCCCGACCCGTCGCCCTGCTGCGGCCGACTCCGCTCCTCATGACATGAAACGAGGCGTCTCCCGCATCCGGTTCAACCTGACCCGCCCGGAGTGCCGTATACTCTGACATCATGAACGCTCCAGACAAACCCGGCGTGACGCCGGCCTGCTCGACAGTCACCGAGGGAGGAGAGAGCATGTCATGAGCGAACGATCAGGTTGGCTTCCCTATGACCCGAGGCTCGACCCCGATGCCGGAAACCCGCCTGACCAGGGCAGGGTGGTTCGCCTAGGCGCGATCTGCGACCTTGCGACCGGTGCTCCTGAGACGGGACCGTCCCAGAGCTTCACGGTCCGGGAGTTCGTGGAGCTGGACAACGGGCGGCATGTCGTCTTGCGTGAACTCGGGTGGACCACTAGTTCGGTGCGGGCCCTTGTAGAACTGGAAGATGGGCGGCGAGTGGTCCTGGAGAATGCAGCCCCCGCCCGCACCGGATTGACACCCGACAGGATCCGCCAGGATGTGCTGAAGGTCGTGCTCCCGGACGACGACGAGGAAGCGCGCAGAGAGCCCCACCCGTGGGAGTGGCTGGCTGAACTGGCGAGGCAACAGGGTATCGCGGTGACCGCCGACGAGCTGAAGGCGCTCCCCTACGACGTCATCCTCAGCAAACGATTGCGCGAGTGGCTAGAGACTCCCTGAAGCGGCGGCCCTCCCGGCACGGTGCGGCCGTCACTGGCATGCGGCAGGACCACGCGCAGCACGCCGCTATCCCCTCGCGACCGCGGCGCTCCCTCCGCTCCTGCTGCGCGCGTGATCACCAGAATCACGGCTGCGATTGCCAGCGTCGGGATGCTGCGGTAGAATGGCGATACGGCAACGACCGGCTCAAGCGGACGAGGAGCGTATGATGTCTGAATCCGTATTGAGCAATGCACGCCTTCGGGGAATCCTGGTGCGTGCGCTCATCATTCTGCTCGCGTACTTTCTGGTGATCGGCATCATTCTCCCGTCCTTCTCCCGCGAGACTCCCTCGACCCCGGGACCAACACCAACGGTTGGCGTGCCCGCGACCCGCTGAGCCCTGCACCAGGAACAACGGCCGGGGCCCTCCTGGTCCATGTTCGCGCGGCACAACGTGACCGCCGGGACGCCGCGTGGCCCGCTCAACTCGTCGAGAGACAATCCCACTCGTTCGCATTCGTGTAGGACGCCGGTGGCCACGAGCGGGGGTAGCTCGCGCCGGGACCCGAGCGGAACCGGCATGTAGCGGGCGCACCTTGTTGCTGCATGACGTAGGCCGAGGTTGAGCACGCGATCGAGCATGCTGCGCTCGATCGGTTCGTGCGTCATCTTGTAGGATCGAGCGAGACGCAGCGGAAGGGAGTACGCGCAGCCATGAAGCAGCCGGCAGTCGAACGGGTGCGAGCGGCGCTGGCGGCCGCCGGGGTGGACACGGAGGTCGTGGAGTTCGCCGAGAGCACGCGCACCGCTGCCGAGGCGGCAGCCGCCATCGGCACCACCGTGGAGCGGATCGTCAAGTCGCTCGTCTTCCTGGCCGGGGACGAGCCGATCCTCGTGCTAGCCTCAGGCGTCAACCGGGTAGACACGCGCAAGCTCGCACAGGTGACCGGCCGACCCGTGAAGCGCGCCGACGCTGACCAGGCGCGGGCGGCCACCGGCTACGTCATCGGCGGCACCCCGCCGATCGGGCACCCGGCGCCGTTGCCGACCTACATCGACGCCGACCTCCTTGCCTACGACGTCGTTTGGGCCGCGGCAGGCACGCCCAACGCCGTCTTCTCCATCACCCCAGACGAACTGCTGCGCATCACCGGCGGCCAGGTGCTCGACCTGCGCGTGGACAACGCGGCGAGCTAACACCAGGATTTCGAGCGGCCAGCGAAGCACCTGCCGGCGAATGCCGACGGGTTGCAGCGCCCTACCGGCGGCGTCGCACGCCGCCTGAGGAATAGGACAGCGCGCTGAGCCGTTTCCTGAGGTACAACTACGCGCGGACGTAGGCGACGCGCGACGGTGAGGGAGAGCGGGTGCGAACCACCCATCTGGTGCAACTGCTACTGCTGGCGGCGATCTGGGGGTCATCCTACGCGCTGATCAAGATCGCCGTCGCCGGGATCAGCCCGCTGACCCTGGTCGCAGGTCGTCTGGTGCTGGGCGCGGCGCTCCTCCTCGTGACCGCCCGGATGATGGGCCTCCGCTTACCCCGCGAGCGCACCCAACTACTGCACCTGACCGTGATGGCGGTGACCGGCAACATCCTGCCCTTCTTGCTCATCGCCTGGGCTGAAGAGCGGGTCACCTCCAGCCTTGCCTCGATCCTGAACGCGACGACGCCCTTCTTCACACTGCTCCTTGCGGTGTCGGTCCTGCGCACGGAGCGCCTCACGCTCGGCAAGGTGGTGGGGATCGTTGTCGGCTTCACCGGGGTGGCGATCCTGACCGGCGCGGATCTGACCAACCTCGGATCGGCCTCCGGCCAGGGGGTGCTCGCACTCCTCGCCTCGAGCGCCTGTTACGGGGTGGGATTCGCCTACGCCCGCCGCTACGTCCGGGGGGAGCCGCTCGCGATCAGCGCGACGCAGATCTCGATTGCCGCGATCCTCCTCGCACCGGTCGCCCTGCTCTTCGGCGACGTCGCATCGACGAACCTCACCCCCGCGAATGCCGCGGCATGGATCACGCTCGGCCTGATCCCGACCGGCGTCGCGTACATCCTGTACTACCGCTTGATCGCCGGGATTGGCGCGACGCGGACGTCCTACACCACCTACATCATCCCGATCGTCGGGGTGGCGTGGGGATGGCTGCTCCTGGACGAAGCACTGGGGCTCGACGCGCTGCTCGGCATCGCGGTGATCTTCCTCGGCCTC
>Ga0207873_1000221_pt1 | contig 62160 bp, 58 predicted proteins | sample BGWIniCompost_FD_187373 | JGI IMG/M metagenome (GOLD analysis project Ga0207873, IMG submission 187373) | Cellulose adapted compost microbial communities from Newby Island Compost Facility, Milpitas, CA, USA - BGW Initial Compost (SPAdes)... ...
TGGCCGGCGACTGACGCTGCTGCTCAGCCGTGCAGATGCCCCAGCGGCAGGCCGCGCGCGTGCTTGACCGTGCGCAGCACGAAGCTGGTGTTGACGTCGGCGACGCCGCTGGCGTTGAGCAGGCGGTCGAGCAGGAAGCGGGAGAAATGCTCCAGGTCCTGCACCACCACGAACAGCAGGTAATCCATGTCGCCGGTGAGGGCGTGGCAGGCGACGACCTCGTCCCAGCGGTTCACGCGCTCGGCGAAGGCGGCCACCAGGTCGGGGTCGTGCCGCTCCAGCTGCACGCGCACGAAGGCCTGCAGGCCGAGCCCGAGCTTGGCCGGGTCGAGCACGGCGGTGTAGCCGGCCAGGACGCCGGCCTGTTCCAGCCGCTGCACGCGGCGCAGGCAGGCCGAGGGCGAGAGCTTCACCCGCTCGGCCAGTTCGGCATTGCTCAGCCGGCCCTCGCGCTGGAGTTCGGCCAGCAGGGCCAGGTCGGTGCGGTCAAGGCGCGTACCGTCCATTTTCTGTTGCCTTGTTTGCGAATCGCGCAAGGATATTGCGACTATTAAGCCGATTCGCGCAACTTCGCAAGCAGATTGCGCCATCCCGGCGCTAGACTTTGTCCATACGGAAGCCGGGGAAGCCGCCATGAACGAGCCGCGCCGCGTCGAGCACCAGCTCACCGACAAGGGGTACGTGCCGGTCTACACCACCGCCGTGGTCGAGCAGCCCTGGAGCAGCTACAGCCGCACCGACCACGAGGTCTGGGCCACCCTGTTCGCCCGCCAGCAGGAGCTGCTCAAGGGCCGCGCCAGCGAGGAGTTCCTGCGCCAGCAGGCGGCCATGGGCATGACGGCCGACCGCATTCCGAAGTTCGACGATCTCAACCGGGTGCTGCGCAAGGCCACCGGCTGGGAGCTGATCGGCGTCGAGGGCCTGCTGCCGGAGCTGACCTTCTTCGAGCACCTGGCCAACCGCCGCTTCCCGGTCACCTGGTGGATCCGCCGGCCCGAGCAGCTGGACTACCTGAGCGAGCCCGACCTCTTCCACGACCTGTTCGGGCACGTGCCGCTGCTGATGCATCCGGTCTTCGCCGACTACATGGCCGCCTACGGCCGCGGCGGCGTCAAGGCGCACGGCATCGGCCAGGATGCCCTGGTCAACCTGACCCGGCTGTACTGGTACACGGTGGAGTTCGGCCTGATCCGCGAGGCCGGCGGCCTGCGCATCTACGGCGCCGGCATCCTCAGCTCCAAGGGCGAATCGATCTACTGCCTGGAGAGCGAGGCGCCCAATCGCATCGGCTTCGACCTCGAGCGGATCATGCGCACGCGCTACCGCATCGACACCTACCAGAAGACCTATTTCGTCATCGACAGCTACGAGCAGCTGATGAGCGCCACTGCGCCGGACTTCACGCCGATCTACGCGCGCCTGGCCGGCCAGGACAGCTTCCCGGCCGGTTCGGTGCAGCCCGGCGACACGGTGATCCACCGCGGCACCGGCGAGGGCTGGCTGGACGACGGCGACGTCTAGCGGCTGGCGCGCGGCGCCGGCGGATGAGGTGCCGGCGGTCGGAAATTCCGGGTGCCGGAAGTCACCACTTCGCCTGAGCGCCTTGTCCGCGCGCCACGCCGGTCGCAAGCTGGTGGCCATGGATCCGCGTGCCCTGTTCGCCCCTGGCGGTGTGCTCTCGCCGCTGAACCTGGCCGGTTACTCCGCCTGGGTGGCGGTGTGGCTGAGCCTGGGCCACATCGTCGCGCAGGACCCGGAGCGGGGCTGGCTGGCGCGCGGCTGCGCGCTGGTGTTCCTGCTGGCCTTCCTGTTCGAGCACCGGGTCACCCATCGCCTGAGCGAGGGCGGTTACCTGGCCGTGGTGCTGCTGATGGCGGTGACGGGGCTGGCGGCGGTGGGCCTGGCGCCCTATGGACCGGCGCCGATCCTGATGGTGCTGCTGGCGGCGGTGTTGGCGGCCCGCTACGAGGGCGCGCGGCTGTGGCTCTGGCTGCTGGGGCTGAACCTGGTGATGGCCGCGGTGATGGTGTGGACCTGGGAGCGCGAGGACTACATCCTGATCACCGTGCTGGCCTATGCCAGCTTCCAGCTCTTCGCCGCCCTGGTATTGCGCTACGCCACCCAGGCCGAGCGCGCCGGCGAGGCCCTGCGCGCTGCCAATGCCGAGCTGCTGGCCACGCGCTCGCTGCTGGCCGAGGGCGCGCGCGACCGCGAGCGCCTGCGCCTGGCCCGCGACCTGCACGACGTGGCCGGCCACAAGCTGACCGCCCTCAAGCTCAATCTCGCTGCCCTGGCCCGCGACGCTGCCGCCGGCGCCGATCCGCGCACGGCGCTGTGCGCGCAGCTGGCCGACGAGTTGCTGGCCGACATCCGCGGCGTGGTGCAGGCCATGCGCCAGGGCGAGGGCGTGGACCTGCAGGCGGCCATCCGCGGCCTGGCCGGCTGTTTCCCGCGGCCGCGACTGGAGCTGGAAATCGCCGATGACGCCCGCCCCGCCAACCTTCAGCAGGCCGAGACGCTGCTGCGCGCGGTACAGGAAGCGCTGGTGAACGCCGCCCGCCATTCCCAGGCCAATACGCTGTGGGTGGTGCTGCGGCGCGAGGACGGACAGCTGCGCCTGGACCTGCGTGACGACGGCCGCGGCGCCGGCGAGCTCACGCCCGGCAACGGCCTGCGCGGCATGCGCGAGCGCCTGGAGGCCGGCGGCGGCGGCCTGTCGCTGCGGCGGACCGAAACCGGCGGCGTGCACCTGCAGGCCTGGCTACCGGCGGCGCCGGCATGAGCGGGACGGTGCTGAAACTGGCGCTGGCCGACGACCAGGCCCTGGTCCGCAGCGGCATCAAGGCGCTGCTGGCCGGCTATCCGCAGCTGGAAGTGGTGCTGGAGGCCGCCGCCGGCGACGAGCTGCTGCAGGCCCTGGCCGACACCCGCGTGGACGTGGTGCTGTCGGACATCCGCATGCCGGGCCTGGACGGTTTCGCCCTGGTGCGAGTCCTGCGCGAGCGCGGCGATGCCACGCCGGTGGTGCTGCTGACCACCTTCGACGAGGACGACCTGCCGCTGCGCGCGGCCGAGGCCGGAGCCCAGGGTTTCCTGCTCAAGGACGCCTCGCCGGAGGACCTGTACGAGGCGGTGACGCGGGTGGCCGCCGGCGAGACGCTGCTGGCGCCGGTGCCCACCGATCCGGTGCGCGCCCGCTACGCCTACCGCGACACCAGTGCGCCCACCGACAGCTTCAGCGCACGCCAGGTGGCGATCCTGCGCCTGCTGGCCGGCGGCTACTCGAACAAGGAAATCGCCCGCGCCGTGCACCTGAGCGAGGGCACGGTGAAGAACTACGTTTCCGAGATCCTCGACAAGCTGGGCACGCGCGACCGCACCCGGGCCGTGCTCAAGGCGATCACGCTGCGGATCATCTGAGCGCGGGGCGGGGCTGCATCGGCGGCGGGAATTCGCGCGGGTCGTAGTACCAGTCGTTGATGGCCAGGCCTTCGCGGGTTTCGCCGGCAGTGACGGTGATGGCGGCCAGGGCGTGGTCGTCGCAGCCGATGTCGGCGCGGGCGATGCAGTCGGAGGCATGGCTGAGCACACCGGGATCGCCGGCGGCTTCGTCCAGTGGCCAGGCAAGCAGCCACCAGTCGCCGGCCGGCACGGCCAGGTCGAAATCCGGTGCGTTCTGCGCGGTTTCCCCGCAGTGGCCGGTGCCCGGATCGTCGGCGGCGATGGCGCAGACGCGCATGGCCGGCACGTATTCGCTGGGATAGGAAACCTGGCCGCGCAGGCGGGCGAGGGGGGTGGTGTCGGCGGCCGCGGCCGCGGATGCCGGTGGCGATGCGTCCGGCGCTTCGGCCTGCGCGGTATCGGCCGCAGCGGCAGCCACTTCGGCGGATGACGAGGATGCGGGCTGGCAGGCAGCCAGGCCCAGCAGCAGGAAGCTCAGGGTGACAGGGATTCTCGGAAAGCGGGAAGACGGCATCGGCGTTTCCTCAGGTGAGCAATACGGCAGTGACGGCGGCGGCCACCATCAACGCCAGGCCCAGGCCCACGCGCAGGCCATAGGCGCGGCCGCCGGAGGCCACCGCCACGATGGTCTTGGACAGGGCGCTGGCGCCGAGCAGGGCGACCAGGGCCCAGCGCGCCTGTCCGGTGTCGAAGACGGCACCGGAATGCAGCTGGCCGACGGTGGCCGCGGCCGCCTGCAGTTCCGCCAGGGCGGCGATGGTGGCGCCGAGCAGGGCGCCGCGCGGGCCCAGCCAGGCGTTGAGGATGGCGGCGGCGATCATCACGGTGGTCACGACGGCAGCGAATATCAGCGCGTGGCTGACGCGGAACATGCGCCGGCCCGCCGTCGGCGGCGGCTCCGTGCCGCTGCCGCGGCGCAGGCCGAGGGCGCCGCCGGCGAGCAGCACGCCACCGGCCGCCGCCAGTTCGGTCCGGAGTTGCGGCACCAGGTCCGGCGCCACCGTCAGCAGGATCGGCACCAGCAGGCTGAGCGAGGCCAGGTTGGCCAGCAGGGCGGCGCCGACCGCCTGCGGCAGCAGGGCCGGCGTTTCCCGCACGCGCTGGCCGAAGCCGGCCACGGCGGCGGTCGAGGAAACATAGCCGGCGAAGAAGCCCGCCACCGCCAGGCCCCAGTGGTTGCCGACCAGGCGCAGGGCGATGTGGCCGAGGGTGCTGATGGCCATCACCAGCACCACCAGGGTCCAGAGCAGCGAGGGATTGAACACGCCCCAGGGGTCGAGGGTGCGGTCGGGCACCAGGGGCAGGATGACCAGGGCGGAGGCCAGCAGGATCAGGCCGTCCTGCAACTCGGCCTCGCTGACCAGGTCGCGGGTGATGCGGTGCAGCGGCGCCTTGGCGTAGAGCAGCACGGCCACCACCACGCCCAGGCCGGCCGCCAGTTCCGGCAGCCCCACGGCCAGGCCGCCGAGCAGGCAGGTCAGGACCAGGGCGATCTCGCTGGTCAGGCCGGGATCCTCGTGCTGGCTCTGGCGGTAGCTCATGGCCACGAACACGCCCAGCAGCACCAGCACCGGGACGAAGGCGGCCAGGTGCAGCCACAGCGCGACGGCGCCGCAGAGGGCGGCCAGGGCGTGGGTGCGCAGGCCGGCGATCGTCTGCGGGCCCGGGTGCCCGCGCTCGGTCACGGCGCCAATCAGCAGGCCCAGGCCCAGCGCCGTGGCCAGCGGCAACAACGGCATTCCCTCCACCATCCCTCCCACCGGGGTCAGACCCTTTGTTCCGACCCTTTGCTCTGACCCCGGGGTCGGAGTCGGGGGTCAGAGTAGGGGGTCTGACCCCGGTTTCCAAATGTCGGACAATAGCGGGGTCCCCAAGACCCGCCGGAGCGCCATGAGCCCTATTTCCCTGACCCGTCACCTGATCGAGGAACAGCACGCCGGCCGCATCAATGCCGACCTGCGCCTGCTGATCGAGGTGGTCGCCCGCGCCTGCAAGTCCATCTCCATCGCCGTCGGCAAGGGCGCCCTGGGCGGGGTGCTGGGCGAGGCCGGTACCGGCAACATCCAGGGCGAGGCACAGAAGAAGCTCGACGTGCTCAGCAACGAGATCCTGCTCGAGGCCAACGCCTGGGGCGGCCACCTCGCCGGCCTGGCCTCCGAGGAAATGGACCACAGCCAGCCCATTCCCGACGCCGCCCGCCGCGGCCGCTACCTGCTGCTGTTCGATCCGCTGGACGGCAGCAGCAACATCGACGTCAACGTCTCGGTCGGCACCATCTTCTCGGTGCTGCGCTGCCCCGAGGGCGTCACCGAGCCGAGCGACGAGCACTTCCTGCAGCCCGGCACCGCCCAGGTCGCCGCCGGCTACACCGTCTACGGCCCCAGCACCCTGCTGGTGCTGACCACCGGCCATGGCACCCACGTCTTCACCCTGGACCGCGAGGTCGGCAGCTTCCTGCTGACCCGGCGCGACGTGCAGATTCCCGCCGACACGCAGGAATTCGCCATCAACATGTCCAACCAGCGACATTGGGAGCCGGCCACCCAGCGCTACATTGCCGACCTGCTGGCCGGCAAGACCGGTCCGCGTGGCAAGGACTTCAACATGCGCTGGGTCGCCAGCATGGTCGCCGACGTACACCGCATCCTCACCCGTGGCGGCATCTTCATGTACCCGCTCGATGCCAAGTGCCGGGAAAAGGGCGGCCGCCTGCGCCTGATGTACGAGGCCAATCCGATGGCCTTCGTGGTCGAACAGGCCGGTGGCGCCGCCAGCACCGGCCGCCAGCGCATGCTGGAAGTGCAGCCGACGGCGCTGCACCAGCGCATCCCGGTCTTCCTGGGTTCACGCAACGAGGTGGCGGTCGCCGAGCAGTACCACGCCGACGGCTGAAGCAACGCCGCGGCGCAACCTTCGCCTGGGGAGAGGCAACGGATGCGTAACGACGATTTCATCGAGGTCTTCGATGGTGTTCTGACGCCGGAAACCTGCGCCGACATCGTGCGCAGGTTCGAAAGCAGCGGCCAGGCCCAGCCCGGCCTGGTCGGCGGCGGCCTGTACCCGGACCTGAAGGACAGCAGCGACATCGGCATCAACGGCAAGCCGGAATGGCGCGATGTCGAGGTGCTGCTGGTGCGCTCGGTGCTGGCGGCAACCCTGCAGTACCTGCGCCGCTACCCCTACGCCCTCATCGCGCCGCTGATGCTCGAGCGCGGCGAGGGCGAGAAGCGCGAGCGGGTCAGCGCCGAGGTGCTGGCGGCGATGCCGGACGTGGAACTGGAAGCGATCGTGCGCTCGGTGTTCCGCCCCGGCCGGATCAACCTGCAGCGCTACCGCGGCGGCCAGGGCGGCTATCCCTACTGGCATTGCGAGCTCTACCCGCGCGATGCCCGCTGCGAGACCCTGCACCGGCACCTGCTGTGGACGCTCTACCTCAACGACGGCTTTGCCGCCGGCGAAACCGAGTTCCTCTACCAGAATCGCAAGATCGCCCCGCGTACCGGCAGCCTGGTGATCGCCCCGGCCGCCTTCACCCACACCCACCGCGGCAACCGGCCGGAAGGCGGCGACAAGTACATCGCCACCAGCTGGATCCTGTTCAACCGCGCCGAGCAGATCTTCGGCCAGGCCTGAGCGCCGCGTCGATCAGAACAGGCTGCCCTGCGGCGAGGCCTCTACCGGCGGCCGGAACTTGCTGGTGTCCAGTCGCACCGCGCGCCATTCCTGGTAGCCCAGCTTGCGGGTGGCCAGGCGGAAGCGCGAGCCCACCAGCTCGGCCCAGGCACCGCTGCCGCGCTGGCGCAGGCCGAAGCGGTGGTCGTAGTCCTTGCCCTCGCGTGCCTGCCGCACCAGGCTGAGCACGTGCGCGGCGCGTTCGGGGTAATGCGCCTGCAGCCACTCGCGCGCCAGCGGCGCCAGCAGGTCGATGTCGCGCTCGACCAGCGCGTTCTTGGTGAGGACAGTGAAGGGATGCCGACACTCGCCCAGCAGCTCGATGATGCCGCGGGTGATGCGCCAGCGCCGCTCGATCGGCTGGTAGGGATCGGTGTTGGTGCCCATGGCGATGGGCGCGCAGCGGTAGGACGGTTTGGCCAGTTCGGCGCGCAGCACCTCGACGGCGTTGTTCTTCGCGAACAGCGTCGTCTCGAAATCCAGCCCGGGTGAGAGCTCGAGATAGCTGTGCGAGGGTCGGGCAAAACAGTAGAAGCAGCCGTGCTCGCAGCCGCGGTAGGCGTTCACCGAGCGGTCGAAGGGCAGGTCGGGCGAATCGTTCCGCCGCAGCAGGGAGCGGGCCCGTTCCCCGGTGACCGTGGTGGCCGGATTCGGCGGCGGCTCGTCGTCCTGGAACCAGCCGTCGTCCTCGGCCTGCACGCGGGTCACCGCGAAGCGGCCCTCGGCATTGCCGGCGGCGCCCCGGCCCTTGATTGCCTGCGGTGGCGGCTTGTCTGCCATGATTCCAGCCTACGCCGGTGCCGTCTCACCGGCCGGGACACGGGAAGCGAGGATGCGCGAACTCTGGCCCCAGCTCGAACCCTGGCTGCTCGCCATCTGGGCCCTGTACCTGCTGGTGCTGGCCGGCTGGATCGTGCTGCAGAAGCGCGAGCCCATCGCCACCCTCAGCTGGCTGCTGTCGCTGGCGGCGCTGCCGGTGCTGGGCCTGCTGATCTACCACTTCTTCGGGCCGCAGCGGATCCGCCGCCAGCAGTTGCGTCGCAACCGTTCCCGGGCCGGGCTGGAGCCGGCGCTGCCACCGGGCCTGTCGGCCAGCGATGACTGTGTCACCCTGGCCCGCCTGGGCCAGTCGGCCACCCGCTACGCGCCGGCCACCGCCACCGAGGCGGAACTGCTGGTCGGCGGCTGCGCCACCTACGATGCCCTGCTCGCCGCCATCGCCCGCGCGCAGCACCACATCCACCTCGAGTACTACATCTTCGATCCCGACCACAGCGGCACCGCCGTGCGCGATGCCCTGGCCGAACGCGCCCGCGCCGGTGTGCGCGTGCGCCTGCTGCTGGACGCGATCGGCTCGGGCAAGACCAGCCACCGCTTCCTGGCGCCGCTGCGCGAGGCCGGCGCCGAGATCGCCTGGTTCCATCCGGTGCGGCTGCGCTGGGTCTGGCGCCCGCGGGTGAACCTGCGCAGTCACCGCAAGCTGGTGGTGGTGGACGGCCTGGAAGCCTTCACCGGCGGCATCAACGTCTGCGACACCCAGGACGAACGCCGCCGTCCGGATGCCTACCGCGACCTGCACCTGCGCCTGCGCGGCGAGATCGTGCGCTGGCTGCAGCTGGCCTTCCTGGAGGACTGGCACTACGCCACCGGCATCGCCCTGCGCGATCACAGCCTGTGGCCGGAGCAGCCGGCCGGGCAGTTGCTGGCGCAGGTGCTGCCCTCGGGACCGGATTCACCCTGGGAAGCCATCCACCGGGTGATGGTGGAGGCCATCCACCAGGCCAATCACCGGGTCTGGCTGGTCACGCCCTACTTCGTGCCCGGCGAGGCCGCGCGCATGGCAATGACCTCGGCAGCGCTGCGGGGCCTGGACGTGCGCGTGCTGGTGCCGGCGAAGAGCGATTCGGCCATCGTCCGCGCCGCCGCCCGCTCCTACTACGACGAACTGCTGGCCGCCGGCGTGCGCGTGTTCGAGTACCAGCCCTGCATGCTGCACAGCAAGGCGCTGCTGGTGGATGCCGACACCTGCCTGATGGGCAGTGCCAACTTCGACCACCGCAGCTTCCGCCTCAACTTCGAGCTGAACGTGCTGCTGCACGATGCCGGCTTCGCCGGCGCGCTGGAGCGGGAGATCGAATCCTGCCTGGCCGACAGCCTGGAAATCGGCCGCAACCGCCACCCGGGCCTGGCCCGCCGTCTCGGCGAGGCCTGCGCCCGCCTGTTGTCGCCCCTGCTCTGACGCCCGTCGGGCCTGCACTGGCGTCCGGGCCGCCTTGGGCTACACTGCCTCCATCCCGAGGTGAGCCCATGTACTGGATCTACCTGCTGCTCTCCGTGCTGTGTCTGGGTGTGGCGATGTCGCGCGGCATTTCGCCGGCACTGTCGTTCCTGTTCCTGCTGGGCGCCTTCGGCTTCATGCTGGCCTGGGTCGTGGGGTGGCTGCAGGCACGGATCGCCAGGAACTCGCGCGACGTCACCCACCTGCTCAGCCCGGAGGAACTGCGCCGCATCCGCGAGCTGGCGCAGACCAGGAAGTCGACCGACGGCGGCAAGGCGCCGCCGCCGGGCGACCCGGCGGCCTGAGGGCCGTCTTCCCCTGTTCCCGACCCTGGAGGTCCACATGAACCTGATCATCTTCCTGATCATCGGCGCCCTCGCCGGCTGGCTCGCCGGCGTGGTGATGAAGGGACGCGGCTTCGGCGTCCTCGTCAACATCATCGTCGGCGTGATCGGCGCCTTCCTCGGCGGCTGGCTGCTGCCGCAGCTCGGCCTGGCCATGGGTGGTACCGTCGGCACCTTCATCACCGCCTTCATCGGCGCGGTGATCCTGCTGGCCATCATCGGCCTGATCAAGAAAGCCTGAGCGAAAGGCACACGCCGGCGGGCCCGCGACGGGTCCGCCGGTTTCGCGCAAGTCAGAGGCCTGCCGGGGCCGGCAGGGGCGGCATCCGGCAGGCTCAGCCGGCGTCGGTCTCGACGCGGTTGCGGCCACCGCGCTTGGCCGCGTAGAGCGCGGCATCGGCCCGGCGCAGCAGGCTCTCCGGATCCGCCTGCAGGTCCGGCTCGAAGCCGGCCACACCGATGCTGACGGTCATGCCGATGTCGGAAGCGGAGATGGCGGCACGGATCTGCTCGGCGCGGCGCGCGGCCTCCTCGCGGTGCACGCCCGGCAGCAGCAGGGCGAACTCCTCGCCACCGTAACGCGACAGCAGCTCCCGCTGCGGATCGTGCTCGGCCGCCAGGCGCTGGGCGATGCGGCGCAGCTGGACGTCGCCCTCGAGATGGCCGTGGGCGTCGTTGTAGGCCTTGAAGTGGTCGACGTCGATCATCAGCACCGACAGCGGCCGGCGCTGGTCGAGGCAGCGGTACCACTCGCGGCGCAGGCCGTTCTCCAGGGCGCGGCGGTTGGCGACGCCGGTCAGCGCGTCCTCGGTGACCAGCTCGGCCAGGCGCCGGTTCAGCTCCTCCAGCTCGTGCGTGCGCTCGGCGATGCGCGCTTCGAGGCGGCGGTTCTCCAGCAGGTAGCGCTCGGTGCGGCGGCGCACGCTCCACACCGTCAGGCCCGAGGCCAGGCCGGCCACGGCCAGCAGGCCGAGCGCAATCGCCCACCACTGCTCGTACCAGCGCGGCAGCACGCGGAATCGGTAGATCATGCTCGGCGGTTGCCGGCCGGTGAGCGTGCGCGCCTGCACTTCCAGGGCGTAGTCGCCGGCGGGCAGGGCGCGGATGAACAGGTCGCGGTCGGTCCAGGCGCTCCACTCGGGCGTGACGCCGTGCAGGAGGTAGCGGAACTCGGCGCCGCTTTCCATGCTGACCATGGAGAAGCGCAGGTTCAGGCTGTAGCCCGGCGGCACCTCGACCGGCTGGTCGCCGGTGACCGTGGGCAGGCGCAGCAGGCGGCCGTCCTGGCTGCGGGCGACCACGGTTTCCATGCCCAGCTGCAGCGGCCGCGGCGTCGGCGCCGGCGATTCCGGGTTGTACTGCAGCAGGCCGGACCAGGTGGCGACGCGCAGCACGCCATCGTCGTTCACGCGCAGGCTGGCGTAGCCGATGGCCTGCTCGGAGGCCGGATGCATGGCCTGCCATTCCGCGCTGCCGGCCGGCCGGTGCCAGAGCTGGCGGCGGGTATAGGCGAAGGTGCCCAGCGGCGTTTCCTCCACCACCAGTTCGTTCGGACGGTCCACCAGGGTGAAGGGTGGCGCGGCGTCGGGGACGAAGCGCTCGCCATCGCGGCGGAAACCCGCCTTGCCGCTGACCGCGCGCAGCTGCCCGTCCAGCTGGTAGACCGTGGTGCCGCTGCGGCCTTCCAGCACCAGGCCACGGGAATCGTCGAAGCGGGTGCGTTCCAGCACCTGGCCGGTCCGGGTATCCAGGCGCCAGCGCTGTACCGGGCCGCGGGTGTCGCCCAGCCAGATCTCGCCCGGCGCCAGTTCCTCCAGGCCGTTGATGCTGACGCCTTGCAGCGGCACGGTGGCCTGGATCTGCCAGTGGCCGTCGACAAGGCGCACCAGCAGCAGTTCGTTGGCGGCGTAGGCGTAGACCAGGTCGGTTTCGAAGCGCGACCGGCGGATCGCGTAGACGCTGCCCTCGGGCGTGGGCGGCCGCAGCGCCCGCGGCCCGGCGGCGCCGGGTTCCAGCACCAGCAGGCCTTCGCGCAGGCCGACCAGCAGGCCGGCTTCGGTAGCCAGAAGTGCATGCGCCTCGTAGTTGCTCCAGCCCATGGCCTCGGCCTTCAGGCCCATGGGCGTCTGCCGCAGGCGCTGGACGTCGCGGCTGGTCGCCACCCATAGCGCGTCCTGGTACCAGGCGAAGTCCATGGGCGTGCCGTCCAGGCCCTGCTCGGCGCCGATGAAGGACCAGGGCGAGGGCAGGGACAGACGGTGCAGGTCGCCCTCGGTGGCGACCCAGAGGCCGCCTTCGTGGTCCAGGGCGAGCGCGTGGATGGCGAAGGCGCCGAGGTCCAGCTGTTCGCGCAGGCGCAGGTTGCGATCGAGGCGGAACAGGTCGCCGTCGCGGCTGCCGACCACGAAGCTGCCGTCGCCCAGCGGCTGCACCACGTAGCTGCGGGTGTTGCGCACCAGTTCGCTGCCCTCGCCCGGCAGCGCCCGGGCGCCGGCCTCGTCGAGCAGGTACAGGCCCTTCGAAGCCACCACCAGCACGCCATCCTCCCAGGGCAGGATGCCGGCGACGGGCATGTCGGCGAAGGTCTCGCCCCCCGGCACCAGCGGGAAGCGAGCCTCGTCGAAGCGCACCAGGCCCTTGTCCTGGATGCGCAGCCAGAGCTCGTCGCCGACCGTATAGAAGAAGCGCGCCTGCGGCGGCAGCGGCCAGCGCTTGCCGGCGCCACCCTCGTAGGGAAGGAAATGCAGGTTGCTCTCGGCGCGGAAGTACACGCCTTCCGGCCGTGCCAGCACTTCCCAGACGATGCCGACGTGGCGCTGCGCATCGCGCAGGCCGGCCTGCCCCAGCAGCTCCTCGTAGACATAACGGCCTTCGCCGTTCCGGGCCAGGCGGCCGAAGGTGTCGTAGCCGCCGACGTAGATGCGGCCGTCGGCGCCCGGCGCCAGCGCGCGCGCCGGCGACAGGCCGGTCAGCTCGGCCGTGCTCCAGGTGACGCCGTCGTAGATCAGCACGCCTTCGACGTTGCCGACGAACAGTTCGCCATTGGGGCCGGTGGCGAGGGCCAGGTGACCGGGCGTGACCTTGGTTTCACCGACACCAAAGCTCTGCTTCAGCGGCGCGCCGGGAATGGCATCGGCCACGCCGGGAGTCGGCGTGAGCAGCAAGCAGAAGGCCAGCAGGCCTGCGGTGAGGAATCGCCCGGGACGCATGTACGGATTATCCACCAGTCCGGGGGCCGCCGAGCGGGCCGGCCGGCGCTTTTCCGCCGGACGGCGGGCGGGGTAGGCTGGGCGCATGACCGTGCTGAGCGTGAACGTCAACAAGGTGGCGGTGCTGCGCAACTCCCGCGGGGGTGACGAGCCGCGGGTGGACCAGGCCGCCGAGACCGCCATCCGGGCCGGGGCCGGCGGCATCACCGTGCACCCGCGGCCGGACCAGCGGCATATCCGCCCGTCCGACGTGGACACCCTGGCCCGGCTGGTCGCCGGCCGGGTCGAGTTCAACATCGAGGGCAACCCCTTCGCCCCCGCTCGCGGCGACTACCCGGGCTTCCTGGCCCTGGTGGAGCGGGCCCGGCCGCAGCAGGCCACCCTGGTCCCGGACGGCGACGGCCAGATCACCTCCGACCATGGCTTCGACCTGGCCCGGGATGCCGCCCGGCTGCGGCCGCTGATCGCCGAGCTCAAGGCCATGGGCGTGCGGGTATCGCTGTTCATGGACGCCGGCGCGCCCGACCTGGAGCGGGCGGCGGAGATCGGCGCCGACCGCGTCGAGATCTACACCGGCCCCTACGCCGAGGCCCATGCCGCCGGCGACGCCGGGGCCGAGCTGGAGCGCTGCGCCGAGACCGCCCGCCGGGCCCAGGCCGCCGGCCTGGGCGTGAATGCCGGCCACGACCTCAGCCAGGCCAACCTGGGCGACTTCCTGCGGGCGGTGCCCGAGGTGCTGGAGGTGTCGATCGGCCATGCGCTGATCGGCGAGGCCCTGTACGCCGGCCTGGAGGCCACGGTGAAGGCCTACCTGGCCATCATCGCCAGCGTCCGCCAGGGCTAAAAAAAACGCCGCCCGGGTGGGCGGCGTTGCTGCAGGTGATGCGTGCTCCGGGACTCAGGCGCCCGGTTCCACGAAGGCGATCTTGGCCATGCCCGCGTTCTTCGCGCGGGACAGGACCTTCGCCAGGGTTTCGTACTGCGCGTCGAGGTCGGTCTCGATCTCGACGGTCGGCTGCCGCTTCACGTCACCGCCGGCCCGCTCGGCTTCCACCTCAAGGGCGGCCTGCAGGGCGGAGATCGGCATCGGCGTGCCATTCCAGGTCACGGTGCCGCCGGCTTCCACCTTCAGGCGGATCGGCTCCGGCGGATCCTTGGGCGGGTCCTGCTTCTCGCGGGTCGGCTGGGGCAGGTCCACCTGGATCTGGTAGGACAGGGCGGGCGCGGTCACCATGAAGATGATCAGCAGCACCAGCATCACGTCCACGAGGGGCGTGACGTTGATGTCGGCCATCGGGCCGCCGCCGGAGTTGCTGGAGAATGCCATGGTGGTCTTACCTCGGCTCTGGGGTGGACACGAAGCCCACCTTGCGGATACCGGCCTTGCGGACGTTCTGGACGATGTCGTGGATGATCTCGTACCGCGTGACGTCGTCGGCGCGGATGTCGATCTGCGGCTGCGGCGTGCGCTGGGCCGTCACCGCCAGGCGCGCGTCGAGCATGTCGCGCGTCACCGCCTCGTCGTTCCAGTAGGTCTTGCCGTCCGCCGTCACCGCGATGGTGATCGGCGGCAGCTCGATGACCGGCTTCTCTTCCAGGGTGGCCTGCGGCAGGTCGACCTTGACCTTATGCGACATCAGCGGCGCGGTGATCATGAAGATGATCAGCAACACCAGCATCACGTCCACGAGGGGCGTGACGTTGATGTCGGCCATCGGGCCGCCGCCGGAGGAATTGCTGGAGAAGGCCATGCCTTGGGCTCCTGGTCAGTCTTCTGCTTAGCGCTTGTTCGGGGCGTCGCCGACGCGCGAACCGGTCGCGAAGAAGTCGTGCAGGTCGTGCGCGAAGGTGTCGAACTTGGCGTAGGTGTTGCGGTTCTGGCGCACGAAGGCGTTGTAGGCCAGCACCGCCGGGATGGCGACGAACAGACCCAGCGCGGTCATGATCAGGGCCTCACCCACCGGGCCGGCAACGGCGTCGATGGAAGCCTGGCCGGTGGCGCCGATGCGGATCAGGGCGCCGTAGATGCCCCACACCGTACCCAGCAGACCGACGAACGGAGCGGTCGCACCGACGGTGGCCAGCCAGGTCAGGCCGTTCTCCATCTTGGCGCTCTCGCGGGTCACCGCCTGGCGCAGGGCGCGGTCGATGAACTCCGAACGGTTCAGGGCGTCGACCAGGCGGCTGCCCTCATGGCGCTGGTGGTGGGCAGCGGCCTGGGCGCAGTCGAGGGCGATCTTGGAGAACGGCTCGTTGGCCGGCTGCTCTTCCATGTAGCGGATCGCGTCCTGGGCGTTCGGGGTCTCCCAGAAGGTGCGCACGACGCTGTCGGCGCGACGGGAGATCATGGTGTTCTTGATGGCGTTGACGATGGTGTACCACCAGGAACCGAAGGACATGACCAGGAGCATGATCAGCACGACCCAGGAGACGATGAACTCGCCCGGGTTCGCCATCATGTCCTTGATCAGGTGGGCGAAGCCCATCTTGGACAGGGCCTCGGCGTTGTTGGCGGCACCGCCGGCAGCGGCGGCAGCAGCGTTGAGAATGATGTCCTGCAGCATAAGAGTGCCTTTCTAGGGTAGTGAACCGTTGGGTGTGGTCGTTGGACTTTTAACGCGGGGGGATGAAGTCGACAGGCACGAGGACGTCACCACCCACCTTCTGGCCGTTGCGCATGCCGGGATTGAACTTCCAGCGACGCGCGGCGTCCATCGCCGAACGGTCCAGATTACGGTTGCGGCTGGAGCGCTCGATGCTCACGTTGAGCACATTGCCGCTGGCGTCGATGGTCACGCGCAGCACCACCCGGCCGCCGATGCCACGGCGAAGCTCCTGGGGCGGGTAGCGGGGCGGGAACATGGCACGGCCGCTGATGTCCTCGGACGGCGCGTAGTCCGCAGGAGGTGCGGGCGGGGCCGGGGGCGCCGGCGGCGGCGCTTCGATATCGATCGGGCTCGGGTCGTCGAACACCACCGGCGGCTCCTCCGGCGGCGGCGGCACGGGCGTCGGACGGGGCTGCTCGATGATCTTCTGCAGCACCTTCGGCGGCTCCGGCGGCGGCGGCGGCGGGGGCGGCGGCGGCGGCGGCGGCTCGATGAAGCTGACCACGGTCACTTCTTCCTTCGGGCCATCCTTGCCGGGCGGATTGACCGGCACCAACATCAGCATGAACACCACGGCATGCAGGGCAATCGCGAAAGCGTTGCCTCCGATGCGCGCCCAGCTGATTCCCTGGGGCTTGTCTCGATTGTTGTAGTTCGTGTCCGTCATGCAGGTGGCGGCTCGGGTCTTGAAGTTCTGGCGGCATCGCTGCCGCGGCCCGCCGGCGTCCGGCGGGAATTTGCTAGCTTATACCAGAGGGTTTTGGTTTACCAAACGCCCCGTTCAACGGGAAATCTGGGCCAGGGCCTTCTGGGCCTGGGATCGGGTGGACGGGTCCTCCATGGCCTTCTGGTAGGCCGCGCGGGCCGCCGGGAGGTTGTCCATGTAGAACTCGGAGCGGCCGATGACCATCCAGGCCTCGCCCGGCTTCTTCAGGCCCTTGGCCAGCGCCGCCTGGGCAGCGGCCTTGGCCTCGGCCTGCCGATCCTCGTTGCTCAGGATCTGGGACAGGTACAGGCCCGGCTCGCCGTCGCTGGCGGCCGCCGCGGCCTTGCCGAAGGCGTCGATGGCGCGGTCGACCCGGTCGCTGAAGTAGTAGGCCTGGCCCAGGTAGGTATAGGTCCTGGCGTCCGCCGGCAGCAGGCCCTTGTCCAGGCCTTCCTGGATGACCTCGGCCGCCTTGGCCTCGCCGCCCTCGGTGTTCAGGTAGGCCGAGTAGAGGATCTCGTAGTCGCGCCGCTCGGTGAGCATGCCCTTGGCCCGGGCCTCCTCCATCAGGGCGGTGGCCTTCTGGCCCTGGTCCATCTGGCTGTACAGGGTGACCAGGTTCAGCATGGCGCGCTTGTCCTGCGGGTTGGCGCGGTAGCTCTGCTCGGCCAGCTGCAGGGCGGCGTTCTCGTCGCCCATCTCGTGGTAGGAGGCCATCAGGATCTGCTGCCAGCTGTCGTCGGGCTTGCCGGTCTCCAGCTCCATGGCGCGCTTGATGGCGGCGACGGCCTCCGGGTAGTTGCCGGCGTTGTACTGGATCTGGCCCAGCAGGGCGTAGACGTCGGCCTTGTCGGTCCTGGTCTCGTCGATCATCCGCTGCAGGTACTCGACCGCCTTGTCGTACTGGTCCTCCTGGGCATAGATCGAGGCCAGCGTCTGCATCGTGTTGTAGTGGTTGTTGTTCGGCAGCGCATTGACCTCGATCGCCTTGGCCATCTCCTCGATGGCCAGGGAGATCTGGTCGGTCTCGTAGGCGGCGAAGCCGGCGAACATGTGCGCGATGGCCACGTCATACGGCTTGGCGCGCTCGTTGCTGTACAGCTCGCGGGCGAGCTTGAGCGCCTCTTCCATCTTGCCGTCGTTGTAGGCGTCGTTCAGGCGCTGCAGGTTGCGGGCCAGGCGCGAGCTGGAATCCGGCTTGGGATCCTCGCGGGTCGCGTTCGGGAATTCGACCGTGGGGGCCTCCTTCTTCGGCTCACGTCGCGCGGCGTCGGCGTCGGTGATCGACAACGAAGCGATCAGGAGCGCGACCGCCGCCAGCTTGAGATGCTGCAGTGCCTTCATGAAATGACTCCTTGCTGCCACGCAAGCGCGTGACTCGGGCCGGCTAGGGTAAACGGGATTTTGCCACCGGCTCAAGCAGGAGCATGTCCGGTTTGGCCGTCCACCACCGTATAGCGGCCATCTTTGCCTTCGAGAATGACCCGAGACCGTGACGGCAACCGTAAAAACGGCGTTAAGCCGACCGCCCCGTTCAGCCGGTAGTCGGGAAATTGGCCAGAGCGAAAGCGACCCGTTCGGCCGGATCGTGTGACAGCTGCCCCGCCTTGCGCAGCTCCTCCACCTTGCGCAGGCGGTGGCCGAGGCCATTGCCGTTGGCGATCTGGATGGCCAGTCCCGGACGGGCATTGAGCTCCAGGATCAGCGGCCCCTTCTCGCGGTCCAGCACGAAATCCACGCCGACGTAGCCCAGGCCGGACAGCTCGTAGCAGCGGGCCGCCATCTCCAGCAGCTGCCGCCAGTGCGGGATCTCCAGGCCGACGATGCTGTGCTCGGTGTCGGGGTGCTCGCGGATGACCTCGGTGCCCCAGACGCCGCGCCTGGTCTTGCCGGTCGGGATGTCGATGCCGACGCCGATGGCGCCCTGGTGCAGGTTGGCCTTGCCGTCGGACATGCGGGTGGGCAGCCGGATCATGGCCATGACCGGGTAGCCCAGGAAGACGATGATCCGGATGTCCGGCACGCCCTTGTAGCTGACCTGGTCGAAGATCGGGTCGAACTGCACACAGTATTCGACGATCAGGTGATCGGGCTGGCCACCCAGGGAGTACAGGCCGGACAGGCCGTTGGACAGGTGGTGCTCGAACTCCTCGCGGCTCATCAGCGAGCCGCTGGCGCGCCGGTACCTGTCGCCGCGCCGGCCGGTGATCACCAGGATGCCGTCGCCGCCGGAACCATGCGCCGGCTTGACCACGAAACTGTCGCGGCCTTCCAGCTTGCGGTGCAGTTCGGCGATCTCGTGCTCTTCCCGCACCACCGCGTACAGCTCGGGCACCGGCAGGCCGGCCTTGATCGCCAGCTTCTTGGTCAGCAGCTTGTCGTCCACCCGCGGGTAGAACTTGCGCGGGTTGTGCATCAGCACGTAGTGGGCGTTGCGCTCGCCGATGCCGACCAGGCCGATCTCGCGCAGGCGCCGGGCGACGCGGAAGGGGTTGAACCAGGCCATGGCTCAGCCGTTCCCGCCCGGGGCGGCCGGCTTCTCCGGCGACGGCGCGATCGGGTCAGGGTCACGGGCCAGGGCCCGGAAGCGCAGCAGCTCGTTCAGGCGGTAACCCGAGTAACGGCCCAGGATCAGCGCCAGCGCGAACAGGATCAGCAGCACTTCCGGATAGACGAAGACGAAGTGCTCCAGCGGCTGCCAGCTCATCACCACATAGGCCAGGGCCGCCACCACCAGGGTGCCGATGCCCTCGCGGATGGCGGTGGCGCCGCCGCGCTCGTCCCAGGCCACCGACATGCGCTCGATGGTCATGGCCATGATCACCATCGGGAACAGGGCGACGCTCAGGCCGACCTCGATGGCCAGGCGGTTGGACAGCACGCTCACCGCCGCCATCAGCAGCACCACCACGATCAGGATCGCGGTCAGGCGCGGCACCAGCAGCAGGCGCAGGCGTTCCAGGTAGAAGCGCACCAGCAGGCCGGTGCCGACCACCAGCACGAACAGGACGATGCCGGCGATCAGGGCGGTCTCGCGGAAGGCCAGGGCCACCAGCACCGGCATGAAGGTGCCGTAGGTCTTCACGCCGACGATGTTGCGCAGGATCAGCATGATGAAGGCGCCGATCGGCACCATCAGCAGCACCTGGTAGGTCTGCTGCGCCTGCAGCGGCAGGCTGAGCAGGGAGTAGCGCACCAGGTTGGCGTCGCGCACTTCCAGCCGGCGCTCGGCGATGGCGATGGCGTCGGCCAGGTTGCGGGCCAGGCTGAACTCCAGGCTGGCCGGCGGGTCGCCGTCGATGGCCAGCACCGGCTTGCCCGAGGTGCTCCAGATGAACAGGTCGCGCGGCATGCCCTCGCTGGCATCGCGCGGATTGAGCATGTGCCAGGACAGGCCGTCGTGCACCAGCAGCCAGCTGAGCATGCGGCCGTCCAGCTCCGAGGGCTGCTCGCCCAGGTGCAGGCCGTGGATCATGCGGGCCGGGATGTTGCGTTCGGCCAGCAGCTGCACCACGAAGGCGGTGCGGGCGCTGTCGTCGTTGCCGTAGCGCTCGCGCAGCAGGGCCACTTCGTCGCTGGCGTCGCTCTCGGCCAGGCGGCGCAGCAGCTCGCGGGCGAAGGTGACGGTGTTGGAGGAGCGCTCGCGCACCTGGCCCAGCAGGGTCTGGGCGGCGGTGGCGTAGGGTTCCTCGAGCTGCGGCGGCGGCGGGATCACCGGCTCGAAGTCGAAGTTCGCCTCCTCGCGCAGCTCGGAGCGGACGATGGTGGCGCGGTAGTAGAGGTCCTGTTCGCCGAGGGCGCGGCGGGTGGCCCACTGCACCTCGCGACCCTGGCTGTTGCGTTCCTCGAGGCGGGAGTACTCGCGGGCGACGAAGCGCTGGTCCAGCACGATCCAGCCCGGCGTGTTCCAGGGCAGCTGCAGGGTGACGGTGTTGGCGCCGCGGCGCGGCTGGTATTCGATGTGCGCCTGCACGGTCCAGACCTGGACCTTGGCATCCGGCGAGATCGGGAACCGCAGGGTGTTCCACTTGTAGTGCATGGCCGCGAGCGCGGCCACGATGATGGCCAGGGCCAACAGGTAGAGATGTCGTTTGCTCATGGCCTATCCGGTTCTCGACCCGGCCTCATGCCGGCGGGCGCGTTCCAGCGCCGGCAAAGTGTAACGCCCGTCCCGAGGCCGGGAACACGCCTCAGCCGAGTTGCAGCAGCAGCATCGCCATCAGGTTGCAGACGGCGTGGGCCAGCACCGCCGCCCAGTACCGGCCGGTGCGGACATAGACCAGACCGAAGCCCAGGCCCATGGCGACGTAGACCGAGGTGGTGCTCAGCCAGGCCAGGACGCCGCCATCGCCCGGCCAGGGTTCGTGCATCAGAGCGAAGCCCAGCGAAGTGATGGCCAGGCCCAGGCCGGCCTTGCCCGCCAGGGCGAAGCGGCGCAGCAGCACGTGCCGGAACAGCAGCTCCTCGCCCAGCGGCGCCGCCACCACCACCAGCAGCCAGGCCAGCCATGGCGTGCGCTCGGCGATGTCGGTCAGGGGCAGGGCATTGGAAGGCTCCAGGCCCGCGCCGGCCTCATGGCTCAGCATGCCGACGATCACGGCGAAGGCCTGCACGGCCAGGCCGCCGAGCACGGCCAGGCCCCAGGCGGGCGCCGGCGGCATGGCCGGCAGCGGACCGGCCAGGGAGCGGCGCCGGATCAGCCAGGCCAGCACGCCGGCCGTCAGCGTGGCCAGTACCGCCGCGGTCACCATCTCGCTCATCCAGCCGGCCAGCACGACTTCGGCGCCGGCGGCGCCGACGGCTTCCTTGCCGGCCTCGAGCATGGCCATGGCCGCCACCGGCATGACGAACAGGAAGGACAGGCCAAGCAGCAGGCCGATGGCCAGCAGGAAATCGACGATGACCATCACCGCCAGCGAAGGCGGTTTCGCCGGCGGCGCCACCGGCCCGGGAGGCAGCGGTGGCGGCAAGGGCGGCAGCGGCGGCGGTACCGCCGGTCCGGCGCCGACCTCAGACGTCAAGGTTGGCCACCTTCAGCGCGTTGTCCTCGATGAACTCGCGGCGCGGTTCGACCACGTCGCCCATCAGCGTGGAGAAGATCTGGTCGGCGGCGACCGCGTCCTCGATGCGCACGCGCAGCAGGCGGCGGGTTTCCGGATTTACCGTGGTGTCCCACAGCTGCTCCGGATTCATTTCGCCCAGGCCCTTGAAGCGCTGGATGGTGCGGCCCTTCCTGGCCTCTTCCATCAGCCACTCCTGCACCTGGCGGAAGTTGCTGACCGGCTGGCTGCGGCCGCCGCGGCGGATCTCGGCACCGGCCTGCAGCAGGCCGTCGAGCTGGGCGGCCACTTCGGTGATCGCGCGCAGTTCGCCGCTGAGCAGCTGCGCCGCCGGCAGCACCTGGGTGGCGGTCAGGCCGTGCTGCTGGCGATGCACCAGCAGCGCCGCCGGCACGCCCTTCTCCTCGTCGGCCACCTGCACCTCGAAGCGGTAACGGGCGCGGCCCAGGCCGCTGGCATTGAGGCGCGATTCCATCTCGCGGCACCAGGCATCCAGCTGCGCCGGCGCGGCGAAGGCCTCGGCGGTGAGGGCCGGCATTTCCAGCATCGCTTCCAGCACCGCGGTGTCGGCGCGGTGGGCGAAGCGGCGGGCGGTCTCGCGGGCGGCGGTATAGGCCAGCAGCAGCTTTTCCAGCGGCTGCCCGGAAATGCCCGGCAGGCCCTCGCCCGGCACCAGCTCGGCGTTCTCCACCGCCGAGTTGGCGAGGTAGGCGTTCAGCGCCGCGTCGTCCTTGAGGTAGATCTCGTTCTTGCCCTGCTTGAGCTTGTACAGCGGCGGCAGGCCGATATAGACGTGGCCGCGCTCGATCAGCTCCGGCATCTGCCGGTAGAAGAAGGTCAGCAGCAGGGTGCGGATGTGCGAGCCGTCCACGTCCGCGTCGGTCATGATGATGATGCGGTGGTAGCGCAGCTTGTCCGGGTTGTACTCGTCCTTGCCGATGCCGGTGCCGAGGGCGGTGATCAGCGTGCCCACCTCCGCGCTCGAGAGCATGCGGTCGAAGCGCGCGCGCTCGACGTTGAGGATCTTGCCGCGCAGCGGCAGCACCGCCTGGTTGCGGCGGTTGCGGCCCTGCTTGGCGGAACCGCCGGCCGAGTCACCCTCGACGATGAACAGTTCGCTCTGCGCCGGATCCTTCTCCTGGCAGTCGGCGAGCTTGCCGGGCAGGCCGGCGATGTCGAGCGCGCCCTTGCGGCGGGTCAGGTCACGTGCCTTGCGCGCGGCCTCGCGGGCGCGGGCGGCGTCGACGATCTTGCCGGCGATGGCACGTGCCTCGTTCGGGCGCTCCTGCAGGAACTCCTCCAGCTTGGCGGCGACCACCGCCTCCACCGCCGGACGCACCTCGGAGCTGACCAGCTTTTCCTTGGTCTGCGAGGAGAAGCTCGGGTCGGGCACCTTCACCGACAGCACCGCGATCATGCCCTCGCGCATGTCGTCGCCGCTGAGGTTGATCTTGGCCTGCTTGGCGATGCCGTTCTGCTCGATGTAGTTGGTGAGCGTGCGGGTCAGCGCCGCGCGGAAACCCTGCAGGTGGGTACCGCCATCCTTCTGCGGGATGTTGTTGGTGAAGCAGAACATCGTCTCCTGGTAGGAGTCGGTCCACTGGATGGCCATCTCCACCGAGATGCCGTCCTTCTCACCGGAGGATGAGATCACCGTCGGGTGCAGCGGCGTCTTCAGGGCCGAGAGGTGTTCCACGAAGCTGCGGATGCCGCCCTCGTACTGGAAGACGTCGTGCTTGCCCTCCTCGCGCTCGTCGATCAGCTCGATGCGCACGCCGGAGTTGAGGAAGCTCAGCTCGCGCAGGCGCTTGGCCAGGATGTCGTAGTGGAACTCGACATCGGTGAAGATCTCCGGGCTGGGCAGGAAGCGCAGGGTGGTGCCGCGGCGGTTGCCGGAGGGGCCGACCACCTTCAGCGGATACAGCGGCTCGCCCAGGGCGTATTCCTGCTGGTGGTGCGAACCGTCGCGCCAGATGTCCAGCCAGAGGTGGCTGCTGAGCGCGTTGACCACCGACACGCCGACGCCGTGCAGGCCGCCGGAAACCTTGTAGCTGTTGTCGTCGAACTTGCCGCCGGCATGCAGCACCGTGAGGATGACTTCGGCCGCCGAGCGGCCCTCCTCCTTGTGGATGTCCACCGGGATGCCGCGGCCGTTGTCCGACACCGAGCAGGAACCGTCGGTGTGCAGCGTCACGACGACGTGGTCGCAATGGCCGGCCAGGGCCTCGTCGATGGCGTTGTCCACCACCTCGAAGACCATGTGGTGCAGGCCGGTGCCGTCGTGCACGTCGCCGATGTACATGCCGGGACGCTTGCGGACGGCTTCCAGGCCGCGCAGGACGGTGATCTTGCTGGAGTCGTAGGAGTTGCTGCCGGGGTTCTGCGAAGTCGGGGCGTCGGTCATCGAAGGGCTGTCTCGCGGGATTCCACGCTGCGGCTGGCGGCCCGCGCGGGGGCCACAGCACGCGTATTAATAATGTGTGCCCGAGTATACCTCGGACGGCGGCTGTCCAGGCATTCCGGAAGGCCCTGGAAGCCGGTTTCCGGCCACGACGGCAGGCAGGTGGCGCCGACCCGGCGCCGAGGGGTCCGCGGCGGCCGTGCAGGGGCGTGACGGGCGTCCTGGGGGCGCTTTCCGGTCAGGGCGAGGCAGCTGACCCGGATCGGGGTGATTTTCCGACGCGGCGCGGCGGCGTCCGCCGGCCGGTCCTTCCGTCACCGGCTGCGCCGGGGACGGAGGTCCGGCGCCAGCTCAGTTCCCGTCCAGGCGGCGCAGCCGGCCCTGTTCCACGTGGAACAAGGCCTGCGGCGCCAGCGGCCCGGTCAGCAGGTCCGGCATCTCGGTGGCGGTGAGCAGCACCTGGGCGCCCGAGGCCAGGACGGCGGTCAGGGCCTGGGCCAGGTGCGAGCGGTCCAGTTCCGAGGCCAGGTCGTCCAGGCAGACCAGCGGCCACTCGCCCCGCTCGGCGGCGAAGGCCCGGGCCTGGGCCAGGACACAGGCCAGGGCGGTCAGCTTTTCCTGGCCGCGGGACAGGGCCTCGCGGCCGGGCAGGGCCGGGTAGTCCACCTGCCAGTCGGCCCGGTGCGGACCCAGGCTGGTGTAGCCCAGGGCCAGGTCCCGTTCCCGGGCCAGCAGCAGGGCATCGGCCAGGTCCTGCTCCTCCCGGCGCCAGCCGGGCAGGAAGCGCAGGCCGGCCCGGCCCAGTTCCGGCAGGAACTCGGAAGCGGTATCGGCCAGTACCGGCTCCAGCCGGTCCAGGTAGGCGCCGCGCAGCCGGGTCAGGGCCTCGCCGGACTGGGCCAGCTCCTGGTCCCAGGGCGCCAGGGCCGAGGCCGGCGGCTGCCGCTTGAGCAGGGCATTGCGTTGTTTCAGGGCCCGGGCATAGCGCCGCCAGACCGGCAGGAACTCCGGTTCCACGTGGAACAAGGCCCAGTCGAGGAAACGCCGGCGGTGCTCCCCGGCCCCGGCGATCAGCTCGTGGCTGCCGGGCTCGAAGGTCACCACGGCCAGCTCGGCGCAGAGCTCGGTCAGGCTGGGGGCGGGGGCGCCATCCAGGCGGGCCTCCCAGTCCTGGCCGCTGTGGCGCAGGCCGACCCGGCGGGCCCGGCCCTGGCCGTCCTGCCATTCCGCGAACAGCTCCAGGGCCGGCTGGCCGCTGCGGACCAGGCCATCCCGGACCCGGCCGCGGAAGGAACGGCCGTAGCCCAGCAGGTGCACGGCCTCGATCAGGCTGGTCTTGCCGGCACCGTTGCCGCCGGTCACCAGGTTCAGGCCCGGGGCCGGGGCCAGTTCGGCCTCGGCCAGGCAGCGCAGGTTGCGGATCCGCAGCAGGTTCAGGCGCATGGCCGCATCCTAAGGCCAGCCCGGGCCGGTGTTTCCGGTCCCGCAAAACGACACCGCCCGGCGAAGGCCGGGCGGCGGGCAGGGCAGGCGTGCCGACCGGTCACAGCCGCAGCGGCATCACCACGTGCCGGCTGCGCTCGTGGCTGGCCTCGCGGACCAGGGCCGAGGAATTGGCGTCACGCAGGTTCAGCAGCACCGACTCCTCGCGCAGGGCGCTGAGGGCATCCAGCAGGTAGGTCACGTTGAAGCCGATGGACAGGCCGTCCACCCGGGTCTCCGCCTCTACCTCTTCCTGGGCCTCTTCCTGCTCCGGGTTGTGGGCGACGATGCGCAGCTGGCCCGGGCTGATCTCCAGCTTCACGCCGCGGTACTTCTCGTTGGACAGGATGGCGGCGCGCTGCAGGGCCGCACGCAGGGCCTCGCGGTCCACCTTCACTTCCTTGTCGGCGCCGATCGGGATGACGGCGTCGTAGTCGGGGAACTTGCCCTCGATCAGCTTGGAGGTGAAGGTCACGTCCTCACGGCGCATGCGCAGGTGGTTGCGGCCCACTTCCAGCTCGACCTCGCGGTCGCCGCCTTCCAGCAGGCGCTGCAGTTCCAGCACGCCCTTGCGCGGCAGGATGATCTGCTTGCGGGTCTGCGCGCCGGCCGGCAGCGGCGCCTCGCACAGGGCCAGGCGATGGCCGTCGGTGGCCACGCAGCGCAGCGAATCCTCGCGCAGGTCCAGCAGCAGGCCATTGAGGTAATAGCGCACGTCCTGCTGGGCCATGGCGAAGGCGGTGCGTTCGATCAGCTCCTTCAGCGCCGCCTCGGGCACGCGGATCCGCTCGACCAGCTCCAGGTCCTCCACGGCCGGGAAGTCCTTGCCGGGCAGGGTGGCCAGCGTGAAACGGCTGCGGCCGGCCTGCACCGTCACCTTCTCGCCGGACTGGCTGATCGTGACCCGGCTGCCATCGGGCAGGGCGCGGACGATCTCGAACAGCTTGCGGGCCGGAATCGTGGTCTCGCCGTCCTGGGCGTCCTCGACCTCGGTTCGGGCCACCATCTCGACTTCCAGGTCGGTACCGGTCATGGACAGGCGGCCGCCTTCGACATTGACCAGCAGGTTGGCCAGCACCGGCAGCGTCTGGCGCCGTTCGACCACGTTGACGACCTGCTGCAGGGGTTTGAGAAGGACTTCTCGCGTCAGGCTGAAACGCATGCGGATCCCCAAGCTCCTAGGGTGGATATATCAGAACGTGGTGGCGGTGGAGCCGGCGAAAACGCCGGATAACACATGCAACCCCATGTTTTTGTTCAACTTTTTGGCACCCCTAAGCCTGTGGGTCAGGCTCCGGACTGCCCGGGACAAGCTGTGGACAAAATCCGGGACCGGATTTCACCCCCAACTTGTCCACAACCCGTCCCCCGGTTTCCCCGGGGACCTCATTCGCTCAGCTTGCGCAGCAGCTTGTCCCAGTCCTCACGCAGCTTGCCGTCGGTTTCCCGCAGTTCGCGGATCACCTTGCAGGCGTGCATGACGGTGGTGTGATCGCGCCCCCCGAACGCATCGCCGATTTCCGGCAGGCTGTGCTCTGTCAGTTCCTTGGACAAGGCCATCGCCATCTGTCGCGGACGGGCCAGGGAACGGGTCCGCCGCTTGGACAGCAGGTCTGCCATGCGCAGCTGGTAGTAGTCTGCCACGGTCTTCTGGATGTTGCTTATGGAGACGGCCTGCTGCTGCGCCCGCAGCAGGTCGCGCAGGGTCTCCAGGGCGAAGTCGGTGTCGATGGCCCGGGCCATGAAGTTGGCGCGCGCCGCCAGGGTATTGAGCGCACCCTCCAGGTCGCGCACGTTCGAACGCATGCGCTTGGCGATCAGGTAGGCCACGTCCTCGGGCAGGCGCACGCCGCGCTCGGTGGCCTTGGCGCTGAGGATGGCCACCCGGGTCTCGAAGTCGGGCGGCTCGATGGCCGCGCTCAGGCCCCAGGTCAGGCGCGTCTTCAGGCGCGTCTCCAGGTTCTCCACTTCGCGCGGGTAACGGTCGCAGGTCAGGATGATCTGCTGCTTGCCGTCGAACAGCGCGTTGAAGGTGTGGAAGAACTCCTCCTGGGTGGTGTTCTTGCCGGCGAAGAACTGGATGTCGTCGATCAGCAGCGCGTCCACTTCCTGGAACTGGCGCTTGAACTGATCCATGGTCTTTTCCTGCAGCGATTTCATCATCGCGCTGAAGAACTGCTCCGAGCGCAGGTAGAGCACCCGCATGCCCGGGTTGTTCTGCCGCATCAGGTTGCCGGCGGCGTGCATCAGGTGGGTCTTGCCCAGGCCAGAGCCTCCGTACAGCAGCAGCGGGTTGTAGCGGGCCGGCGCCTGCGCCACCTGCAGGGCGGCGGCGCGGGCCAGCTGGTTGCTGCGGCCCTCGACGAAGTTGGCGAAGGTGTAGTGCGGGTCCAGGTTGCCCTGGAAGGGCGCGGCCGGCGCCGGCGTGGCGGCCCGGGCCGGGGCCGCGGGCGCCTCGGCCCGGCCGACCGAGCCCACGGCCAGGCCGACGCTGGCCGGGCGGCCGGCGTAGTGGGCGATCAGCTCGCGGATCCGCTCGAGGTAGTGCTGGCGGACCCGGTCGACGACGAATTCATTGGGCGCGTAGAGGGTGAGCCCGTCGGGGCGGGCCTCCGCCTGCAGCGGCCTGAGCCAGGTGTGCACCTCGTCGGCCGGCAGTTCGGCTTCCAGTCGTTCCAGGCAACGGGGCCAGGCAGCATCCATGTCGTGGGGAAAATTCCGGCTGCGCGGCACCGGGGCGCCGCTGTGGATAAGTGGTCGGGGTGGGGCAGTCTAGCGCCGCCCGTAGCCAGATGCCACGGCGGTTTACCTTGACGGAACAAGGGCCGACCGCTATAGTCCCGCGTCTTTTCCGCCCATTTCGTCCAACGGGGTGCCACCATGGCCACCAAGCGCACGTACCAGCCCAGCAACCTCAAGCGCAAGCGCGACCACGGCTTCCGCGCCCGCATGAAGACCGCCGACGGCCGCAAGATCCTGGCCCGTCGCCGCGCCAAGGGCCGCGCCCGCCTCGCCGTCTGACCCGCTGCCGCCGGCCCGCCCGGCGGCGGCACCACGGGCTCCGGACCCGGCCTTGGCTCCGCAAACGCCCGACGCTTCCACGACCTTCCCGCCCCGCGCGCGCCTGCGCGCCGCCGCCGAGTTCCAGGCGGCCTTCAAGGAAGGCAAGCGGCTGAGCAGCCCGCAATTCCGCCTGATCGCCCGCCTGCGCCCCGATGCCCCGGAGGCGCGGCTGGGCATTGCCGTTTCCCGCAAGGCGGACAAGCGGGCCGTCGCCCGCAACCGCATCAAGCGCATGGCGCGGGAACTCTTCCGCCGGGAACGCGCCCTGCTGCCCGCCGGTGACTACGTGCTGGTGGCCCAGCCGGGCGCCGGCAAGCACCCGCTTCCCGACCTGCGCAGCCAGTTCGCCGGCCTGCTGCAGAAAGCCCGGACATTGAAGCCCCCGGCCACGGGCGGCACAATGCCGCCCTCCCCGGACGCGCCCGCGCGTTCCGCCCCGAATCCATCCGAGTCCTGACGCGTCCCCGGCGTCCCCGCCGGCCAGCGCTGCCTGCCCATGAACCAGACCCGCACTTTCCTCCTGATCGCCTGGCTGCTCGTCGGCGGCATGCTTTACCTGCAGTGGACCAAGGGCACGGCGCCCGCCGTCGAAGGGACCCCGGCAGCGGACATCGCCGCCGATGCGCTGCCCGGCGACGATGCCGTGCCGGCCGCCGACGGTTCCATCCCCGCGGCGGCAGCGGTGCCGTCGGCGACCGCCCTGCCCGGCGCCGAGCCGGCCGCGGGCCCCGCCCGCCCGGCCGAGGCCGCCCGCCTGCTGGTGGTGCGCACCGACGTGCTCGACCTGCGTGTGGACCTGCGCGGCGGCAGCCTGGTCGGCGCCGACCTGCTGGCCTACCCGGTAGACAAGGACAAGCCCGAGCGCAAGGTGCGCCTGCTTGACCTGGACGGCGACGACTTCTCGGTGGCCCAGTCCGGCCTGGTGGCCAGCGTCGGCGCCGCGCCCAGCCACGAGGCCCTGTTCCGGTCCGAGGATGGCCGCGAACGCTATGAACTCGCCGAGGGCGAGGACCGCCTGGAAGTGCCGCTGCTGTGGACCGATCCCAGCGGCGTCAGCGTGCGCAAGGTCCTGGTGCTGGAGCGCGGCAGCTACGCCGTCACCGTCCGCCAGGAGATCCGCAACGAAGGCGAATTGCCCTGGCGCGGTTACGGTTACCTGCAGCTGCAGCGCGTCGCGCCGCCGGAGACCAGCAACGGTTTCAGCTTCACCAACCCCGAGAGGTACAGCTTCGTCGGCGCCGCCTGGTACAGCCCGGCGGAGAAGTTCGAGAAGCGCAAGTTCGAGGACTTCGTCGACGACGGCCCGCTGAACCTGGACGTCACCGGTGGCTGGATCTCGATGCTGCAGCATCACTTCGCCGTGGCCTGGGTGCCGGACAGGACCGAGCCGCAGCGCTTCTCCCTGACCACCCTCGGCAATGGCCGGACCCGATACCTGGTGCGCAGCGTCGGTACGCCCTTCGAGCTCGCGCCCGGCGCCAGCGCCAGCCGCGAGTCGGTGCTGTGGGTCGGCCCGAAGCTGCAGTCGCAGATGCAGGACGTCGCCGATGGCCTGAAGCTGACGCTCGACTACGGCGTCTTCACCTTCATCGCCCAGCCGATGTTCGACTACGTGCTGCGGCCGCTGCACTGGCTGACCGGCAACTGGGGCTGGGCGATCATCCTGACGGTGCTGATCATCAAGCTGCTGCTTTACCCGCTGTCGGCCAAGCAGTACCAGAGCTTCGCCAAGATGCGTTCCATCCAGCCGCGCATCGAGGCGCTGAAGGAGCGCTACGGCGAGGACCGCCAGAAGTTCCAGATGGCGGTGATGGAGCTGTACAAGAAGGAGAAGGTGAACCCGGCCGCCGGCTGCCTGCCGATCCTGATCACCATCCCGGTCTTCATCGCCCTGTACTGGATGCTGCTGGAGAGCGTGGAGATGCGCCAGGCGCCCTGGATCGGCTGGATCCAGAACCTGACCGCGCCCGATCCCTACTTCATCCTGCCGGCGATCAACCTGGCGGTCATGTACCTGACCCAGAAGATGACGCCGACCCCGGGCATGGACCCGATGCAGAAGAAGATCATGACCTTCATGCCGATCGCCTTCGGCGTGCTGATGGCCTTCTTCCCCTCGGGCCTGGTGCTGTACTGGTGCACCAACGGCATCCTCGGCCTGGCCCAGCAGTGGGTCATCACCAGGCGCCACGGCGAGAAGCCGGCGGTGGCGAAGTAAGGGTTCAAGACGCGGATTGACGCGGATAAGGCGTTTCGGAAGAGAGGGCAGCCCGGCTGCCCTCTTCTTCTTTCAGGCCACGGCAATCCGTGCGCTCCCGTTGCGCCGGGGGCTCACCGCGCCCGGGCCCGACCACAAATTGCCTTATCCGCGCCGATCCGCGTTAATCCGCGTCTGATACCTCTCTGCCAACCCCGATGAAGCAGCGGGACACCATCGTCGCCATCGCCACCGCCGCCGGCGCCGCCGGCATCGGCGTGGTGCGGCTGTCGGGGCCGAAGGTGCCGGCGATCGCGCGGTCACTGCTGGGGCGCGAGCCGAAGCCGCGCCACGCACACTACGCGCGTTTCCCCGATGCCGACGGCGGGCTGATCGACGACGGCCTGCTGATCTGGTTCCCGGCCCCGCATTCCTATACCGGCGAGCACGTGCTGGAACTGCAGGGCCATGGCAACCCGCTGCTGCTCGAGCGCCTGGCGGCGCGCTGCATCGGCCTGGGCGCGCGCCAGGCGCGACCGGGCGAGTTCACCGAGCGTGCCTTCCTGGAAGGCCGGCTGGACCTGGCCCAGGCCGAGGCGGTGGCCGACCTCATCAATGCCTCGTCCGAAGCGGCCGCCCGCGCCGCCCGCCGCTCGCTGGAAGGTGAGTTCTCCCGCCAGGTGCAGGCCCTGGCCGAGGACCTGACCGGCCTGCGCACCTGGCTGGAGGCGGCCCTGGATTTCCCCGAGGAGGAAATCGACTTCCTGGCCGAGCCGGAACTGCACCGCCGCCTGCAGGGCGTGCGCGAGGGCCTGGCCGCGCTGCGCGCCGGCGCCGAGCGCGGCAAGCGCCTGGTGGACGGCCTGCACGTGGTGATCGCCGGCGCGCCCAATGCCGGCAAGTCCTCCCTGCTCAACACGCTGGCCGGCGAGGAGCGCGCCATCGTCACCGACATCGCCGGCACAACCCGCGACCTGCTGCGCGAACGCCTGCGCCTGGACGGCATCGAACTCACCCTGGTGGACACCGCCGGCCTGCGCGAGTCCGCCGATCCGGTCGAGGCCGAAGGCATCCGCCGCGCCCGCGCCGAGCTGGATCGCGCCGATCTGGTGCTGGCCGTGCTCGACGACCGCGATCCGCAGCCGCCGACCGGCCTGCCCGCCGGCGTGCCGGTGCTCTGGCTGCACAACAAGTGTGATCTCAGCGGTGCCGCGCCGCATGCGGATGTCCGCGCCGACGGCCGCCACCTCTGGCTGTCGGCGAAGACCGGCGCCGGCCTGGACGGCCTGCGCGCCGCCCTGCGCGAGGCGGCCGGCCTGGGCGAGGGCCTCGAGGGCAGCTTCAGCGCCCGCGCCCGCCACCTGGAGGCCCTGGCCCGCACCGCGGCCCACCTGGACCAGGCGGCGGCCCGCCTGGGCGAAGGCGCCGGCGAACTGGCCGCCGAGGAGCTGCGCCTGGCCCAGGACGCCCTCGGCGAGCTCACCGGCCGCGTCGACGCCGACGCCCTGCTGGGCCGCATTTTCAGCAGCTTCTGCATCGGCAAGTGAAGGCAGCGGGAATGCGACGGCCATCACTGTTTCCGTTGGCCGCAGGCCCGATCCGGGGCCCTGCGAAACGTCGCGGCCTTGACAATGCGGCCAAAGTCTTATGTGCTGATCGTCATGCTGATGTAGCTCTCAGGGGAAATCCGATGACCGCACCCACTGCCCCCGCCTCCGGCCGCCTGCGCTGGACGCTGGCCTTCGCCCTGGCCCTGGGGCTGGCCGCCTGCTCCAAGGACGAACCGGCCGGAACCGCCGGCACCGACAAGCCCGCCCCGGCCCAGCCCGCCGGCCCGACCGCGGAGCAGATCGCCGCCGAGCAGGCCGCCGCCCAGGCCGAGGCCGCCCTGTCGGCCCTGTCGGTGGAGGAGCTGCGGGAGCGCGGCAGCCAGGCCCTGCGCGAGCAGCGCCTGTACGCCCCGGCCGGCGACAACGCCATGGAGTACTACCTGGCCCTGCGCAAGCGCAGCGACAAGCCGGATGCCTCGGCCGAGAGCGCCCTGATCGATCTGATGCCTTACGCCATCATCGCCGCCGAGCAGGCCATCGGCCGCGAGGACTTCACCGAGGCCGAGCGCCTGCGTGACCTGATCGAGCGCACCGATGCCCAGGCCCCGGCCCTGCCGCGCATCCGCGAGTCGATCAGCAAGGGCCAGCAGGCGGTGCAGGAGCGCATCGCCCAGGAGCAGGCCCGCGAGGCCCAGCGCCAGCGCGAGCAGGAGCTGGCCGCCCAGCGCGCCGCCGAGGAAGCCGCCCGCGCCGCCGCGGCGCCGACCCAGCCGGCGCCGCAGCCCGAACCCGAGCCGACCCCGGCGCCGGTGACGCCCACCCCGGCCCCGGTGACCACCCAGCCGACCACGCCGGTGGCGACCGCCCCGGTCGAGGAACCGGTCCGTCCGCGCCGCACCACCCCGGTGCCGGTGCGCACCCCGCAGCCGTCCTATCCGCGCGCCGCCTACCGCTCGGGCGTGTCGGGCGAGGTCACCGTGGAGATTTCCATCGGCACCGACGGCAGCGTCACCGACGTGCGCATCGTCTCCTCGCAGCCGCGCGGCACCTTCGACCGCGAAGTGCTGTCCACCGTCCGCGGCTGGCAGTTCGAGCCGCTGGACGAGCCGGCCAAGCTGACCCGCACCTTCGCCTTCCGTCCCTGACGGCGGGCGGAAGCAGCAAACGGAAAGGCCCGGCATCCGCCGGGCCTCTTCCTTTCCGGTCCCCACGCCCGCTGGCTTGCCCGGGCGCCGGCATCGCTTGGCCCGGTTGCCGCCCGCGCGACGCGGGCGGCAGGCTCAGGCCGACACCGCCAGCTGCTCGCGGTGGTAGATCCGCACGGCGATCCAGACCAGGACACCGGCCAGGGCCAGGGAAGTGCCGAAGCTGAGCGCGTAGCGGGCCAGGCCGATCTCCTCGCCGCGGGCCAGGGCCATCACCAGCAGGTTCTGCGACAGCAGCGGGATGGCCGAATTCCAGTCCTCCGCCCGCATCGGCGAGACCATCAGCACCACCGAGGGAATCATCGGCAGCAGCATCAGCAGCGACAGGTAGGTCTGCGCCTCGCGGTAGCTGCGCGCGTAGGCGGCCACCACCGTCTGCAGCGCCGCGAAGCTGATCACCAGCGGCGCCATCAGCAGGCCGGCGCGCAGCACCAGCAGCGCATCGAACTCCACCCGCATGCCCAGCCGGTCCAGCGGGATGTAGCGGAAGGCGATGGCGAAGGCGATCAGGCTGAGCATCATGCTGGCCATGGCGAAACCGAAGGTGGCGCCGAGCTTGCCCAGCACGATCTGGGCGCGGCTGGCCGGATTGACCAGCAGCGGCTCCAGCGACTGCCGCTCGCGCTCGCCGGCGGTGGTGTCGATGGCCAGGTACATGCCACCGAGGAAGGCGCCCAGCACCAGCAGGTAGGGCAGGAAGCTCAGCAGCTGACCGGCGCGCTGTTGCCGGCTGGCCAGGTCGTGGCTGGCCACTGACAGCGGCTGCAGGATGGCCGGGTGCAGGCCGCGGGCGGTGATGCGCAGCGCCGACTGCTGCCGGCCGTAGGCCTCCAGCAGGCCGACCAGGCGCGCCTGCGGCGTGCGCGCGTCCTGATCGGAGCTGTCGTACAGCACCTCGACCCGGGCGGTGCGGCCCTCGCGCCAGTACTCGCCGAAATCGGCCGGGATGCGCAGCACCACCTTGGCCTGGCGCTCGCGGATGGCGTCCTCGGGATTCGGGATCTCCTCCTCGATCACCACGCCCTGGCGGCGCAGCCAGGCGACCAGGTTGGGGGCGTGCTTGACGCCGACCACCGGCACCTCCAGCGGCTTCTCGGCGCTGTCGAGCTGCTTGTTGATGACGAAGCCCATCAGCACCGCGAACAGGATCGGGCCCAGCAGCGGGCCCATCACCAGGGCGTTCATCACGGTCTTGCGGTCGCGCAGGTTCTCCACGACCTCCTTCATGAAAACGGTCAGGCTGGCCTTCATGCCATCAGTCCCTCTTCGCTGCCGATCGCCTTGACGAAGGCGTCCTCGAGGTTGCTCTCGCCGGTCTGCGCGCGCAGCTGGTCGGCGCTGCCCTCGGCCACCACGCGGCCGCGGGCGATGATCACGATGTGGTCACAGAGCGCCGCCACCTCCTGCATGATGTGGCTGGAGAACAGCACGCAGCGGCCCTCGTCGCGCAGCTGGTGCAGGAAGCGGCGCATGGCGCGGGTCGCCATCACGTCCAGGCCGTTGGTCGGCTCGTCGAGGATGACGTTGCGCGGGTCGTGCACCAGGGCACGGGCGATCGCCGTCTTCACCCGCTGGCCCTGGGAGAAGCCCTCGGTGCGGCGATCGATGATGTCGGTCATCTCCAGTGCCGCGGTCAGCGCCTGCGTGCGCCGGGCGATGGTGGCCTCGTCCAGGCCGTGCAGGCGGCCGAAGTACTGGATGTTCTCCCGGCTGCTCAGCCGCTTGTACAGGCCGCGCGCATCCGGCAGCACGCCGAGGCGGCGGCGCACCGCCTCCGGATCGGCGAAGGCGTCGATGCCGTCCACCAGCACCTGGCCGCGGTCCGGCCGCATCAGGGTGTAGAGCATGCGCAGGGTGGTGGTCTTGCCGGCGCCGTTGGGGCCGAGCAGGCCGGTGATGCGGCCGTCTTCGGCGCGGAAACTCACGCCGTCGACCGCCTTCACCTTGCCGAAGGCCTTGTGCAGGTCGCGAACCTCGATCATGGCTCGGCTCCGTTGTAGCTGGTGAAGAAGGGGCTGCTGTCCAGCACGTCCAGGCAGCTGGCGTCCAGGGCCTGCGGGTCCAGCGAATCGATGAACTGCGCCACCAGCCTGACCGTGCAGCCGCGATTGAGCAGGATGTGGCCCTGGCCCTTGCCGACCAGGTGCCGCGAGCGCGACAGGCCTTCGGCCACGCGTTCGCCGTAGCGCGGCGGCGTCACCGGATCGAACTCGCCGGACAGGATCAGCGCCGGCACCTCGCTGCGCAGCGGCTCGTGGAAACCGGGCGCGACCACGCCGCGCGGCCAGAGGCTGCACTGCTGCTGCAGCACGTCGATCAGGCTGGTGCCCAGCAGGCGATCGGCGTCGGCGGGATCGGCCTGCAGCCGTGGCGCATCCTCGGCGCAGGTCACCGACAGCTGCATGCCCTGGTTGATCTGGCCGGTCAGCGAATCCAGCACCATCAGCGCCTGCGCCAGCATGGGCTCGGGCCGGCCCTTCAGCGCTTCGTCCACCAGCAGCGGCAGCAGGGCGGCGGTGTCGGGCGTGTAGGCGAACAGCCGGGCGACGAGCGCCACCGAAGCCTCGTCCAGGCGCAGTTCGCGCGGGCGATGGGTCAGCGGGTCGCGGATGCGCACGGTCTCCGGCGCCATGCGCACGCGATCGCGCAGCGCGTACAGGCGGCGGTAGGGCTGGCCGAAGGCCTCGGCGCAGGCCGGCTGCTGTTCGCAGCGGGCCAGGATGGGTTCGAGCGCCGCGTCGAGGTTCAGCGCGTGCTCGGAGCCCAGGGCCAGGTCGGGCGGCACCACGCCGTCCAGGACCAGCGAGCGCACCGAGCCGGGGTACTGCCGCGCGAACTGCTGGGCGACGCGCGTGCCGTAGGAACCGCCGTAGACGTTCAGCGCCGGCGCGCCGATGGCCAGGCGCAGCGCCTCGATGTCCTGCACGGCGACGCTGGTGGTGTACTGGGCGAGGTCGGCGTCCAGCTGCCCGAGGCAGTCGCGGGTGAGCGCCAGCATCTGCTCCGGCGACGGGTCCATGCCGAGCTCGTCCGGAAAGGTGCAGGTCAGCGGGTTGGAGCCGCCGGTGCCGCGCTGGTCCATGAACAGCAGATGGCGCTTGTCGCGCAGCCGCGACAGCACGCCGGACATGGGCGGGAAGGTCTCGGTGGCGGCCTGGCCGGGGCCGCCGGCCAGGAAGATCACCGGGTCGGCCTCCGGCTCGGCGGCGCGGGCCGGCAGCATGGCCACCTTCAGGCTGATCTTCGGACCGTCGGGCTGGTCCGGGTTTTCCGGCACCTCGAGCCGGGCGCATTCGGCCGGGGTGGTGACGGCGGTGCCGGGCTGGCCCAGCTCGCAGTCGGTGAATTCCAGGCTGCCCCAGGTGCGGGCCTGCCCCGGCAGGGGGCTGAGGCCGGCGGCCAGGGCCAGCGGCAGCAACACACGCTTCATCGATTTCCCTTGGCGATGGTCGATGGGGCCCTCAGGATGACAGAAGGCACCGGAGGGCAGGAGGGATGCGACGGAACGCGGCGGGCGCCGGACGGAAGGCCGCCGACCGGTCGCGGACGGGGGCAGGGCGCCGCTACTTGCTGGAGACGTACTTCTCGCGGCGGATGTGCGGCACCGGCAGGCCGGCCGCCTTCAGGGCCTCGAACATGGCGTCCACCATGTTCGGGTTGCCGCAGAGATAGGCGATGTCGCCGGCGGCGTCCGGGGCCAGCTCCGGCAGCAGGTCCTGGACATGGCCCGGGCGCTCGTCCGCATGCGGCTGCGCCGGCATCTCCCGGCTGAAGCTGGTGATGTAGCGGAAGCGCGGGTGTTCCGCGGCGAAGGCGCGGAAATCCTCGGCGTACAGCTGCTCGGCCGGCGTGCGGCAGCCGAACAGCACCACCACCTCGATGTCGCGCGTGCGCATCAGCTCGGCCAGCTTCGGCAGCATCGAGCGGTAGGGGGTGACGCCGGTGCCGGTGGCGACCAGCAGGTAGCGCCGGTTGGCGTCGTTCGGCATCAGGCAGAAGCGGCCGTAGGGGCCGCTGGCCATGATCTGCTGGCCCTCGTCCATGGCCTGGAACAGGGCGGTGGCGGCGCCGCCGGGCACGTAGCTGACGGCGATCTCCACCGCCTCGCCCGGTCCCAGGGCATGGTCGTGGATGGTGGCGAGGGAATAACTGCGCTTGGTCGGCGTGCCGTCCGGGTACTGGAAATGCACCTGGATGAACTGTCCGGGGATGAAGTCCAGCGGCTGGCCATCGTCACGGGCGAATACCAGATGGCGCACGCTCGGCGCGAGCATGCGGCTGCCCACCAGGCGGAGCGGGAACTGGACGATGGCCAAAGGAGCCTCCGGTGCAGGCGGATGGGATGGACTGTCCCGGACGGCGGCCCGGGGCCGCGGCAAGGGGCTCCGTATAATACCGGCCGACCCTTCCCGGCGCAGGCGCGCCGCGGCCACAGGAACCTCATGAGCGAACAAGCCGCGCTGGAGATCCGCGATCTCCGCAAGACCTACGACAACGGCGTCGAGGCGCTCAAGGGCGTCTCGCTGACGGTCCAGCCGGGCGACTTCTATGCCCTGCTCGGGCCGAACGGCGCCGGCAAGTCCACCCTGATCGGCATCGTCAGCTCGCTGGTGAACAAGACGGCCGGCGATGTCCGCGTGTTCGGCGTCGACCTGCACGCGCGGCGCTCGGAAGCGATGCGGCTGATCGGCCTGGTGCCGCAGGAAATCAACTTCAACATGTTCGAGAAGCCGCTCGACATCCTGGTCAACTACGCCGGCTTCTACGGCATCCCGCGCCGCGAGGCCCTGCCGCGCGCCGAGGAGGAACTGCGCCGGGCCCAGCTCTGGGACAAGGCGACGAAGATGTCGCGCACGCTCTCGGGCGGCATGAAGCGCCGGCTGATGATCGCCCGCGCCATGATGACCCGGCCGAAGCTGCTGATCCTCGACGAGCCCACCGCCGGCGTCGACATCGAGATCCGCCGCGGCATGTGGAAGACCCTGCGCGAGGTGAACGCCGCCGGCACCACCGTCATCCTCACCACGCACTACCTGGAAGAGGCCGAGAGCCTCTGCCGCAACCTCGCCATCATCGACCACGGCCGCATCATCGAGCAGGGGCCGATGCGCAGCCTGCTGGCCAAGCTCGATGTCGAAGGCTTCCTGCTCGACATCGACGGCGTGCTGCCGCCGATGCTGCCAGCCATTCCCGGCGTGCGCCTGACGGCGCCGGACAACCACACCCTGGACCTGGAGATGCCGCGCGAGATGGATCTCAACCGCGTGTTCGCCGGCCTGGCCGAGGCCGGCATCCGCGTGCGCAGCATGCGCACCAAGTCGAACCGGCTCGAGGAACTGTTCGTGCGCCTGACCGGCAAGCCGGAGGTGGCGGTATGAGCAACCCGAACCTGGTCGCGCTCTACACCATCGCCCGCCGCGAGGTCTCGCGGATCATGCGCATCTGGGGCCAGACCCTGGTGCCGCCGGCGATCACCATGACCCTGTACTTCCTGATCTTCGGCAGCCTGATCGGCTCGCGGATCGGGCCCATGGACGGCATCGGCTACATGGACTTCATCGTCCCCGGCCTGGTGATGATGTCGGTGATCCAGAACGCCTACGGCAACATCAGCTCCAGCTTCTTCGGCGCCAAGTTCGGCCGCCACGTCGAGGAACTGCTGGTCAGCCCGATGCCGAACTGGGTGATCCTCGGCGGCTATGTCGCCGGCGGCGTGCTGCGCGGGCTGATGGTCGGCATCATCGTGCTGGCCATCGCCATGCTGTTCACCACCGTGCGCATTCCGCATCCGCTGGTGACCCTGAGCACGGTGTTGCTGGGCGCGACTATCTTCTCGCTGGCCGGCTTCGTCAACGCTGCCTATGCGAAGAAGTTCGATGACATCGCCATCGTCCCGACCTTCATCCTGACGCCGCTGACCTACCTGGGCGGCGTCTTCTACTCGGTGACCCTGCTGCCGGGCTGGGCGGCGACTGCCACCCATCTCAACCCGATCTTCTACATGGTCAACGCCTTCCGCTACGGCCTGCTCGGCCGCAGCGACGTGCCGCTGGCCATGGCCTACGGGCTGATGCTGGGTTTCGTGCTCGTGCTCGGCGTCCTGGCCCTCTGGATCCTCAAGCGCGGCACCGGCCTGCGCAGCTGATCCATAACGGGGTCAGGTTCACTTCCGAAGTTGACCTGCCCCCGTTTTGTCATCCTGGCAGGCGGAAGAAGGCCTCGGCGGTGGCGGTGGTGGCGGCGGCCGTCACCTCGACGGATTCGCCGCGGTCGCGCGCCAGTTCCTCGACGATGTGCGGCAGGTACATAGGCTCGTTGCGCCGGTGCGAGGGCATGGGCCTGAGCGTGCGCGGCAGCAGGTAGGGCGCGTCGGTTTCCACCATCAGGCGGTTGCCGGGGATGTCCTTGACGAACTCGCGCAGGTGCCGGCCGCGGCGCTCGTCGCAGAGCCAGCCGGTGATGCCGATGTGCCAGTCGCGGTCGAGGTAGTCCCAGCACTCCTCGCGGCTGCCGGTGAAGCAGTGCACCACCACCGGGCCGAGCCGGCCCTCGAAGTCCTTCATGATCGCCAGGAAATCGGCATGGGCGTCGCGCTGGTGCAGGAACAGCGGCAGGCCGGTTTCCGCGGCCAGCTCGAGCTGGCGGGCGAAGGCGGTGCGCTGGGCCGGCCGCGGCGAGAAGTCGCGGAAGTAGTCCAGGCCACATTCGCCGGCGGCCACCACTTCCGGCTCGGCCTGCAGGGCGCGCAGTTCGCTGATGGCCTCGACCGTGCACTCCACCGCGTGGTGCGGATGGATGCCGGCGGTGGCGAACAGTTTGCCGGGATGCTGACGCGCGACTTCCAGCGCCTTCACCGCCCCCTCGCGGCTGGCGCCGGTGACCACCATGCGGCGCACGCCGGCCTGCCAGGCGCGTTGCAGCACGGCCTCGCGGTCGTGGTCGAAACTGTCGTGGCCGAGATTGGCGCCGATATCCACCAGGTCCATGGCAAGCAGTGCGGTTTCCGGGATTGGCCGACGATTCTAGCCGCCCGAACGGGACATGACGGGGTCAGGTTCACTTCGGAAGTGAACCTGACCCCGTTTTGCCACTAGCCTATTGCGGTGACGTCGCCTGCCCTGCCCGAATTCCCCATCACGCCCCTGCTGCCGGAGATCCTGGCCAGCCTGGCCGCGCAGCCGCGCCTGGTGCTGGAAGCGCCGCCCGGCGCCGGCAAGACCACCCAGGTGCCGCTGGCGCTGCTGTCGGCGCCCTGGCGTGGCGACGGCCGCATCCTGATGCTGGAACCGCGCCGGGTGGCCGCCCGCGCCGCCGCCGGCTTCATGGCCAGGCAACTGGGCGAAGCGGTGGGCGAAACCGTCGGCTACCGCATCCGCTTCGAATCGAAGGTGTCGGCGCGCACCCGCATCGAGGTGGTCACCGAGGGCATCCTCACCCGCATCCTGCAGGACGACCCGACGCTCGAGGGCGTGGCGGCCATCCTCTTCGACGAGTTCCACGAACGCCACCTGCCCGGCGATCTCGGCCTGGCCCTGGCCCTGGACGTGCAATCGCAGCTGCGTCCGGACCTGCGCCTGCTGCTGATGTCGGCGACCCTGGACGGCGAACGGCTGGCCCGCTTCCTCGATGCGCCACGCCTGAGCAGCCCCGGCCGCAGCTACCCGGTGCAGGTGCAGCACTTCCCGGCCCGGCGCGACGAGCCGGCGATGGTGCAGTTGCGCCGCTGCGTAGGCGAAGCGCTGGCGAAGCACCCGGGCGACGTGCTGGTGTTCCTGCCGGGGCAGCGTGAGATCGCCGAGGCGCAGGCAGCCCTGGCGGCGCCGGGAACGTCCCCCGCCGCCCTTGCAGGAGCGGGCCCGGGGAGAGGGGACGCGCCCGTCATCCTCCCCCTGCACGGCGAGCTCCCGGTCGAAGCCCAGACCGCCGCCCTCAACCCCGACCCGCAGGGCCGCCGCCGCATCATCCTCGCCACCAATGTCGCCGAAAGCTCGGTGACGTTGCCGGGCGTGCGCGTGGTGGTGGACCTGGGCCTGGCGCGCGAGCCGCGCTACGACCCCAACTCCGGCTTCTCGCGCCTGGAAACGGTGAGCATCTCCCAGGCCTCGGCCGACCAGCGCGCCGGCCGCGCCGGCCGCGTCGCCGAGGGCTGGTGCTACCGCCTGTGGCCGGCCTCGCAGCGGCTGGAACCGGCGCGCACGCCGGAGATCGCCCAGGTCGAACTGGCCGGCCTGGCCCTGGAGCTGGCCGCCTGGGGCAGCAGCGAACTGCGCTTCCCCGATCCGCCACCGGCCGGCGCCCTCGCCGCCGCCCGCGACCTGCTGCAGGCCCTGGGCGCGCTCGACGAAGGCCGGCGCATCACCGCCCTCGGCCGCGAATTGCTGGCCCTGGGCACGCATCCGCGCCTGGGCGCCATGCTCCGCGCCGCGCGCACGCCGGAAGACCGCGCCCTGGCCTGCGACCTGGCCGCCCTGCTGGAAGCCCGCGACCCGCTGCGCGAACGCAGCGACGCCCTGGCCGCGCGCTGGCAGGCCCTGGCCGCCTTCCGCGCCGGCCGCGCGCCAGGCAACGCCCATCGCGGCGCCCTGGCGGCGATCGATGCCGCCGCCCGGCAATGGCGCCGGCGCCTGCGCTGCGAGGCCGCGCCACCGGCGGAAGCGCCGGCGCACCGCCTCGGCGACCTGCTCGCCTTCGCCTTTCCCGACCGCATCGCCCGCCAGCACCCGTCCGATCCGCGCCGCTACCAGCTGGCGAATGGCCGCATGGCCAGGCTGCCCGATGACAGCGCCGTCTACGGCGAACCCTGGCTGGTCGCCAGCGAACTGCGCTTCGAGGCCCGCGACGCCCTGCTGCTGCGCGCCGCGCCGGTGGACGAGGCCTGGCTGCGCGAGGCCTTCCCGCGCCGCTTCAGCGAGGGCGACGTCGTCCGCTGGGATCCGGAGGCGCGCGCCCTGGTCAGCCGGCGCGAGCGCCGTTTCGACCGCATCGTGCTGGAGAGCCGGCCCGCCGGCCGCCCCGATCCGGAACTGGCCGCGCAGGCGCTGTGCGATGCGGTCGGCGAGCTCGGCCTGGAGGCGCTGCCCTGGACCGAAGGACTGCGGCAGTGGCGCGAACGCGTGCTCTGCCTGCGCGAATGGATGCCCGAGCTCGGCCTGCCCGACGTCTCCGACGAGGCCCTGCTGGCGAGCCGCGAGACCTGGCTCAAGCCGGCCTTCGCCGGCAAGGCGCGCCTGGACGCGCTGTCGGAACAGGAGTTCGGCGAGGCCCTGCAATCCGGCCTGGACTGGTCGCTCCGGCAGCAGCTGGACCGGCTGGCGCCGCGCCGGATCGCCGTGCCCTCCGGCCTGGAGCGGCCGGTCGAGTACCGGCACGGCCAGCCGCCGGTGCTGGCGGTGAAGCTGCAGGAACTGTTCGGCCTGGCCGACACCCCGCGCGTGGCCGACGGCCGGGTGCCGGTGCTGCTGCACCTGCTCTCCCCCGGCGGCAAGCCGCTGCAGGTCACCCAGGACCTGCGCAGCTTCTGGGCCAACACCTACCCGGAAGTGAAGAAGGAAATGAAGGGCCGCTACCCGCGCCACCCCTGGCCGGACGATCCCTGGACCGCCACCGCCACCCACCGCGCCAAGCCGCGCGGAACCTGAAGGCCGCCCGCGCGCTTGCGCCACGTTTCACTGCACAGGCGTAAGCTGTGCTCCGGTTACGCAAGTCGGTCCCATCCTCTCTTCCGGGAGATACGCGCATGAGCAAGACCAAGCAGATCGTGGCCGCCGCCAAGTCCAGGCTGGGCGAGGCGACCAAGGCCTTCAAGAAGGCCAGCCTGGCCAAGAAGGCCGGCAGCATCGCCGGGGTCGGCGCCAGTCTGGCGCTGGCGAAGAAGGGTGGCAGCGCCGCGGTGAAGACCGTGCGCAAGCATCCGGTCGGCACCGCCGTGGCAACCGCCGCCCTCGCTGCCGTCGGCGCCGCCGTCTATGCCGTGCGCAAGAAGAAGGCCGCGGGCAGCAAGCCGGCCGCCAAGAAGGCCGCCGCCAGGACCGCCACCAAGAAGGTGGCCAAGGCGGCACCGAAGAAGGCGGCGGTGAAGAAGGCGCCGGCGAAGAAGGCGACCGTCCGCAAGGCGGCCACGAAGAAGGCCGCGGCGAAGAAGGTCGGCGGCCGCTGAGCCTCAGTCCGCGCCGGTACGCCCGGCGCGCATCGACAGCGGCCAGCGCACCTGGCGCGGCCGCTCCGGATCGCCCCAGGCCTCGGCGAAGGCCGGGGCGAGTTCGGCCACCGCGTCGCGGCCGGTTTCCCTGAGGTGGCGCTGGCTGGCCGACCAGCTGCGCAGGTAGTCGAGGTACTGCGCCAGCGTCCAGTCCAGCTCCATCTGGAAGCGCGGCACGTCCATGATTTCCTCGAAGGGGAAGGGCAGGCGCCGGTAGCCGGTTTCCACGTGGTGCCGCTCCGGCGGCCAGTACGGACCGAGCACGCCCTCGTAGAGCCGGTGGAAGACCTCGTCCACCGCCGCGTCCACCTTCGACAGCCCGTAACACCAGACGGCGACCAGGCCGCCCGGCCGCAGTACGCGCGTGGCTTCCTGGGCGAAGCGGTCGTGCCGGAACCAGTGGTAGGCCTGGGCCGCGGTCACCAGGTCGGCGCTGTGGTTGTGCAGCGAGCAATGCTCGGCCGGCTCCACCCGCCAGGTGATGCGCGGGTCGGCCGGGGCGGCTTCGATCTGGGTGGCGCTGGGGTCGCTGGCGTGCACCCGCTGGAAATGCCGCGCCAGCGCCAGGCTGGCCTGGCCATTGCCGCAGCCGACGTCCCAGGCCAGTTCGTGGTGCTGGCACTGGCCGGCCAGCCATTCGAACAGCGCGGCCGGGTAGGTCGGGCGCGCCTGCGCGTACTGCGCGGCGTGGCCGGAGAAGTGGTCCTTGAAGTCGCTCATCTCAGTAATCGAGTTCGCGGAAGCTGCCGGGCTTCAGGCCCTCCAGGCGATGCGGGCCGACGCCGATGCGGACCAGGCGCAGCGTCGGCAGGCCGACCGCGGCGGTCATGCGCCGCACCTGCCGGTTGCGGCCTTCGGTGATGGTCAGCTCGATCCAGCTGTCGGGCACCGACTTGCGGAAGCGCACCGGCGGATCGCGCGGCCACAGCCAGTCGGGCTGGCCGATCAGCGGCTGCACCTTGGCCGGGCGCGTCGGCCCGTCCTTGAGGGTGACGCCGCCGCGCAGCGCGTCCAGCTGTTCGTCCGTGGGTTCGCCCTCCACCTGTACCAGGTAGGTCTTGGGCCAGTGGAAGCGGGGCGAGCTGATGCGGGCGATCAGCGCGCCGTCGTCGCTGAGCAGCAGCAGACCCTCGGAATCGAGGTCGAGGCGTCCGGCCGGATAAACCCCCGCAGGCAAGCCGAATCCGGCCAGGGTCGGCCGCGGCGGTTTGGAGCGGTCGGTGAACTGGCTCAACACGCCATAGGGCTTGTTGAAGGCAAGCAGCATTGGCCCAAGTGTAGTCCTCCCGGGCCTTTCCTGCTTGCCCGCCTGCCGGCAACGGAGGGCCAGGCCCTCCGGGGGGCTTATTCCGCGGCCGTTTCCGCCGGCTTCACGAAGCGCAGGGTCATGCGGTCGCTTTCGCCAATGGCGGCGTACTTCTCCCGCTCCGCCTCGTCGTGGCGGTTGGAGGGCGGCAGCATCCAGACGCCGTTGGGATGGTCCTTGGTATCGGCCGGGTTGGCGTTGATCTCGCTCTGCTCCTCGAGCACGAAACCGGCCTCCGTCGCCAGCTGGATCACATAGTCCACCGGCACGTAGCCCGTGCCCTTCACCTCTTCCCAGCCCTTGCCCTCGGGGGCGCGATGCTCGACCACGCCGAGCACGCCGCCGGGCACCAGCACCTCATGGAAGCCGCGGAACATGGCCTCGGCGTAACCACCGTCGGCCCAGTTGTGCACGTTGCGGAAGGTCAGCACCACGTCCATCGAGCCGGGCTCGCCGAATACCGGCGCCTTGGGATCGAACTCGACCAGGGTGACATCGCCATAGATGTCCGGGCGCGCGGCCAGCTTGTCGCGCAGGCCCTGGTTGCTGCGGCTGTAGTAGTTGCGCCCGCCCTCGCTCTCCACCGCATTGGGGTCGACGATGGCGCCGACGTAGCGGCCCTTGCCCTCGGGCAGGGGCGCCAGGATCTCGGTGTACCAGCCGCCGCCGGGGGTGATCTCGAGGATGCGCTGGGAGGGGCCGACCTGGAAGAACTCCAGGGTCTCGCGCGGATGTCGCCAGACATCGCGGGCGACATTGGCCGGGTCACGCCATTCGCCCGCCAGCACGGCGTCCAGCGGATCGTCGCTGGGCGCGCGTTCGGCCGCGGCAGCGGCCCCGGCGTCATCGGCGGCAGCCGGCGCGGCGCCGCCATCGGCTGCGGAATCGGCCGAACCGGACTGGCCGCAGCCGGCCAGGGCCAGGACAAGGGCAAAAGCAAGCGGGCTTACGACAGTGCGCATGGGGGGTCTCCGTGCTTTCGGGAAGGCTCGGAGGCTACCACGCCCGCCGCCAGAACATCCTTACGCCTTGTCCGCGTTCATCCGCGTCAATCCGCGGCCAGGAACCCCCTCACAACGAAGCCAGCGCAGCGTTGAAGGTGGCGCTGGGGCGCATGGCGGCGGCGGCCTTGGCGGGGTCGGGGCGGTAGTAGCCGCCGATGTCGACCGGCTGGCCCTGGACGCCGTTGAGCTCGGCGACGATCTTCGCCTCGTTCTCGGCCAGGGCCTTGGCCAGCGGGGCGAACTTCGCCTTCAGTCCGGCGTCCTCGTCCTGCCCGGCCAGGGCCTGCGCCCAGTACAGGGCCAGGTAGAAGTGGCTGCCGCGGTTGTCCAGGCTGCCGAGCTTGCGCGCCGGCGAGCGGTCCTCGTCGAGGATGCGGCCGTTGGCCTTGTCCAGGGACCGGGCCAGCACGCCGGCGCGGGCATGGCCGTAGCGGTCGGCCACGTGCTCGAAGGAGGCCTGCAGGGCCAGGAACTCGCCCAGCGAATCCCAGCGCAGGTAGTTCTCGGCGGTGAACTGCTGCACGTGCTTGGGCGCGCTGCCGCCGGCGCCGGTCTCGAACAGGCCACCACCGGCCATCAGCGGCACGATCGACAGCATCTTGGCGCTGGTGCCCAGCTCCATGATCGGGAACAGGTCGGTCAGGTAGTCGCGCAGCACGTTGCCGGTCACCGAGATGGTGTCCAGGCCCTGGCGGACGCGCGCCAGCGTGTGCTTCATCGCCTCCACCGGCGGGAGGATGCGGATGTCCAGGCCGGCGGTGTCGTGTTCCTTCAGGTACTGCTCGACCTTGGCGATCACCTGCGTGTCATGGCCGCGCTGCGGATCCAGCCAGAACACCGCCGGCGTGTTGCTCAGGCGGGCGCGGTTGACGGCCAGCTTCACCCAGTCGCGGATCGGCGCGTCCTTGGTCTGGCACATGCGCCAGATGTCGCCGGCTTCCACCGCGTGCTCGAAGACGACGCGGCCGGCCTGGTCGGTCACGCGCACGCTGCCGTCGGCCGGGATCTGGAAGGTCTTGTCGTGCGAGCCGTACTCCTCGGCCTTCTGCGCCATCAGGCCGACGTTGGGCACGCTGCCCATGGTGGCCGGGTCGAAGGCGCCATTGGCCTTGCAGTCCTCGATCACCGCCTGGTAGATGCCGGCGTAGCAGCGGTCCGGAATCAGCGCCTTGGTGTCCTGCAGCTCGCCCTTTGCGTTCCACATGCGGCCGGAGTCGCGGATCATCGCCGGCATCGAGGCGTCGACGATCACGTCGCTCGGCACGTGCAGGTTGGTGATGCCCTTGTCGGAGTTCACCATCGCCAGGCCCGGGCCCTGGGCGTAGACGGCCTCGATGTCGGCGCGGATGGCCGCCTGCTCGCTCTCGGACAGCTCGCCCAGGCGGGCGTAGAGGTCGCCGATGCCGTTGTTGGGATCGAAGCCGATGCGCTCCAGGGCGGCGGCGTGCTTCTCCAGCGCCGCCTTGTAGAACTCGTTGACCACGACGCCGAACATGATCGGGTCGGAGACCTTCATCATGGTCGCCTTCAGGTGCACCGAGAACAGCACGCCCTGGCGGCGGGCGTCCTCGATCTGGGTGGCGACGAAGCCGGCCAGCTTGCGCCGGCTCATCACCGCCGCGTCGACGATCTCGCCGGCCTGCACCTTCAGCTCCTTGAGCAGGTTGGTGCGGCCATCCTTGCCGACCAGCTCGATGCGCAGGCTGCCGGCCTCGGCCATGGTCGCCGAGCGCTCGCTGCCGTAGAAATCGCCGTCCTGCATGTGCGCCACGTGCGACTTCGAATCGGCGCTCCACTTGCCCATGCGGTGCGGATGCTTGCGGGCGTAGTCCTTCACCGACCTGGGCGCGCGCCGGTCGGAATTGCCCTCGCGCAGCACCGGGTTGACGGCGCTGCCCTTGACCCTGTCGTAGCGCGCCTTGATCTCGCGCTCGCCCTCGTCCTGCGGCTCCTCCGGATAGTCCGGCAGGTCGTAGCCCAGGGCCTGCAGCTCCTTGATCGCCGCCTTCAGCTGCGGCACCGAGGCGCTGATGTTGGGCAGCTTGATGATGTTGGCTTCCGGCCGGGTGGCCAGGGCGCCGAGTTCGGCCAGGTCGTCGTTCACCCGGCGCTCGCCCAGGCGCTCGGGGAACTGCGCCAGGATGCGGCCGGCCAGGGAGATGTCGCGCGTCTCGACCGCGATGCCGGCGGCGCCGGCGAAGGCCTGCACGATCGGCAGCAGCGACTGCGTCGCCAGCCAGGGCGCTTCGTCGGTGAGGGTGTAGATGATCTTGGGCGTGTCGGACATGTCGGCGTCGCTCGGTTGGTGCGGGGCCCGGTTTCCCGGCGGAAACGGCCCTGCGGGACGGAAAGGCCGTCATTGTCGCGGTTCCGCCGGGTCGGGGAAAGCCGCGCCGACGCGATGCTTCAGTGCGCGTGCGTAGGGTCGTCGCCCGGCGGCGAGGGCGGCGGCATGTCGGCCGGCAACGGCATGTCGGCGTCGGCGACCACCACTTCGCCGTGGTATTCGGTCCCGGCCGCCGGCAGCCGCACCGGCCGCATGGCCCAGTCTTCCGGCGTCAGCGGCCTGAGGCCGTGGGCGATGCGGCCCTTGTCGCATTGCGGGCTGTGCCGGCCGAACTCCCAGGACGGCTCGACTTCACGGCAGACCGAGGGCCGCTGCGGATAGATGCCGCAGTGGCCGTCCACGCCGATGGTGCCGCGCAGGGCGATGCAGCGCGGCCGCGCGCAGCTGGTGCCGCGCATGGCCACCTCGTGCCAGCGCAGCGGCTCCACCATGTCGGCCGGTGGTCCGTCGGGGTTGTGGGGTTGTGCTTCCGACCAGTGGAAGGAGATGCGGAAGGTGGCGCAGCAGGCGCCGCAGCGCAGGCAGGGATGGTGGCTCATGTGGGCGCGTCACCGGGGCGACACGACCGGGGGTTCCGGCGTGGTCAGCGCACCTCGAAGGAACGGGTTTCGACCACGCGATCGTTGATCGCGACCTGGAACTGGTAGGTGCCCGGCGGCCAGGGTTCGGGCTGCTGCAGCGAGAAGCTGGCCACCGTCGGCGTGCTCGGGTCGAGCGTCTGCCCGGCGCGGGCGATCTCGCGGCCGTCCGGCGCCAGCCAGCGGCCGGACAGGCTCAGGCCCTCGCTGCTGCCGAGGGTGAGCACGGCGGCGTGGATGGGGTCGTTCACGCCGAACTGCTCGCGCGGCTGCTTCACATGGCCTTCCTCGTCCACGGCGGTGCCGAAACTGATCGAGGCGATGCGGAAATCGCCACTGGGCAGCGGCGGCAGCTCCGGTTCGGCGGCGATGTCGGCTTCGGCGCCGGTGTCGGCCGGCGGCGCTTCGGCGACGGGCGCGGCCCCGTCACCGCCGCAGGCGGCCAGGACGAGCAGGAACAGCAGCGGTACGGCGAAGCGGATGGTGCGCATGGCGTCTCCGGGCGCGGGACTCACTGGCGGGCGGTGCGCGGGTTGCCCGGCAGGAGCATGCCAGGCGTGGCGCGGAAGGGGTTGATGTCGAGGCCGCCGCGGCGGGTGTAGCGGGCGTACACCGCCAGGCGGCTGGGCCGGCAGCGCTGCAGGATGTCCACGAAGATGCGCTCGACGCACTGCTCGTGGAAATCGGCGTGCTGGCGGAAGGAGACCAGGTAGCGCAGCAGGCCGTCGCGGGCGATGCGCGGGCCGGCGTAGCGGATCTGCACGCTGGCCCAGTCCGGCTGGCCGGTCACCGGGCAGTTGGACTTGAGCAGGTGCGAGACCAGCACCTCGTCGGCACGGCGTTCGGCATCGCTCGCCAGGAACTCCGGCTGCGGCGGTCCGTAGTGGCTGATCTCCAGCGGCAGATCGTCGATCAGCTCGCCTTCCAGCATCTCGATGCTGGCGGCGTTGGCCGAGGCCGCCGGAGTCAGCACCACGCTCACCTGGCCGCCGGCGGCCTGGCTGAGGTCGTGCACCAGCTGCGCGCGCAGGCTGTCGGTGTCGGCCATGCGGGTCTGGGCGTAGCTGCCCAGATACAGCTTGAGGCTCTTGGATTCGATCAGGTGGCTGGAGCTGGCCGGCACCCGCAGCTCGGCCAGGGCGACGCGCGGCTTGCCGCGGCTGTCCAGCCAGCTCAGCTCATAGGCGTTCCAGACGTCGACGCCGGTGAAGGGCAGCTCGCCCTCCAGCCCGATCGCCGCCCGCCCGGTTGCCCGCGGGATGGGGAAGAGCAGGCCGGGGTCGTACTCGGCCGGGAAGGCGACGGTCTTGCCCAGGGGGCTCAGTTCGGGGGCGCTCATGGCGCGCATTTTCCCACAGCGCCGGCCAGCTGGCGCGGGGCGCCAGCCTTTCCGGAGCCTCAGTCCCCGCTGTCGTCGGGCGGGCAGGACAGTTCGGCCTCGGGGTGCGCGGCCAGCCAATGGGCCAGGCGGTCCAGCGGCAGGCTGTAGCGGGGGACGGCCAGGTCGTCGACCGCCTCGTGCAAGGGCAATCCCGCCTCGATGTCATCTTCCTGGAAGTCATGCAGCGGCCGGGCGGTCTGCGCGGCCAGCAGCGCGTCCTCCACCGGCTCGCGCAGCTGCATCACCTCGCAGGGCAGCCAGACGATCGGCCAATCGTGGTGCAGGACGAGGTGCAGCCGGCCTGCGCCGTCACGGTGCAGTGGCGCGCTTTGGTAGCGCGGCATCCGGAACAGCTCGCCGTCGCTCTCCAGTCGCATCAGCCAGATGTGGGGTCCATCCCCTTCGACCAGGGTGGCGCCGTAGTGGCTGGTGGTGGCGGCATGGAAGCTGTCATCGGGTCCGACGCCGCTCAGCCGCCTCAGCACCCTGGCGCGGAACCAGGTCGGCGGCGGATCCATGCAGATGAGGTTCGGGTCCTCGCATTCCGGAAACTGCGGAAGATAGCCCTGCTCCTGCACTTCAACGGCCACCACCGATGGCAGCGCGCCCTGGCGGGGAAACCCGGGAAAGGCGCTGAAGGGCGGTTCCGTTGCCACGCCGGCGGCAGCCAGCAGCAAGATCGCGAGCATCGGCATCGCTCACTCCGCCTCGTGCAGGTAGTCCAGCGCCACCTGCAGCATCGCCCGCGTGCCCACCTGCAGTGCCTGCTCGTCCAGGAAGAACTCCGGCGAGTGGTTGGAGGGCGCGGTAACCGGGTCCTGGCCCGGCGGGGTGGCGCCGACGAAGAAGAAGAAGCCGGGCACTTCGCGGGCGTAGAAGCTGAAGTCCTCGGCGCCCATCACCAGGTCCATCTCGACGACGTTGTCGCGGCCGACCACCTTCTCCAGGCTGGGCACGGAACGCGCGGTCAGCGCCGGATGGTTGACCGTCACCGGGTTGCCCTTGGTGTCCGGCACCTGGGCGATGGCGGTGGCGCCATGCGCATGCGCCACCGACTCGGCGACGTTGCGCAGGTCGGCGAACACGGCCTGGCGCATGTCCTCGTCGAAGGTGCGGATGGTGCCGATCAGCTCCACCTCGTCGGGAATGATGTTGTAGCGGATGCCGCCGTTGATGGCGCCGAAGCTGACCACCACCGGCAGTTTGGAGATGTTCTGCCGCCGGCTGACGATGCTCTGCGCCGTGCCGACGATGTCGGCCGCGGCGACGATCGGGTCGATGCCGCCCCAGGGCCGCGAGCCATGCGTCTGCCGGCCCTTGACCACGATGTTGAAGCGGTCCGAGGCCGCCATCAGCGGCCCGCTGCGGAAACCGACCTGGCCGGCGTTGAGCGTGCTGAACACGTGCAGGCCGAACACCGCTTCCGGCCTGAAGCGCTCGAAGATGCCCTGCGCCAGCATTTCCTCGGCGCCGCCCTCCTCGCCGTCCGGCGGGCCTTCCTCGGCCGGCTGGAAGATGAAGAGCACCTCGCCCGGCAGCTCTTCGCGCATCGAGGCCAGGGCCGCGGCCACGCCCATCAGGATGCTGGTGTGGGCGTCGTGGCCGCAGGCGTGCATCACGCCGACGGTCTGGCCGCGGAATTCGGCCGTGGCTTTCGACGCGAAGGGCAGGTCGCTGCGTTCGGTCACCGGCAGCGCGTCCATGTCGGCGCGCAGGGCGATGCGCGGGCCCGGCTTGCCGCCGCGCAGGACGGCGGTGACGCCGGTGGTGGCGATGCCGGTGCGCACGTCCTCCAGGCCGATGGCGCGCAGGTGCTCGGCCACCAGGGCGGCGGTGCGCACCTCGCGGTTGCCCAGTTCCGGGTGCTGGTGGATGTCGCGGCGCCAGGCCTGGACCTTGCCGTCGACGGCGGCGGCCAGCGGTTCCACCTCGGGTGTTTGCGCCGCGGCGGGCAGCGCGGAGGCGAGGGCGGCGGCAAGCAGCAGTCGGCGCATCGGAAGGTCCCCGGTTGGCGGCCCGGCGGGCCGGTCAGGCGAATCTACCGCAAGCGGCCGCCCGGGCAAGCGCCGGAGGGTTCAGGGACGATGCTCGCGCGCCATGTATTCGGCGCTGCGCATCTCGATCAGGCGCGAGGCCGTGCGCTGGAACTCCTGGCTGAGCTTCTCGCCGCCGTACAGCCACATCGGCTCGGCGGCGGCGGTGAGCAGCAGGTTGACGTTGCGGTCGTAGAGCTCGTCCACCAGGTGGATGAAGCGGCGGGCGGCGTTGTCGGCGCGGGCGTCCATCAGCGGCACGCCCGACAGCAGCACGGTGTGGAAATCGCGGGCGATCTCGACGAAGTCGGCGGCCGAACGCGGCCCCTCGCACAGCGCCGTGAAATCGAACCAGGCGATGCCGTCGGCCAGGGCGCGCACCGGGATCGGCCGGCCATTGATCACCAGCGGCCCGGTCTCGCGCGGGCAGTCGGCGGCCAGGCGGGCGTAATGCTCGGCCAGGGCCTGCTCGGCGGCCTGGCCCAGCGGGGTCAGGTAGGTCTCGGCGCTGGTCAGCTGGCGCAGGCGGTAGTCCTCGGCGCCGTCCAGGCGCAGCACCCGGCAGTGCTTCTCCAGCAGGGCGATCGCCGGCAGGAAGCGCTGCCGCTGCAGGCCGTCCCTGTACAGGCCGGCCGGCGCGATGTTGGAGGTGGTGACCAGGACCACGCCGCGCTCGAACAGCCGTTCCAGCAATCGCCCCAGGATCATCGCGTCGGCGATGTCGTTGACGATGAACTCGTCCAGCACCAGCAGCCGCAGTTCCTCGGCCAGGCCGTCGGCGACCACGGCCACGGTGTCGGCGGTGTCCTCCGGCAGGGCCTGGATGCGCGCGTGCACCTCGACCATGAAGCGGTGGAAATGCCAGCGCCGGCGCGGCAGCTCACCCAGGTGTTCGGCCAGCAGCTCGGTCAGGAAGGTCTTGCCGCGGCCAACGCTGCCCCAGAGGTAGAGGCCCTGCGGCGGCGGCGGCGCCGAGCCGAACCAGCGGCGCCAGCCGCGCCGGGCCTGGCCGGCCAGCAGGCCCTGGTGGATGCGGTCGAGTTCGGCCAGGGCCGCGGCCTGGGCGGGATCGGGCTGCCAGCGGCCCTCGGCGACGCCGGCGGCGTAGGCCGCCGAAGGGGGCAACACCCGGCTTTCAGTCATTGCGCGGCGGCGGCAGATGTTTGCGCACGCCGTTCTTGATGGCTCCGCGCAGGTCCATCAGCCGGCGGTGGAAGAAGTGGCTGGTATCGGGCATGCGTACCAGGTTGGGACGCGGGTCCTGCTGCTCGATCCAGTCGTAGACCGCCTGTGGATCCACCACCTCGTCCGCCTCGGGCACGATCACCAGCCAGGGGCAGTCCGGCGGCAGCACGCCGGCGAAATCGCGGTGGCCGACCGGCGGGGCGATCGAGATCATCATCTTCACCGGCAGTTGCCGGGCCGCCTTCAGCGCCACCCAGCTGCCGAAGGAGAAGCCGGCCAGCCAGAGCGCGTCGCCCGGCCGCACCTTCTGCACCCAGGCGGCCACGGCCAGCAGGTCCAGCACCTCGCCGCGGCCGTTGTCGAAGCTGCCCTCGGACTGGCCGACACCGCGGAAGTTGAAGCGCACCGCCGGGATGCCCAGCTCGCTCAGCGCCCGGGCGGTCATGGTGACCACCTTGTTGTGCAGGGTGCCGCCGTCGGGCGGGTTGGGGTGGCAGACGATGGCCACGCCGGCCCGGCCCGTGTCCTCCTCGGGCAGGTCCACCATCAGCTCCAGCCGGCCGGCGGGGCCGGTCAGGTACAGGGAGCCGGAGGCGGCGGGGAAGTCGGGAAGGGCGTCCATGGGCCGGGATGATAGCCGTTAGCGGGCCAGGTCGAGGCCGAGCAGCAGCGGGTCGTGGTCGGAGGCGCGCCAGGGCTGCCGGCCGGGGTCGTGGCGGTAGTCGAAACGCTCGGCCTCGTCGGCATTGACGTGCCAGACGGCGGCGCCGCGCAGGCGCGGGGCCAGGCCCGGGTCCAGCAGGGCATGGTCCAGGCGGCCGGCCTCGCCGCGGTAGACATAGCTGTAGGGCCGCTCGACCCCGGCCAGGGCGAAGGCATCGGTCCAGCCGGCGGTCCGCAGCCAGCGCATCGGGTCCTCCTGGGCATAGGCGTTGAAGTCGCCCAGCAGCAGGGTGCCGGCCGGCCCGGTGCCGGTCGGGTCGGTGTCCAGCCAGGCGTGCAGCCGCCGCGCCGAGGCGACGCGGGTGGCGTTGTGGCAGCCCTGGCCGTCGCCCTGGTCGCGGTCGCCGTTGCCGGCCTCGCCGCAGCCCTTGGACTTGAAGTGGTTGGCGACCAGCAGGAACACCGGCCCTTCGCCGGCGCGGAAGGCCTGGGCCAGCGGCGCCCGGCTCAGCTGGCCGAAGGGGCCGTCGATCAGCGTCGCCGGTTCGCCCACCGGCTGCAGCCGCTCGGCGCGGTAGATCAGCGCCACCCGGATCGGGTCGCTGCCCGGGCCCTCGCCGGCGTCCACGAACCGCCAGTCGCGGGCCGGGCCGGCGGCGTTGAGCGCGTCCACCAGCCGGGCCAGGGCCGACTCGGGGCCGTAGCCGTCGTTCTCGATCTCCAGCAGGGCGGCCGCGTCGGCCTCCATGGCCTGCAGCAGGGTGACCAGCCGGGCCTGCTGGCGGTGGTATTCGGCCTCGGTGGCGGCGCCGCGCGGGGTCGGGAAGCCGCCTCCCTCGCCGTCGCCGTTGAACAGGTTCAGCAGGTTGAGCGAGGCCAGGCGGATCTCGCCGGCGACCTCGGGGCGTTCGGGTCGCGGCGCCTGTTCCACCGCTTCCAGCTCGCTGATCAGCTGCAGGCGGTACTCGCCGTGGCGCTGGTCGAGCACGCCGGTGGCGCCGCGGACCCGGCTGCCGGCCCGCACCGGCGCCTCGGCCGAGAGCGGCTGCGGCAGGTACCAGATCCTGTCCGGATCGCGGCGGTCGCGGGCATCGTCCAGGCGCAGGCTGCGGCGGGCGTTCTCCCGGGCCAGGGCCAGGGCCGGCTCGCCGGGCAGGGCCAGTTCGGTCGGGGCGAACAGGCGCTCGCCAAAGCTGACGATCAGCTCGCCGTAGCGGCCCAGGCCGTCATTGCCGCTGACCGTGAGCGGGCCGGGCAGGTGGATCAGCCGGCCTTCCAGGGCTTCCCAGCCGGTGGCGTCGGCCGGCGGTTCGCGCAGCTCCAGCGGGGACACTTCGGCCCGGCCCAGCACCTCGACGCTGGCGCCGTCCAGGGCGGTCAGGCTGGCGCCGTCCTCGCCCAGCTCGACCACCTGGCCGCGGGCCAGGATGTGGTCGCCGGCGCGCAGGCGCGGCTCGGCGTCAGGGGCGCGGGTCAGGTACAGGCCCTCGGCCGTGGCCGGGTCGCCGTCCTCGGCCAGGGACTGGATGAAGACGCCGCCCAGGCCCTTGGCGAAATTGCCGGTGACCACGCCCTCGACGGTCACCTCCCGGCCTTCCAGCGGGCTGCGCGGGCCGCGGCCCTGGACCTCGGCGATGGCGACGGTGCCGGGCACCTGCGGCGCGGTGGCGGTGGGCGCCGGCGCCGGGGCCTCGCAGGCGGTCAGGGGCAGGAGCAGCAGGAGGACGGCGGGGCGCAGGCGCATGGCGGTTCCGGAAGCTTTCGGGGGGCGGAAACGACGACGCCGCCCGAAGGCGGCGTCGCGGCACGGGCTTGGCGCCCAGCTTACTTGAGGTTGTCCAGCATCCACTGGACGGTGGCGATGACCTGCTCGTCGGTCAGGGCCGGGTTGCCGCCCTTGGCCGGCATCACGCCGGCGCTGCCCTGGAAGCCGTCGATGGCGTGCTTGTTCAGGGTGTCCATGCCCTGGGCGATGCGGGCGGCCCAGGCCGCGCGCTCCAACTTGGGCGCGCCGCCGGCGCCGGAGCCGTGGCAGGCCGAGCACAGGGCGTTGTAGATGACCGAACCGTCCAGGGTGCCGTCGTAGGCGACCTGGCCGGCAGCGGCCTTGGCCGCGGCCTCGGCGGCTGCCGCAGCGGCGGCGGCGCCGGTGGAGCCGGCATAGGCCTCGCCGACCGGACGGATGCGGGCCTCGGTGGCCGCCACGGCGATCGGGTTCTCCTCCGGCTCAATCCGGCTGTTGAAGAACACGGCCAGCAGGATCAGGGCGATCATGACCGCCACCAGGAAGGCGATGACCTGCGAGAAATGCTTGAGGAAGACCAGATCGTGGTTGCGCACAGTGCTACCCGTTAGGCGGGACGAGCCCGGTGTGACAAGGCCGGCGATTATATCGACCCCGTCCGGCCCAAGGAAGGCGCGGGCCGCGCCGCGGCCGCGACCGCTGCCGCGCCGGCCCGGCGTTAGCATCTAACAGAGCATCTGCCGGGCCGACAGGGGGCTGGGGCCAGATCGTGCGACAACTGGTGTCCTTGCTGCAGCGGGACGCGCCCGGCCATACCGGCTCCTGGGCGCTGCTGGCGCTGGTCGAAATGCTGGCCTGGCTGGTCCTGATCCCGGTGTCCGGCCAGCTCTGGTTCCTGCCGGCCGGCATGCGCCTGGCCCTGCTCTGGCTGGTGCCGGCCCGGCGCTGGGGCTGGCTGCTGGCCGGCGAGGCCGCCGCCCACACCCTGCGCACCCTGTTCAACGGTTTCTCCCTGCTGACCGGCACCTACCTGGCGGTCGCCTTCGCGCCCTGGCTGATCTACGCCGCCGTGCTCTTCCTGCTGCGCGGGCCGGCGCCGCTGGGCGGGCCGGATTCGCCCACGCGCATGCTGCTGCTCCTGCTGGCCGGCGCCCTCGGCGCCATCGGCACCTCGCCGGTGCTGTGGTCGGTGCTGGTGACGGTGCCGATGAGCGCGGCCGACAGCGTCGCCAGCATCTTCGCCTTCATGTACGGCGACCTGACCGGGCAGATGGTGGTGGCACCGCTGCTGCTGGCGCTGTTGATTTCGCCGTCGGCCCTGCATCCGCGCAACGGCCTCTGGCGCGACCTCGGCCTGGCGGTGGTGGCCGAATTGCTGGTGTTCCTGATGCTGGGCCTGTACGCCGGCCCGGCCGCGCACCTGCTGCTGCTGGCCTATGCGCCGCTGTTCGTGATCGGTTTCCGGCACGGCTGGGAGGGCGCCGCCGCCGGCATCACCCTGCTCGGCCTGTGCGTGCAGCTGCAGCTGGGCATGGACGCCATGCGCGCCGACGTCACCCTGCTGCAGCTGATGCTGGCGGTGGTCGGCGCCGGCGCCCTGGTGCTGGGCACAGCCAGCGCCGCCCTGCGCCGCAGCCACGAGGCCCTGGCCGAACGGCATCGCGAACTGCAGGCCAAGACCGACGAACTGGCCACCCTGGCAGGCGAGCTGCGCGAGATGACCCGGCGCCTGGTGCGGGTGGAGGAGCAGGGCCAGCGCGAACTGGCGGCCGAACTCGATTACGAACTCGGCCAGGCCATCCACGCCCTGGGCACGCGCATCAGCCTGGCCTTCCGCGAGGTCAACGACCAGAGCGGCACGCGCCTGCTGGAATCGCTGCGCGAGCAGGTGCGCGAGATCCAGGACAGCCTGCGCCGCGCCCTGCGCCAGCTGCGGCCCTCGCTGCTGGACAGCCACGGCCTCGCCTATGCCCTGCGCACCGGCCCGCTGCGCGACATGCTCGACGACGCCGGCATCGGCTTCGAAACCGCGCTGGAAGGGCCGGTGGACAGCCTGGACGAGGATGGCCGCACCACCGTCTACCGCATCTGTCAGGCAGCAGTGCGCGAGGCCATCCATCTGGAAGTGGTGCGCGACCTGCGCCTGCGCCTGGTCGTGGACGAGGCCGGCGCCGAACCGCGCTGTGTGCGCCTGGACCTCGATCTGGAGTACGCGCCCTTCGTCGAGGAGATTCCCGAGCCGCAGGCCCTGCCGGCGATCCGCGACCGCGTGCTGGCGGTGCACGGTGAATACGGCCTGCGCACGCTGCCCAACGGCCAGCGCCATTCCATCCTCTTTCCGGCGCACGGCGACTGAGGCCGTGGCATAGTCGGCCCGAACCGAAGCGGAGGAGCCCGCCATGAGCCAAGCCGCCGTTCCGCGCGCCCCCGTCGACGAACAGCCGCGCCTGGCGGTGCTGATCGACGCCGACAATGCCCAGGCGGCGGTAATCGACGGCCTGCTGGCGGAAGTGGCGCGCTACGGCGTGGCCAGCGTCAAGCGCATCTACGGCGACTTCACCTCGCAGCGGCTGGCCGGCTGGAAGCAGGTGCTGCTCAAGCATTCCATCCATCCGGTCCAGCAGTTCGCCTACACCACCGGCAAGAATGCCACCGACAGCTCGCTGATCATCGACGCCATGGACCTGATGTACACCGGGCGCTTCGACGGCTTCTGCCTGGTGTCCAGCGACAGCGACTTCACCCGGCTGGCGCAGCGCCTGCGCGAAGCCGGCCTGACCGTCTATGGCTTTGGCGAGCGCAAGACGCCCGATCCCTTCGTCCAGGCCTGCGACAAGTTCGTCTATACCGAGATCCTGCGCCAGGACGAGGGTGCCGAGGTGGCCGAACCGGCCGAGCCTGCCGGCAAGGGCCGCAGGACCGGCAAGGCGAAGGCGAAGCCGGCGCGCGCCGGCGAAACAACGGGCTCGCGGCGCGGCCTGCGCAAGCTGCTGGACCAGGCCATCGAGGAAGCCGACGACGATGACGATGGCTGGGTGACGCTGGCCTCGGTCGGCAACTACCTGGGCAAGCTGCGTTCGGATTTCGATCCGCGCCTGTATGGGCACAAGAAGCTCAGCGACCTGTTCCGCGCCCATCCCGACTGGTTCGAACTGCGGGAAAGCGGTACCGGCAGCAACAAGGCGATGCACGTGCGCAGCAAGCGCTGAGCGCGTTCAGGTTCCGCCACCGGAGCGGTTCATGTAGATGGAAACCCCTGCGCGCGCAGGGGTTTTTGCCCTTGCTGCGATGCGCGCGCACGTCTTGCGCGCCACCGCTTCATCTGGCGTTCCGTCAGGCGGCAGCAGGGTCGGTCGCGAGCCCGGTGCGATGTGCTGCGTTCCTTCTCCCCCGAGATCGCCCGGGCCGGCTCCCCCCGCCAAGAAGCCTCTGAAGGAGGACTGCATGAACCTCATGAAAGCGTCCCTGCTCGCTTCCGCCCTGGCCCTGGGCCTCGGCACCGCCCTTTCCACCGCCGCCGCCGATGACAGCCGCAAGCTCGGCCAGGTGATCGACGACGCCACCGTCACCGCCAGCGTCAAGACCAGGCTGCTCGATGACGAGCGCACCCAGGGCTTCGACATCAATGTGACCACCAAGAACGGCGTGGTGACCCTGGAAGGCGGCGCCGACAGCCTGGCCGCCAAGGCCGCCGCCGGCGAGATCGCCGCCTCCGCCAAGGGCGTGGTTGCGGTGGACAATCAGCTGGTCGTGGCGCCGCGCGGCACCGAGGCGCGCCAGGACGCCAACACCGCCACCGCCTCCGGCGAGCTGCGCGAGGGCATGTCCGACGCCGGCGACGCCATGGACGACGGCTGGATCACCAGCAAGGTCAAGAGCAAGCTGCTGGCCGACGATCAGGTCGAAGGCACGGCCATCAACGTCGACACCAAGGGCAATGTGGTGATTCTCACCGGCACCGCGCCCAGCGCCGAGGCGCGCGCCCGCGCCATCAACCTGGCCCGTGAGACCAAGGGCGTGCGTGGCGTGATCGCCAGCGACCTGCTGGTCGAGCCGCGCTGAATCAGTCCGCGACGGACCGGGGGCCGGATCCGTGATCCGGCCCCTCCTCGTGCCGGCGCACCGCATGGCATAGTCCGGCCAGCCGCGATGGGCGGTCGAGCGGGAGCGATGCATGCGCAAGCCGGGGAAGATGAGGGCAGCGGCGGTGCTGGCCCTCGCCATGTCGTTGGCGATGCCGGCGATGGCGCAGGACGAGGCCGCGGCGGAAGGCACGGGCGCGGAAGAGGCGGGTGGAGCCGCCGAGGCCACCGAGCCTGGCAAGGCCGGAAACGCCGACGAAGCCGGTACGGCCGGCGAAGGCGACAAGGCGGAAGCGGCCAAGCCAAGCCGGCCCTTCATCTCCGAATCGATCATCCTGGTTCCCGAACGCCTGGGCCCCTGGACCCTGCAGGAAACCCAGGGTTTCGTCGGCCAGCCGGAGCTTGGTTATGCGCTGAAGTACGAGCACGACGAGCATCCGATGCTGGTGACCACGCTCTACGTCTATCCGGCCGGCCGCATCGACACCGACAGCGCGCTGGACTGGCAGATCGGCGAGGTCCGCCGGGCGATCGAGCACGTCGTCGCCAACGGCAGCTTCGAGAATCCCCGTTTCAGGAAGACCAGGCATTTCGACCAGCCGCTGCCGGTGGACGATCCGATCCGCGAGCAGGCAAAAGCGGTGGAGGAGGCCTCCGTCAGCATGCTCAACCACGGCAAGCGCCTGCGCGCGTCGGCACCCGAGACCATCCCCGGCCGCATGCTCAGCGTGCGCCTGGAGCGCGGCGGCGAGCGCTACGAATCCCGTGGCTATGTGCTGTACCGCAGCCTGTACTTCTACAAGGGCCGCCTCACCGCGCCGGGCGATGCCGTCAAGGCCAGGCAGATGGACCGGCTGGGCGAGGAGCTCATGCGCCTGGCCCTGTCGCGCATCACCGTGGACAGCACCGGCAGCTGCGGCGATTCGGTCATCAACCTCGACCCGAACGCCGGCGGCGAAGAAGTCGCCGAGCGACTGATGGCCGGCGTGTTGGGCGTGTCGCTGCGCCATGAGATCGAGCGTTGCCGCGACAAGCTGGATGTGACGGTGCCCGAGGGTTACCAGGCCCTGCACCTGGAGTACCGGCCCGAGCACTGGAAGTGAGCGCCGCTCAGGCGGCGCCCGGCCGCCACAGGTCGACGGCGAAGTCCTTCTCGTAGGGCGGCACGTTGCACTCGATGACGTCGGACGGGGCGATCTTCAGGGTGACGCCGACGATGTCGGCGCGCACCGGCAGCTTGTGCCGCTGCCGGTCCACCAGCACCGCCGCGTGCACGCTGGCCGGCTTCTGCGTGGCCAGCCATTCGAAGACGCGGAACAGCGAATAGCCCTGGTAGAGCACGTCGTCCACCACGATCACCCGCCGGCCCATCACGTTGGCATCTGCCGGTTCCTCCAGCGCGGTGTCCGGATGCAGCAGCTCGAGGTTGTCGGCGTAGCGCTTGACCTTGAGGTCCAGGCGGGTGATCTCGGCCCAGGGCGCGTGCACCTTCAGCCGCTCGGCGAGGCGGTCGGCCAGCGGCGCGCCCCGGCGCAGCACGCCCAGCAGCACCGTCGGCGTGGCGTCCAGCAACGGCGCTGCCTGCCGCGCCATGTCGTCCAGTACGGCCTGCAGGTCGGTTTCCGAATAGAGGCGGTAGCGGTCGGCGGCCATGGCGGGCTCCGGTGGAAGGCGGCCTAGCCTAGCCGGTTTGCCGGGGTGACGATCAAGGGCCGGCGATCAACCGCCGGCCAGCACCTGCAGCAGCTGCAAGAGGCTGCGCACGTCGGTGTGGTTGTGCTGCAGCACCCGGCGCAGGTCGGTGGCAGGGCCGCCGCGCAGCCAGTCGCGCCAGGCGCGCGGGGCCTCGCTGCCGGGCAGGTCGTCCTCGCGGATCAGGCCCAGCACCCGCCGTTCCAGGGTGGCGAGGCGACAGTTCTCCCAGCGGCCGCGCCAGCGCCGGCGCGCCGGGTGCAGCAGGTCCAGGTGCGCCAGCGGCGTGATCGGGCAGGGCAGGCGCGCCAGCCGGTAGCGCGCCTTCAGCAATGGCGCGTCGTAGCTGCGGCCGTTGAAGCTCACCAGCACCGTGTGCGGCCGCAGCCAGCGGGCGAAGGTTTCCAGCATGGCGGTTTCGGCGGCGATGCTGGTGATCAGCAGCTGGCGGATGCGCAGCTGCCCGTCCACCAGGTCGGCGGCGCCGATCATGAAGGCGCGGGTGCCGGTGCCGCCGGCCAGACCGGTGGTCTCGGTGTCGAAGCAGAGCAGGTCGTCGCGGGCGACCTCGCCGAAGTCGCGGGCGAAGCTGGCATCCAGGCGCGCGGGCAACGGCGGCGCCTCGTGCCGGCTTTCCAGGTAGCGCAGGCCCGGTGCGATTTCGGCACCGGGCAGCTCGCGGTCCAGCGAGGGCCGGGCCGGCGGCAGCGGA